>Ga0073934_10006056_pt1 | contig 18021 bp, 12 predicted proteins | sample LarsenN4metaG_FD_76834 | JGI IMG/M metagenome (GOLD analysis project Ga0073934, IMG submission 76834) | Hot spring sediment bacterial and archeal communities from British Columbia, Canada, to study Microbial Dark Matter (Phase II) - Larsen... ... | reverse complement strand
TTCCGGTCGACGAGTACGAGCGGAACCCGGCCTTCGTGGCTGCCGGTGGCCGTGCTGCGCGTGGCACCGGTTGCACCGCGGTCGGTGCGAGCCTGCCCGCCGACGTTTCGGAGCGGCCGAAGTTCTAGGACGGTAGCTCCGCGAGGAGTTGCAGAACGGGCTCGGCGCTGAAGCGCCGGGCCCGTTCTTGCGCTCAGGGGCGTTGGCGCGTACGACCTGCACCGCCAAGGAAGGCCTCCGGAATTCCGGAGAGGGCACTCGATCGTCGCGGTCGCGCAGTCCCGAGCTATCGAGGACCGGCTCTACAGCACCCTGTAGCTGTACGCCGACGCCACGCGGTCGAGCCGCACCTCGAACTCCCGTCCTTCGCCGGTAGCCGGTGCATCGACGTACAGCATCTCGGAGGCGATGGCCCTGCCTCGTTCGTCGTAGAACGTGAAGCGGAGTGTGACGACGTCGCCGGGTGCGGCGGCATTGCCGACGACACGGCCGAAGATCGTCGTGGCGGCCGCGGCTCTCTGCATCTGCAGGCCCTCGAGGTAGACGGGCGCCGCATCGGCCTGCTCCATGCTCGCGAGAGCGGCCGCGCGATCGCCCACCTCCAGTTGAGCGCGCGCCGTGACCAAACGCGCGTTCTCGCCCAGCGGGTCCAGTTGCACGAGCCGAGCACCGGCCTGGGCCAGAGGCTCCCACGCCTCCGCCGCGAACAGCGAGTTGGCGTAGTTGAACCATGCGTCACGGGACCGCGGCTGCAGCTCCGTCAGCCTCCGGAAGGATTCGGCAGCCTCGGAGTAGTGCCCCGCGCGAAAGAACTGGATGCCGAGGTTGAAGAGCTCGGCTTGATCCAGGCTCCGATCGGTCAACAACGTGGAGTACATGGCGTGAGCCTCGCTCTCTCTTCCGAGGCCGGCCAGCACCGCCCCCATGGCCGTCCGGAGCCCCACGTCTTCCGGATTCTGCTCCAGGCGCGCTCGCAGGAGCGGCTCGGATTCCTCGAAGCGATTCGTGGAGAGGAGCAACGCGAGTAGGCCCTCTTCCATCTCGGCGCGCGCCCGGGTCCGCTCCTCGATGTCGGTCCCTCCGAGCGCCCGTGTGGCGGGTGCCCGCTCGAGTCCTTTCAAGCCTCGCTTGTAGACGTCGATCGCCTCCGCGTAGCGCCCGTCCGCGGCCAGGAGGCTCGCCAGGTTGAGGTGAGCCTCGGGGCGGAGGTCATAGATGGTCGTCGCCTGGGTCCACAGCTCGGTGGTCCCCTCCCAATCGCCCCCGTCGAACTCCTCGATCCCGGCGTTGAAGGCAAGCACCCACGCTGCCTCTCTCTCGGGCTCGATCTGCAGCTCGTAAGCCGGATAGATCTGCTCGGCTGCGTCGAACATCGAGTCTGCGCCGGCGTAATTGCCCAGGCGTGCGTGGGCCACTCCCGCCAGAAAGTAGTGGATGGGGTTGGTGGAGTCGTCGGCGATACCCTCGAGCGCGAGCGCGAGTGCGCGGTCCACGCGATTCTGCCGCAAGTACAGCGTGGCGGTCTGCGACCGACGCGTCTCGCGAGGGGGCGTTCCCGGCTCGTAGGCCACGCCATCGACGGAAACCAGCGGACCAGCAGGGGCAGCCGGGGCGCCAGCGCATCCGTAACCCGCCAACACCGCCACGAGCGCGCTCGTGGATACGACGGCCTTCACGAAGCTACCAGGGGAAGTTGAGCGAGAACGTGACGGAGCGGGAAACCGTCTGGCCGCGGTCGCGCGCCGCCCTGAAATCCGCCACCTCGTTGAACAGTGCCAGCGCGAACTCGTCGAGATCCGTGCGGCCGCTGGACTGGCTGACCTCCGCCCATTCCACCGTTCCTCGCTGGTCGATCCATAGCGTCACGCTGACGGTGCCGCTCACGTTGGGATCGAGATAGCCCTCCCGATACGTCCGGCGCAGATAGGCCTCGACCTCTTCCTGATTGCGGATGAGAACCCACGCCGAGGCGGTCATGAACGCGAGCTCGGGACGTAGCCCCGTGAGCCGGCCGAGGTCGATGGAGTCGGACGCAGGAAGGTCGGCGAGCTCGACCGTCGTCACGTCGGTGTCGATCACGGGCTCGTCCATCTCGGCCGGCTCCAGCGGCTCGTCGGGCGAGCCCGTGCTGGGCTCAGGCGGCTCACTCGCGACCGTCGGCACCGCCAGCGTGGGGAGGATGGACCTTCCGCGGCGCATGCGCTCACCCAGCCGGTCGAACAGCGCGCCGTAGTCGGCGTCGGTCACGACCGGCCCCTCCATGCTGCCCGGCCTCGAACCGGCGAGCGAGGCGGTGCCTCGCTCTTGACCGAGGGGGTCTGCGGAAACGAGCTCCCCGCCCATCTCGGCTTCCGGCAGCTCTTCCGGGAGCACCGGCATGACATAGACGATGCCACCGCCTCCGGCCTCCAGAGGGTCCAGCGCCTCCTCCAGTCCGACTCCGAGACGCCACGCCGGCAGAAAGAAGAGCAGAATCGCGTGGATCGTGAGGGAGACTCCGGCGGACAACTTCGAGTCGGCGCCGGCCGCGTGGAGCCCGGAGTTGGCGTTGATGAAGCCGACCATGCCGGCCACGCCCAGCTCCGAGTCCGTCGCCGGCCGGTTTCGCCGAAATGGGAAAATCATCTCCGCAAGCCTCGCACTACCGGGAAGCAGAGCGGGACACGCTCTCCCGGGTAGGATACTGCCCCTTCGGAGTGATGCACAACTAGTGCCCGGCGCCGGGTGAAATGCTGTCGAAAGGCTCCTATGACGCGTACTTTTTCGAGGCTCCTACCCCCGAGGCACGGGTGGCCCCGCAGGGGGCTCGAGGTGGCCAGATGAGAGCTCGATTCGCCGTGGGGGGAGCGCTGCTCCCGCTCTGGGGAGTGCTCGCTTGGACGGGCTCGGGCGCCCTCGAGGACGGTGCACCGGAAGTTTTCGTCCCGTCGAATCAGCAGGTGCGCGGGGGCGGATCCGAGGCGCCCTGCGCGGTGCCCCTCCGCTGGCGCGTCACGCGCGTCGACCGGGAGTTCGGCATGGATATCGCCGCGGCCACCGAGGTCGTCGCCGAGGCGGCGGCGCTCTGGGAAGAGGGTGCCGGCGCTTCGCTCTTCGCCTGGGACGAGGCGGAAGGCTTTCCCATCCGCCTGGTGTACGACGAGCGCCAGGAACGCACGCGGGCGCGCCTTCGCTGGCAGGCGGAGCTCGCCCCAGCGGCAAGCGCCATCGACGACGCCCAAGCCGCCCTGACCCGACGTGTCGCCGCCCAGACCGAGGCCGCGAATGCTCACGCCACGCGCGTCAGAGATCTCGAGCTCCGAGCCGCGGCCCACAATGCCACCGTTCGGGACTGGAACGAGCGCGGTGGGGCGCCTCCCGGCACCAGGACGGACCTGGAGACGGTCGGTGCGGCTCTCGAGGCGGAGCGCGCGCAGCTGGAGGCGGAACGACGGAAGCTCGACGAGGAGAATCGAGCGATCCAGGATGCCGAGCTGCGGCTAAACCGCGATGTTGCCGAATACAATCGCCGCTTGGTGGAGCTGAGCCGTGAGCTCCCTTCCGTTCCGGTGCAGTCGGGCGAGTACCGCGAGGCGGTTCAGCGCGTCGGAGGCCGTGTGGCCGGCATCAGCCGGGAGATCCGCATCTACCGATTCGATGACGCAGCCGAGCTGAAGCTCATCGCGGCTCACGAGCTCGGCCACGCCCTGGGCCTGGGCCACGTGGAAGCCGCCGACGCCGTCATGGGAGCCCAGCACGAGGTCGGGGTAGGGTCGAGCGCTGTCGCTGCCATCTCTCCAGCCGACGCGGCCCTTCTCGCCGCCACGTGCCCGGGGCTCGCCAGGGGGGCGCGGTGAAGACCCCTCGTGGCCGGACGGCTCCTCAGAGCCAGGGAGGGGGTATCCTACGATGAAGCCAATCAGTCATGCCCGGGGGGTGGAAATGGGTCAGGTGTCCGGTCGGCTCATTGCAGGCCTCTTTGCCGCGGCGCTTTCGACAGGGTGCGGCAGCTCGCAGAGCGCGGACCCCGCGAGGGACCCGTTCGGCGGTCGCGGAGCTGCCGGCGAAGACGTGCTCCTGACGGTGGAGAACAACGACTTTCGCGACGCGAGCATTTACGCACTCTGGAACGGCATGCGTCGACGCGTCGGCTCCGTGACGGGTAAGACGACGGAGACGTTCCGCATGGAGTGGCGAAGCGAGGAGATCCAGCTCGAGATCGACTTCCTCGGCGGCGGCGATGGCGACGACTATGTGAGTGAGCGCGTCCCGGTCACACAGGGTGACCACCTCAACTTCGTCATCATGGGTCGGTAACGACCTATGCACGGGGTTCGTTCGCTCGCCGTCGGTGTCCTCCTCGCCGCCGCTTTGGCCGGGCAGGTCAGGTCGCTGGAGGCGCAGGCCTCGTCGTCACTCACCGGGGTGGTGGTCGACGACCTCAACGGGGTGCCCCTCATGGGCGCCACGGTATCGATTCCCAAACTGGATGTTCGAACCCAGACCGATCGGAACGGACAGTTCCTGCTGGAGGGAGTGCCGGCCGGAGGCCACGAGGTGAAGTTCGAGTCCCACGGCTACGTGGGCGTGGTCGAGCGCCTCATGCTCACCGGGACCGACTTCCTGCAGATTCGGCTGGACCCCATGGCCGCGGTGTTGGATCAGATCCTGGTCATCGCGGGGAGAACGCCTACCGTCCCGATCGTTTCGCGCGACACGCGCGCACCCGACGGCCAACGCCCGTGGCTGAGCGCGCTCGACCTGCTCGAGGCGCAGATCCCCGGGGTGGTAGTTCGCCGGGGCGGCGGACTCGCCAACGGCGCCGCCATCCTCATCCGGGGGGTGAACTCGTTCCGGTCGGACGGAGCACCTGTCGTCATCGTGGACGGGCTTCGCCTGGAAAGCACGCAGACGGGCTACAATTCCTTCCACCTGCTCGACATGATCCCCGCCGATGCCGTGGCGCGCATCCGCGTGATCAAAAGCGCGGCCGAGGCATCGCAGTACGGGAACGCCGCCAACGGCGTCATCATCATCGAGACGATCCGAGGCGACGAGCCTCGCTGACGAAGTCGCTCGGAGCGAGCCATCTCCCTCGCTCACCCAGGCACGCTTTTGCCCACCCGACGCTGCCGAAGCGCGTTTTTGCCACTGAAAGGGCACAGCCTCGTACATCGCGCCCACGAGTCAGCATGCGTATCCCCCCCCATGCGCCGCCGCGCCGATGATTCCAGGCCCCTTGCACCACTTGCCGCAGGTGTAAGCAACCCGTAAGCTGCCCAGCGCGAAGTCAGGGGAACGGGTGGGGATGTGTTCGTCACCGCGGTCCCGAAACGACGCTCTGGCGAGCGGACATTCTCACACGCGACGGGAGAGACGAATCATCGACGCTCGGTAGCAGCCGAAAGGGAGGCACCCATGGGCAGACTGTGTCCGCGGTGGAACCGTATGGTGGGGCCGCTAGCGCTCAGCTTGGCGGGGCTCGCCCCAGGAGTTCACGCCCAGACCGGCTCGATTGCCGGCCGGGTGTTCGACGCAGCCAGTGGCCAGCCGATCCCGGCGGCCCAGGTGTTCATCTCCGATCTGGACATCGGTGTCCTCTCCCAGCAGAACGGCAGCTACCTCCTTGCCAATGTCCCCGTCGGTCCTCGGAGCGTCACGGTTCAGCGCATCGGCTATCGGCAGCTCGCGCAGACGGTGACCGTGGCTGCCGGCCAGACGGCGGTTCTCGACTTCAGGATCACGGAAGAGGCGCTCGCGCTCGACGAGATCATCGTCACAGGTACGCCGGGCGGGACGCAGCGGCGCGCCATCGGCAACACCGTCAGCAGCGTCTCGGTCGCCGAGGTCACGCAGTCGGTGGCGATCACGAACATGCAGGACCTCCTCGGCGCGCGCACGCCGGGCCTACGGTTCACTTCACTCGACGGCAACGTGGGCGCCGGCTCGCCCATCACGATCCGCGGAGCGGGCAGCTTCGCCAACTCGCGCAACCGCCCGCTCATCTTCGTCGACGGCGTTCGTGTCGATAACAGCCCTGAAAGGGGCCCCGACATCGCGGACGGCCGGCAGGTGAGCGTCCTGAATGACTTCAACCCCGACGACATCGAGAGCATCGAGATCATCAAGGGTCCCGCGGCGGCGAGCCTGTACGGCACCGAAGCGTCGGCCGGCGTGATCCAGATCATCACGAAAAAGGGTCAGGAAGGCGCGCCGGAGTTCAACATCTCGATCCGGCAGGGCATGAACTACGTGGCGAACCCCGCGGGCAAGCTCGGCGGCCAGTTCACATGCCCCGTGGTGCCCAGCCCGGGCCAGAAGGTGAACGCATCGGATCCTGTCGGCGCGTGCCCGACACGCGGAGACCTCGTGCCGTACAACATGTACGACGACGGGAACGCCTACATCCGGGCCGGCTACTTCGATTGGCCCACCGAGAACCTGTTCCAGAACGGACCGTCTCGGGGGTACAACCTCGACGTGCGCGGCGGCACGCAGGCTATCCGCTACTTTCTCTCGGCCAACTACGACTACGAAGAGGGATTCGTCTGGTTCAATCACGACGAAACGTTCCGCCTGCGAGGGAACATCGGCGTGGTCTTCAACGACAACTTCAGCCTCGACGTGTCGACCGGGTACGTCGACGGCTACACCAGGCTCGACAATGCGACGCCAGGCGACGGCGGGATCTGGCAGGACCTGATCTGGTCCAACGGCTACTACCTCGACCGCATTACGCCGTTCGGGAGCGCGGGCAACTGCAACACCGGTAGCTCGTGTGCGCCGTCTGCACGGCTCGGAGGGTTCCAAGAGCACCTGCCCATCGACGTCGCCGAGAATGAGGGGACGAGGGACTACTCGCGCTTCACCGCCTCGGGGACGTTGAACTTCACCTCGGGTGAGCTCAGCCTCGGCACGATGACCGCGTCCGTGACGCAGCGCGCCGTCGTGGGCATCGACAGGGGTGTGGACATCAACCGGATCATGCACCCGCTCGAGGACGGGATCGTGCCTGAGAGCGTCCGCGAATACTGCGCCAACCCCGAGCGCGTCGCGCGAGGGCTGCTCGCCAACTGTGCGACGTCCTGGGGCTCCGTCTACTCCGAGACGGTCAGCGGTGAGCTGCAATACGAGCGACCGATCCAGACGAACCTCAGCCTCGACTACGCCATCACCGCGAACCTCGAGGCGACGGAGGCCCTGAGATTCGGCACGTCATTCGGGGCGCAATACTACATCGACCAGAGGGACATGTTCTCGGCGCGGGGCACGGGCTTCGCCTCGCCCCAATCCACCACCCCCAACCAGCTCGCGCAGGCATCGACGTCCGTCGATTACTCGCTCGTGGAGAACCGGTCGCTCGGATTCTACGTCCAGGAGGAGATCGGCTGGAACGACCGGATCTTCCTGACGGGTGCACTCCGGTTCGACGACAACTCGACGTTCGGCGCGGAAGCGCCCGCGGCCAAGTACCCGAAGATCTCGGGCACATGGGTCCTCTCCGAGGAGAGCTTCTGGAGCGTCGATGCCGTCAACTCGCTGCGCCTGCGGGGTGCGTGGGGCAAGGCGGGCCGGCAACCGAGCTCGACAGCCAGCCAGGACATCTACGTCGCCATGCCCGGGCCGAGCGGAACGTCGGGCGTGCGCCCTGACAGCCCGGGAAACCCGCAGATCAAGCCGGAGGTGAGCACCGAGCTCGAGCTGGGCTTCGACGTCGCCCTACTCGACGACCGGATCTCGGGCCAGTTCACGCACTATTGGCGCAGGACAGAGGATGCGCTCCTGTCGCTGAGCATCCTCCCGAGCGTGGGTTTCCCCGGCAGTGTCGACCGGAACGTCGGTCGGATCGACAACTGGGGGTGGGAGGCCCAGGTCAGCTCACGGGTCTACCAGAACGACTTCGTGTCGTTCGATCTCGATCTCACCGCCGACTTCGTCGACAACGAGATCAAGGACCTTTGCGGCACGACCGAGTCAGGAGCCGAAATCTGCTATCCCGGCAACGACAACATCAGAATCGGTTACCCGTTCCCGAACATCAGCACGGCGAACTGGGTGGTGAGCGCCGAATGGAACCCCACGGCGCCCACCGCGCAAAGCGACGTGAATGCGTTCGACCAGAGATTCGTCGCGCTCTGCGACGCGGGTGTCAGCGCCTCGCCCAATGGCCCAGCGCAGCCCGGGCAGTATGGCGTATTTCCGGGCGGAGAATTGCTGAACTGCAAGACGATCCGTGGCCGAAACATTTTTGCGGGCCGCCGGTTCTCCACTCAATCGTACACCGTGGCCCCGAGGATCGGCCTCCTCGATAACGAGATCCAGATTTTTGCGTTGGCGGAGGGCCAGTACGGGCGCACGCAGAGGGACGACGCCCATGCCTGGGGCCATCACTACAACAACTCGGCGATCTCCCGGGTTCAGGACGACCCGGTCTGGGCCGCCAGCAGGGTCTACAACGGGACCGGCATCCAGTGGACCACGAGCCTCTATGACGGGGCGTTCTGGAAGCTCCGCGAGGTTGGCGCGCGTTACAACCTGCCGCAGCCCTGGGTCGCGCCGATAGGGGCCGAACGTGCCTCACTTGCGCTTTCGGCGCGGAACCTCTGGACGATCTGGGGAGCCCAGACGCACATCTACGGGCTTCCGATCACCGACCCGGAGTTCGGAAATCCGAACGGCGGAAGCAACGTGCGAGGGCAGCCGCCGACGGTGAATTGGAACCTGACGCTGCGCGTCACCTTCTGACGATACGAGGCCAACTATGCGACACACGTATATGCCGCGTCGGGTGAGCATCGTCGTGGCGATGGTAGCCCTCAGCGCGTGCGACAGCATTCTGGACGTGGAGCTCCCGCACCTGCTCACCAACAGCGCGATCAAGGGCATCGGGACGGCCGAGACGCAGGTCAACTCGGCGATCGCCCTCTTCGAGTGCGGATACAGTGCCTTCGGGGTTACGGCGTTGGGCCATGGTGGCTACATGCAGTCGATCGCCGGCGTGTTCGGCGGCGGTCACGGGTACACGGTCAACGCGGCCACCGGCGAGTGCGATACCTCCTCGACCAGCGTGGCGTGGTTCGATCAGATGATGGGCTCGAGAGCCATGCTCGTGACGCAGCCCTCGCGGCTCGTACCAACCGCCCAGGGTAGCGTTACGGCGGACTTCCCTGTGGGTAAGGGGGTCTACGACCGAATCCAGGACGAGTGGGGCATCCAGAACGTCCTGGACGCCACGGGCAACCCGGTCGGCGAGAGGCTCTCGGCGATCGCCGCACTCTATGTGGCGCTCAACCTCACGCACATGGGCGAGTTCCTATGCGAAGTGGCCATCGACGGGAGCGATCTGCTCACGCCGACCGACGTGCTCGACCTCGCCGAAACCTGGATCGGTACGGCGCTCGGGCACATCTCCAACGTCGGCACCGGTGATTTCGTCATGCCCTTCGGCGTCGCTCCGAGTGCCCGGAACATGGCACTCGCTGTCCGGGCACGCTTGCGTTGGGCGAACCGCGACTACGCAGGCGCCGCCGCGGATGCCTCCAGCGTGCTGGCGGCGGACCCCGACTTCGGGGTCATGGTCACACGTGAGTCCGGTCTGACCAGGAGGAACAAGATCTTCCACAACGTGACGGACGTGAGCTTCTCCGCGATGCTCGGCGTGCACGACTGGTGGAACCCTGCCATCAGGCGCGTGAACCCGGCAACGGGGCTGCCCTGGCCGAACCCCATCCCCTTCACCGGCTCGATCTTCCTGGGCATCATGCCCGACGGGCGCACGCTCGAGGCCGGAAACATTCCGGTGCGGTGGGCTCAGGAGCGGCGGAACACGGCCGAGCAGCCGGTGTCGCTCGGCAATGGTGCCGTTCCGGACACGCGGGTGCCGCACATCTACAAGGGGATCCAGGGTCCGGCGAAATACGAGGTTCCGGCCACGTACGCGAAGGATGACGACGACATCCCCTACATGACCTGGGAGGAGTTGAACCTCATCCGGGCCGATCGCGAGCTCGAGATCGCGACACCGGCCAGCTTGCTGAACGCCATTGGGCTGGTGAACGAGTTGCGCACGTCCAAGGGGCTGCCGCTGGTGTCGGGCGCCTATCTCGCGACGTTGACCGACGGAACCAATGACGTCGCAGAAGTCCGCTTCCTCCTCTTCGAGGAGCGGCGCAGGGAGTTCTTCAACGAAGGGCCGCGGTTCTGGTCGACGAAGATTCAGAACACGGACATCGCCTGGTTCCCACGCGCAGAAGGGCGGACTCCGTTCCAGAACTACAACTGGCAGGGCGGGGTCCGGCAGATCCTCCCGAACGACGAGTACGACCAGAACCCGTACTTCATCCAGAGAGGGGGCCGGTCCGCGCGAGGAACCGGCTGCGCGGGACTGCCCGGGAGTCAGGCACCCTACCTCGTGAGCTGATCGTTCGAGCACTTCGCTCACTGGCGGGATCGGGCCCGGGGAGCACTGCCCCGGGCCCGATCTTCTTCCCTCGCTCCCCTGAGGGAGCGCCCTAGGAGCCGTATCGAAGGCCGGTTAGGATTTTTGCCGTGAGAACCTTCGAGCGCGTGCTGGCGGCGAACCGAGCGGAGATCGCGATCCGCGTCTTTCGTGCATGCACGGAGCTCGGCAAGCGCACGGTGGCGGTCTACAGCGAAGAGGACGCGCTCTCGCTCCATCGGTACAAGGCCGATGAAGCGTACCTCCTTCCGTCCGCCCTAGGGCCGGTCGCGGCCTACCTCGACATCGAAGCGATCGTGGCGCTCGCGGCCGAGAAGCGGATCGATGCCATTCACCCCGGCTACGGATTCCTCTCGGAGAACGGCGACTTCGCGCGCCGCTGCGCCGAGGAGGGCATCGTCTTCATCGGCCCGCCTCCCGAGCAGCTCGACCTGTTCGGTGACAAGATCCGCGCTCGCAAGCTGGCCGCCGAGGCGGGCCTGCGGATCGTGCCGGGAACCCCCGAGCCCGTCGACGACAGCGAGGCGCTCTCCTTCGCGAAGGACGTCGGCTTTCCGGTGATGGTGAAAGCCGCCGCGGGGGGTGGTGGCCGCGGGATGCGGGTGGCGCGTGACGAGAACGAGCTCCGGCAGGTCCTGCCGGTCGCCAGGAGGGAAGCGACGGCTGCCGTCGGCCGCGGCGATCTCTATGTGGAGAAGCTCGTGCGCGAGCCGCGCCACATCGAGGTGCAGATCCTGGCCGACGGGCACGGCCGCGTCGAGCACCTCTGGGAGCGCGACTGCTCGATCCAACGCCGGCATCAGAAGGTCGTGGAGATCGCTCCGGCCCCGGCGCTCGACCCGGCCACGCGCGGGCGCATCTGCGAGGCCGCCAAGCAGCTCATGACGAGAGCCGGCTACCGGAACGCGGGCACTGTCGAGTTCCTGCTCGAGCCCGGCGGGGACTTCTACTTCATCGAGGTGAACCCGCGCATCCAGGTCGAGCACACGGTCACCGAGCTCGTGACGGGAATCGATCTGGTGCAGGCGCAGATCCGCGTGGCCGAGGGCTGGACGCTCGAGCAGATCGGCGTGCCCGACCGCATCCCGGAGCCGCGCGGGTACGCGATCCAGTGCCGGGTCACGACCGAGGATCCCGAGAACGATTTCCTGCCCGACGCCGGACGGATCACCCACTACCGCTCACCCGGCGGGTTCGGGATTCGCCTGGACGGGGCGACCGCGTTCACGGGGGCGGTCGTGAGCCCCCACTACGACTCGCTCCTGGTGAAGGTCTGCGCGCACGCGCTGCGCTTCGAGGACGCGATCCGCAAGATGCACCGCGCGCTGATGGAGTTCAGGCTGCGCGGCCTCAAGACCAACCTCCGCTTCCTGGAAAACGTCGTCACGCACCCGGACTTCGTGGCCGGGCGCCTCGACACGGGCTTCATCACGTCGCATCCGGAGCTGCTCTCGTTCCGACCGCGGCGCGACCGTGGGACCCGGCTGCTTCGCTATCTCGGCCACATCGCGGTGAACGGCCAGGTGGAGGGACCGAAGAGCGCGACCAAGCCGGACTTCCCGGAGCCGCCTCTCCCGGAGCCTGATCCCGGCTGGACGCCGCCGACGGGCACGTTCAAGAACACCCTGGACACGGAGGGCCCGGAGGCGCTGGCCGACCGCGTGCGGAAGCACGGACGCGTGCTCTTGATGGATACCACGTTCCGCGACGCGCATCAGTCGCTCCTCGCGACGCGCATGCGCAGCTACGACATCCTGCGCGTCGCGGCCGATACGGGCCGTCTCGCTCCGAACCTCTTCTCCATGGAGGTGTGGGGAGGCGCGACGTTCGACACGGCGTACCGCTTCCTCAAGGAGGATCCGTGGGAGCGACTCGCCGAGCTGCGCGAGAGCATCCCGCACGTCCTCCTGCAGATGCTGCTGCGGGGGCAGAGCCTCGTCGGCTACTCGGCGTACCCGGACAACGTCGTGGAGACGTTCGTGCGGGAGTCGGCCGATGCCGGGATCGACGTCTTCCGCATCTTCGACGCGCTGAACTGGGTGCCGAACATGCGCGTCGCGATCGATGCCGTGCGGGAGCGGGGCAAGGTAGCCGAGGTCGCGCTCTGCTATACGGGCGACGTGCTGGACCCGACCAGGAAGAAGTACGACCTCGGGTACTACGTGAAGCTAGCCGGGGAGATCGAAGCGGCGGGAGCCCACATCCTCGCGATCAAGGACATGGCCGGGCTCCTCAAGCCCGGAGCAGCCCGCCTGCTCATCGAAGCGCTGCGCGACGCGACGGACCTGCCGATTCACCTCCACACTCACGACACGACTGGCGTGGGCGTCGCCACTTGCGTGCAGGGTGCGCTCGCCGGCGCCGCGATCGTGGACGGCTGCATCGACGCGCTCGCGGGGGGGACGTCCCAGCCGAGCCTACGCGCCATCGCCGCCGCGCTGGAGGGAAGCGAGCGCGAGCCCGACCTCGATCTCGATGCGCTCCAGCCGCTCAACGAGTATTGGTCCTCGGTCCGCGCCTACTACCGCTTCCTCGAGCGCGGGTCCGCGGCGCCCGACGCGCACGTCTTCAGGACGCAGGTTCCGGGCGGGCAGATCTCGAACCTGAAGCACCAGGCCGAGGCGCTCGGGCTGCTCGGCCAGTGGCGGCTGATCGTCGAGCGCTACCGCGAGGCCGACGCGCTGCTCGGAGAGCTGATCAAGGTCACGCCGTCCTCCAAGGCGGTGGGTGACCTGGCGCTGTTCATGGTGCAGAACGATCTCGACGGGCCGGCGCTTCTCGAGCGGGCCCACGAGCTGTCGTTCCCGGAGTCGGTCGTGGGGCTCCTCAGGGGCAACCTCGGCCGGCCGCCGTACGGCTTTCCGCCCGGGCTGCAGGCCGCGGTGCTCGGGCGAGAGAAGCCCCTCACGGACCGGCCGGGCGCTTACCTCGAGCCGGTCGACTTCGGGGCCGTGCGGGCCGAGGTGAGCGCGCTGGTCGAAGGGGAGCCCGTGGAGCGGCCCGTGACCGACCGGGGGGTCCTGGCGCGCGTGCTCTTTCCGGAGGTCTACAAGGAGTTCGCCAAGCACCGCGCGGAGTTCGGCGACACCTCGGCGCTCGACACGCCAACCTTCTTCTACGGGCCGAGCCCGGGCGAGCGTGTGGCCGTCGATATCGAGCGCGGCAAGACGCTCATCATCCGGCTCCTCACGATCGGGGACGTGCACGCCGACGGAACGCGCCCCGTGGTCTTCGAGCTGAACGGGCATGCGCGCGAGGTCCGGGTACGCGACCTCGAGGTGGCAGTCTCGGCGGCTGTCCGTACCAAGGCGGACGAGACCAAGTGGCAGGAAGTGGGAGCCACCATGCCGGGCAAGGTGCTCAAGATCATGGTCAGCCCTGGCGACTTGGTCGCGAAAGGCGCCGACCTGCTCGTCACCGAAGCCATGAAGATGGAGACGAGCGTGCGGTCACCGAAGCACGCGGTTGTCGAGGAGGTCCTCGTGCACCAGGGCGATGCGGTCGAGGCCGGCGATCTCCTCGTGCTCCTGGCACCGGTACAGGAGACCACCGCGGAGGACTGAGGCGGGGGCATTGGGAAGCCCTGGTCCCGACCGGATGGGCAGCCCGGAATGGGGCCGTCCGTCGATGCAAGCCATGACGGCCAATGCCACTGGCGTGCCCACGAGGCCGTGCGCACAATATCGATCCACGCCGAAAAGCCACGGCGGCGGAACCCCACCTCGGAGTCGGAGAGCGTCGAGCCATGCGGAACACAGTCGCGGTCGGTGCCTTTCTAGCGATCCTCCCGGTCCCCATCTCCGGCCAGAACTTCGACTCGATCCAGGTCAGCACGACGCCGGTGGCCGGCCAGATCTACATGCTGCAGGGAAGCGGCGGGAACATCGGGCTCTCGATCGGCGACGACGGCACGCTCATGGTCGACGACCAGTTTGCCCCGCTCACGCAGAAGATCCAGAACGCCGTCGCGGCGTTGACGCGAAACCCCGTCGACTTCGTGATCAACACGCACTGGCACTACGACCACAGCGACGGCAACACGAACTTCGGCCGGGCCGGCGCGGTCATCGTCGCCCACGAGAACGCGCGCACGCGCATGACGCGCACGGACACCGTCTCGCTGAACAACCGCGTGCAGGAAGCCTACGGGCCCGACGGTCTGCCGAAGATCACGTTCTACCAGTCCATGCGCTTCCACTACAACGGGAACGTCATCGACGTGATCCACCTCCGTAACGCCCACACCGACGGTGACGCGGCGGTCTACTTCCGGGACACGAACGTCCTGCACACGGGCGACACGTTCACCCGGAGCGCGCTTCCGTTCATCGACACGCCCAACGGCGGGACGCTCGACGGGATGATCGAGGCGGCGTGGACGATGGCCGGGCTGATCAACGACCAGACCCGCATCATTCCGGGTCACGGGGCGCTGTCCACACGCGCCGACCTCCTCGCGCATCACGACAAGCTCGTGGTGTTGCGCGACAGGCTCCGCGAGCACGCCGCTCGGAATCACACGATCGAGCAGGTTCTGGCCGCGAATCCGGCGCAGGGGTACGCCGAGATGAATGCCGGCACGGAGCGATGGGTCAGGGCCGCGTACGCGGAGTATCGGTGACGACACTCGAGCGACGGGAGTTCCTCGCCATGGGAGGAGCGTCCCTCGCCGGCGCCACGCTCGGAGGGAGCGAACGACCCGCGCCGGTCCAAACGGCACCCCGCGTGGACGCCCTCGTCTTCGATACCTTCGGCACGGTCGTCGACTGGCGGACCTCGATCATCCGCGAGGGCGAGCTGATCGGGCGGACGCACGCTCTCGACGTGGACTGGGCAACCTTCGCCGACGATTGGCGCGCCGGCTACGGTCCCGCGATGAACCGGGTGCGCAGCGGCGAGCTGCCGTGGACGAAGCTCGACGTGCTGCATCGCATGATCCTCGATCGACTCGTCGAGGACCTGAGCATCGTCGCTCTCTCCGAGGAGGAGATCGAGAGCTTCAACCGCGTCTGGCACAGACTCATCCCATGGCCCGATGCGGTGCCCGCGCTCTATCGGCTGAAGGCGCGCTACGTGATTGCGCCGCTCTCCAACGGGAACGTGTCGCTGCTCACGAACATGGCCAAGCACGCGGGGTTGCCGTGGGACTGCATCCTGTCCGCCGAGCTCGCCGGGCGCTACAAGCCCCATCCCGAGGTCTACCTGAAAGCGGCGGACCTCCTGAGCCTGCCTCCCGAGCGCGTCATGATGGTCGCGGCGCACCGAGGCGATCTCGAGGCTGCGCAGGCCCTGGGGTTCAAGACGGCGCTCGTGCACCGGCCGCTCGAGTTCGGCCCGAACAGAAACGTCGACACGACGGACGACCCCCGCTTCGATCTGAACGCGCGCGACTTCGGGGTGCTGGCGGACCGATTGGGGGCTTAGGCGAAGCAGCGAGGGGGGGACGGCGCGCCGCAGATCCTCAGCCGGTCCAGATGAGGATCACCCCGCATACGCTGCCGACCGGCGAATGCTTCGCGGGTAGCTGCGACACGGACCGCGGGCGGGACGATGGGCCGCCGGTTGAAGGCGGTAAGGAGATTCCTTACCATTCGAGAATGATCAAGAGCAAGCTCACCGCCAAGGCCCAAACGACCATCCCTCAGCCCGTGCGTGATGCGCTACGTCTCCGGGTGGGCGACGAGATCGCATACGAGATCCAGGACGGCAGGGTGGTTCTCACGAAGGCCAGCGCGCCCTCGACCGAGGACCCGTTCGTCACGTTCAGCGAGTGGGACAGTGACGCTGATCGAGCCGCCTACGATGACCTTTGATCGAGACTTTGGTCGAGGCGACGTCGTAAGAGTGCCGTTTCCCTATACGGACCTCGGCACCAAGCGCCATAGACCCGCACTGGTGGTATCGGGCGGCGGTCTCGGCGACCGGAGCCGCCTGCTGTGGGTGGTCATGATCACGAGCGCCGCCAACCGCGGCTGGCCGGGCGACGTGCCCTTGGTCGACCGACACGCGGATGTGGGGCTGCCGGTTCCTTCGACCATCCGAACGAGCAAGATCGCGACGATCGAAGCACGGCACGCGGATAGGATCGGACGGCTGAGTCGAGAGCTCTGGAGCCAGGTCGAGGCCGAGCTTCGGACCCACCTGGCGCTCGAGTAACGTTCTCTGTCGCTCGGGCGCTCGCGAAGCTGCCCGAGCCTACAGCCTGAGCAGGTACTGGAGCTTCGCGAAGATCGCCCGGTTGGTCCGGCGCAGCGCCCGGCTGAAGTAGAGCTGGTCGTCGATCCCGTCCCCGTCCCGGTCGCCCTCGATCAGGTCACCCTGCTGGTAGTGATCGTCGTATCCCAGGTAGAAGACGGTCCCCGCGTTCACGCGGTAGTTGAACAGGACGTTCAGGTCGAACGTCTTGTCCTCCGTGTTCCACTCGGTGATGTTGCGCACCCCGAGCCGCTCCGTCGCCTGGAACGTTGTGTTGGCACGGATGATCTTGATGTCGAAGACCTCGGCGTCACCGTTGTTCGGGTCGGTGAAGCGCTGCGAGGTGAAGCCGAGCCCCACCTGGAGCGCGTCGGTCGGCCGCACGCTTCCGTTGACGTGCCAGTTGAGCAGGCGCCCGAGGTACGGTCCGCCGTAGTAGATCTCGTCACCGATCGAGAAGTTTCCGCCGAACTGGTACCGGCGGCTCGTGTTCACGCGTCCGCCGACGCTGAAGCTCTGCTTCTCGTACTCGATGCCCTGCCAGCGCTCCATGTCGATGTCGTAGCCCCCGTTCAGGCTGATGCTCCGCGCGAACGAGAAGTTGAGACGCAGGCCCAGGGCCTCGTCCTGCAGCACCTCGTCGTAGTCGTAGATGCGCGAGTAGCTGACCTGCGGCCCCCAGTTGATGATCCAGCTCTGCGGCCAGAAGCGATACGACACGTTGGTTCCGAGCTGGCGCTGGTCCCTGCGTCGCACGAAGCCGACCTCGGTGTCGAAGTCCGGTGAGATCTGGAATGCGGTGAGCGACCACCCGACGTGCCGGCCGTTGCGGGCCAGTCGCGTCGAGACCATGTGACCGTCTTCGGCCGTACCGCCTGGGTCCTTGAGCGACGAACCGACCACGGTGAGGTCGCCCGAGATCGTCGGCGTCACGCGCAGGTTGGTGTTGAAGCCGTAGGTGCGGCTGTATCCGTCGAGGAACTCGCGGTCGGTGAAGATCGCGCCGACGTTCGACTCGGGCCCGAGATCGAAGAGCACGCGCCCGATGAAGGTCTGGGCCTTCTTCTCGAACAGCGGGTCGCTCGGATCCGGGACGTTGCCGGGTGCCTGATCGTTCGCGGTCAGCACGCCGAGCGAGAACCTGCCGACCTGCCCGGTGAGCTTCGCCCCGTAGTCGGGGTCCACGATCGTGCGCGTGTGCACGAACGTGACCGGGGCCGTGATCGCGAAGATCTCCGCGCCCTCGACGAAGAACGGCCGCAGCTCGTTGAAGAAGAGCGGGAAGCGCTGGTTGACTTGGATCTGCGGCTGGTCCGACTCGATCTGCGAGAAGTCCGGGTTGACGGTGAAGTCCGCCGTGAGATTCGACGTCACGCCGTACTTCACGT
>Ga0073934_10006055_pt1 | contig 18032 bp, 14 predicted proteins | sample LarsenN4metaG_FD_76834 | JGI IMG/M metagenome (GOLD analysis project Ga0073934, IMG submission 76834) | Hot spring sediment bacterial and archeal communities from British Columbia, Canada, to study Microbial Dark Matter (Phase II) - Larsen... ... | reverse complement strand
GTAGCCCGGATTCGATTGCGCTAAGGCAATTGCCACCGCAAGGACGAGCGGGCCACATATTTGCTTGCCACGCGTTTCACTTTACTACTGTCAGGCTTGGAAAACCGCCCAGTGCGGCGGTCTTCGTTCCCTCGAACTGGCAGGGTTCAGTGAAATCAGCCGAGAATAGAAGTTTGCACCCGTTCGAACCGTATTTCCGTAACGCTCACCTCTCCACCCTTGCGGGTAACTTCTGGAAGCGCGCGCTGGACGAAACCCGCTTTCCGACGCTGGCGCGCCATTACCAGACTTATCCGCACACGCAAGTACTGGTTCACGAGAACTCCCCGCAAGGCGAGCCAATCGGCGATGTCCTTCTTTTGCACGGACTTGAAGGCTCTAGCCTGGGCGGGTACATGGTTTCCATGGCGCAGACCCTGCTCGAAGCCGGCTTTCGCGTCCATCGCGTCAACATGCGCGGATGCTGCGACACAGAGCATCTGACCGAGACCCTCTACCACGCCGGATTGACCGACGATCTGCATGTCCTGGTGCGCGAAGTTGCGGCCCGGAAAGCTGGTCCTATATTTGTGGTGGGTTACTCGCTTGGTGGAAACGTCACGCTGAAGCTGGCTGGAGAACTTGGAGATAAGGGCAACGAGTTTCTTTCCGGTGTGGTAGCCGTCTCAACTCCGATCGACCTGCATGCTTGCGTCCGGCAGATGATGCGCCGCGAGAACCTGATCTATGAACTGCGGTTCGTCACCCGCCTGCGCGAACGCTACCTCAGGCGGCACCGCGCGCGCCCGGAACGCTTTCCCATCCACAACTTACGCCGCACATGGACGGTTTTCGATTTCGACGACCGCTTCACGGCGCCGCACTTCGGCTTTGGCAACGCGCCTAACTACTACAAAACACAATCCGCAATCGGTTTCCTGCCGCAGATCCGGGTACCCACCCTGATGGTTCAGGCCAAAGACGACCCGCTGATTCCGTTTGCGCTGTTTGAAAGCGGCGCCGTGCGTTCCAACCCTTGCATCGAATTCATAGCGGTCGATCATGGCGGGCATCTTGGCTTTATCTCGCGTACGGCGCCGCGCTTTTGGATCGATCCGATTGTCCGCGACTGGCTGGTCCAAACCAGGAACAAACGGTCCGGTTCGCTCGTCTCACCATAGAGATGCGCTTCTCGGCCTCTATTCGCGAGGCGTTCGCGATCGCGATGCGTTCGCTGCGCTCCTCCAAGCTGCGGAGTTTCCTGACGCTGCTGGGAATCATCCTGGCGACAATGACGTTGATTTCGGTGATGGGCGTAATTCACGGAATGAACCGCTACATCGCCGAAAAGGTGATCGATTTCGGGGCCAACGGCTTCATGGTCGTCCGCATGGCGTTCCTGGGCGATTTCAATCCGAAAAAGTTTCTGGCGCTCCAACGCAAGAATCCGCAGTTGAACCGCGAGGAGTACGCCTTTCTGAAAGAGCGCGCCACCCTGCTGAAAGACATCGGCATCCGGGCGAACACCGGCGCCGCGGTCGAATACAAGAACCTGCGCGAAGAAGGCGTCAGTATCGTCGGCGGGACAGCCAACATGATTACGCTCGCCAACGTACAGGCCGTCGGAGGGCGCTACTTCAGCGAGTCGGAAGACCGCACTCACAAATCGGTCGCATTTATCGGACACGACGTGAAGGAGAAGTTCTTCGCCAATGTCGATCCAGTCGGGAAGACGTTGAGCATCCAGGGCCGGCCTTTCGAGGTGATCGGTTATGCCAAGCAGATTGGCAGCGTCTTTGGAGAATCCCAGGACAACTACATTCACATCCCGATTGAGACGTTCTTCAAAATGTACGGTTCGCGGCGCTGGATTTCCTTCGCCGCGCAGGCACGCGACTACGCCACGTTCCATCAGGCACAGGACGAGGTCCGGGCCCTGTTACGCGCCTATCGTCACGTGAACCCTAAGGACGACGACAATTTCGCCATCATTAATCAGGAATCCATCGCCAACGCCTGGGAGCGGCTCACCGGGGTGATCGCTGCGACCGCAATCGCCGTGGTCAGCGTATTCATGGTGGTTGGCGGCGTCGTGATCATGAACATCATGCTGGCCGTGGTGACAGAGCGGACGCAGGAGATCGGCATTCGCAAATCGATCGGCGCGCGCCGGAGCGACATCTTGCAGCAGTTTCTCATCGAGTCGGCGGTCCTATCCGGCTCCGGCGGATTGCTCGGCGTCTTCATCGCTTGGGTGATCGCCCTGCTTGTGCGCAATTTCACTCCAGTACCGATGCAATTGCCATACTCGGCGATCGTCATTGGAGTGGGTCTCTCTGCTGCCGTAGGTCTGTTCTTCGGCATTTACCCGGCGAGGCAAGCGGCAAAACTGGATCCGATAGAGGCTTTGAGGGCAGAGAAATGAACGTTCGGACTCGTGTCGCGACCTTGAGCGCCGGAATCGGGCTCGCCTTCAGCGCGATTCTGGGGCACAAGTTGCGTTCGTTCCTGACGGTTCTCGGCGTCATCATCGGAACGGGAACGATCATCGGTGTAGGTTCAATTCTGACCGGGCTGGACGGTGCAATCACCAATATCATCCGCAGCTTGGGCACCGATTCCATCCTCGTCACAAAACTGCGAGCCGGGTTCGGCGGCGGGCATACCCGTGAAGAGTGGATGCGCAAGCCTCTGACACTGGAGAACGCCGTTGCGCTTCGTGAGCGCTGCCCGTCAGTCCTGCATGTGAGTCCTGTCCTGTTCCCCGGCCAAGGCTTCCACAAAGCGCGCTATAAGGGTGTCGAACTGTACTCGATCCGCATCGCCGGCACGGAGTGGGGGTACGCCGTCGGCGGACAGGCGGAGATGCAGTCGGGACGCTATTTCACCGAAGCTGAAGACCTGCATCGCGCTCCGGTCGCTGTCATCGGCGAGGACATTTACAAGGGACTTTATTCGGGTGTGGAAGCGGTTGGTAAGCCGATCGAAGTGGATGGGCACCAGTATGAAGTGATCGGCGTGATGAAACGGCCGGCGAATCAGATGCCGGGACAGCAGGACTTGCGCGTCATGATCCCGTACTACACGTTGCGCAAGATGGACCCTGGAGCGATCGAGCATATGTTTGTGGTGGTCGCTCACCCGAATCTGGTGTCGAAGGCAATGGATGAAGTACGCGGCGTCTTGCGCCAGGAACGCCGTCTCAAGTATCACGAGCCGGACAATTTCAACCTCGCCACGGCCGAACAGTTGATTGAGGATTTCCGTCAGGTCACCGCGGTTACTGCCCTGGTGATGGTGGTGCTGAGCTCGATCGGGCTTCTGGTGGGAGGCATAGGCGTGATGAACATCATGCTGGTTTCCGTCACGGAGCGCACCAAAGAAATCGGTCTCCGAAAAGCCGTCGGCGCCCGCAAGCTCGACATCATCGTGCAGTTCCTCACAGAGGCGGCCGTGTTAACCGGCATCGGTGGGCTATTTGGATTCATTCTTGGGTGGCTGATCTCGCGCGGAGCGGCCGCGGTGTTTCCCAGCTTGCCCACCAGCGTCCCCGTATGGGCAGCGGTTCTCGGCATAGTCGTCAGCGTAGGAGTGGGCCTGTTCTTTGGGCTGTGGCCTGCCACCAAAGCAGCGCGCCTGGATCCGGTCGATGCGCTGCGCTACGAGTGAGCAAGCCGTTTACTGGCGCAAAACGTCTCCAATGACTGAAATCTGAAGTGTAGAAGTATGTCTGGAAAGCCGCCTGCAGCCAGGATTGGCTCACCCGAGAGAAACCTGGGTCGGAAATCCGGCTGGGGGTGCTTACCTGACTGGCAAGCGCCCCGGTCGCAACCTTCGTTCTAATCGGGACAGACCGGGCCGCATTCTGCTGGATACTGTGTAGACCGTCCCTGAATTGTCGTGGCGCACGCACTCTTGCGTGCCGTCTCTGGACCCATGCCGGGACAGGGGCTACAGGGTTCGCCACGGAATCAGGCCTTTCTTTTGGCCGCGAATCCGCATATACTCTTCAGACCCGTTCGAAGGGCTTGCGGAAAGGAGTGACCCTCAACCCATGCATCCGGCTATCGAGAAACTCGATTCCCTCGGTACATCATTGCCACTGGAAAACCTGTCTGCTGTGCTCGAACGCAAAGGGAGCGCCATCTATTTTGTCGGGCCCAGGGCTACAGTTTATGAAGCTATTCAGAAAATGTCGCAGCACGAAGTGGGCGCCTTGCTCGTGATGGACGCCGGCAGTTTGCTGGGCCTTATCTCCGAGCGCGACTATGCCCGCAAGGTCATCCTGCGTGGCAAACATTCCCACGACACTTTGGTCGAAGAGATCATGAGCACGCCGGTGGTGAGTGCTTCTCCATCTATGACTCTTCGGGATGGTCTGCGCCTGATGACGGACAAACGCGTCCGTCACCTGCCCGTGGTCGATCCCGCGAATGGTTCGGTCCTGGGTGTCGTCTCCATGGGCGACCTGGTCTTTTCGCTGATCTCCGCTCAGGCGGACACGCTCGCGCATCTGACGCGCTATATCTCAGGCAGCTACTGAGACCGCGTTACATACGTAGCATTTTCGGCCCGGCCGGAAAGAAACGAACGTTGCACGGCTGCAGCAAACCATTCGCGTTTAGCGCGGTACTTATTGTTAGCTATGCAACGCGGATTGGGCGCTTTTCTGGTTCTTGCCTTCGCGGCGGCCTGCCTCGGAGGCGACGAAATGGCACGCGGCTCAGTACAAAGGCGCCTCTTGGACAGTGCCGCACTGTCGGGCAACCCAGCCAAGGAGCCTTCTAAGCGCAGAGTGGCAGTTTACCTGCCGCCGAGCTATACAGGCAGCGGAGAGCGCCGCTATCCGGCCGTTTATCTGCTGCATGGCATAGGCGACTCGGAGGAGTCCTGGCTTAAGACGTGGACTGACATGATCGGCCAGAGTCCTTTCACCACCATCCCGGATCTGATGGACATTGGTATCGCTCAAAAGCGTTTCGGCGAGATGATCATCGTAATGCCGGATGTCTCAACAAGCTTCGGAGGCAGCTTTGGCGTGGCCTCCTCCGCAACGGGAGACTGGGACAGGTTCCTGGCGAAAGAACTTCCGTCGCTTATCGATTCAGAGTTCCGGACGGAACCGAGACCCGATCGCCGCGCCATCGCGGGGTTCTCGATGGGCGCTCACGCCGCCATTCAGGTCGCCATGCGTCATCCCGATGTATTCGGAGCCTTCTATGCGATGAGCCCCTTGGCTCTGACTCTGGATAGCGATCTCGCGCAGAATTCGGTGGAAGCTAATCTGGCCCTCACCGTCAAAGACGAAGCCGGATTCGCCGGTAAGGGCCCGCGCGTCCCGCTCTGGATTGCCCTCGGTCAGGCCTTCGCCCCGGACACGGAACGGCCGCCGTTCTACGCCGCCATCTCCAATCTCGACTCGGAAAAGCTGCCTTTGGCGACAGCGGGCAACTATCAAGGCAATCTTTTGCAGCTACATTGCATTGTTCTGGATGCCGGCATGGAAGATGAGTTCCCGCATGTGGTGGAGGGGGCGCGCCGTTTTTCTAAGAAACTCACCGCCATGGGTGTGGTCCATCGCTTCGAACTGCACAATGGGAAGCACCGCGACCGGCTGTGGGGCCGCAGCGGCAGGCTCTTTGTGGATCTGTTACCAGCGCTTTGGTTTGCAATGGATACCCGCAAGTAGAGCGCCCTGGCGAATCGCTCTCTGCGCGGCCATCTCCTACAGAGTGCATGACCGCTATCGAAATGAATCCAACTGTACCTGAGGTGGCCACTAGTCTGAAACTGGAGTCGTCGAGGAGCCTCAACTTGGGACGCATAGGCAATCTTGTCCCGCGCATTTAAAAAAAACATAAGCTCTCTGTAAAGGTATCTTTCGTCTAAGTGTGCTCTCGAAGCAACAATGTAATGCCCAGGGAAAGACCTCGCGCAGTTCGGTAAAACTGCGGCGCTACACTAGGTTTTCGTCATGGTAATCGACATAGCGGGCGGGGGGCATCTCCACGCGTCGGGGTGATGTTTTAATGCGTAAGTAACAGCCGTGCCCGACTGCTTCGAGCGCCCAGACGGTAAGATGCGAAGCTTTGCTGTTGATCAGCGGGAAGCGGCTGCTTTAAAAACGCCAAGCTAACATCAGTAGACGCCGTGCTCAATCTGGAGCAACACGCGTTCCACCTGTTTGCGGCCGTCGTCATTCTGGATCAGTTCGTAAGGAGTTCGGTTCCCAAGCGATGGGATACGGCTTTTCAGCCAGCTCGCAACATGTACCGCGCCAACGAATTCGGTGGCGCGCCGGACAATCTCGACTTCAGCCATGCTGTGCGTGGAAGTATCGATGTCTCAGGCCGATTGATGTACGGTGTGCCCCACTCCTGCCGCGAGCCCAGCGGGGCTGCCGGCTTGCCTGACCGCTTGTGTACGCTTGGCCATACCTTACTTGTAGAAGTAAAGCGCTGTTGTCACAGCAGCACTATGTAGTAGCCCTGGAAGAAGACCTCGCGTGGTCCTCCGTCGAACTGGGCGGCTGCTGATTCCTGGATCCACGACCGGATCGATTCGGCGGCAATACCGCGACGGATCGCGGCGGCCACGTTCGTTTCCGTCATCAGGTAATCGACATAGCGGGGCAATGTCATCTCCACTGGTAAGCGGAAATGCTCGCTTGCGACAGGGCGGAAGCCAGTGTTCATTGCGGCGAGGATCTCCGGGCTCAATGGCTTCGCCTCGGATACTGGCACTGGATAGCGTTCCACAAACCCTGGCGCGAGTGACGCGTTCTGCTCGAAGTCGTACACACATACTGCGCCATCAGCCACCAGGACGCGGCGTGCAGTCTCGAAGAACCGGATCGGGTCGGCGTAGTTCAATGATCCGGCCGCAGTAAGCAAATCCACCGAAGCATCGGCGAACGGCAGGGTCTCCGCATCCGCCTGCACGAAAGCGGCATCCGGGAAGAGTTGGCCCGCCAGCGCAGCCATGGCATGGTTCGGCTCGACGCCGATGACCCGGCGGGCTATTTTGAGCAAAGGTGCGGTGGACAGTCCCGAACCGCAGCCGATATCGGACGCGGCGTTCACCGGCAGCGGTAGCGGCAATCGCGGCGCGAACAGATCCACGATCCGCGCGTGCAGCGGCGGGCGGCTGTTGGCGTAGCCGCGCGCCATCTCCAGAGTGCCAAACGGATTGTTGGAAGACTGCATTCAGCGGCCCCGCACCACTTCGAAGGTAAAGCGGACCCCGTCCAGACCGTCGGCTCGCGGGCCGATGCTGTCGGCGCTGAGAGTTGCTGTCGCGGGCTCGAGCCGCAGGTAACGGTGATTCGTGAGTGACATCAGAATCAGCTCCCCGGTGAACGTCTCCATCCATTGGAAAGTCTCCGCAACGCCGGGTCTGGAAACCTGGCGCAGCGATACGGAGCCGTTCTCAGCTACCGAAAGAAAGCTTCTGTTTCGGGTTCGAAGCGCGACCCGGCCTAGTTTCCGGTCGATCACAGCGAACGGGGATCCGTTCGCTTCCACCGCCGCAGGACCCGCCACGCGCAGATGGACCTGCTTTCCGATGGGGATCGCCTTGGTAAGTCCCTTCGGGGTGGGTTCCTGTATGTCGATGGAATCAAAGTCTGCATAACCAGGCTCGGCGCCGGCGCGCGTTGTATAGGCGAATAATGAATAACGGATTCCCTGGAATGTGGTCAATTGAAAAACCATCGTCCAGGGCCCACCCACTGGCTGGAACGTTTTGCCGTCCGTGCTGTAGCTGAACTGGGCAATCTCCTTCAGGAAGTCGCATTCGGCGCGCAGCCAGACTTTGCGGCCACGAAATGGCGACCGGACTGGCCGGCTGGTCTGTTCATCGAAGAACGTGAGCGCTAACCCGGAATCATCATGCTCCAATCCAAGCCAGGCATACGGCCGGTTGAACAGTCCGAATCCTGCGACCATTCCTGGCTTCAGCCCGCCGGTCTCCAGAACCACGGTGACGGTGGAGCGCGGACCCATCGCGCGTTGTGTTAGCGTGTTGCGCGCTCGCCAAAAGCTCTCAGCCGGCAAAGCATGCAGCCGCAGAAATCCCGGACGCTCCCGCAGCGACCACTTGCCATCCACCGGGACATGATTCCACTGCCAGACAGGCTGTAGGTCCGGCTGGGAGAATTCATCGCTGCGGCGATACGGCGCCGCGGGCTTCTGCGCCACACCTGTGTTGGGCTTAACCCACGTGCGGGGAGTGCGGCCGAGATTGCCGGGGAGTCCAAAGTAAGGCCAACCATCGTTCCAGGTTACCGGGGAAAGGCACGTAAGCCGGCCTACCGAGTTGGCATCCATCATGGAAAATCCCCACCATTCGCCGGTTGGAGTGTCCACGATTCCACCTTGATGAATCGCGTTGCGGCCTCGCTCCGCCGGATTGGCGGGATTGATTTTGTACGGCGGACCGGGCGGAGTGCCGCGCGGCACTTGCGCCAGCCGGTTGCCCCGCACAAAACCGAAATCCTCGCCGCGGCTGATTTCCTGATTGACTTCCCAAGGGCCATCCAAACTGGATGCGCGCGCCGTCGGCATCCGCATCTCGCCGGTGAACCAGGCACTGGTCATGAAGTACTTGCCGTTGATCTTGTAAAGGTGCAGCCCTTCGCCCATGCCCGCGCCGGGGCGATGATTTCCTTTTCGCTGCCGGGAACGATATCCGTCAAATCTTCCGTGAGTTGCGCCTTGCGAATCCCGCGGTAGCCCCAGACAACGTACGCTTTCCCGTCATCGTCGAAGAGCACGGATAAGTCGTGCAACGAGACCTTCATCGGCGTGCGAGTCCACGGGCCGGCAGGATTTGTCGCGCGAAACAACTGCGTCTTGTGCCGGTTGACGTTGCTGAAGATGTAGAACGTGCCGTTGTGATAGCGGAAGCACGGCGCCCAGATGCCTTGTCCGTAAACTGCCTGGTTGTTCTCGAGACGGAACTCCGGCCCGAGGTCAAGCTTGTCGAGCGCGTAGCCGATGAACTTCCAGTTCACCAGGTCGCGCGACTGCAGTATGGGCAATCCGGGCATGCTGTGCATCGTAGTCCCCGTGAGGTAAAAATCGTTGCCGACACGAATCATGTCGGGATCGGAGAATTCGTCAAAAAAGAGCGGATTGGAATAGGTTCCGTTGCCGTTATCGGCAGTCCAGGTCTGTGCGGAGACAACAGATACAAGAAGGAACTTCAAAACAAAAGCTCGGACAAGCATGGTAGCGATTGAATCACACCTGGTCCGATTCGTGTGGCGCGCCAGCTTGCGGAGCGCCTAGCTCCGCTGCGCCGTTGCTTCCTGCGCTTCTTAAACAGTGTCGATGCAAGCTGACAGCCCTCTTGCCGGAAGCCGTTCTACTCAGCGCTGATGCGGCGGATGCGCAAGTTGCGGTACTCCACTTCCGTGCCGTGATACGTCAACACAATCGGGCTCTCCATGGCGGCCGATTCGGCTTCGTACCCGACTACTTTCTCGCCGTTGAGCCAGTGTTCCCCATGCCGTCCGCGAACCACGATTTTGCTGCGATTGAACTCTCCGACCGGATTGGCCACCTGTTTCGCAGGGGCAATCTGGTTATACAGTCCGCCAGAGCGCTCGAGCGCGCTCGCGATGGCGCCGCGGTCTCCTGCATCATCGACCAGCTGATACTCGTAGCCTGTCGCGCCTCCGGCTCCAAGGAAAAAGATGCGGTACTTGATGCCCGAGTTGCCCTTTGGCGGGACCTTCCACTCGAACTCGAGCTCGAAGGAGGAAAACGTCTCTTTGGTGCGCATGCCGCCCCGGACTGCTCCTCCGGGTGTGAGCTTGAGGACTCCTTCCTGAAGCGACCAACATTCAGGCACTGTTCCGCCATTGATTCCCGTAAAGGAAGTGAGCGCGGAGTCCTTCAGCAGGTCAATCCAACCGCTTGCGGACCCTGGGTTTGGCTTTACCTCGTGGTAGGTGCCGTCGTTCACGATGGGCGCGAACCGGACTTTTGACGTCAGCCACTTGCCTTCGCGCCGCAGTAGTATCGCGTTGACCGTGCCTGCATAATCCCGTCCAGGCCAGCCGCTGGTGCGGAAGAAGCCGTCTACCATCGCGACATCTTCGCTGAGCAGACGGACTTCTCGAGCCAGTGTCGCCAGTTGTACCCGGCTCAGGTCCTCACCCCGCCGCTCGGTGTAGCGGCTCATTCCAGCTTGTTCGAAGAAGCGGCCTTCTCCGCGCACGTCCAGATTGGGTGCGGTCAATGCCTTCATTGCCGCGCCATCGCGTTGATTCACCGCCAGCGTCAACTTGCGCAGCGTGGCTTGGATATCCAACTGTTCGGCTTCGGTGATGCGGCGCACCGGTTGCTGTGAGAAGATCATGGCCGCTACAAAGAACGCACAAGCTGTTCTGAGGGGTAATGTCGTCATCGGGGATTACGACACTTTACCAAAAGCAAGCCGCGAGGACTGCCCGCCGTCCCGGTCTTCTGTCTGCCAACATAGAGGTGATGCAATATCGCATTCTTGGACGAACCGGCTGGCAGATCAGCGATATCGGCTATGGCGCCTGGGGTATTGGCGGCAATCAGTGGCGCGGCGCGAGCGATGACGAATCCCGCGAGGCGCTCCGCAAGGCCTTGGAACTAGGCCTCAACTTCATCGACACGGCGCTTGCCTATGGTGACGGCCACAGCGAGGTGCTCGTGGGAGAGATTTTGCGCGAAACCGGGGCGCGCGCCCTCGTCGCCACCAAGATTCCCCCGAAGAACCGGCTTTGGCCGGCGCGTCCCGGCATTGGAATCGAGGAGGTCTTTCCCTGCAAGTATGCGATTGAGTGCACCGAGACCAGCTTGCGCAACCTCGGTGTCGAGACGATCGATCTCCAGCAATTCCATGTCTGGAATCCAGAATGGATCGGACGTGAGGAGTGGCGCCGGGTCATTGAAGACCTGAAACGCGCGGGCAAAGTCCGCGCCTTCGGCATTTCCATTAATGACCATCAGCCAGACTCCGCTCTGGAGGCGATTCACAGCGGCTTAATCGACACCGTCCAGGTGATTTACAACATCTTTGATCAATCTCCGGAGCGGAACCTCTTTCCGCTTTGCCAGAAAGCCAACATCGGCGTGCTGGCGAGGGTGCCGCTGGATGAGGGCGCCCTGACCGGAACAATTACTCCAGATTCTGTGTTCGATCCGCACGAATTTCGCGCGTTCTATTTTAGAGGCGAACGCAAGAAGGAAGTCTACGAACGCGTGCTGTATTTAAAGGAGGATCTGAAGAACGCTGGAGTGACGGAGCCGCTGGCTTCGACCGCTCTTCGCTTCTGCCTCTCGCATCCTGCCGTATCCACTGTGATACCCGGGATGCGGCGCGTGCGAAACGTGATTTTCAACTGCGACGTCTCCGATGCTGGACCACTAGCTAGTCACGTAACGGAGATTTTGCGAAAACATGCCTGGAATAAGAATTACTACAGCTAGTGCGGTGGCGATCTTCGCCCTCTTTTCATCGCCGGGTGCTGCTCATGCGCAGACCGATTTGATGCCTCTGCAAGTCGGGAATCAGTGGGTTTACCGGTCCACTGGCCCCGGCGCTGCAATTACTTGGAAGGTCTCGGTCACCCGCACCGAAAACAAGGGCGGGCAGGATTACGCCGTGGTGGAAGGGTTCCCCGAAACGGAGACCCTGTTGCTCCGCGCGGCTGCGGATGGCACGGTGTACTCGTATCAGGACGGTGGGGAACGGATTTGGGTGAAGTTTCCCGCCGCCATCAAGGAAGAATGGCCGACAACTGTCAATGCCTGCAACGCTGCGGGCGTAATCGAATCCAAAGCGGCACGCTACCGCGGGCCAATCGGGCAGTTCGACAACGCCGTGCAAGTACGCTACACCTACGGGGGCTGCGCCGATGCCGGCTTGGACGGCGACATATTCCTGCCTTGGATTGGGCTGGTGCGGCGCAGTTCCCAAACCATTGCGGGACCGCGGCACTTTGACCTGATCTATGCGCGTATCGCCGATACTACAGTTGTGTCGGAAGGTGATGTGAGTTTCACTCTAACGTTGGACAAAGCGGTCTACTACGCAAACCTGATGCCGCCCGTGGACCCCGCGCGCGCTGTGCCTGTCATGACAGCCCGCCTGACCCTGCGAAACACCACTGACCAGGAGATCGAAATCGAGTTCCCCTCTGGTCAGAAGTATGAAATCCAGATCAAGAACGAACGCGGAGAGACGGTCTACACCTGGTCAGCGGACAAGGCCTTCATTCAGGTCTTCGAAACGCTGAAGCTTTCAAAAGGAGAGTTGAACTGGGTCGAGACGATCCGGCTCAGCGCCGCCGAAGAAGGCAAGCCACTGGCCGCCGGCCGCTATATCGCCGAAGCTTGGCTGACCACCAATGGTGGGCAGAAGCGCTTCGCGAGTTCGGTTGGATTCCGCGTCGAGCACGCATTCTAGTTCCCTTCGTCCGAGGTCAAGAAGGCCAGCCCTGAGGGGCTGGCCGTAACATTTCAGTGGACTTCGCAATTAAAAGTACTCTACAATGAAAAAGTGACACGCCGAGAGCTCCTCTTGGGATCGGCAGCCGCGTGCGGCGCGGCTGTCGCGTACCCTGCCTACATTGAGCCGCGCTGGCTCGAGGTGACCCGCACTGAGGTTACACTGCCGGCGAAGCAGCCTGGAAGATTCCGCGTTTTGCACTTATCCGACCTCCATGCAACGCCGATTCCACTCTCGCTGATCGATTGGGCTCTCCAACTGGGGCTGGCGGAGAAGCCTGACCTGATTTGCCTGACGGGCGACTACATCACCAGTCAGATCGATTTCGAACCCGGTCAATACGCGTCGGTCCTGGCGCAACTCAGCGCAGCGGCGCCCACGTTCGCGGTGCTTGGGAATCACGATGGTGGTTTGTGGTCGCGCCACCTTGGCGGATACTCCGACCACGAGCATATGGATCGCATTCTGGAAAGAGCAGGGATTCGGCTTTTGCACAATAGCTGCCGGAGAGTTCGCATTCATGGCAACGGGCTCAACCTGATCGGTGTCGGCGACCTGTGGGCGCGGGAAGTTCTGCCTGGCGCTGCCTTTAGGAACACGGATCCGGAGTTGCCTTCCATCCTGCTGGCCCACAATCCGGATACCAAGGACATCCTGGCAGACCGGCAGTGGGACTTGATGCTAAGCGGGCACACCCATGGAGGCACGGTCATGGTGCCGTTTCAAGGTCCTCGCTTTGCGCCGGTGAAGGACCGCAGATTTATCAGCGGTTTAGGCTGCTGGAATGGAAGGCAGATCTATGTGACCCGGGGCGTTGGCGGGGGCGCATATGGAATTCGCTTCCAGTGCCGCCCCGAGGTTACAATCCTGGACGTGGAGTTGCAACCAGTTGGAAGCGCACCGTCATCTCGTCTTTAGTGCCCACCGCTCCGAGTGCAGCCGATGGTGGCTTCAATCCATAGCTGCTCATCTTGAACACGCCCGAGCCCTCAAAGCGGTAATCGCGCATTGTCACTTCCAGAGTCACCGGCCTGGCAATCCCGCGGATGGTAAGCATACCCTCCACCGTGTAACGGTCGATGGCGATGCTCCGAACCGACGTTGAACGGAACGTCATCTCGCGGAACTGGTTCACCGCAAGCATCTTCACGCTGGCTTCTTCCTGAACTTTCTTTGCATCCTTGGCGCTCAACCAATCGTCCTTAACCAGCAGGCTCGCCGGGTCCATTGTCAATTCGACGCGAGATTTGTCCGGATTGGACTTGTCGAGTTCGACCCGCCCGGAGTACTTCTCCAAAACGAAAAGGTGCTTCTTGCCCGACAGGAGTCCCGTCTTGGCAACCTCTAACGAGATCCGGTTCTCCGCCGATGGCGCGATTTCGAGGATGACGTTCTGCGCCGGGAGCGGCAAAGTCACAAGCAGGAACAAGCCAGGCAGTCTCATGCTATTGCGATCCCTCCAGTACGCAGCCATATTCCCGGTTTACCATTGAAAGTTGCGCATCGGCAGGCATACATCGACTTCGGGCGCGCTGGTGAACGCCGCCATCGAAGCCCATGAACTCGGCGCCAACTGCTTCCAGATCTTCTCATCCAGCCCCCGCATCTGGCGTGCCTCCGTGCCGTCGCCCGAGCAATGCAGGCTTATGCGGGCGGCACGCGAAAAGTATGACCTCGCGCCCTTGGTAATCCATGACAGCTATCTCATTAACCTCGCCTCGGCGGATGAAACTGTGCGGCAAAAATCGATTGAGGCGTTTCGCGGTGAGTTGGTGCGGGCTGTGCTGATTGGAGCCGACTACCTGGTGATTCACCCCGGAGGCTCGAGCGCGCTTCGAATGGAGGAGGCAGTCATGACACTGGTCGAATCCCTCGAAAAGGCTGCCAGAGGACTGACCGGCGAAGGTCTGACGCTGCTGCTCGAGAACACTGCCGGCGGAGGGAACCGGCTCGGCAAGCACCTGGAAGAGCTACGCGTGGTGCACGATCTGGCGCAGCCGAGGTTTCCATTTGCCATCGGTTACTGTCTCGACACGTGCCATCTGTATGCGGCAGGTCACGACATCTCGACCGGGAGCGGTCTTGCGGAAACACTTCGCCGTGCCGAGATCATTCTTGGTCTAGATAACGTCCCGGTAATTCACACCAACGATTCCAAGGGCGCCTTGAACTCGCATCTCGACCGGCATGCAAATATCGGCGAGGGTTTGATCGGTTTGGACGGGTTCCGGCGTATCATCAATCACCCGAAGCTGCGCTCGAAGGCTTTCATTCTGGAAACCCCTTGCGACAACGAAGGCGATGACCGGCGCGAAATCGAACGGGTGAGGTCGCTGATTGAGGTATCAGGCGACACGCGTCAGGCGGCCGGCGCCAAGCGAAAGAAGCAGCGTTAGGGCAGGCTTCCGACGCTTTATCAGAAGCCTGCCATCAAGATCTAGAAAGTGACAGTCTGGGACGCTGAATCACCCTGATTGTTGGTCAGTGTGATCGTCGCCGAGTTCACCGTCGCGCCCGTAATCGTAAACGGCAGCACCAGCCGGAACTGGCTTCCGAATGGGAACGAAGCCGTTGAGGAATACCAGGTGTTGAACACGGACTGCAGATCGATTGTGAATTCCGTCTGCGCCAACGTACTGCCCGGGGCGGCGCCGAGCACCACGCGAGCCCGGGTCATTTGACGTGGGGTAGAGAAGCCCGAAACCACGAGCTCAAAGCCGGAAGCGGTTCGGGTAGCATCCACCCGGGTAATCACGGGCGGCCCTGGCGGCACGCGGATCGTTGTCGCAGGCGCGGGGGACGGAGTAATGTTCTGGCCCGCGGCCTCCAACGACATGGTCAACGTGATCACACCAGCGACAGTGCCGGTCTGAAGCGCTGTGGTGGGCAGGGAGAAGCCACCCTGCGTGCTCCCTGCGGGAATCACGAAGGTAAGCGTTCGCCCGCCCGAGGAGAACTGCACTGCCGGATCGTCCGGTCCGCTGTTGTCGGCAGCGAACGTCAGCCGCAAAGTTCCATTGATCGGCACGGGGAATGGCTGTGTGATGACGACGCCGATCCCCGGTTGGCCATTCGGCGGCGTTGTGCCGCCGGGTCCCGTAATCGAGATCGGCGGAAGTGAGGGCAGCCCGATAGCCAGGGCGTAAGAACGCGAACTGGTGAGACCGTCTTGATCAGTGACGCGGACGGTGAAATCGAAGCCTCCCGAACTGGTCGGCGAACCGCTAAGTACACCATCCGGGCTGAGTGAAAGGCCCGGCGGAATGTTTCCCGAGGCGGCGAAGGCGTAAGGAGGACGTCCTCCGGTAGCCTCAAATTGGAGCGAGTAAGCTACGCCAACAGTTCCATTGGGCACGGTGGAATTAGTAATCGACGGCCCTGGCGGCACAACGATCTCGTATGTGCCACGCACTGAAGCACCCCGGTCGTCCACAACGCGAATCTCGAAGGTGAAGCGGCCTGACTGGGTTGGCGTTCCCCTTAGCGCACCGTTGATCAGGGAGATTCCAGGTGGCAATGTGCCCGAGAATACGGAGAACTCGTAGGGGGGGCGTCCGCCCACCGCACTGAGTTCCTGCTCGTACTCCTGGAACAGCCGTGCCGGCTTCATGTCAGCCGTGGTTAGGGCGAGAGGAGGCAAGACGGACAGCTGGAACTCGCTTGTACCTTCGCGCCCAAGAGCGTCTACCGCCCGTACGATGAACCGGAACTCACCCGGCACGGTTGGAGTTCCACGGATGAAGCCAGAGGCCAGTGTGACCCCGGCAGGCAACGCGCCAGACACAAGACTGAACGTGTAGGGGGCTTGGCCGCCGGTTGCGGCAATCGCAGCATCGACCGGTTCGCCCACCATGACGGTGTTGAGCGGTGCACTCAACTGAATCACCGCGCCAGGGGCAACAACTCGGATAACAAAGGTACGCGAGTGCGTGCGGCCGTCCGTATCCGTTGCCGTAATCTCGAATTCAGCTTCGGTCGGTACTTCCGGTGTGCCGCTGATCTGGCCGCCCGGAAGCAGGCTGAGGCCCCGCGGCAGCGCTCCTCGGGTGACCGCGAATGTCACGCTTCCCACGCCGCCAGTACTTTCGATCAGCGCCGTATAGGAACGTCCTATGGTTCCGACGGGAAGTTCGTTAGTGCTGATCAGCAGAGGCGGGCGGGTATCGCCCAACACGCGCAGCGTGAAGCTCCGCTCGATGAACTGAACCCCGGAGGTAAGGAATATGTTGAAGTTGAACGTGCCTTCCGCGGTGGGAGTGCCGCTGAGCCGTCCGCCACTGAAGGTGAGCCCCGGAGGAAGCGTTCCGGCGCTCAAACGCCACGAGTACGAGCCTTCGCCGCCGCTCGGATTGAACGTGACGCTGTAGACCTGCCCGCGCCGCGCATCGGGCAGGGCTGTCGGGCTGAAATCCAGCGGGGCTGCTCCGACGGTGATCGACAAACTTACGGGTCCCGCGGTGGTGGTTCCCGAGGTTGCCGTCACCGAGAACGCGAATAAGCCGGTGCTGGTTGGCACGCCCGTTATGGCGCCCGTTGACGGAGTCAGCGTCACGCCGGGGGGCAAGCCACCGCTGACGATCGCCCATGTCACCGTCGTAGTGGATCCGACCGCCGTCAGCGTGGCGCTGTAATCCTGGTTCACCGTGCCGGATGGCAGCGAAGTCGTCGATATCGAGAAGGACGGTGCGATGACCTTCATGAAACCGCGCGTATCGGAACGCCCCACGGCGTCGGTAACCCGCACGATGAAGCTAAAGGTCCCCGCCGTCGTCGGGGTGCCCGTGATCGCTCCCGTGGTTGCATTCAGAGTCAAGCCCGGAGGCAGTGGCAGGTCGTCCAACGACCAAGTCAGCGGAGCTGTCCCGCCTGTTGCAGTCAGCGTGGCGGAATAGGGCGACCCAACGCGTCCGCTTGGCAGCGCTTCGGTAGTGATTGCAAGCGGTTCCCCGATGGTAATGGATAGCGGTCGAGTTGCCGTTGCGGTCCCTTCGGCCACTTGCACTGTGAAAGCGAATGTTCCCGGCGTGGTGGGAGTACCCACAATAAGACCAGATGCGGCGTTGAGGCTGAGGCCGGGGGGCAGCGATCCAGACGTTACGCTCCATGCGCGGCCCGTGCCGGTTCCGCCGCTTGCGGCCAGTGTCGTACTGTACGGAGTTCCGCGAGTGCCGGCAGGTAGCGAAGTGGTTGAAATCGTCAGCGCCGAACTGACAGTGATGGAGAGCGCACGTTCGCTGGTTCTGTCGGAGGAATCCAGCACCCTGGCCGTAAAGTTGAATATACCCGCCGTGGACGGTGTACCACTGATCACACCAGTGCCGCCGTTCAGTGTCAGACCGGTGGGTAGGGCGCCACTCGAGATCGACCACGAGTATCCGGGAGCGCCGCCGGCCGCGACCAGCGTCTGGCTGTAAGCCGTACCAACAATTCCACCGGCGAGGCTGGTTGTGGCGATGGAGAGAGCGGGCCCGATCGTGATCGAGAGAGCTTTGTCGGCAGTGGCGCCCCCGTGATCGGTTACGCGAGCCGTGAAGCCGAAGGTTCCCGTCGTTGTCGGCGTACCC
>Ga0073934_10006053_pt1 | contig 18035 bp, 13 predicted proteins | sample LarsenN4metaG_FD_76834 | JGI IMG/M metagenome (GOLD analysis project Ga0073934, IMG submission 76834) | Hot spring sediment bacterial and archeal communities from British Columbia, Canada, to study Microbial Dark Matter (Phase II) - Larsen... ... | reverse complement strand
AACTTCGCAAGTGGTGGAACCATTCAGGCGAATTTTACGGTTAGCCGTGTGATCGACGATACGGCAATCGTTCCGGAGCCTGGCGCGTTCGTTCTCGCCGGGGCTGGACTTCTCGCGGTGGGTCTCTTTGGACGTCGCAAGCGCGTCAGCTAAGCCGTACCGTCTGAAGCAAACATCTAATGAGTAGCTCGACAAAAAGGGGCGCCGTTTGTGCGGGGCCCCTTTGCCTATCTATTTTACAGACCCTCCGCCAGCGATAGCTCCAATAACGGTGCCTAGCAATGCACCACCGCCCACCATCGTGGCGGTTCTACGGTTGGCCCCCACGCCACGCGAATTTGACCTTTCAATGTCACCAGCGCTCACCGTGTAGCGCCGGCCTTTGATCGTGACGGAGTCCAAGCCCAGGACCAGATCATTGCTGCCAGCCACGTCGCGATCATACTCGCGAACAATCAGCGTCGCGGGAGATCTGCGTGGGATGATGACACGACCAGAAGTGTCCATTACGTCGCGCTCTTCAAAGAGCGGTTTGGCGCTTAAGCAGGGAGCACTCACAAGAAACCCCGCGGGCTAAAACAACAGAAACAAATCAACCAACCAACTCGCGACTGACGCTGAGGGAGCGTACCCACCGCATCCTTTAGTTTTTTGGCATACCCCCGACGAACTCTTTTCGTCTTCGCGTGGGATATGATCGAGTCGATGTCGGTCCGTCCTATGTTGGCCTCGTTCCTCCTTGCGACCGCGGTTGCTTCCGCGGCGGATCCCAAAGTCCTTGTCTACACGAAGAACGGAAAGGGCTACGTCCACGACAACATTGCTACCAGCGTCGACGCGCTCCGGAGGATGGGCGCCGAAGCAGGATTCGAGGTCACGCACTCGGAAGACCCCGCGGTGTTCACCCCGGCGAACTTGAGGCAGTACCGTGTCATCGTATTCTCAAATTCGAACAACGAAGCATTCGATACAGACGGCCAGCGTGCGGCATTCGTTGAGTTTGTGAGGAACGGCGGAGGCTTTGTCGGAATCCACTCGGCTTCCGGGTCGGAGCGCAAATCGGCTGAGTTTGCCTCGATCGTAGGCGGCCGATTTGTGCGGCACCCGAAACTGCAAAAGTTCACCATCCGCGTCAAAGACCGGAATCACCCCGCCACGCGACACCTACCCGCGGAGTTCGAGTGGGAGGACGAGTGCTACTACACGGACAACAACAACCCGGACATAAAGCCCCTGCTGGTTGTGGACCCCAAGCGCCTGGATGACCCTAAGCTGGATGAGTATCCCGGCAACAGGTTCGGCGATGCGGCGCCCCTCGCCTGGTGGAACACGATCGGGAAGGGCCGCTCGTTCTATACGGCCCTGGGTCATAAGAAGGAGCACTACAGTGATCCGCTCCTTTACAAGCAGATCCTTGGCGGCATACTCTGGGCGATGGGTAAGAACTAAGGAGAACCCGAATGACGAAATCCGGTCCCGTAACGCGCCGCCAGGCGATCGGCGCAGCCGTAACGGCTTTTCCCATGATTGTCCCGGCCAGGGTTTTGGGCCAGTCGGCCCCCAGCAACCTGCTTCAGATTGCGCAGATCGGCTGCGGCCGGATAGCACGGGCTTCTGAGTTTCCGGGAATTCTCCGGCACGCCGACGTGGCGCGTTTCACTGCCGTGTGTGACATCGACAGCGTGCGTCTGAACGATGGGAAGGAGTTTGTCGAGCAGGCTTATGCACGCCGCTTTGGCGCGAACAACTACGCCAAGGTGAAGACCTTTAAGAGCTATAAGGAATTGCTCGAGGACAAGAGCATCGATGCTGTTTGCATCAGCACGCCGGACCACTGGCACGCGTTGCCGGCGATTGAGGCCGCATTTGCGGGCAAGGACATATACCTGCAGAAGCCTACTTCGCTGACGATCAAGGAAGGGCGCCAGCTGGCGGATGTGATCAAGCAAACGGGGCGCATCCTGCAGATCGGCAGCCAGCAGCGCGCGGCGCTGAACTTCCGCCTGGCATGCGAACTGGTGCGCAATGGGCGCATCGGCAAGCTCAAAGAGATCTATATAGGCCTTCCCGAGGACCCGGCGGGGCCGGAAGAACCGCAAATGCCGGTGCCTCCGAACCTCGATTACGATATGTGGCTCGGTTCCACGCCGGTGGTGTATTACACCGAGAACCGTGTGCACCCGCAATCGCCCGATCCGCGTAAGCGCTACGACCGTCCGGGGTGGCTGCGCTGCGAGCAGTTCGGAGCGGGGATGATCACCGGTTGGGGCGCCCACCATATCGATACAGCCCATGTAGCGATGGGTCTCGAGAAATCCGGACCGGTCGAGGTGATCGCGGATGCGCGCTTCCCATCCAAGGGTTTGTGGGACGTGCATGGCCCGTATCATGTGCGCGCGAAGTATCCAAATGGCGTAACGATGTTCATCAGCGAGAAGTACGAGAACGGGCTTCGGTTCGTTGGCGAAGAAGGTTGGATCTGGGTCACGCGGGGCCGTTTCGACCCGCAAGCGGTCGCCAAGGGACAGAGGAGCGCGGCGCTTGACGCCAGCGACCTGCGGATCATCAATACTCCATTGAAAGAAACGGACATCCGGCTGCAAGCGGCGCCGCGTAACGACCATCACCTGGACTGGCTAATGGCTGTGAAGAACAGGACGCAGCCGGTCGCACCGGCGGAAGACGGGCATCGCTCCTGTACGGCTTGTCTGGTTTCTCACGCGGCCATGCGGCTGGGCCGTAGCCTGAAGTGGGACCCGCAAAGCGAGCAGTTCGTTAACGACGCAGAAGCTAATAAGCTGCTTTCGCGTCCGCAACGGGATCCCTACGGCACGGATAAGCTGTTGCAGGCCAGAGGCGCGCGCTCCAGCCGCTGATGTAGTGCGTCAGAGAAACGCGTCCGGCTCCCGGTTCACCTCTGTGTAAACTAGTCCGTTATGGAGGCGCAGCCCGGCACCCCGCCCGGCAGGGTCGTGCGATTCGGAGTCTACGAAGTGGACCTGGCGTCCGCCGAACTCCGCAAGCAGGGCACCCTCCTTCGTGTGCAGGAGCAGCCCTTCCAGATTCTCTGCGCTCTGCTCGAACGGCCCGGAGAAGTCGTGACCCGGGAGGACCTGGTTGGCCGTCTCTGGGCCGACGGTACCGTCGTGGATTACGACCGCGGTCTGAACGCTGCGGTCAACCGCCTACGGCAAGTGCTCTCCGATTCGGCTGAATCGCCGCGCTATGTGGAGACTGTCGCGCGGCGCGGTTACCGGTTTGTCGCTCCGGTCGAGGACGGTTCGCCGCCGGTTGCAGCTCAAGCAGCTAAATCGAAAGCGATCGCGTTCCGGCTTTGGGCTACTGGTCGCCTGATGGGCGCTCGATCTACTTCTTCTCAACTCGGAATGGCAAGATGCAAACCTGGAAGATTCCCTCGACGGGAGGAACCGAAGTCTTGGTCACCGCAGGCGGAGGGAATGTGGCGCGCGAATCGTTCGACGGCTATCTCTACTATTCGCGAACCAGCGGCGGCAGACATCAGCCCTTGTTTTCGCGGCGGTAAGCCGACGAGAGATAGCGCCGCGACTCCTTTGCAGCGTCGGACTCCGGTGCATAACTGATCGCCTGCCGATAAGCCTGCAGCGCCTCGCTCCGTTTTCCAGCAAGGTCCAGACTTTGTCCGAGACGCAGCCAGCTATAAACGCCGGTGGTGGGATCGAGGTCGGCCGCCTTGGCGGTCACAAGCTTCAGATTGGCGATAGCGGGTTCGAGCTTGTTGAACCAGAACTGCAAGTTCCCACGGGCGTAGTAGACCTTCTCCATGGGCATGCTGCGGTAGCCCGGCGCCCCGGAACGTTTCAGTTTCTCCACTCTGTCAATTGCGGCGATAGCGGCGTCGTACTCACCCAAATCCCCATGCATCTGCGCCAGCTCAAAGAGCAACAGGAAGTTGCGTGGATAGCGTCCCAACATGTTGTTGATGAGGGGAATCGCTTCGCGTGGCCGCTTCTCACGGCGATAGATGACGGCAAGCAGGATTTCGGCATCCACTTTATTGCGGATACCTTTTTCGGCGACAAGCTTCAGGGTGCGGATTCCCGAGTCTTTGTCGCCCCGAATTCCAGCTAGAAACCCAAGCATTTTAATATGCCAGGGCAGGCTGCCGACAATGTAGTCGTGCGCACCCTGGAGAAGCCGCGCATCAATGAAGTCCGGCTTGATCTCGCTGAGGCGGTTGTGCAGTTTCCGGCCGGCGGTCGCGTCCTTCAGCGCATCCATCCAGGCTTTGCGCACCAGAAAGTTGTAGTTGCCCCGCAGACCGAGCGCCACGCCCATGTTGTAGAGGGCTTCAATATCGTTCTTATCCCTGTTGAGCCTTGTTTGCGAGATTTCGATGGCCTTGGTGATGGCGTCATCGAACTCTTTCTGCTCGGCCGGCGTGGGCTCCATCTTGGGTCGCCGCAAGAAAGGGTTGTTCCCTGTCACGAACTCACTTTCCAGAGCGCCGGCGCGATACATCGCATAGTAGAGAATGCCCTGCGCCAGAGCGGTCCGTCGCGCCGCATCCTCGGGCGAACTTCGTACCGCATCGCGAAAGGAAGTGAGGGCCTCTTCGTATTCGACGTTGTAGAAGTGGTCGAATCCCTTCGCCAGCACGGGATCGAGCGGTTGGGCGAAAAGTAGCTGGAGCGGCAGCAGTACGAGACAGGAAAAGGTCAGTAATGCCCTCACGTTCCTATTCTGGCTCATGTCTGGCAGCGCGGCCGGTCTTTGCGTGCCGCCCGCTACAATAGAGGGGTGACCGCTCCCGCGGGCCGCGCAGTCGATCTCGCCCCGGTGGAACGATTTTTCCAGTTTTCCCTGCTGGGCATGCTGGCTAGCGGCTACTGTGCCGTCGTTTCCTCGGGCGTTCTTGACCTGCCCACGGCAATCGCCGCCGGGCTGGCGCTGGTATTGCGCGGACTTTACTTAAGCGGCCAACTCCGCCTGCGTTCCACTCCGGCTTTGGTGAATGGGATCACCATTGCTTACCTGTTTTTCTATCCTCTGGACTACCTGTTAATATCGCAGAACTTCCTCGCAGCTACAGTTCACCTCGTCTTTTTCGTAGCGATTGTCAAAGTGCTCACTGCCGAGACGCCGCGTGATTTCTTCCTCCTGCAAGTTATTGCATTTCTTGAGCTTTTAGCCGCATCTATCCTTTCTTTGTCGCTGAGTTTCTTTCCGTTTCTGATCCTGTTCCTGTGTTTTTCGGTGGCCACTTTTGCCGGCTCGGAGATCCGGCGTTCCGCCGAGGGGAAGCGGATTGTTGTGCGCGGTGCGGCCCGTTTTGGCGGGCGTCTATCCTGGCTGACCGTATTCACCACAACCGGCATCCTGATCATCACTAGCGGCTTGTTCTTTGGCCTGCCCCGCACAGCCCGGGCGGCGCTGGAGCGCCTGGTGTCGAGAGACGCGGACAGTCCGGTTTCCGGTTTTTCCAGTGAGATCAACCTTGGCCAAATCGGAGCTCCAAGGCGCACCAGCGCCATCGCGCTTCAGGTTCGGTTCGACCCTCCGGCATCGCGTCCGCTGCAACGCTGGCGAGGCGCCACATTGGGAGAATTCGACGGCACGCGCTGGTACAACAGCAGCCGCGCCGGGCAGACGCTCTTCACTCAAGACGGCTTGCTACACCTGGCTTCCGACGAACAGCGGCGGCGCATTGGCGAGCGGCAATCTTACGAAGTCCTGCTCCGTCCGATTGCGTCCGATACGCTTTTTACGCTGGATACGCCGGAATTCATTCAAATACCGACCGCCCCATCGGTGATTCAAATGCCCACGGATTGGTTCCGCCTGCCTTTCCGAACGGGTGACTGGCTGCGCTACCGGGTGTTCAGCTTCGCCGAGCAGACCGCGGCAACACCCGGCCCAACACGCTACCTCTCCACCGACCAGCGTAACTTCTATTTGCGGCTTCCGCCGATGGATTTCCGCGTCCGTGAGATGGCGCGCCGCGTCACCGCCGGCATTGCCAACGACCGCGACCGTGCGGCGGCCATCGAGCGTTATCTGCGCACTCAGTTCCGCTACTCGCTGGAGCCCTGGGAGCGCGAGACGGAAGAGCCGGTGACCTATTTTCTGTTCGAGCGGAAGAAGGGCCACTGCGAGTACTTCGCTTCGGCGATGGCAGTGATGCTGCGGCAGATCTGGATCCCCGCCCGTGTCGTTACCGGGTTCCTGGCCCAACAACCGGATCGTATGGGTGACTGGCAGGTGGTGCGCGCCTCGGACGCGCATAGTTGGGTGGAAGCGTACGTTCCGGGAGCAGGGTGGGTGACATTCGATCCGACTCCTCCTGACCCAAACCCGCAGCCACAGACAATGCTGGGGCGCCTGCAATACTACATGGATTCAGCCGAGGTGTTCTGGCAGGACTGGGTTCTCGGCTATGACCTGGAGCGGCAGATCAATCTGGCGTTTGAGGTAAATCGTTCCCGCGACCGGCTGGGGTTCAGCCGTTTCGACGCTGTGATGAAAAGCATTCGGGATGCCTCAGCGGCTGCGGGCGCATTCCTGAGCCGCTATGGACCCGGTTTTCTCGGCGTCACCGCTTTTCTCGCCGCTGCCTGGTTCCTGCTTCCGCTGTCCGCGCGCTGGGTGACCTCCTGGAAGAGGAAGCGGCGCATTCAACGCGGAGAAGCAGATGCGAACGATGCGACACAGCTTTACCAGGAGATGCTGTCCGTTCTGGCTACCCGAGGGCTTGCCAAACCATCCTGGGTCACTCCCTCGGAGTTCGCGGCAATGCTGCCGGCCTCCCAAACGGCGCAGAACATCCGTGCGTTTACGGATGCCTATTACGAACTTCGCTACAGCCGAAAGCGAGGCAGTTCAGCTGCCCTGGCTACCCTGCTTGACGCAATTCGACAGAGCCCGGTCACATAGGCGACTACCGCGATTAACATGCGGTGAAACCGATTACATTTTTGTGCGAAACTAGATCAGCGGGTTTCATACCTGAAAATCCTGATCGAGGGATGCAGATTGGTCAGTAGCGCGCAGCCGCGGGAATCATCCCAAGCCTCCGGGATGATCTTCAACATCATGCGCTTCGCTGTGCATGATGGACCTGGAATCCGCACGGCCGTGTTCCTGAAAGGATGCCCCCTGGATTGCTGGTGGTGCCACAACCCAGAAAGCCAGCATTTTCAACCGGATCGCATGTACTATCGGGATCGCTGTGCGAACTGCGGCGAATGTGTCACTTCCTGTCCTCATTCGGCGATCCAACAGGGTCCCAATGGACCGGTGACTTCCGCCTGCTGTACCCTTTGCGGAACCTGTATTGAGGCTTGTCCTAACCAAGCCCGCCGGATTGCGGGCCAACGCCGCACTGCCGCAGACGTCCTGCGTGAGATTGAGCGCGATTTGTTGTTCTTCGACGAATCCGGTGGAGGCGTAACCCTGACCGGTGGGGAGCCTGCCGCGCAGTGGCGCTTCGCCCTAGCAATTCTGAACGGGTGTAGAGAGCGCGGTATTCACTCCGCAGTCGAAACGTGCGGCTATGCCCCCGCTGAGCCGTTCCTGAAGCTGGTTACCGCTGCCGATCTGGTTCTATTCGATCTGAAACTGATGGATCCCGCGCGTCACAAGCACTATACCGGCGTTTCGAACCGGCGGATTCTGAATAACCTGGAAGCGCTGCTGGTGAGCGGCGTTCCCACTACGGTCCGCATTCCGGTCTTGCCCGGAATCAACGATTCCCAACAGGAACTGGAGGACTTCACCAACTTCTTGTCCGCAGCGGGGGCGCGACGCATCAGCCTGCTTCCGTATCATCGCACCGGACAAGAGAAGTACCTGCGATTGGGTTGGCAAAGCCGCATGAACGGAACGCCGGAGCCGACGCCGGATGAAATGCGGCGCTTCGCCAAGCCATTCCAGCGCACAGGTTTTTGCGTCACGATTGGAGCCTGATCCCAATGACCGAACGAGTCGCCCGTCTTCGCCAATGCAGTTTGGATACGCATCCGTGGATTTCGCTGGAAAGAGCGTCCTTGATTACCGAGTTTTACCGCACCTGCGGGCCGCTCTCGGCGCCCCTGCTGCGAGCGGGGGCCTTCCGCCATCTGATGGAGAACCGTTCCATCTGGATCGGAGATGGTGAACTCATTGTTGGCGAGCGCGGGCCAAGGCCGAAAGGCACTCCAACGTTTCCGGAACTCTGCTGCCACACCATGCAGGACCTGGAGATCCTCAACTCGCGAGAGAAGATTTCCTACCGTGTCGACAACGCCGCGCGGCAGATTCAGCGTGACGAGATCATCCCCTTTTGGCAGGGCCGCAGCATGCGCGACTACATCTTCGCCGCCATGACCCCGGAATGGAAAGACGCGTATGAGGCGGGAATCTTCACCGAGTTCATGGAGCAGCGGTCGCCCGGCCACACCGTGCTCGGCGATGTCATTTACCGGAAAGGACTGATCGACCTCAAGGCGGAGATCGCAAAGACTCTATCCGAACTCGATTTCATCAACGACCCGCTGGCTTACGACAAGCAGGAGGAGCTGCGGGGCATGCAGATCGCGGCGGATGCGGTGATCCGTTTCGCCGAGCGGCACGCGGAACTGGCTGAGGCCAAGGCAGCCGAAGAAGCCGACGAGTGGCGGCGCGCGGAACTGCTCAAGATCGCAAGCGTATGCCGGCACGTGCCCGCACACGCGCCGCGCGATTTCTGGGAAGCGCTGCAATCTTACTGGTTTATCCACCTGGGCGTGATCACTGAACAGAACACGTGGGATTCCTTCTGCCCGGGGCATCTGGACCAGCACCTGGAACCGTTCTACCGGCGCGGCATCGAAGACGGGTCGCTTACTCCCGAGCACGCGAAGGAGCTGCTCGAGTGCTTCTGGATCAAGTTCAATAACCAGCCTGCTCCACCAAAGGTCGGTGTCACCGCAGCGGAGAGCGGAACGTATACGGACTTCTGCAACATCAATACCGGCGGCTTGAAAGCGGATGGCTCGTCGGCAGTGAACGAGGTCACCTATCTGATTCTCGATGTCATTGACGAGATGCGGCTGTTGCAGCCATCGTCAAACCTGCAGCTCAGCCGGAAGAACCCGGACCAGTTCTTGCGCCGGGGCCTCGAGATTGTCCGTAAGGGCTGGGGGCAGCCATCTATCTTCAACGCGGACATGGTGGTCGAGGAACTGCTTCGCCAAGGCAAGACGATCGAAGACGCGCGCGCAGGCGGTACCTCCGGCTGTGTCGAAACCGGCGCGTTCGGCAAAGAAGCCTACATCCTCACAGGCTACTTCAATCTGCCGAAGGTACTCGAGATCACCTTGAACAACGGCCTGGATCCGCGAACCGGGAAACGCATCGGTATCGAGTCGGGCGATCCGCTTCAGTTCAAGACGTATGAAGACCTGTTCGCAGCTTTCAAGCGGCAGCTCAAGCACTTCGTTGAGATCAAGATTCGCGGCAATCAGGTGATCGAACGGCTGTACTCCCGGAACATGCCGGCGCCTTTCCTGTCATTGCTGATTGACGACTGCATTGCCAAGGGCAAGGACTATAACGACGGCGGTCCCCGCTACAACACGACCTATATCATGGCGGTGGCGCCGGGAACAATCACGGACAGCCTCGCTGCGCTGCGGTATCACGTGTTTGACCACGGCACGCTGACGATGAAAGAAGTGCTGGATGCCCTTGCGGCCAATTTTGCAGGTCACGAGCGCACGCGTGGTCTGTTGTGGAACAAGTCGCCCAAGTACGGCAACGATGAGGAAGCCGCGGACGGCATTCTCGCTGACGTGTTCAATGCTTTCTTCGACGAGGTCAACGGCCGCCCCAATACCAAGGGCGGGCACTACCGGGTGAATTATCTCTCCACGACCTGCCATGTCTACTTCGGCTCGGTGACCGGCGCCACACCGGACGGCAGGCGCGCTTACGAACCGTTATCGGACGGCATTTCGCCGGTGCAGGGAGCCGACCGCAACGGTCCCACCGCTGTGATCAAGTCCGCGGCGCGCCTCGATCATGCCCGCACCGGCGGCACTCTGCTGAACCAGAAGTTCACGCCGGCGCTGGTGGAAGGCGACGACGGCTTGACACGCCTGCAGCACCTGGTGCGCAGCTACTTCCGTATGGACGGCCACCACATTCAGTTCAATGTGGTGACCGCGGATACGCTGCGTAAGGCGAAAGCCAATCCGGACGCCTACCGCGACCTGATCGTCCGTGTGGCTGGCTACAGCGACTATTTCTGTGATCTCACGCCGGCGCTGCAGGACGAGATCATCGCACGCACGGAGCAAACGAGCTTTTAGCGCAGTCGGTAGCGGGTTTCGGCTTTTGCCCGGGCGCGTTGGTCAGTTGCTGCCCGCGTAAGGCTTCAACGACTGCTCGATTTTGGCTTTGTCGCCGACAATTACGAAGGTCATCTTGTTCGGATCGAGGTAACGCTCGGCGATACCCTGCACGTCGCCGCGAGTCACTGCGTTGACCTTGGGTACATATGTGCGCAGGTAGTCGTCGCTCAAGCCCTGCACGCTGACGAAGTTCAACTGCTCGATGATTCCGCGCGGTGAGGAGTTCTGGAGAACGAAGATGCCGCTCATGTAGTTTTTGATGCCGGCCAGTTCCTTCTCCGCCGGGGGCTCTTGTCTCAGCCGGTTGACCTCATAGAGAATCTCCTTGATCGATTCCGCGGTCACATTCGTTGTCACATCGGCGTTCTGCACCCAATGCGCGGTGTGGTAGCGGCTGGAGAGCTGGCTGCTGGGCGAGTATGTATAGCCTTTCTGCTCACGGATATTCGAGGTGATCCGCGACGCAAAGGATCCGCCCAGGAGGCTGTTGGTGACCTGGAAGGGGATGTAGTCCTTACTCGTAGGATCCGCGGCAACCGGCAAGCCGATGCGCAAAGTAGACTGCTGAGCGCCGGGGCGGTCAATCAAGGTGAAGGTGCGCTTTGCTTCCGTTTTCGGCGGATTGCGCTGAACTTCAGGTCCTTCCGCCCAGCCGTTGAAGGCGGCTTCGATCGCCTTGCGTACGTCCGGCTCAAAGCGCCCCGAGATGAAAAGATGCGTTCGCCGTGCGCCTACATTCGACTTGTAGAAGTTGCGAACGTCGTCAATGGTGTACGACTTCAGCATGGCTTCCGTTGGGAAGAGCCTGCCGTAAGGATGATCGCCATAGACCTGCTTGAAGAAAGCCTGGCTGGCTATACCTTGCGGGTTGGCCAGTTGAACCGTCAACTGGCGGAGGAAGTTGGCGCGCTGGCGCTCCATTTCCGTTTCCGGAAAGCGTGGGCGCTGGAGGACGTCGGCAACAAGCTTGACAGCATCGGAGGCAAACTCGCTCAGTACGTCGATACTGATGTCGGCGGTGTCGGGGCCAACTGATGTCGCCAACTGGCCGCCCATGCGGGCTGCCTCGCGGGCAAGCTCCTCCGCAGTCATGCTGGCAGTGCCTTCCGAGAGCATTTCTCCAACGAAGTCAGCGAGCCAAACCTGATTCGGACCTTCGTTGGCGTTGCCGAAAGCGACCTTGGCGGAAACCGTAACCACGGGTGCTACCCCATACGGCACCAGTGTCACCTGCATGCCGTTCCTGAGCTTGAACGTTTCCTTTTTGGGAACCGAAAAGGGCTTCGGAGTGCCGCCAGCGGGAGGCAATTCCTTCTTTGGTGCATCTTGCGCGCAAACCAGAGCTGCGCAGGCGATGACGGTGAGCGTTGTCTTCAGCAACATGGAGTTACTCGTCTCCTTTCGCGGGAGCGGCGGCGGGAGCGCCCGGCTCGATGGTGAGAATCGTGCGATTTGTCTGACGCAAGTACTCTTTGGCTACTTTCTGAATCATGGCTGGAGTGACTTTGCGCAGTTCGTCCTCAAGCTGATTGATGTACTGCGGATTGTCATCAAATAGCGCAAAACAAGCCAGCAGATCCGCGCGCCCGAGGCCGCCGAACGCGGTCAGGTCACGATACCAGCCGGACCGCAGCTTGACCAGAGCGCGATCGACGTCGGCTTGTGCGACGCCGTTCTGCTGTACCTGCGCGATCACCTTGTCGGCGGCTTCAAGAATCGTGTCCGGCTTGACGTTGCTGTCGTGAATCAGGCTCGCCATCCATAACATGGGACCGTTATAGTTAAAGGCGTTGCCGAGCAGGTTGATGCCGCCGCCGATGCTATCGGTAAAGCCGCGCTTCTTGGCGATTTCCTGTGTGAGCATGCTGTCGTTGCCCTGAAGCAGGATCTGGTCGAGCAGCACCATGGCGTAATGCTCCGGCGTCTTTCTAGCGGGAACGTGATAGGCGAACGCAAGCGCCGGGCGTTTGGCGAGTTTGTCGGCTTTGCTGAAGCGCTTTTCTTTTTCCTGGCGCGGCTCGGAAAGATCCGGCAGCGGCGGAATCTTGGCGCCCGGTATACCAGCGAAGTACTTCTCGATCCACTTCTTTGCGTCGGCTTCCTCGAAGTCGCCCACAATCGCGAGCGCGGCGTTGTTCGGCGCATAATACGTCTTGAAAAAGCTCTTCACGTCTTCGAGCGTGGCTGCTTCCAGGTCTTTCAGCTCGCCGTAAAAGTTGTGCGCGTTGTACCAGTTGGTGTTGGCGAATTGGGGCAGGTCGAGCCACGGGAAGCCGCCGTAAGGCTGGTTCAGCACGTTGACTTTGACTTCGTTCGAAACGACCCCCTGCTGATTCTTGAGGTTTTCCTGGGTGATGTTCAAGCCGCGCATGCGGTCGGCTTCCGCCCAGAGCATCGTTTCGAGCTTGTGGGAAGGCACGACTTCGAAGTAATTGGTGAAGTCGAAGCGGGTGCTGCCGTTCAGCGTGCCGCCGTTCTCCTGGATCAAGCGGACGAATTCCATCTTGCCCAGATTGGTCGAGCCCTGGAACATCATGTGCTCAAACAGATGAGCGAACCCGGTGCGGTTCTTGGGCTCAACGCGGAAACCGATGTTGTAGTACACCGCGATCACAACAGTGGGAGCGGTGGTGTCTTTGGACAGGATCACCTTCAGGCCATTCGGCAACTTGTAATAGGTGACAGGTACGGTGAACTTGGATGGCGTTGCCGCGGTGATCGCGAACGTGGCGATCGTCAGCCCGAGCAGCCATCGGGAGAAAGTTCGGAGCATACCACCATCGTAGCGAAGGGCCACTGAAGCGGGATGGAGACGGTGGTGAGAGGGGACTCTATCGGGGCAAAACGGCGAGTCAATGACGCCCGAAGTTCGAATCCGGGCGCCCTGCTAGAACTCCCAGCGGCTACTTCGCGCGCTTCGCGTCGAACGGACGCGGTTGACCACCGCCTTCGCGCTCGGCATTCCCCTTGATCATGTCGCCTTCGAGCGTACCGCTGTAGACAGTTGTGAAGTCGCCGTTCGGCGTCGACATGGTGACGGAGAAGGAGAACTTGCCGGCTTCGATTTTGCCGTTCTTGATCTCGGTGGGGGGCATTTCGTTGTCCCCGAATTTCATCGAGAACTTACCGTTCAACTTGGCGCCATCCGCCTTCAGATCGAACGTCTGCACAATGACCATTGACTGTCCGTCGCGCTCAAATTTGCGCTCGGAAATCCATTTGCCGTCGATGTCGGCGGCTGCCGCGACCCCTGCTAAAAGAAGCAGGCAGATCGCAAGAGAAGTGAAAACCCTCATGAAAAACCCTTTCGCGAGAGAGTATATCGAACTTTCCGCTCCTTTTCCCGGCCTGCTTCAGAAATCGACGACCAGCCCAGCGGAAGGGACAATGGGGAGAAGCCGGTTGTAGGTAAGCCGCACGCGCCGGGTAGCCGCTTCAAAGCCGTTGTAACTGTCAAAACGCGTGTTACGGCGATTCGTCAGGTTAATCAGTTCGACGAAAAGCGTCCACTGCGTGCGGCCGCGGGTGAACGCCTTGTTCAGCCGCACGTCGGTACGCTGATAGTCCGGCAGACGCAACCGGTTGCGTTGTGTTGACAGATAGGGCACACCGCCGATGGGTTCAAAGAAGCCGGGCACAGGCAGGCCCGTCGCATACACAAACCGTCCGCTCAAGTTCCAGGTTGGGCGCAGGCGCACGCTGGCGTAAGCGCGCACGCTGTGGGCCATGTCATAGTCCATGGGAAACGTGACGGCGGCGACCTGATCTTTCAGATCCGACCGGTTGTAAGCGTAAGAAAGCCAGCCGCTGATCCGGTTCGCCGCGCGGCGCTGCAAAAAGACGTGCAAGCCGCGCGCGAAGCCGCTGCTTGAGTTTGCCCAGCGCGCATTGGTCTGGCCGGCAAAGATGACACCATTGCGAATACGTGGCTCGAACAGCGGCCGGAACAACAGGTTACGATCCTCCCGGTTGTAGGCCTCGATACGGAGCCTGGTTTGCGATCCGAAGGATTGCTCGAAGGTGAGCTGGGTATGAACGCTGCGCTCGGGCAGGAGTGAGGATCCACCCCAGAGCGATGTGTACTGTTCGATGTCCGGAAACTGCGCCGCCTGCGCGTAGGAGGCCGAAAGCCGGGCTCCCTTCCAGAGACCCGCAGAAAGGGAAGCGAACGGCAGCGCCGTTGCGTCAGCGGCAAGCGAGTGTCCGTCGCCCCGCATCCCGGCCTCCCATCGAAACTTCGAGAGGAGCGTTCCAGACTGCTGCGCATAGACACCCCAGCGCCGGCCGACACCGCGCCACTGGTCGAGGCGCGGGGAGGGGAGGCGGTCGGCGTAACCGTCTGTACGTATCCGGCGCAAACTGGCGCCAAACTCGGTTGCGCCGGACTCGCCCCAACTGCGTGAGACATCGCCGCTGCCGGCCCATTCGCCGTAGCCTGCCGCCTGGAGCGGCGTAGTAGCCCGGTTGCGATTCGTGTAGCTTTCGCGCAGGAAGGCAGAGCGCGCCGCGCCGGTCCAGCGCGTGCCGGAACGGCGGTAGGTCAGCACGGCCAGAGTGGAATGAAAACCGCTGAGTGCGATTGAGTTCAAGCCGGTGGTTTCCCGGTCGAGCGCCGAATAGCCTTGCATCAGCAGCAGGCTCGCGCCCCGCCACGTAGTCTTGAACTGCGCGTCCCGGAAACCGAAACCAAGATTAGGCTCGTCAGTGGCGCGATTGACGATGTACTGCAAGTAGCTCTGCCTCCCGGAAGCAAGCCAAGAGCCGTGTTTCCCGAGGGGGCCTTCCACGGTCGCTCCAGCCGCGGTGGAACTGGCCGAGATGCGGCCGGACTTACGGGTGTTGTTGCCGTCGCGCGAGCGCAGGTCGAGGACACCGCCCGTGCGGTCTGAATAGCGGCTTGGCAAGGGTCCCGCAAAGAGATTCGCGCTGTCCAGGATCTCGCCTTGAAAGCTCGCTATGGAAGCGCTGTTGGAGAGCGCCTGCACGGAGTGAAACGGCTGGTGTAGCAGCACGCCGTCCAGCAGCAGGCCGATGCGCTGGAAACCTGCGCCGCGCAGAGCAAACTCAGACTGGAAATCGTCTTGAGCGGTAACGCCGGGAAGTCCCTGAATTGCGCGCATCGGATCATCGGCCAGAACGCTGGCCAGGTTACGCAACTCGGAACCAGCGAGTCCGATTGCCTCCGGCGCCGGCTCCTGGAACGGTCCGGCCGGGACTGTGAGCGACTCGCGGCGCGCCAGCGAATCTGGCACCAGCAAAACATCGAGTTCGTCGCCCGGCTTCACCGGTTCGGTGAGCGGACGGTAGCCGACGGCTATTGCCCTGAGGTTGCAGTCCGCACCGTCCGGCAAATTCAGAGTGAAGCGGCCATCGGCAGCCGTCGTTGCTCTGGGGCCATCGGGCAGACAGGTCAGTTCGACCCGGGCTAAAGGTTCGCCGGTGCGGCCGTCCACAACGCGGCCCCGCAGGCTCACCTGCTCGACTGGCAGCAGGGCAAGCCACAGCAGGAAGGCGGTCATTCGCGACCAATATCATCGCCTAACCGGAAGACAGATGCCAGGCGCTGGGCCTCCCGGCTTGTCAGCATTCCTGCGAGCGCCCAAGACCGCTCTCTCAGCGTGCTTTAGGCTGTGTGGATCTCTGGCGCTTGCAGTTCTGGTTCCGCACGCGGTTGTTGGCGCTTAGGCCTTGATCCAGCCGTACTGCGTATGGCTGGGATTGTTGCCCACAGCATTATAGAGCTTGCGCAAGCGGTCGATGTAGTCGCTTGGAATCGCGTTGCGCTTGGCTTCCGGATCTACACGGTAGATTCGTGCGCTATTCAGGCCGAAGATTTTTGCCTTAACCTGCGGTGTCAGCGGTTTAAAGCCAAAGCGCTTCATCAAGTCGTCCGGCATCTGCAGCCGCTTCAGAGCCTGAATCTGCCATTGCGGGCTGCCCCACCAAATGCTGTCGGTACCCCACAAAACGTGATCTTCACCGAAGGCGTCGAGGATAGTGCCGAGCACATAGCAGCACAGCTTGGGATGAGAGATCACCATCATGCCAAAGGTGCTGCCAAGTTCCATGTAGACGTTGTTGACCTTCGGATTCTTCTTCTTCCAGGCGCAGATGTCCGAGGTCCAGGGGATGTACGTGGTCTTGAAGTCGCTCTCTGCGATGGGTAGCCCATCCTCCACCGATTTGAATGCAGAGTGATAAACGAGAAAATTCAGCTTCGGGAAGGTGAGCGCCGCTTTGTAGATGTCTTTCGGCTCGCAGTGCTCCACGTTGAACCCGGCCAGCGGAAGGCCCTTGTGGACGCAGATGTTACGGATGCCGATCTTCTGCGAATACTGCAACACCGGGAAGGCTTCCTTCTCATCGTCAAGCCACCAGCCGTCCTTGCGGGGACCCAGGGGTTGGCCGGGATAGCCCTTCCATGCATCGATCTTGAGCTTCTCGGCCTGCACCTGCATCGCTTCCAGGTTGCGTGTGCCGAGGTCGGGCGACATTAACCCGTGGCTGATGACTCGCTGGCTCGAAGTTAGCTGGTTGATCCAGCCACGGGTCTTCACCATTTGGTCAGGCGGCAGAATGTTGGTGTTGTCGGTCGGGGAGGGGAAACCGCTGATGACCACCATGTCGGTTTCCGAGTCGAGGAAGATCTCCTTGATGTAGTTCTCAAGGTACAGATCGTCCATCTGGAACCTGGATTTAAGCATCTCCGGGTTCCATGCCCGCGCTGCGCGCCTGTAACCGAGTAGCGATGGAATGTTGCGTCCCGCGGCGACGTGGTGCGTCTGGATATCGAAGATGAAATAGTCGCGCCGCTCGTTAGCCTCCTGAGCGGCCTGCGGATCGTACATTTCCGCTTCATCGACTTCGAAATACTTGCCGAAAACGCTGTTCATGGCGCCGAAGGCGGTGGCCATGCCACTGGCGGTGCGAAGGAATCCACGGCGATCGACGCCGAGCCGTTTCGAGTACCGGTCCACCATCGCGTTCAGGCGGTGCTCGACCATCTTCTGCTTCCGTGTTTGCGGCGGCGGGATGAATTCCTCGTTCGACACCACCTGCGTTGGAATCGGCAGATGACGCCCGGTATATTCATCCACGTCGCATTTATGGACCCATCCGCCATGCACCTCGGGCGGAGCCGCGGGATTGGATTTCGTTTTTGGATTGCTCATCTCACTCTCCAGCTCCTGAAGTGTTTGAGGGTTTCTTCTCGACCGGGATGGAGTAAGAGATCCAACCGATCAACATCTCGTCCGTCGTCGCGTCGCCCCAGCCCACCTCCCGCAGGGGATTATTCGGATTGGCGGGGTTCTTGGTCGAGTTGTCGTAGAATGCGGTGACGTCGATGCGAGTGCCTTTGGGCAGAGTGAACGGCTCCTTGTAGATGTAGCTGGTCTGCCAGTTGAAGTCGTAGCGCTTTACCCACACCAGGCTTTTCTTCTCGCCGCCAGGAAGGGTGGCTTCCATGCGCATTTCTTTGCCCAGCAGGTGCATGTGGGGAAAAACGCTGTAAGCAGTGATATCGCGCGGTGTTACCCAGACTGATGTTTCCTTGTGATACTCCGCTCCTGCCGGAATGCGGATCTTCATGTTTAAGATCGGGTGAATGACGAACCGCTCAGTCACCGGCCCCTTGTTGAAGTACAGGCCGACTGTAGAATGATCCGTCGCCTTGCGGCCATCTTT
>Ga0073934_10006052_pt1 | contig 18041 bp, 16 predicted proteins | sample LarsenN4metaG_FD_76834 | JGI IMG/M metagenome (GOLD analysis project Ga0073934, IMG submission 76834) | Hot spring sediment bacterial and archeal communities from British Columbia, Canada, to study Microbial Dark Matter (Phase II) - Larsen... ... | reverse complement strand
TTCTTGGGGCCCAGGATCTTGCTGATCCACGAACCGATGTGCGGGCATGCCACGCTCTGCGGCGGCGCATAGCCGGTGTGCCAGTGGTATTGGTGGCGGCTATGGAGGATGAAGCCGAGGTCGCCCGCCTGGTAGCTGCGCACCAGCGTGCAGCGGTCCATCACGCTGGCGATGCGCTCCAGTCCTTTCGACAAGCGCACGCTGTCGACTTTGGTGGGAATGTCGGGGAAGGTGCTGAGCACGCGCGCCGATTCCAGCCCGGGCTCAAACGGCGTATAGCGCTTCGGATCAAACGTCTCGGTTTGAGCCATGCCGCCGGCCATCCACAAGAGGATGAGCGTGTCGGCCGTCGGTTCAACCTTTCCCGCGGCTAACATCCTGTGGTTGCCCCCGGCCATCGCCGACACCGTGGCCGCGCCAGCAGTCTTCAAGAAATCGCGCCGTGAACGGTCACCGTACATATTGGAACTCCGGACTGAGAAACACACTCCACAACAGATCTTCCAGGCCTTCCGGCTTGCCTCCGCGCAGGTACTCCGCGGCAATGGCGCTCTCCGCCGCGGACGGCTTGCGCGCGAGTGCATGCGCATAAACGCGGCCAATGAGCGCTTGCGGATCGCGCGACGCGGGGGGACGCGGCGCGGGGGTCTCTCCCTCGGCGGCAATCAGGCGGTCGCGCACGGGCTCCTCCGTGAAGGCGAAGAAGCGGATGCGCGGGTTGATGTCGCTGGCGAGCGAATCCACATCCACGCCCACCGTCGCCGTCAGCCGCGCGGCGCCCTTTGTGTCGAGGGCGACCATCGAGGGCACCTTCATCATCAGCGCCTGCGAGGGCTGCGCGTCTCCTTTGAAAGCGATAGCGCCATTCGTGGTGGCGAAGGAGATGCCCGCCCACCCTGCGCGAGTGCGTGCGGGATCGTAGCTATCGACATCCTCGACCACCAGCCAGACCTTCTTCGCCCCGTTCAACGGGATATCGCAGGTCACCTTTTGCGCGTTCACGACGCCGGAGTCGCACGCCGGTTTCGGCGGCTCCGGCAATAGCCCCATCATGCGGCGCGCGCCACGCCACAGAGCCTGGGCCATGGTCGAGCCGTTCACGGCCTCCAGCGCTTCCAGCGTGGTCGGGATGTTGACGCGCTCGGTGATCACCTGATCGCGGATCGGGCGGCCGAGGGCGCGCGTCAGCGGCGTGCTCTTCAACTGCCATTCACGCACGTAGCGGGCCGCCCCGGGACCACGCGGCACCAGCGTCCGCCATTCGCCCGTGATGGCGCTCACCGCATCGGAGAACTGTTCCGCGCTCAGACGCCGCGGCAGTGGACCTCGAAACACGAACGGCTCCACCTCCGCCGCTGCCACACTCGTCGAGGCATAGGCACGCGAGGTCATGAGCGTGCGCAGCAGGTGCTTCACGTCCCATCCGTGGGCGACGAAATCGGCGGCCAGCCAATCGAGGATCTCAGCGCTCCAGGGCTCGGCGTCCATATCGTCGGTGGGCTCCACCAGACCGCGGCCGAAGAGCACGCGCCAGTAGCGGTTGACGATGGTGCGCGGCGTGCGTCCGTTCTCAGGCTTAGTGAATAACTCGGCCGCCGCCGCTCTCTTCACTTCGAGCGGGGCCTCATGCGCGGGCACCGCGCCCAGTTCCGGGTAGAGGAATTTGAGAGCCGCTTTCTCGCCCGTGGGCGCATCGCAGCGATAGATCGGGAGCGGCGCACCGGAGAAGAAGCTTGCCAGTCCGTAGGCGTCCTTCAGTTTCCACTGATTGATGAAGCTGTCGTGGCAGGCATTGCATTTCAGGTTGATGCCGAGGAAGATCTGCGCGCTGTTCTGCGCAGCCTGCAGCACGGGGATCTGCGAAGCGCTCACGTCGCCGCGCCAGTTCACGCCAATGAGAAAGCCGGCCGGGTCGGTCTTCTCCACGGGATTCAGCAGGGCGCGGATGAACTTGTCCATCGGTACGTTCTCCTCCAGCGCCATCGTGAGCCAGGGTGTGATGGACTGGCGTTCGCCGTGATAGACCACGCCCTCATCGTTGCGGAGATGATCGTTCCAGAAGCTGATCCAGTGATCCGTGTAGCGGCGCTTGTCAGCAAGCAGCGTGTCCACAAGACGCGCGCGCTTGTCCGGCTCGCGGCTGGCCTCGAATCGAGCCAGCTCTTCCGGCGACGGCAGCAGGCCCCACAGGTCGAGATAGGCGCGGCGGGCGAACTGCGCGTCGCTCACCAACCCGGGCGTTGTGAGCTTGCGTTGCCGCCAATACGCCTCCACCAGGCGATCGAGCGGAGCGCCTTCTCCCGGCGGCACAACGGGCGCCTTCAACGTGAGCGAAGGCTTCCAGGCGCTGACCGTCGCCCCTTCGGGCGCACGCGCGCCCGCATCGATCCAACGGCGGAGAATACTGACTTCATCTTCCGTGAGCGGCGCGCTGTTCAACGGCATGCGCGCGCCCTGCTCGCCAAGAACGCGGGCCAGCAGCAGACTGCTCTTGCTGTCGCCCGGCTTCACCGCCGGTCCGCTCACTCCGCCCGCCAACATCTCCGCCCGCGTGTTGAGCGCCAGGCCGCCCTGTTTCATCCGCGCATTGTGGCAACCGGAACACTTGGCCACGAGCAGCGGATGCACCTGCCGTGCAAAGTCCGGCCCCTGCGTCTGCGCCATTGCCATCGCGGGCAGCAGCGCCCACATCCAGTTCCGCATCCTCATTTAGCCCTTCTTCGGCGCCGCCAGCGGCAGGTTGTCGCGCACCAGGTCGGCGCTGTGGATCTCACTGATGACGGCGCTCAGGTTCGGATTGCGCAGGGCCCAGAGGTACGCCTTCTGCGGCCGCTTCAACGGGCCGGGCACGGCATCCTCAATCAGCTTCACGCGCTCCGGCGGATCGACGGTTCCGTTGTTGCGACCATTGAACACAGGGCGCGCCACCTTCATCGCCACCACACCGAAGTCCTTCTTCCTGGCCTTTTCGAGCACCGGTTCCATCCACTTGCGATTGACGATGCTGTAGGCCACCATCGCCACCGAGTAGACGCCCGTATCGATGGCGGCGTTGAGCACGCCGCCCGGATCGTTGTGCGCGCTCACGCCGAGGTACCGCACGCGGCCATCCTTCTTCAGCTTCTCGAACGCCTCGAAGATCTCCGGGTGATTCGCCACCTCGTGCGGCGTCGACGCCCCGTGCGGGCACATCAACAGGTCGGTGTGATCCGTGCCCAGACGCTTCATGCTCTGCTCGAACGAATCGAAGATGATCTGCTTGTAGTTCTTGCCGCGATCGATGCGGTCGCCATAGTGCCGCGAGAGAACATTGGCCAGCGCCGCACCCTTCAGCTCATCCACCTGTGAGGCGAAGTACATGCCGATGTAGTCCCGGTTCAGCGCCTCGCGCTGTTCGATCTCTTCCTGCGCCAGGTGCTGCATCTTCTTCTGCTCGCTCTCGCTCAAGGAAGCGAACAGGTCCGCATACAGTTTGGTGCGATTGATGTCCCAGACGGAGATCTTCGTATTGAGAAAGAAGCTGTCGCGATTGCGGGCCTTCAGCACGTTGGCGTAACCCATCTCGCTCTTGCCGTTCCCGTAGGCGGGAGCGGTGTCGAGATAGTTCAGCCCCATGTCGAGCGCCAGGAGAACATGCTCCCAATTCGTGGGCGAGATGGTATTGCCGCCCATGACGACTTCGCTGATGTGGAACCCGGTGCGGCCCAATCGCCGGTAGGACATGCCCGCTTGCCGGTTGCGCCATTCGCCATTGGAATCAGCCGGGGCGGCGTCCGCCTTCGCCGCCAGCCCAGCGGCCAGAGCCGCCGCCGTGAACTCTCTTCGCGATATGCGCGTCATGCGCGCATTTTCTCACACTGCTCTCTTCAGCCGCGCCGCGAGAGCAGCTTCTCCGTGAGGCTTTGCTTCTCCGGCGCGAATTGCCGCGCGGCCGCGGCCAGATAGGGGCGGAACTCGTCGGACCAATAGGCAAGGAATCCCTTGCGCCGCACCTCGCCGAGCGTGTCGCGGTAATGGGCCAGCAGAGCCTCATCGAGCAACTCCGTCGTCCGGAGCGCCGCCACAACACTGGACCTGCCCAGCCGGGCCACGGTTTGCGGGGCGCTCCGCAGCGCACCCAGCGTCATGACCGCCGACATCTCCAGCAACGAGCGCTGCTGCGCGACGGCCTCCGCGTTCATCTCGCGCCACAACCGCTCGACCGATTGCATGGCCGGCGCCGGCATCGAGATCGCCTCGCGGCGGATGGTTCGCCAATCGTCGCGCAGGCCCTTCACGTCGAGGGGCGGCGTGTTGATCGTATCGGCCAACTTCTCGCTCGTGCGCTCGAGGCCTGCGAGGAGTTCGTCCATCGTCTCGAATCGCTCCTCGGGCGCCAGCAATCCCTCCTTGGCCAGACTTGCCGAGATTTCCCGGATGACATGACGCCCAGCGCCGCTCAGATCCGCCAGCGCCGCCATCACCCACACGGGCGAGGCGCGAAACATCAGCAAGCCGACCATCTCGATGCCATTGCCGGCGGCCCGCCGTACGGCGAAGTCGTTCGCCAACTGACCCTGCTGATCGTAGATGCCGTCGAGGTTGCCCACCTGTTCGATGAGAAAGCGCAGGGTCGAGTCCACGAGATTGTTGTAGAGCCGGGTCCGCCGCAGCGACGCCGGCAGCGTCGTTTCGCCGAGTTCGCGCACCAGGCCCGCCGCCAAACCGGTGGCCGTGCGCAGCACGCGTTCCGGTAGCGACGCGGCGTAGTGTGCCCAATTGCCTGCCATACTCTCACTATGAGCGATTGCAACCGCCAGGTGTGGCTCGTTACGCGCCCAACGGGTTGGCCGAGCGAAGAGAACTTCCGGCTTGTCGAATCTCCAATGCCCGTGGCGGCGGAGGGGCAGGTGCTGGTGCGGATGCTCTACACCTCCGTGGATCCGTATCTGCGCGGCCGCATGCGCGAGCGCGCCTCCTATATCGACCCGATTCCGCTGGACAGCGTGATGCAGGCGAGTTCGGTGGGCCGCGTGATCCAGTCGCGGAATCAAAAGTTCGCCGAGGGCGACTACGTGGGCGGCATGATGGGATGGCAGGAGTATGCGGTTGCCGGCGAGCGCGAGATCCGCACGATCGACCCCAAACTGGCGCCCGTATCCACGGCGCTCGGCATCCTCGGCATGCCGGGACTGACGGCTTACTTCGGAATTACGGAGATCCTCCAGGCCAAGGCGGGCGAGACGCTGCTGGTTTCCGGCGCGGCGGGCGCCGTGGGCAGCGTCGCCGGGCAGATGGGCAAGATCCTCGGCATGCGTGTCGTGGGAATCGCGGGTGGCGAAGCGAAGATCCGCTGGCTGCTTGACGAGCTCAAGTTTGACGCCGCCTACGACTATCAGGCCGAGTCCGATCACCGCGCGCGCATCGCCGCTCTCTGCCCCAACGGTGTCGACTGCTACTTCGACAACGTCGGCGGGGCGATCAGCGATGGCGCGCTGCTGAACATCAACGAACGCGCCCGGATCGCCATTTGCGGACAGATCTCGCAGTACAACCTGGAGAAGCCCGAACAGGGGCCGCGGCTGCTGTTTCAGCTCATCGTGAAACGCGCGCGCATGGAAGGCTTCCTCGTCTTCGATTTCGCCAAGAAGTACGGCCCGGCGCTCGCGCAGATGGCGGAGTGGCTGCGCGCGGGCAAACTCATCAACCGCGAAACGGTGGTGGACGGCCTGGAGAACACACCGCGCGCGTTCATCGGCATGATGCGCGGCGAGAACACGGGCAAGATGATTGTCCGCATCGCCGCCGAGTAGAGTTGCGCGCGAGAAGCGGTTAGAAGTAGATTCGCCCTTCGCCGGGCACAGGTTCGCGCCAGTCGCCGGCGCGCAACGCTTCGGCCGCCACGCGAGCCGCGATCACGGCATCGAGAGCATCGCCGCCGGCGTCGTCCACGGCGATGCTCGGGGCATCGAACACGCGGGCCAGTTCCTCGCGTGCGGCGCGGAGTTCCGCGGCTTGTCCCTTGTACGGGACTCGTACCCCCCGCCGCTGCAACGTGGAGGCCGGACACACTTCGATGAGCGTCGTCAGTCCGGGGCGCGGCGACTGCTGCGGCGCCACCACGGCGCTCCCGTCCCGCACCAGCGGTCCCACGATCTCACTCATCACACGCCAGGTCTGCTTGAAGAGCCGCAGATTCCACGAGGCGAACGGGACCTTCGCTTCGCGTTCCACGGCGCGTTTGTTCTCATAGGCGCTGCGCCGCCTACAGTCGGCTCGAAATGCGTCGGCGTTGGGGAACCGGCTGGCGAAGCCGCGTGCCCATTGTTCCCAGCCTCCGTCCATCATGTCGGCCGGCAGCGATAAGGGAGCGTCGATTCCCACCACGCACCCGGCCCTCGCCAGAAAGGAAACCAGCGATTCGCCCAGTTCCGATTCCCGCTTCACCCACGTGACGTCGCCGCCATCGATGCGCGCGATCCAGGTGCGTCGCGCGGCATCGCGCGCACCGCTGAAGTCGATCCCGTAGACCGTCACTCGCCCTTCGGCAACAGCATGTACGTGACCAGGGCGATGGCCACCAGGCGCCCTTGGTCATCGGTGAGATCCACCTGCGCCACGGCCAGTGTCTTACCGCGCCGTACGAACTTTGCCCGCGCGTCCAGGTAAGCGCCCGTCACCGGCAGCAGATAGTTGATCTTCAGTTCGGTGGTGGTCACCGGTTGCTTGCCGCCCAGCAGGCTGATCAGCCCCATGCCCGCGGCCGCATCGGCCATGGTCGCCGTCACGCCGCCATGGGCCACGCCTGCGATGTTCAGAAGTTCCGGACGCAACGCAACACGAATCGTCATGCCATCTTCATGGCGCTCGCGTATTTCGATGCCCAGGTATCGATTGAAATCCATATTGGTCAGCCGGCGCGGTCAGCGCGGCGGCATGCGCAACGCCCCATCGAGCCGCACTACTTCGCCGTTCATATACCGATTGTCCACGATGTGCCGCGCGAGCGCGGCGAACTCCGCCGGATCGCCCAACCGCGCCGGGTGAGGCACCGTGGCCCCCAACTCCACCCGCACCTTCTCCGGAAGCGCCCGCAGCAGTGGCGTGTCGAACAGCCCAGGCGCGATGGCGCAGACGCGAATGCCGAGCCCGGTCAACTCGCGCGCCATCGGCAGCGTGAGCCCCACGATGCCCGCTTTCGAAGCCGCATAGGCGGTCTGCCCGATCTGCCCCTCGTAAGCCGCGATGGACGCGGTATTCACGATCACCCCGCGCTCGCCGCCCGCATCCGGTTCGTTCTTCGCCATCAGCGCCGCGGCCAGGCGGCACACATTGAACGTGCCGACGAGATTCACGGTGATTACCTTTTCGAACTCGCCGAGCGCGATCGGGCCCTCTTTGCCGAGCATCCGTTTCGCCGTAGCGATGCCCGCGCAGTTCACTGCGATGTGCAAGGCTCCCCACGTGGCGCGAATGGTCTCGATCGCCGCGGCGACACTGGATTCACTCGCCACATCGGTTTCGCAGAATACTCCCCCGCATTCGGAGGCCACGCGCGCGCCGAGTTCGGCATTGCGGTCGAGCACGGCCACACGCGCACCGCCCGCCGCCAGCAGGCGCGCCGCCGCTTCACCCAAACCGGAAGCCCCGCCCGTCACCAGGGCCGCACGTCCCGCCAGATCCATCGCGTTTACTCCTTCCGCCGAAATTGTTGGGCCGCTCCCGATTCGAGCATCGCATGGATCTCGGACTCACCACACCCGGCTTGCCGCAGGATCTCGATCGTGTGTTCGCCCACCTCAGGCGCCCAGCGCGCCGGCTCCTTGGGCGCGCCTTCGATATGGAAGGGGCTCGCCACGGTCTTCATGGGCGCCGGAGCGTCGACGATGTCGGCAAACACACCGGCCGCCGCCATCTGGGCGTCCTGGGGATGCTCCTTGGTTTCCGGCACCACGCCATACAACACGTCGCAGTCGGCGAACCGCCGCTTCCACTCTTCCATGGGCTGCGATTCGGTGATGGCGTCGATCAAAGCCACCAGTTCAGCCGAGTTCGCGCGCCGGGCATCGGGCGTGGAGAAGCGCTCGTCGCCGATCCACTCCGGGCGGCCAAGGGCCGTGCAGAGCTTCACCCAGTCCTTCGCCGGGTCGAGCAGGCAGAGCAGAAAGCGCCGGCCATCGGAGGTCGCATAGTGGTTCACCAGCGGGTTGTGCGGTTTTGACCGCGTTTGGCGCGGCGCGAACTCCGCCCCGCACAGCGCCGCCTGCGTCAGGCTTCCGTTCGACCAGACGCCGTTGTGCATCAGGTTCGCCGTCACCTTGCCGCCCTCGCCCGTGCGTTCGCGCCGGTAGAGAGCCATCATGATGGCCCCGAAGAGCGACATGGCGGTGGGATGGTCGCCGAAGCCGCAGGGCGAGATGGCCGGGTCGTTCCCGTCGTTGCGGATGTACTGCATCAGCCCGGAGCGCGCGAAGTAGGCCGTCATGTCGTAGCCGGGTTGATCCGCTTCTTCGCCTACCTCGCCGTAACCGGTCACCGAGGCGTAGATCAGCCGGCCGTTCTCCGGTTGGAGGTCTTCGTAGCGCAGGCGGAACTTCCGCAGCAGCGGCGGCTGGTAGTTGGTGACGAAGACGTCGGCGGCCCGCACGAGGCTGATCAGGGCCTCGCGCGCCGAGGCCTGGTTCAGGTCGAGCGCGATGCTTCGCTTGTTGCGGCTATCCATGATCCAGCAGTAGTTCCACGCGGTGACCGGCATCCCGGGGGCGAAGGCGAGGAAGCGGTAGGGATCGCCCAGCGGCGGGCGTTCGATCTTGATGACGTCCGCGCCATAATCCGCCATCACCGCCGCGGCGCTGGGACCGGCAATGTAGGTGGCGCAGTCCACCACCCGGATACCCGACAACACGTTCTGAGCCTTCATGTGTCCTGGTACTGTATCGCAGGTCCAACCAATGGGCTACAGCCGCCAGTACCAGGCGGCTTTCAGTTTGGTACCACGGCTATATTGGGCTCCGGCGTTTCTCCCGGCAGAATCGGGAAACACGAGAGGAGAGCACACCGATATGTTCACTATGGGCACGCATACCGAGGGCTTCACGACCGGCGCGCGCGGTCACGCCAATGGCTTGGCCGACAAGCGCCGCAGCCCGCGTGTGCAAAAGGACCGCTTTGCCCAGGCGAAGGTGAACTACCAGAGCCGGCCTGGCTTTTCCGAGGTGGTGCAGGTGCGGCTGGTGGATGTGAGCGCCACCGGGTGCGGCATCGTCTCCTCCGTGAAACTGGCGCCGGGTTCCGTGGTATCCATCGCCGGTCCGTTCGCCGCCGAAGGCCAGGCGCGGGAAAGCCGCATGCGCGCGCGGGTGGTGTGGGCCGCCGCCAACCCTGGCGGCGGGTTCCGGTGTGGACTGGCCTTTGAGGAGGACTTCGCGGGCTCTTCGGCGCCGCCCCAACAGGAGCAGCCGCAGCTCTCCGAGGACACGCCGGACCTCTACGAGGTGTTGCAGATTAGCGCCAAGGCCGATTTGGACACTATCCACCGCGTCTTCCGCCTGCTCGCGCAGCGCTTTCACCCCGACAACACCGAATCCGGCGACCCGGAGATGTTCCGGAGGGTCTACGACGCCTACAAGGTGTTAAGCGATCCGGAGCGACGCGCGGCCTACGACGCTCAGCTGCAGCGCCTGCAAACCCGCCGCTGGAAGATATTCGAGCGTCCCCAGGCAGCCTCGGGCGTCGCCGCGGAGCGGAGAAAGCGACAGGGTGTCCTGGCGCTGCTCTATGTGAAGCGGATGCAGACGCCGGAAAGCCCCGGCCTTGGCCTGCCCGACCTGGAGGATCTGTTGGGCGTTCCCCGCGAACACCTCGAATTCAGCCTCTGGTATCTGCGGGAGAACGGCCTCATCACGCGCACCGACAACGGCCGCACGGTGATCACGGCCAAGGGTGTGGACGAGGCGGAGCGGCTCGAATCCACGCCGGATGGGCCGCGTCTATTCCTGACTTCGGGTGAGGGCAGCCGTCCGACGGACTAGACCGGACCCAGGCAGGGTCAATCGCGGACGAAAAAATGCCGCCGGTCGTCTTGGGCCAACCGGCGGCGTAATCTCGTGCGCCCCTTGGAGATTCGCGCACGAATTCCGTGGATCGGAAGAGGAATCGGGAAACGAAAGCGTTAGGCGAGCAGCCCTCCATGGCCGAGTGAGGCCAGCTCCCAGCCCGAGATGCGGTACCGCGACAGCATGGGAGGCATGAGGAGATCGACAACGTTCGGTTTGGCCGAACGGAAGCAACCCGGCGCGGACACGATGGGGACATCGTCCTTATAGCCGAACAGGAGCAAGTTGCCGGGCTCGACGGGTGCCAGAAACTTCTCAATGTGCGATTCGATGCGCATCATCGCCCGGCCCACCACATCCTCGGGCCCAGCGGGGGCCGTCGTCGAGGCCACCAAAATGCAAGTCGGCTTGGCGCGCAGCAGGTGCTGCAGCGAGCGCACGACGTGGGACTCGTCTTCCACGCAGGCAAGCACGTAGTTCGCCGTCACGCCGAACCGTTCGAGCCGCTGACGCATAATGTTTTCAAACAGTTGCCGCGCGCGGTCACCCGAGCCGGGATCGGAATACAACACCGCCACCGCCGGCTGGCGGATCGGACGCGCCTGCAGAATGGGCCCCCGTTCTCGGAGAATCGAGATCACGGCCTCCAGTTGGGCCTGCGCCACCGCGAACGGCGCGCTTTTCACCGTGGCGATGCGTTGCCCCGCCTTGGCATAACAGAAATTGCTCGCCGTGGCGATGACGATGCTCGCGGCGCAATTGATCTGGCGGAGTAAATCGTCATCCACCAGCACGCAGCAGTCTTCCGTCGCGATCAGGTTGGCGCGGCCTCCGGCAGCCAGTTTCACTTCCAGGCAGCCACAGCCCATCTCCATGCCGACGGCTTGCACGGCATGGTCCTCCCCAATCTCGCCCTCCTCCAACTCAGTCACCCAAACCTGCTCCATCCCCTCGGTTTCCAGCAGCCGGATGTCGTCTTCACTGATGACGTGGCCCTTTGCCAGGAGTTTCCGACCGCCTGCCTTAAAGATGGTGCAGCACAGAATCCGCCCTGCGGACTCTCGTATATCGACAGTCTGAGCTTTCATCGGTTCCCTCTGAGGCGGACTAGTACTTCTAGTCCTGACCTATTGTCCTAAATCGTACACCTTACGGAAGCGGTTGGGAAGGTACATTTTGCGGTAAATTGCGATTTACGGCCGCCTCTTTACCACCAAATGGCCTCCCGGCCTAGCCCTTCTCCTCCTCTTCGGAGTACGGCAGCACCCCGCCCGGGATTGGCCCAAACCACTAGCCTGCTGTGAATATGTTCGGCGGAGAGAAGGAAAATCTCAGAGGAATACCACCTACTATTTTGGGCTATCTCCCATTTTTCGCCCTGAAGCTGCCAAAACTGGCACTACAGCCCGTCTGACACCCGGATCTCGATGCGGTAGCATACCCGGACCGTCTCCCCCGCGGGCAGCCAGCGATAGCCGGGAACTCCAAACAAGGACCCACGCTCGATCATCTGCCGCCGGGTTTCGGGCATCGGAGAGACGCCAAACTCCATCCCGCAGGTGATGGTCCGCCCAAGCCACGGCGCGTGCGTGCGGAGACAGTTCTCCTCCCAACGCCCGAGCCAGGGAAAGTCCTCGCGGCGCCAGCGGTATCCGAACCAAACCCTGGTGCGCGGCGAGTACGCGGCGAAGAAGGACTCCTCCGAACCAGGGTCCATCAGGTGGGCCGTGTAGCCGGCGCTTTTCTCCGCCGCCGGGTAGACGCGCAGGTCGAGCGTCGAACCGTCATCCATAGGGCAATGCGGCCACTCGAACTCCGCGCCTGGCTTCTGCCAGCGCAGCAAGCCGCCGGCGAAGTCCCCTTCGAAGACCTTCGATCGCGTGGCGCTCACGGCGAACCGCGTCACGCCGCGCTCGATGAAGGGCGCCCCCATGGAGACGTGCTGCGTCCAGGCGGTGGGCCAGTCGTGAGCGTTGTGGTTCGTCACGCGCTCTTCGATGAACACCGTGCCGCCCTCCAGCCGCAGCCGCCGCTCGAACTCCAGCCGGGAGAAGGAGAACTCGGCTCTCTGCACCAGGGTCTCGCTATCGGAGGCAAACTCGTAGCAGGCCACCGAGGCTTCGCCGTGGACGCCGAGGCCCGCCCTCCACTCCGCATCACTCGGGCCACCGAAGACATCCAGGCACACGTTATGCCCCATGATGCCCGCCAGCAGCCGTGCCTCGGCGTTGTCGCCGAAGGCGGCGTGGTGTTGCGGACCAAAGCTGCCCGGCTCGATCGTCTCCCACGGCGGGACCCACAGCGGATTGACGCCGCTCGCTTTGTGCAGAACCTCGGCGATGTGGCCGCCTTCGCCCAACACTGTCACCCGCACCAGGTCGTTTTCCAATTGCGCCGCGCGCCGTCCGTGAAACTGTGTGCCGAGTAGCATGGCGAACAGTTAGCATAGCGAATGGATGCTTGTTCTGCTGCTGACCGCGTTTCTCATGCAACTGCCCATGCCGGGCGTGCCCGCGATTCCTTCACGCACGGTGCCGCAACCCGCGCCCGGAGGCAACGGGCCGCGGTTCTGGGAGAGCCGGCCGCCCGAGGAATGGACGCGCGCCGAGGTGGAGCGCCTGCTGAGCGACTCGCCATGGGCGCAGTCGTCGGATATCCGCGTCTATATCGCTTCGGCGGAGCCGGTCCGCCGAGCCGAGATGTTGTGGAAGGACTGGTTGAAGGCCGACCCCGGCGCCGAGGCCCGCGTCGTCGCCGAGGATGATTACGAGGACTTCCTCCGCCAGCACCCCGGCGAACACATCATTGTGGGTGTCGCGCTCCCCAATGCCCTCGGCACGCCCGACCCGCGTGAGGTGGCCGAGATGGAGAAGAAGTCGCGCATTAAGCTGGACAAGCGCAAGTACGCGATGCTGGCGTTCTTTCCACCGACACCGGGCGACCCGGTGTTGCGCATGGTCTTCCCGCGCAAGTTCACCGGAGACGAGAAAAAGCTCACGCTGGAGCTCTATCTGCCGGTCATCCGTCTGCCGTACCGCAACTTCGAGTTTCCGGTTTCGGCCCTGGAGTGGAAAGGAAAGCCAGCGCTCTGAAAACATAACGGGCGCGGCTGCGAGGGCCGCGCCCGGTTGGTGTGCCTTGTGTTGAGGGAAGCGGGGCCTTAGCCCTTCTTCGCCGGAGCGGCCGCGCCGAGCGGCCCGCCGCCCATCTTGTTGATTTCGTCGAAATACACGCGACGGCCCTCGTCCATGGCGAGGTTGGCCGTGATGACGTTGGCCGAATCGGTGAGACCCACTTCGAGGTCGGCCAGCGGGCGCTTGCCCGTCTTGCAGCTGATGACGAACTGCTCCAGTTGCACGTCTACCGGATTCTTGTCCTCTTCCGGCACCATGACACCCTTTTTGTATAGCCACTGCCGGGCGTACTTCATTTCCTTCTCGATGAAGCCGTCGGATTTTCCAACCAGGTCGCGGTCAAACAACACCGGCAGGCCTTTGCCACCCTTGCCCGTACCGAGCAGCGAGGCGCTGGCCACAGTGGCCTTTTCCTTCTTCTCGGCTCCCTTCTTCGCCGCTTCAAGCGTCTTCGGCGAAGGCTCAGGGAACCAGATGGCGGCCGCGGGCTCGTTGTCGCTGCCCACGGTGATGTGGATGGTCCCCTCGGTGCCGCAGATCATCTCGCCGAACTCGGTCTTTGTGGAGCCAAAGAGCGGCAGGTGATTGTTCGTCGAAATCGAGCTATACATCAGCTTGGAGCCGCCCGGGTAGCTGAAGATCAGGTAGATGTTGTCGTAGACGTCGCGGCCGTCCTTGTAGATGTCGATCGAACCGACGCCGGTGACGAATTCAGGATGCTTTCCGATCATCCAGTCGGCGACGTCCACCTGGTGAGAGGCGAGCTCGGCCGTAAGGCCGCCGGAGTATTTGCGGAAGGCGCGCCAGCTCGGCGGCACCCAGGTCTTGCCCAGGCTGCGACGGTTCCACTGGCCATAGACATGGGTCACCTTGCCGATGGTGCCCTTTTCGATCATCTGTTTGGCCGTCTGGTAGAACTTGCTGTAGCGGCGCTGCAGGCCCACCTGCAGAATCTGCTTCGGCCGTTCATTGGCCAGCTTGCGCAGGGCGTGGATCTCCCCGGCCGTGAACACGAGGCTCTTCTCGCAAAATACGTGCTTGCCCGCCAGCAGCGCGTCGCGCGTGATCGGGTAGTGCATGTACAGCGGCGTGGCGACCAGTACGGCGTCGACATCCTTCATCGCCAGCACTTCACGGTAATCCTTGAAGGCCTTCGGCTTGTCCTTGGAGGTCTTGGCGGCCTTGGCGAGGTTGGTTTCGTCGATATCGCACACCGCCATGCAGCGGCCCACATCCAGGCCGTTCCAATGCACAATGTGATACGTGCCGCGTCCGCCCGTGCCGATCACCGCATACTGCAACTGCTCGTTGGCGGCCTTCACGGTTTGAATCCACGGAGCGCCTTCCACCTTGCGCGCGGTGGCCGCCACCGCCGCCACTGCTCCGGCCGTCTTCACGACATCACGCCGCGTCACATCCGCTTTCTTCGCCATCTGCCAAACCTTTCCGCGGGACAGTTTTCCCGTGCGAATTTTCCACTTCTAGCCTAATCGACGGCTCCCGCCGTTTGCAAACCCTCGGCGCGGGCCGACTGCTCGCGCGACCGCGCCGCCCATTCCGCCCCGGCCAGCACCACCATCGAGGCCAGGAATCCCCACAAAATGATCGTTACCGAGTACACGAATGGACCGTACTCGTGCGCCAGTTTCGCCCGCAACCACGGCCACGTCCACAGGTTGATGTTCTTCAGCACCTCCAGGGCCACGCCCACCAGCAGCGACACGGGCAGCAGCGGAGTCCAGGGGATCTTGGCGTTCGGCAAAATCCAGTAAATGAGAAACAACATGAGAATCGAAATCGGCACCGCCGCCAGTTTGAACACCATCGCACCAACGAAAGCCGTCGCCTCGGAGGCGATGCCCAGTTTGACGAGCAGCTCCTGATTCACCGCCGTGAGCACGGTCGACAGGAGCGCCAGGCCGCCACAGGCGAAGATCAACAGGAGGCTCACCAACTGGTTGCGCAGGTAACTCCTGTTCTTAGTGATGCCCCAGGCGCGGTTCAGAGCTACTTCCAGCGGCTCAAAAATTCCATTGGCGGTGAACAGCAGCAGGAAAACGCTCACGATCTGGAACGGCCCCCGCTGAGCCACGACGACCTTGAGATTCCGAATGATGAAGTCACCGAAACGGTCGTCAGGGAAATAGTCACCGATGGCGATGTAGATCGCCTCCTCGGCCGCACCCCATTTCAGGAGGTAGCGGCAAATGGAAATCATGACGATGAAGAAGGGAAAGAAGCTTAGCAGAATGTTCGCCGCCATCGAGAAGGCGTAGACGTGCACCTCGGTCTCAAGAACGTAGCGCAGGGTGCGCCGCCATTCGGAGACTCGGGGCAGGACTCCTGTTTGGAACGAGGAACGCGTGAAGAGCACCTGGGAAACTCCAGCTTACCGCTGTTGCCGCCTCTCACGAACGCCTCTCACCGGCGGGGCCTCGGTTTCGCGCGGAGTTCCGCCGCTGCTACGATGTGAACAGCCCCATGATGCAGGTTGTCCGAAAATTCGCCGGCTCCGTCTTGCCCGGCATCATCAAGCCGCTCCGCGTGCTGTGGAACGAAGTGATCGGCTTCATGTTCCTCGTGCTGGGAGTGATTTTCGGCTTCTCGGCCTGGCGCAAGTACAAGGAGTTCAACGGCGACTTCGCGAGTCTGCTCCTGCTCATCATGGCCGGCGGTTTTGTCCTGCTCATGATCGGCTACGGGCTGTCTTCGTTTCTCCGCGCGCGCCGCATTGGCAGGGGTTGACGGGACTGGGGCGGCCCGCCGACTGGGACCGCCGCGAGGGACGCAACCCGGCGCGACGCAGCCGCGCCTGGCGTGGTTCTACGCCGCGCCTTCGAGAATCAGAGCCGGCGTCAGGCCGTTCAGCAGCGAGAACGTGCTGGTGACGTCCTCCACCGCTGCTGCGGCGGAATCCATCTTGCCCCCAAACAGCGCCGGTTGAATGGCCACGCGGAAGTCGCGCGACTCCAGCCGCCCGAACTGGTACACGGGGAAGCTGGCCTTTTCGACCTGCGTCTTTTCCTGCACGACATAGCGTGACCGCAGGGCCGTCTTCAGCGCGCGCTCCCACATCGGCTGCTCCAGGGCCGAGCCCTCAAAGCTGTGCTGGTCGCTGCCAGAGTCCAACGGCCGCAGCACCAGGATGTCCTTGTTCTTGGCCACCCATTCAGGCAGATCGATCTGTTCGGCGCCGCGCGTCGTCTTCATCCCGGCCACGAAGCGCGTCCACGGCACATGCTCGCGCAGAACCTTGCGTTCGGCCGCCGGAAATTGCGCCAGAATCGCCTCGTCGCTGAGCAGCGCCAGCAAGGACAGCTTGCCGGCGATTTCGGCGCGGAAGCTGTTCACCATGCAGATGGCGTGCTCGCGGTAGGCACGCAGCAGCGGGTGGTTCAAGTCCGCCCTCACCAGGAGTTCCTGCGCCGATACCCGCCGGTAGACGATGTCGATCGTGAAATCGCCGCGTTTCAACTCGCCGTTGCGGTACTCCAGTTGTTCCGGCGTCACGACTTCGGCCGGGTATCCCGAAGCGCGAAACCGTTCGGCCAGCAACACCGCTTCCGTACTCGGTGCGGCCTTGAGCGATTGCCGGAATTCGACCACGCCGATGCAGGGGAATTTCTTCTTTCCCTGCCCCTTGTAGGCCGAGAGGATCGATTGCAGCAGCTTCTTCACCGACTTGCCGCGGGTGAACTTGTACCGCTTCCGCAGTTCCTTCATCGGGGCGCTGTCGTAGAAGAGATCGGCCAGCGGTTCGGTGTAGACGACACTGGCCGGAGGGTCGGCGCTCACGCCGGTGATGAACTGCCCCGCCGCACTGTTGTTGGCCGTAATCGTCGTCGCCGTGGCCCTGCCGTGGGTATGATTCACTCCGGCCAGCATGCGCTCGGCGGGCAATAGTTGCAGGCGCGCCAGCATCGCCGGGTCGTTGAGAGCCTGCTCGCTAATACGGTCCATCGCCGCCGATACCACGGCGGCGGTCTTGTGAAGCGAATCATACTGACGCCGCGTCACCAGGTGGGCTCGCAGAACCGGGCAGATCGCTCTGCCGCCGGGCGACAGTTGCGCCGCAGCCATCTGTTCATGCAGGGCTTGTGCCCAGGCCAGGTCCTGATACGCCGGCGAGTGGATTAGCTTGTCAAAGCGGGCTAAGGCCTCGTCGAGCTGGGTCATTTCTTAAGAGCGGATTGCTCTGAGTTATCGGACAGTATCTCACAATAAGGAGAGTTTGCCAAATGGAATCGACGCCAGAATCACCAGCAACCAACTGAAAACATTGCGCTTTCACCGTTCTTTGGCGGTTCGCGGAACGGGACGTGGCGACCGTCGTTTCGAAGCGCCGCCTGATTCGTCCATAATGGTAGCGAATACTCCCCATGCATCTTCGATCACTTCTCCTGCCGCTCGCCGCGGTGGCCACCACTTGCTCGTGGGCGGATGAGGGTATCTGGTTGTTCGACAAGGTTCCGCAAGCCCGCCTCCGCCAATCCCACGGAATCACTCTCCCGGACACCCTTCTGGAACGCCTGCGGCTGGCCTCGGTGCGCATGAACAACGGCGGCTCAGGCTCCTTCGTCTCCCCGGACGGGCTCATCTTCACCAACCACCACGTGGCCAGCGAGTGCATCCAGCAGTTGAGCCGGAAGGATGCCGATTTCATGAAGGACGGCTTTCACGCCGCCACACGCGACGCCGAGAAGCCCTGCCCCGACCTGGAAGTCAACGTTCTGCTGCGGATCGACGACGTCACCGCGAAGGTGAAGTCCGCAGCCGGGGACGAAAAGGACTCCGCCGCCATCGCACGCATGGCCAAGGCGCGGATGTCGCGCATTGAAAAGGAGTGCGCCACCGCGACCGGCAACCGCTGCGA
>Ga0073934_10006051_pt1 | contig 18042 bp, 11 predicted proteins | sample LarsenN4metaG_FD_76834 | JGI IMG/M metagenome (GOLD analysis project Ga0073934, IMG submission 76834) | Hot spring sediment bacterial and archeal communities from British Columbia, Canada, to study Microbial Dark Matter (Phase II) - Larsen... ... | reverse complement strand
GCCGATCCGGCTCTGCGTCCGCTCGTACTGGAATTGCCGCGGCAAGCCGGTGCTCCAGCGTATGCCGTCGTAAGCGCTGATCATGTTGACAACCGGCGCGCCGGCGGCCGCCGCCCGGAAGCGGTTCGTCTGCGTGATCATGTATGCCGTCTGATATCCACCCCAGCTGTGACCCTGGATGCCGATCGCTTTTTCATTGACACCGCCTTGATCAACGACGGCATCGATCGCGGGCAGCACGCACTTGAGCGCGCTTTGGCCGGGGTAGCCGATCGTATAGGCGATGTCAGGCATCAGCACGAGGTAGCCGTTGCTCGCGTAATACGTGGCATTGATGCTGGTGCCGGCCCGCGGCCGGACAAAGTTGTGCAGGTTCTGCGAGAGCCGTTCGTAAATGTAAACGATCATCGGGTATTTTTTCGCCGGATCGAAGTTTTCCGGCTTCACCAGGATGCCGCTCAAAGGCACGCCGTCGGCGCTGCGGTACTTGATCAACTCCGCCTTGCCCCAAAGCAGCTGAGCCTTTTGCGGGTTGGCAGTGGTCACCTTGCGGAGATTGTCGAATTTCGTCGTCGTGACATAAACGTCTGGCGGATCGTAAAAGGTCGTGCTGGTGAGGATGCACACGTCGGCATCTTTCGCTTTCGTCGGCGCACTGAATCCGCGAGCCGCCATGTGCAGCTGTTCCAAGGCGCCGTCTGGCTGCAACCGATAGAAACCTTGTTGCCTCGTTTCGAGATTTTCAGCACGCAGAAGCAACGGCTTGGCGAGGTCGATGGTCCGCTCTTCCGGATCGAGCGGCAGATAACGCAGCTGAACGCCGGCTTTGCGACCGGCGCCTTGCGTCAGGTTTTTGGCGCTCGAACCGTCCGGTGCGACCAGCCAGATGTCGAATCGATCGTATAGCAGCACGCTGCGATCGTCTGCCGTCCAGCCGGCCATCGAGTAGCTGAGCGCCGGGTTCGGCGTGTCATGCTCCTCGCGGAAAAATGAGGCGGGAATCTTGGCAGTCAGATTCGTCGTCTTCAAACTCGGCACCGCGACGCTCAGCCAGTTTTTGCCGTCGTGATGCAACAGGTACTTGCCGCCCGGCGACCAGGTCAATTCGCCTTCTTTCTTTCTCAAAATCATTTGTCGCTGGCCGGTCTGCACGTTGACCAGATAGAGATCGTTGTAATTCGCATCGAAGCCGACGAGCGTCTTGTAGGGTCGATCATCGCTGCCATAGGCCCAGTGGCCTTGGCGGGCGAAATTGATGTTCGCCATACTTTCGTCGGTGATCTGCACGAGGCGGCGGTCACCGAGATGATAGACGGCCCGGTACGTCGGGTTGGCAGTGGCCGTGCCGCGCACTTTTTGCATCGGCACGATCATTTCATCTCTCCAGTGCCAAAGTTCGACGTTGGGCCGTTCGCCTGGCGGGTCTTTTGTGGTCTTGCGCGGCGGCGCGGTCGAAATGTACAAGCTCTGACCGTCTGCTGCGAACGAGAGTCCGCGATCGACAATTTCCCAACCGGCGCGCATTCCCGACGTCGTCGCCGTCACGACTTCGACTGCCTTCGAATTGGAAGCTGCCTCTGTCTTGGTCGATACCAATGCGGGCGTGCGCGACCAATGATAAACCGTCAGCTTCGAACGTGCGCCGGGAGTGCTCGCCTCGCGATCGCAGAGAAACGCCAGTTGCGTTTGCTTGTCGTCCCACGTCAAAGAGGTATAGCGGCCCTTTCCGCTCAAAATCGCGTGGGCAGCCGCACTTTTTTCGAGCGACAACAAGTACACGCCGTTGGTTTCTTCCTTCTTCGAACCGGCAATGTACCAAAGCTGCCTGGCGTCCTTGGTGAAACCGAAGCTGATTACGTCGGCAATCTTGCGGTCGGTATTGTCTTCGAGATTTCGCAACCCCAGTTCGCTGCCCGTGGGAGAAACAGCACGAGGTGGAACCGCGGGCGGCATTGGCTGCTGGTCGTCCAACTCGTCGTCGCCGTCGGTTTTCGCTTTCGGCGGTGGTGCTGCGGGCGTTGCGGGTTTGGGGGTCTTTTCCGCGGGCCGTTCCGGCCGATAGGCAAGGTACGGCGACGGTTCGGACGGCAATTCGAAGGAGGTGGCGCCTTCGATCCGCCTCACGTTGCCGGTCGCCAGATCCTGAATGCACAACGCGCCTTTCGGCGGATCTTTCTTGGCCTTTTGGGCTGCTTCCACTTCCGCTCGCAACGGGGCGACCAAGAAAACGACGCGCTTGTTGTCCGGTGTGAACGCGATGCGAGTCGGTCCGCCTCCGCCGAATCGACCGCCGGGGCCGCGCGGGCCGGTCGGAACGGTGGGCGTGGTCGGCGCAGGCGGGGTCGATGGCTCGATGCTCGGATCGCCGGGAGTCGCTTCAGGAGCAGCGCCGGCCGTTTTGTGCCGCCACTCCTTGCCGGTCGCGAGATTGAGTATGACATACTCACGATCGCCAACCACCGGTCCGACCAGGTAGGCGAGGAACTTGCCGTCGCGCGACAGGGTTTGTCCCTGGATGCTGTTCCAGGAATCATAGTCCGCGGCCGTGATCGGCCGTTTGGGCGGTTGGGCGACGACAAATGCGGGTATGCAGAACAACGCAAGAACAGCGAGTACACGTCGCCGATTGGAAACGAACATGGTCCGACCTCGTGGAAAAGCGCCTGGTGGGAATGTTGATGGTAACAGCCTGCCAGCGGCGGGACAAGGAACCGCGCCGGCGAATCCACGAAAAAAAGTTGTGATTGGGCCCGAGCTTCGCGAAGATAAGTGCTCGTTGTCTTTCCTGGATTCAGTATCGTGCCAAGTGACCCATCGTTCGACGACTTGAAACAGCGGCTGCAAAGCGGCGATCAACAGGCCGGCTCTGAGATTTTTCGCCGTTACGGCGAGCAGCTCATCCGGCTGGCGGCGCCGCGCTTGACCGGCCTGCTCAAACAAAAAGTCGATCCGGAAGACGTCGTTCAATCTGCATTTCGCAGCTTCTTTCGGGCCCACGGCGAAAAGAGTTTCGTGCTGGGCGACTGGAACGACTTATGGAGCGTCCTGGTCACCATCACGTTGCGCAAGTGCCGCTACCAGGTGCGGCAATTCTTGACCGCGAAGCGCGATATGCGCCGCGAGTCGTCGCCGCCTGAAGAAGGGTCGGGGGTTCACTGGCAGGCGGTGGCATCGGCGCCCACGCCGGCCGAAGTGGCCGAGTTTACCGATCTACTGTCGCGCTTTTTGGACGGGCTCGACGCGCGCGCCCGGCAAATTGTCGAACTTGCATTGGATGATCATTCGCCGGCCGAGATCGCGCCGCGTGTCGGCCTGACGGAGCGCTCGGTCTATCGGCAAATGGAGCGCATCCGCGAGCGGTTGGAGTCGATGGAAATTCTTGAGGAGTCCACATGATCGGACCGTCTGCTTCGCTGCCTCGCTTTGATGACGAGTTAGAGGAGATGTTGCTCCGATTCGAAGAAGCCTGGAATTCGGGCGAACCAGCCGACTTGAGGGCATATTGTCCTCCGCAACCCGAGCCGGCGTTTCTCAAGGAACTCGTGCGCATCGACATCGCCCGCCGCAAATACAACGGCTTGCCGGTCGATGCGAGCCGATACTTGACGATGTTTCCCGAGTTGCAAGCAAGCGCGGATAGCGTTCATGAATTGGCCGCGGAAACGATCATTGATCGGCCGGCGCCGGAAAAAGCTGCAGCGCCGTCCCGCTTTGTTCCCGGTTACGAGTTGATCAATGAACTCGGGCGCGGCGGCATGGGCGTCGTTTACAAAGCGCGACAGGTCAGCATCAATCGCATCGTCGCGCTGAAGATGATCCTGACGGGCGACATCGCGTCCGAGCAGGAACTCGCGCGATTCCAGGGTGAAGCCGAGGCAGTGGCCTCGCTGTCGCATCGCCACATCGTGCAACTTTACGAGTTCGGCACGTATGAAGGCCTGCCGTTCTTCACGCTCGAGTTTATGCCCGGCGGTTCGCTTGCGGACCGCGTGCTGGATGCACCGCTATCCGCGCGGGAGGCGGCGGAAATGCTCGAGGGACTCGCCCTCGGCATGGCGGAAGCACACGCTCGAAACATCGTCCATCGCGATTTGAAGCCCGGCAACGTACTTCTTGCCGGCGACGGCACGGCAAAAATCGCCGACTTCGGACTGGCGAAGCGGACGGAGACGACAGCGCCGGATGGAAGCGACCGATCGTTGACGCGAACGGGAGCAATTGTCGGCACGCCGCAATACATGTCGCCCGAGCAGGCGCGCGGAGAAAAAACCATTGGACCCGCAACGGACATCTGGTCGCTCGGAGCGATTCTGTATCGGGTCATCGCCGGCAGGCCTCCGTTTCTGGGTGCGACGGCGCTCGAGACGATTCAACAAGTCACCGATGCCGAGCCGATCTCGCCGCGCAACCTCGTTCCGACGATCCCACGCGACCTGGAAACGATTTGCCTGAAGTGCCTGCAAAAGGACCCAGTGCGGCGTTACGCCGGTGCACGAGACCTCGCCGACGACCTGCGGCGCTTTCTCGACGGCAAGCCGATCCTGGCGCGGCCGGTGTCGGCGCTGGAACGGGGGGTTAAATGGGCCCGGCGGCGGCCGGCAGCGGCCACGGCGCTGGGGTTGCTCATTTGTCTGGTCATTGGTCTGGGCATTGGCTTATGGGCGGTGAATCGGGAACGCGGCCGGAAGGAACGGGCGCTCATCGCCGTCGAAATTGAAAAGACCAACACGCAACGAGCGCTCGACGCCGAAATCGAGTCGCGAAAGAAAGCTCGAAAGGCCCTGGCGCGCATCAGCGATCGCATCGTCGAGGAGACGTTTGCGCGGAAGCGACAGATTACGGAATCGGACCGCCAGTTTATTCTGGCGATCATGAAAGACTACGAAGGACTGGCCGCAACGGAGGGGAACAACGTCGATGCGCGCGACCTGCGCGCGGAGGCCATGTTGCGCATTGGCCTATTGCATCACAAACTGAAGCACTATGCGGATGCGGAGACACTCTACCGACAGGCCGTTTCGGTTTATGCCGAGATCGCTGAAGAAGCGCCGGACAACGGCGAATTTCGCAAGCAGCAAGCTCTGGCTCATCATCATCTGGCGGTTCTACTGGATGATTCCGGAAAGCTGATTGAGGCAGAGATCGAGCATGGCAAAGCCTTGGCCATCCGCCTGGCGCTTGTAGACAAGGAGCCCGATCGACTTGAGTACCGCGAACAGGTGGCCGCGTCCTATCTGAGCTTGGGCAACGCTCTCCGCGATCAAAAGAAGCCCGAAGCGCTGGATCGCTATCAAGCTGCGGCACGAATGTACGAAGTCATCGTGCAGCTGGCGCCGGATGATCCGGAAATGAAGCGCCGCTTGGCCGGCTGTTCCATGAGCGTGGGGCATGTATTGCAGGAGGTCGGCAAGACGAATGATGCGGTCGCCAAATACAGGCACGCGCAACAATTACTCGAAGCTGCCCTGCAACAAGATCCAAACGCGGTCGATGCACGCGATACTTTGGCCGGTGTCCGCGCCTCGACCGCCGAGGTCTTGATGAAACTTGGCAAGTGGAAGGACGCGGAGAACGAGTTCCGCGCCTGTCTGAAGGAGAGGCAAAAGCTCTCGACTGATTTCCCGTCGTTACCGGCGTTTCAAAATGAGTTGGCGCGAAGTCATGGGGAACTGGGCATTTTGTTGCGTGAGATCGGGCAGTATGCCGCTGCCGAAACCGAACTGCAGAACGAGCTTGCCATCGTCCAGAAACTGGCCGTCGCTCACGACGAATTGCCGGACTACAAACGACAGCTTGCATCGACGCGCGCCAATCTGGGCTTGATCTTCAAGCTGACCGGGCGGGCCAAATTGGCCGAACAGGAGTACTCCCTGGCGCACAGCATACTCAAGCAATTGGCGGAGCAATTTCGGGAGAAACCCGAGTTTCGCGAGCTGATTGTCGCCAATGCGGTCAATTATGGCATGTTGCTCAAGAGTCAGGGGAAGGTCAAAAATGCCGAGGATTTGTATTCCGAGTCACGCGCCATCGGAATGCAACTTGTCGAACAATGGCCCAACAACCTGGAGTTTCAAAAGGCACTTGCAGCGGCACACTTGAACTTCGGCCTGGTGCTGGAAGAACATCTTAAACCCAAGGAAGCAGAAGCCGAATATCGTTCGGCTTTGGCATTATGTACTCGGTTGGTCGCAGCGCAGGACGCGATACCCGAGAATCGCGCCCTGCTTTCGGAAAGCTACGCATCGCTGGCGTCGTGGAATCGGCGAAAAGGGAATCTGGCAGAAGCCGAGGATCAATATCGCCTCGCCCGGGAAGTACATGAACATCTCGCGAAGAACTGGCCGAATGTGCCGGAATATCGCGAACGACTTGCCGCGCGCCATCACGATTCGGCGCTTGCGCTGCAAAGTTCCGGCAAAGTCAAACAGGCCCTCGCCGAGTTCACGGCCGCCCAAAAGATCCTGGAGCAGCTTACAAGTGAATTCCCTCAGGTGCCTTCGTATATTCGCGACTTGATTACGGCTTTGACGAATCGCGGCCACGTGCTGCGGGACAGCGGCAACGTTCAAGTTGCCGATCCGTTACTGAGGGCTGCTGTCGATCGCGCCCGCGATTTGGTCGCGCTGCCTTCCGCTTTACCGACGGACCGCGTCAAGCTTGCGAACAGCCTGGTGGCACACGGGCTGTTGATGAAGTTGATGAACAAGACGAAAGAATCCGAATCCGAGTTTCAGCAAGCGGTCGAATTGTTGTTGCGGCTCAACGAAGAGCATCCGGACGTAGCTGAATATCGTAAAGGGCTAGCTCAGGCATATCAAAACCGCGCCATGATTCTCCTCGGCACGGGACAAACCATTGGTGCAGAGGCAGATTTCCGCAAAGCGTTGCCTTATTTGGAAAAGCTTGTCGTGGAATCGCCCAACGATCCCGAGTTGGCCAAAGAATTGGGAAGCGCCTACAGCAACATGGTCCACCTGCTTACCCTCGTCGGCAAACGCAAAGAGGCAGACGCGATTTTTCAAAAAGGCCTGCCAATCCTGGAGAATCTGGTCGCGAAACAGCCTTTGCTCGAATACCGGCACTTGTTAGCCGGTTGTTTATTGCATAAAGGAACGCTCGAATATCGATCGGAGAATTTCACGACCGCAGTTCCCCCCATTCAACGTGCGGTCGGATTACTCGAGACTCTCGTAAAAGACGCGCCCTCGAACTTGGAGTTCTTCGTTTCCTTGGCCAACGCGGAGAATTCACTCGCCGCCGCGTTGTACTCCGCGAAACAGATTCAGGAGGCTGAAAAGGTCTTTCAAAAAACACTTTCGGTTCGGCAGCAATTGGCGGACAAATTTCCCGAAGTAGCGGAATTCCGTAAAGACCTTTCCCAGACCCATGACAACCTTAGTGTGGTGCTGGCGCAACTGGGTCGACATGACGAAGCCGCCCAGCATTCCGGCAAATCGCAACAGATTCTAAAGGAGTTGATCGCCCAAAACCCAGGTTTACTGGAGCTGCAAATCGAACTTGGCGGAAACTATTGCAACTACGGCAATGCACTGCGTGACCGCGGCAAACCAGAGAACTCGTTGGCGGTGTACGCTCAGGCGATCGAGACGCTCGGTAAAGTTGTCGCCAAGGCGCCGGGACATGCAATCGGCAAACGCTTTCTCGAAAACAGCCACCATGGCCGGGCATTGGCGTTGATGGACCTCGAACGTTACGCCGACGCGATCAAGGACTGGGACCGCGTGATGGAACTTGTCGATGTGCCCGGTTGGCCGTTCGGACGCATGAAGCGCGCCAATTGCATCGTCCGAAGCGATCCCGCGGCCGCCATCAAAACGGCCGAGGAAGTCAGCAAGATTCAGCTCATTCTTCCAGCGGATTTGGTGTACGAGATTGCCTGTGTTTATGCCCTTGCCTCGGCGTCGGACAAGGTGGACGCCAAGCAAAAGGAACCGTATGCGCTCAAAGCCGTCGCCTTGTTGTCGCAGACGCATAAGCAAGGCTTTTACAAGGATAAGGAAATGGTCGCGCATTTTCAGAAGGATAAGGATCTGAACAGCTTGCGCGGCCGGGAGGATTTCAAGAAGCTCGCGGTCGAAATCGCTCAAGCGGCTACGTCAGCGAAAAAGGAATAGCGAAATGAGTTTCCGGCAGCCGCTTTCGGAGGCTGCCGGAAACCTTCTCACCTTCGGCTCAATTGTAATTGAGCGTTTTCTGCATCATGAACTTCAGGCCGTTGCTGTTGAATGTCTGCCGGCCATTGACAAAGGTGGATAAGGCCACGGTGGCTTCGCCTGCCAGCACCTTGCCGCCGGAAAGAGTCACTCCGAGGCCGTTGGCATACATACGAGCCTGCAGTTTACCGCCTTGGTACTGCTTGGCGTCAAAGTTCCACCAGCCTTTGAGTTCGCCGGAAGCCGTCGTGGCTGCCAGATCCACGGTAAAGGTCCCCTTGTACGTGTAATTGAGAATCACGCCGCCCACTTTGGCCCAACGATTGAGATTGCGATCCCAGGTGCCAAACCGGCCCGTGATATCGAACGTCAGCGAATTACCGCGGCGATACGCGGTGTCGATGGTCATCGCCAGCGGAATGTGTGCGTTCACGTAGCGGCTTCGCGTGTAATCGAACGCCGTGCCATTGAGATGGCCGTCGTAGCGCCCACGGAGTTGGCGCACGACCCAGTCAGTGTTCAAAGCACCCGGATCGCCCGGATTTCCAATGCCGCGCCCCGGCCCCGATTGAGCTCCGGTCCACGACCCCGCCCAGAGCGTCCGCCATTGCCCCTGCGTCAACTGCGGATGTTTCCAGTAGGACTGGCTGGCGTACATACGCACCCACACCTGGCCTCGGCTGGAATCGTAAATCTCGATGAAATCGGCCGTTCGCAACGTTTCCTTGAAGGTGCAGACGCCGCCTCCCGGTTGTCGCTCGATCCAGGTCCCGGACGAAGTCTTTTCGAAATAGCCCGTGCCGCGATCATTTCGATACTCCCAGTGGATGCGATTGTCGCTTTGGACAGGTGCGACGGGGGCAGGGGCAGGCGCCGGTGCTGGCGCCGGCGCCGGCGCCGGCGCCGGTGCCGGTGAGATAGGCACGATGGGCGAGATTCTTATGGGCGATGCCGACAGAATTTCGCTGGCCGGCGTTGCCGATGCGACGATCGTTGGCCCCAACGACGGGGGAACAATCGGGCGGACCATTGGCAGGCTGACGACCAATGCCGGCATTTCGCGGGTTTCCAGGCGTTCCATTCCGAGTTTGACTGTGCGAGCCATGATTGCATCTCCAGGTTCGAGGGATCGGTCTTCACAAAGGAAATGGCGCTTGGCGGCGATTTCCTGACACGCCTTTGGAAAAAACGGCAAAGCAACGATTAGCGTTCGAGCTGACGTGAAAAACGCGAAGAAACCAGGGGTTTCTCTTTGCGGAAACAAACGCCGGTCGGCTAATATCAACGCGCATCGCCGAGGAACTCAGATGACCGTACCTGCATCGTTGATGCGCTTTTCCGACGAACTGGAGCAGATGCTGCTGCGGTTCGAGGACGCATGGAATGAGGGCGTGCCGACCGACTTGCGCGGCTTTTGTCCGCCGCAGTCGGATCTGGCATTCGTGAAGGAACTGGTTCGCATCGACATGGCTCGGCGCAAAAGCAGAAACTTGCCAATCGAGGTCTGTCGCTACATGGCGGCTTTTCCCGAACTCGAAAGTGAACAAGTCAGCTTGAATGAGTTCGCGTCATGCACGAACGTGGATTCAAAAACCCCCTGTACCGGCGGCGCTTTGTCCCTCCGGCCGGCGCCAGGCTACGAGATTCTTGGCGAACTTGGTCGCGGCGGCATGGGCATCGTGTATAAGGCACGACAAACGAATCTCAATCGCGTCGTAGCGCTGAAGATGATTCGCTCTAGCGAGATCGCATCGAATGAGGAATTGGCGCGTTTTCGCGGGGAAGCAGAGGCGGTAGCCGCCCTTACACATCGACATATCGTTCAGCTCCACGAATTTGGCACGCACGACGGGATGCCCTACTTCACGCTCGAATACATGCCGGGCGGGTCGTTGGCGGATCGCGTCAAAGATGCGCCGCTGGCGGCTCGAGATGCAGCGGAATTGGTGGAAGGTCTGGCACTCGGTGTCGCAGAGGCGCACCTCCATAATGTCATCCACCGCGATCTAAAACCAGGCAATGTGCTGCTGGCAGCGGACGGCACGCCAAAGATCGCCGATTTCGGGCTGGCAAAGCGCGCCGATGCGGCACTGACGGACGCTTCGCTGACCCGCACGGGCGACGTGATTGGAACGCCGCAGTACATGTCGCCCGAACAAGCGCGTGGCGAAAAGAACATCGGCCCGGCAACAGACATCTGGGCGCTCGGCGCGATTCTGTATCGCGTTCTCACCGGCCGGCCGCCGTTCTTGGGCGCGACGGCGATGGAAACCATTCAACAAGTAACGGACTCGGAGCCAATTTCACCACGGAGTCTGGTGCCAACAACTCCGCGCGACCTGGAAACGATCTGTGCGAAGTGTTTGCAAAAAGAACCGGCGCGTCGTTATGCGACTGCCAAGGAGTTAGCCGAGGATCTGCGCCGGTTTCTCGACGGCCAGCCGATCCTGGCGCGACCGGTGTCGGTGCTGGAACGCGGTGTGAAATGGGCCCGGCGTCGGCCGGCGGCGGCAACGGCGCTGGGGCTGCTCGTCAGTCTGGTGATCGGCCTGGGCATCGGCCTCTGGGCAGTGAACCGGGAACGGCGGAGAACGGCAACCGAACGCGATCAAAAAAACACGGCCCTGGAAACAGAGACCAAGGCCCGCATTCTCACGATGAACACATTGAGAAAGTTGACCGATGACGTAGTCGAGAAGCAGATGTTGCGGCGCGTCGGAGGATTGACGGACGACGACAAGCGATTCTTGCGCGAGATTCAGGCTCAATACGAAGAATTCGCAACATTGGCGGGCAGCAGTGCCGAGCAGCGGATCATTCAAGCTGAAGGTCGCTATCGCGTCGCTTCCATCAGTGCAACCCTCGGGGAAACAGCCGCGGCTGAGTCACATTACACGCAGGCGCTGGAACTCTATCGTGACCTGCTGAACGAATTACCCGCTCATGCCGGTGTTCGAAAGAGCCGAGCGCGAGCCCGGAATAATCTCGGGCTGTTGTACTTGACCACCGGTCGGCCCAAGCAAGCGGAGGCGATCTTGGCGGAATCGCTCGCGGAAAAAGTACATCTTGCCAACGAATCGCCGGCGGATATGGAACTGCAGTTCGACCTGGCAAGCACTCACGCAGTCATCGGCCGATTGTGTTATGAATCGGACCGATTGGCGGATGCGGCAAAGTCCTATTCGACTGCGATTGAAATCCAGAAACGGTCAGTCGCGCAAGCGATCGATCGCCCGGAATATCGGCAACAATTGGCATTGAATTACTACAATCTGGCGGACATCTACAACAACCTCGGCAAGTCCAAGGAAGCCGAGACCGCTTGTGCGGAAGCGATCGCATTGCAAAAGAGCCTGTCCGTCGAGCATCCAACCCGCGTCGAATATCGACGTGACCTGGCGGGAAGTTATCATGTTTCCACAATCCTGCACCTGACTTCGGCCCGCCTGACCGAGGCGATCGAAATGTGCCGTGCAGCACTGTCGATTCGCAAAAAACTCGTCGCCGAGTTTCCAGTGCACTTCGAGATGCGCCAGGAGCTCAGTCTGAGTTACAATTTGCTGGGCATACTTCTCGGTAAGACCAAGAAGGACAAAGAGGCGGACGAAGCGCTGGCAGAGTCACAACGCATCCAAGAGCAACTCGCAATCGATTTTCCAAATGTGCCCGATTGTCGTCATGATCTGGCCGGCACTATGGTAAATCGCGCATCTCTGGCCCGGAATCGTGGAGACTATGTCGGCGCACAACGATTGCTGGCCGAAGCGCAACCCCACCACCTGGCGGCGCTGCAGAGCAATCCCCAACATCCCGGATATCGGCAATACTATCAAAACAATCGGACCTTATTGGTGCTCGTAAGTGCCGAAACCGGCGATCCGGCGGCTGCGATTGCGGCAGCGAGTCAGATTCAAAAGCTTGGCTGGAATCCAACCACCAACGCCTATCACGCAGCGGTTCTGATGGCTACCTGCGCTGATTTCGTTGACAAGAACCAGAAATTGAGTCCGACGGAAAAACCCATGCCGAAAAAGCAATACGCCGACCACGCTATGGAGATGTTGCGACAAGCCGTGGCCGCCGGCTTTTCCGACACCGCCCGACTGAAGGGCGATCCCGCCCTCGAGAATATCCGTTCGCGTGAGGATTTCAAACTACTCCTACGCAAGATCGACCCGACGCAGACGCCGGTTAGGAAATAATTCTCAAGGCGGCTGGTGATCTCCGATTGTAACCAGTAGATGGACTGTGGCTCGATTGTCGTTCCCTGACTTTGAGTTGGCTCAGTTCATGGCTCGCTCCGGACGACCCACGATTTCTGGGTCAATTTCGTGCCCTCGCCGAGCTTTCGACCAGACTTTTTGCTGAAGCCGATGATGTTGGCAGAGAAAATCCGATCGTCCGTGCAGAAAACGAACAAGTCGCCGCGATCGTTCGCGAAATGCTCCGCCGGTTGTTGAGCGTTTTTGGCGAAGGCCGGGTCCACCGGAATCCAGCCGATGCCGTCGACGAAGAACTCGGCGCGGGCGTGTCCCACGACTTCCTTTTCGTAGCGCGAGCGCAAAGTCTTGCCGGCCAATAGTCTCGCAGGAATGCCGTTGGAGCGCATGGCGGCGACGAAGACCGATGACATCGAATCGCAGTCGGCCTCCTTCAGCTGGCAGGTTTTCGACGTGGGCCGCAAGGCGCCGAAAACTGCTTTGTACTGAAACTGCGTCAGAATCTCGGCAAAGGTGCGTCGTCCAAGTTCGATTGAGGACTCGCCGGCGCGGCAACGAAGCTTCTTCTGTTCCAGCCACTGCTGAAACGCGCTGTCGCGATAGTCGATTACTTTGTTGGACTCGAGAAACAGATCGCATTCGGATTTAGCCAAAGCGTCAATGACAGGCGGCTTCTCACCAGCTCGCAAATCCACAAGCCGGCGAGCGCTGATCGTGGCCTGATGCGTAATGACGACCGTCAGCCGCCGCCTCTGGCCGTCTTCGACAGGATCGAACAGTCCCACGCTCAGCTTGTTCGTCGTCAGGTCTTTGCCCGGGGGAGTTACCATCGTCTTTGATCCTCTCTGAAACGGCAGTTCCGTCGCCTTGGCGGCCACAATCTGCCAGGCTTTGACTTCGTCGTCCGAGTCTGCCTGGATGGTCCAGACGCCAGTGACACGTTTCGGCGAGTGATACTCGATCCGATGCTTGACTCGGTTTTGGGCCAATTTGGACCACTTGCCGTCGAAAAGCATCCGCCATTCGCCCTTCGTGTGCTCCGGATGCTTCCACAACGACATGGTCGCGTACAGCCGAACCCAGACCTGGCCGCGCTTACTGTCGTAGATTTCGATGAATTCGTCGTTGCGGTCAATTTCTTTGAACGTGCAACTGCCGCCGTTGGGGAGTTTCTCGGTCCACTCGGCGCCGTCCAGCTTTTTGAAATGGCCCTCGGCGGAATCGCGCCCATTGCGATATGTCCATTGCGTGCGAAGGTCTTCTTGCGCGAATAGTGCAGTCGTCAGGCCAATCGTGCACAGCGCGGTCAAGCAGGTTCTCATCGGCATACTCCGTCTGTTGTTTCGTCGTGAATTAGACATTCGAGCCGGGCAATTCAAGCGCATGGGAAATTACTTCCGCGGCTTGTCCAGGGGCTTTCCGGTCTTTAGGTCAACGTTCCAGTCCTGGGCTTCTTTGAACCCGTTCCTGGCCTTCTCTCGCAGAGCTCGTTGCCGAATCCGCATCAGCGCCATGTCTTCGTGATTGGTTGTTTGTCCCAAAAGCAGGGCACGCAAATCCAGCAACATTGCCCGGTGAACGTCGTCCAGGTCCCGATAGCCTTGGAGCTCAAAATCGCCGCGAGGCTTGTCCAGGGCTTTTTCGCATTGGTCGATCTGTTCGAGTACGGCGCCAACCGTTGACTTCTGATTCACGGCCTCCTTGCCCAGCGCACGCTGTGCTTTCTCCAATTCGCCGGCTGTGAGCGTCCGCCGAAGCTTGCGCTCGCGCTCTGCGCGTTCGTTCACCTGCTGCATCAAGTGCGCTGTCGCCCCGGGATCGGCTGGCGGCTTTGCACGTTGGCAACCGACACCGAGTATGCTCGCCGACCACAGGCCAACCACAATCAAGAGTGCGCGCGCAAAGTTCATGGCAAATTTCCTTTTCCATCGTTTCCGGGATCTCTGCTGTCCACATTCATGAGATGGCGCTTGATCGGCGATTCCTGACGTGAAAACTTGCAATTTCACTCTTCACGATTCAGTTCCTGCCAACACTTACAGCGGGTGCAATCGTAACCGAACAAAACGAGATGGCGTTTGTAGTACGGCAGCATGCCGGGGCGAACCAACAGCTTGGAACCGGGCACCGGCTGATTGTAAGTCCGGCCCCCGCGCCGCGGGCAACCTGCGAGAACGAATTTGCGAACCAACTCGCCGGGGAAGACAAAACCAAGCAGTGGAAATGCGAAGAAGTGCAGGAATAAGGGTGAATTCCTGATGACAGGAAAAGCACGCAAAAACATCAAGCCGGCCGCCAGACCTCCGAGGACGCCGGCTGCCTTCAAGAAGCTCAACAACCGGCTGTGTACCGAGTCGGGCAGCAACCAACCGGATTCATGGCGATCCATTGGCTCGCTTGACCCCACTGTTCGCGTCGCGGAGCAGTCGTCGCAGAGACCGGAATCGGACCAAAAGTTGTGAAAACGCTTGCATTTGGGGCATGTCGGCATTGCAGCACCGCTGGAAATCGTCTACCCACGGGCTTTCCCTAACTCGAATCGTTGCTCCTTGCGAAATATCCGACTGATGATTCGGCACAGTATCGCGATCAATCCGGTGAACACGGCGCTAGCAACTCCAACCAACGCGTAGCCATTCACTTGCGGCACGATGTTCTTACCGGAGATAACGAGCCAGCATGTTTGAACCATGACGGCGACGACCAGAACTGGCAATGGCGCACGGCAAAGAACGCTGACGATCGTCACGGGCATGCCGCGAACCACATATTCGCGCCGGCGACCATAACCTACGACGGGAAATTCGACATATCGGAACTGCCCCTGCCGGCGCAGATGCCTGCCGAGGAAGAAGAAAATCACCGGTGCGATGTACCCGATTGCCGCAAAAGCAACTTCCTGCCATTTCATGGGAAATCTCCACGGTCTCTCCATCAAATGGCGCTATGGTCGTGATTCCTGACGTGATTCTCGACAAAAAAGTGGATGTGCTGAAATCTCGCGGGCAGCGACCGAATTTGATTTGCGTTGCACGGTCTGTTCACTTCATAATCAGTTGCAGTAACTGCCACAAGTCGCTTGCTCGTCCTTTTTCGATGAGGTTGAGCCATGTGCCGACGTATCGCGGCTGTTTCCGTCGTTGTCGCCTTCGCTTCGACGTCGCTCGCCGCCGAACCGCAATTCGCCCCCCTCTTTCCCGACGACGGGCCGCCCAAGGGTTGGGTCGTCACCGAGTGGAACGACCTTGCCAAGCCCGTCAAAGGCGTGCAGTGGTCGGTCAAGGACGGCGTACTCAATTCCGGCAAGCAACGCGGCAACTGGCTCGTCAGCGAAAAAGAATACGAGGATTTCATCCTCGAATTCGAGTTCAAGCTCACCGAGGTTGGCAACAGCGGCGTCGCATTGCGTTCGCCCATGAAGGGGGACCCGGCTTTCGACGGGCTCGAGTTTCAACTCGCAGATCTCCGCTATAACACGAGCGCGAAAGATTCCGAACTGACCGGCGGCATTTATCGAGCGATCGCGCCGTCCAAGCAGGTCTACAAGCCGACCGAATGGAACAAGGTCCGCATCGAGCTTCGCGGTTCACGGCTCAAGGCGATGCTTAACGGCGAATTAATCCATGATGTCGATCTGACGAAATTCGATCAACCGGTGAAGCGTCACGACGGCACACTCGCCCCGCCGATCAAGGACCGGCCGAAGAAGGGCCACATCGGCTTTCAACACCTGAGCCGTAATAACGAGCCAGTCATGCTTCGCGGAGCGAGGATTGCGGAGTTGAAATAGGGGAGTCCACGGAATACACGGAAAGTCACGGAAAGAAGAAGCAATATTTGAATCTTTTCCGTGTCTTTCGGTGTTTTCCGTGGACGCGATTATGCTCCTCACCATCTGCCGTTACCTTGCGCTCGTTTACGCCGTCGGGTTGGCGATCGGCGAGGCAGTCATTAACTCGATGCAGCCGCACTGGCAGTACGCGCCCTTGTGGATGATCGATTACATCATCGTCGCCTATTTGCTCGTCGGCTTCTGGGCGACGCGGCGCGGCAGGTATGTTCCAGTGCTGATGTCGGCCTATGCGCTTTCGACCGGCGTACTATGGATGGTATATTTTCTCAACCATGATCCGGAGACGCCGGCAGAGTTGCGCAACAAGGGGCCGTTAATCTATCTGATCGGTTTGGTCTTCGCGGTGTCGATATTCGGGCTGATCGGCACGACGATTGTCTGGCTGCGCGGGGAGCGCGTGGAGAAGGTGATATGATGCTTGGGCGAGCCGTGCCGCGTGAGCGGCCGGGTTCCAATGGCGCGAAAATAACTCGGCGGCTTACGCCGTTCGGCTCGTCAGATTCGTTCGATTATCCCACACGTAATAAACCGGTTCGCTGTGGCGGCTCTTGGCGCTGCTTTCGGCGCTGAGATGGCCACTGCCGTAAGCGCCACCCCTCTTGTTTTTTCTTTTGCGAATCACGCCGACGCGCACGAACCCGGCGCGTTCGAAGAACGGGTTGGCGTGGCCCATGGCGGAGAGCGTTTCGATCCACGGCACGGGGCAGGTTTGGCAGGCGCGGCGAACAAATGACGCCGCGATGCCGGCGCCGCGGTACGTCGGATGCAATACCACGCGCGATAGCACCCAGAGTTGTTGATTGAGCGCAGAGAGGTGGACCGACGAACGCGGGTTATGCAGGCCGAAGTAGCGTGACCGCAGAGTCAGCGATGCGGCCGGGGCGGAGAAGACGCAGATGCCGACGGGTTCCGAGTTGTGCCAGAGCAAGACGACGCGGCGGACGAAAGCGAGATGGTGGCTGCGGTAATGCCACCGAGCGAAGAACGGCCAGTCGGATTGGGAACCTTCCGACAGCCAAAACTCGTGAGCGAATGAGACGTTTTTTTTTGAGGGTCGCGACGATCCGTTCCAATGTCCCCGTCGCCCAGGCAGCGTACGTGCAGGTTCGGATTCAAATCCTCGGCAACATCCTCGTGCGTGGTCGCCAGGAGAAAGCCGATGCTGGTGCGATTCGCCAGTTTGCGCACGTTGAATGCCAGCACCTTGGCCAGCGTGCGATCGAGCAGGGCGGCGAACTCATCGGCCATGATGAAATGCGGATTGTGGATTGCGGATTGCGGATTGGTTTTTGATTCCGCAATGGCAAGCGCCAGCCGAAACCGATAGCGCTGCCCGTCGGAAAGTTCGGCCGGCGTCCGTAAGAGCAGCCGGGCTTCGGAGAGGCCGCAGGCGGCGAGCAGGTCGAGCCGGTCCGCTACCGTGCCAGGCAGCGCATCCACGAGTGGAACCGAGGGCAGTTCAAGAACGTTGGCATTAACCGCGTGCAACTGTGCCCCGGCGGCGCGCAAGAGCGAAGACTTGCCGGAGCCGGACGGCCCGGTGAAGAGAACCACATCGCCGGGTCGAATGTCGAGCAGCACATTTTCCGCGACCGTGTGCGGCGGTTGACTGCCGTCGAGGCCGAACAGGTCGGCGACTTCTTCAGTCGCCAGGCTGCGGCGATGCGGATGAAATGAGTAACGAATCGTGATTGGGTTCATGGCGGATTCCTCGTTGCAGTCAGGCGTGGGCCTGAATATCCTTTGGGACATGATCAACTACGACAATAAAGCATGGTGGCGCGTTTTTGCTTCG
>Ga0073934_10006049_pt1 | contig 18043 bp, 14 predicted proteins | sample LarsenN4metaG_FD_76834 | JGI IMG/M metagenome (GOLD analysis project Ga0073934, IMG submission 76834) | Hot spring sediment bacterial and archeal communities from British Columbia, Canada, to study Microbial Dark Matter (Phase II) - Larsen... ... | reverse complement strand
GCTCGACGAGCTCGCGTCGCAGGGATATACGCGTGCCCGTGTCGACGGCGAGGTCTACGACCTTCCGGCGAAGATCGCGCTCGAGCGGTACGAGCAGCACACGATCGAGGTGGTCGTCGACCGCCTCGTGCGCCGCGCAGGGATCGAACGCCGCCTCACCGATTCACTCGAAACGGCGCTGCGCCTGGCCGAAGGTGTCGCCGAGGTCGAGATCGTCCCGAAGGACGACTCGGTCGAGGGTGAAACGCTCACCTTCTCGGAGCATCTCGCCTGCACGCACTGCGGCCTCTCCTACGACGAGCTCGCACCGCGCAACTTCTCGTTCAACTCTCCCTACGGCGCGTGCGAAACGTGCGACGGGCTCGGAACGAAGTTCCAGGTCGATCCCGAGCTCGTGATCGCCGACGACGACTTGTCGATCGACGGCGGCGCGATCGCGCCGTGGTCGGGGTTCCGCGGCGAGTACTTCAGTCGCGTGCTCCAAGCGGTTGCCGACGAATACGGCTTCTCGACCTCGACCCCGTGGAAGAAGCTGAAGGCCGCGCACCGCAAGGTCGTCCTCTACGGCACCGGCCAGAAGATGGTGACGGTCCGCTACAAGAACCGCTACGGACGCCAGCGCCAGTACACGACGCGCTACGAAGGCGTCGTCCCGTGGATCGAACGCCGCCACGTGGAGTCGGATTCCGACCGGGTGCGCGAGGTGATCGAGGGCTACATGCGCCTCGTACCGTGTCCCGCGTGCGGCGGCGCGCGCCTCAAGCCCGCGTCGCTCGCGGTGACCGTCGGCGGGAAGAACATCTTCGAGGTCGGCGAGCTGTCGATCCGAGACGCGGCCGAGTTCTTCCGGTCCGTCGAGCTGTCGGAGCGCGACCGCCTCATCGCCGAGCGCGTGTTCAAGGAGGTCCTCGAGCGCTTGCAGTTCATGCTCGACGTCGGCCTCGACTACCTCTCGCTCAACCGGTCGTCGGGCACGCTCGCGGGTGGTGAGGCGCAGCGCATCCGCCTGGCCTCGCAGATCGGCAGTGGCCTCGTCGGCGTGCTGTACGTGCTCGACGAGCCGTCGATCGGGCTCCACCAGCGCGACAACAAGCGACTCATCGAGACGCTGATGCGTCTCCGCAACCTCGGCAACACTGTCATCGTCGTCGAGCACGACGAAGAGACGATCCGCGTCGCCGACCACGTCGTCGACATCGGGCCCGGTGCCGGCGAACACGGCGGGGCGATCATCGTGTCGGGGCCGCTGAAGGACGTCTTGAAGGCGAAGGGCTCGATCACCGGGCAGTATCTCTCGGGCAAGCGGACGATTCCGGTGCCGGAGTTCCGCCGGGAGCCCGGTGACGCATGGATCGCGGTGCGAGGGGCACGCGAGCACAACCTCAAGGACATCGACGTCGAGATCCCGCTCGGGCGGTTCGTGACCGTGACCGGCGTCAGCGGCTCGGGGAAGAGCACGCTCGTCGGCGACATCTTGCACCCCGCGCTGATGCAGAAGATCTACCGGTCGCGCGAGGTGCCGGGACGGCACAAGCGCATCGAAGGAACGGAACACCTCGACAAGGTCATCAACATCGACCAGTCGCCCATCGGCCGAACGCCGCGCTCCAATCCCGCCACCTACACGGGTGTCTTCGACAAGATCCGCAACCTGTTCGCGACGACACAGGAAGCCAAGGTGCGCGGGTACCAGCAGGGCCGCTTCTCGTTCAACGTGAAGGGCGGGCGCTGCGAAGCGTGCCAGGGCGACGGCACGATCAAGATCGAGATGCACTTCCTGCCCGACGTGTATGTGCCGTGCGAGGTCTGCAAGGGCGCTCGCTACAACCGCGACACGCTCGACATCACCTGGAAGGGCAAGAACATCGCCGAGGTGCTCGACATGCCCGCCGAGGAGGCGCTCGAGTTCTTCGCGAACCAGCCGTCGATCGCGCGGCAGCTCCAGACGCTCGTCGACGTCGGCTTGGGCTACGTGCGGCTCGGGCAACCCGCGCCCCCCCTGTCGGGCGGCGAGGCGCAGCGCGTGAAGCTGTCGACGGAGCTCGGCAAGCGCGCGACGGGCCGGACGATCTACATCCTCGACGAGCCGACGACCGGTTTGCACTTCGAGGACGTGCGGCGTTTGCTGACGGTGCTCCAGCGTCTCGTCGACGCGGGCAACACGGTCCTGGTGATCGAACACAACCTCGATGTGATCAAGTCGGCCGACTGGATCATCGATCTCGGGCCCGAGGGCGGCAACGGGGGCGGCACCGTCGTCGCCGAGGGCGCCCCCGAGCATGTCGCGAAGGTGCCCGAGAGCCACACGGGCCGCTTCCTCGCGCCGCTGCTCGGCATCGACCGGTAACCGGCGTTGACCGAGTTCGACGACGACCAGCTCTGGGAGCGTCACGCCGGCTGGTGGCAGGAAGGCTTCACGGCGGGCGCCGACGCCGAGTACGAGGAGCAGATCCTGCCCTTGGTCGCCGACTGCGTTGCGGGCGCGCACCGTGTCCTCGATGTCGGCGCGGGCGAAGGGCAGGTCGCGCGGCTCGCGTCGGAGCTCGGGGCGTCACTCGTCGTAGGCCTCGACCCGACCTGGGCCCAGCTCACCGTGGCGCGCGCTCGAGCCGGCGGGCCGGTCTGGGCGCGTGGGCGCTCGGAGGCGCTGCCCTTCGCCGACGCGTCGTTCGACGCGGTGATCGCGTGCCTCGTGTTCGAGCACATCCCCGACCACGTGCCGGCGATCCAGGAAGTCGCACGCGTGCTGCAGCTCGGCGGCCGGTTCGTGCTCATGATGAACCATCCGCTGCTCCAGGTGCCCAACAGCGGATGGGTCGTCGACCACGTCCTCGAGGAGGAGTACTGGCGCATCGGGCCGTACCTCGTCCCCGACGTCACGCTGGAGGAGCTCGCGCCGGGCGTCGTGTTGCCTTTCGTCCACCGGCCCCTGTCGCAGTACGTCAACGCGATGGCCCAGCAAGGGCTACTCATCGCTCGTATGGACGAACCGCCACCGCCCGAGGGCTTCTTGGCACGCGCGAAGGAGTACCGCGACGCCGAGACGATCCCCCGGCTGCTGTCGATGGTCGCGGTGCGCACTTCGTGAGTAGCGTCCACCCTGTGCGTCGTGTCCTCCTCTTCGTCGCCGTGTTGACCGTCGCCGCGGCGTGCAGCGGCGACGACGACGACCAGCCGGAAAGCGAGCCGGCCGCCGGTGCGGCGACGACCACCACGACGAGCGTCGCAGGCGAGCCGGTACGGGTCGTCGCGATCAACCAGCTGCACGGACTGTTCTGTCCCGAGGAGACGAACTTCTGCAACGCACCCGGTCGACTCGAGCTGCTGTGGCGCGCCATCGAGGAGGCCGACTGCCCCGACGTCGTCGGGCTCGCCGAGATCGGACCTGCACAGACGACGCTCGTGCCCGAGCGGCTGCCCGACCTCTGCGACGGCGCGTACACCTTGCTCTACGACGCAGCGGGGCAGGGTGAGACGGCGGACCAGGAGATGATTCTGACGACGCTCGACGTCGTCGACGAAGGAATCGTCGAGCTGTCGAACTTCCCATGGAGCGGGCATTGGGCGCAGCTCGACACGGCGATCGGTGTCGTCGACGTCGTGATGCTCCACCAGGCGAGCTCGGCCAACAACCCGCCGTGCACGCCCCAGATCTGCTCGGCCGTCTGCGTCGCGGGTGAGGAAACGGGCACGTGCCATACGCGCGAGGTGCTCGCCTTCCTCGAGGAGCATGGAACACCCGACGGGATCCATCTCGTGACCGGCGATCTCAACAAGCCGATCGACGACCCACGCATCGGCTTGTACCTCGACGCGGGGTTCGAGGACACGTGGCTGCTCGCCGGTCACCCGGAGTGCGACCCCGCCACCGGCGAGGGGTGTACGTGCTGCATCGACAGCGACACGGAGGACTTCGACGGCGGTGGCCTGCGCGACCCGACCGCGACGCGGGACGGCCGCATCGACTTCGTCCTGGCCCGCAACCTCTCCGGGTGCGCGCTCGACGCCGACGCCGAGGTGTTCGCGGGCGACGCGACCTCGGAGCCGATCGACGGCTACCTCTGGCCGTCCGACCATGCCGGCGTGCTCGCCGCGATCCGCTGCACGTAGCCGGCGATGCCCGTGGGGGCCGCAAGTCTTCGATCAGGTGATGTCGAGCATGCGTTGGAGCGCGACGCGAGCCCACTCGGCCGTGTCGGGATCGACGACGATCTGGTTGACGACGCGGCCGTCGACGAGGTTCTCGAGCACCCACGCGAGGTGCGGCGCGTCGATGCGAAACATCGTCGAGCACGGGCAGATCAGCGGATCGAGCGTGAACACGGTCTTGTCGGGATGCTGCTTCGCGAGCCGCTGCACCATGTGCACCTCGGTGCCGATCGCGAGCGTCGCACCCGGCTGGGCCTGCGCCACCCACTCTTGGATCCGCTCGGTCGAACCGACGCGGTCTGCGAGCTCGACGACCTCGTGCGCGCACTCCGGGTGCACGATCACCTCGACGCCCGGATGCTCGGTGCGTGCGGCTCGGACGTGCTCGGGACGGAACCGCTGGTGCACCGAGCAGTGCCCCTTCCAGAGCAGGAAGGTGGTCTCTTTGACGTCGCGCTCCTGCAAGCCACCCACCTCGTGGCGCGGATCCCACACGCGCATGTCCGTCTCGGCGTAGCCCATCGCGTACCCGGTGTTGCGACCGAGGTGCTGGTCGGGGAAGAACAAGACCTTGTCGCCGCGCGCGAACGCCCACTCGAGCACCGCCCGTGCATTCGACGAGGTGCACACCGCGCCGCCGTTCCGGCCGACGAACGCCTTCAACGCGGCCGACGAGTTCATGTACGTGATCGGCACCACCCGTTCGATCGCCACGATCGCCGCGATCTCGTCCCACGCCTCTTCCACCTGGTCGATGTTCGCCATGTCGGCCATCGAGCAACCGGCGTTGAGGTCGGGAAGGATGACGCGCTGGTGATCCGCGGTGAGCACGTCGGCGGCTTCGGCCATGAAGTGCACGCCGCAGAACACGATGTCGGTCGCGTGGTCGTTGTCCGCCGCGAAGCGCGCGAGCTTGAACGAGTCACCGGTCTTGTCGGCCCAGCGGATGACCTCGTCGCGCTGGTAGTGGTGCCCGAGGACCAGAAGCCTGTCGGCGAGCGCTCGCTTGGCGCCGCCGATCCGGCGTTCGAGCTCGTCGGGCGTCGCGAGGGTGTAGTCGTCCGGCAGGGGAGCCTGGAGCCGCAGCATGTCGGTTGCCCTTCGTTCGGCTCCTCGTCGGCCGGCGGGTGACAGCCCGGTCGCCAGCACCGCGGGGTTGTCGGCCTCGGAGCCCCTGGATGTTCGCCGGGATACCGGGCCCGGCTTCACCGGAGAATAACACTCACGCCGAGTGAAACCATCCCCGATTCTGGGCACTCCCACGCGCGTTCAGCCAAACGGGGGAGTGCCCGAAACGGTGACGTAAGGGGGCAGGCCCCGGCGCGACGATGGGAACCATGGTCACCCGGCCGGAGCCCGGCAGCATCCCCGACGCGCCCGGCTCGTACCAGTTCCTCGACGCCGACGGGCGGGTGATCTACGTCGGGAAGGCGAAGAGCCTGCGCAGCCGGCTCTCCAACTACTTCGTGCAGCCGGCCCTGCTCATGGAACGGACCCGCCAGATGGTCCAGGCCGCCGACCGGGTCGAGTGGATCGTCGCGGGCAACGAGGTCGAGGCGTTCTTCCTCGAGTACAACCTGATCAAGCAGCACCGGCCGCGTTTCAACATCCGGCTGAAGGACGACAAGTCCTACCCCTTCCTCGCCGTCACGCTCGACGAGGAGTGGCCGCGGGCGATGGTGATGCGCGGGCAGAAGCGAAAGGGCGTCCGCTACTTCGGTCCGTTCGCGCACGCGTACGCGATCCGGGAGACGCTCGACCTGCTGCTGCGCACGTTCCCGATCCGCACGTGCACCAAGGCGAAGTTCGACCGCCACCACCGGCTCGGACGCCCCTGCCTCTACGCGCACATCGAGAAATGTGCGGCACCCTGTGTCGACGCGATCGACAAAGAGGAGTACGACGGGCTCGTCCAGGAGCTGCTCGATTTTCTCGACGGCGAACACGACACGATCCTGCGCCGCCTCGACACGCGCATGCGCGACGCCGCCGACGCGATGGAGTACGAGCGGGCGGCGCGCATCCGCGACCAGATCACGAGCGTGCGCAAGGCGATCGAGCGCCAGCAGATGGTCGCGAGCCGCGAGGAGGATTTCGACCTCATCGGGCTCGAGGAGGACGAGCTCGAAGCGAGCGTGCAGTTGTTCTACGTCCGGCGCGGTCGCGTGGTCGGCCGCAAGGGACTCATCGTCGACAAGGTCGAGGACGTGGAGCCGCCAGCACTCGTCGCGCGGATCGTCGAACAGCTCTACGCCGACGCGCCCGCCGGCGACATACCGCGCGAGATCCTCGTGCCGGTTCCGCCCGAGGACCACGACCTCTACGAGGAGTTCCTCACGCTCAACCGGGGGTCGAAGGTCCGCATCCGTGTACCTCAACGAGGCGGTAAACGGGAGCTGCTGTCGACCGCCACGTTGAACGCGAAGGAGTCGTTCCAGCGGCACAAGCTCCGCCGTGCGTCCGACCACAACGCCCGCGCCCGCGCCCTGCTCGCCCTCCAAGATGCTCTCGACCTTCCCGAGGCGCCGTTGCGCATCGAGTGCTTCGACATCTCGAACCTCCAGGGCACCGAGATCGTGGGTTCGATGGTCGTCATGGAAGACGGGCTGCCGAAGCGCGCCGACTACCGGCGCTTCAAGGTGCGGTCGCTCGACGGGCAGGACGACTTCGCGTCGATGGAGGAGGTGCTGACACGGCGGTTCCGGAACTACCTGCGCGAGCGCGACGAAGGCGCCCGCGCGGGCAAGCGCTTCGCGTATCCGCCGAACCTCTTGCTCGTCGACGGCGGCAAAGGTCAACTCAACGTCGCGGTGCGCGTCCTCGAAGAGCTCGGGCTCGAGGACATCTGCGTGGCGAGCCTCGCGAAGCGATTCGAGGAGGTGTACCTGCCTGCACGCGCGGAACCCGTACGCATCCCCCGCGACTCCGAGGCGCTCTACCTCCTCCAGCAGGTGCGCGACGAAGCGCACCGGTTCGCGATCACCTACCACCGCCAGCTGCGCGGCAAGAAGATGACGACCTCGGTGCTCGACGGCATCCCGGGCCTCGGGCCGACGCGCACGAAGCGCCTTCTGAAGGAATTCGGGTCGGTGAAGCGGCTTCGTGAGGTGCCCGAAGACGAGCTCGTCGGGCTGCGCTGGCTTCCCGACTCGACGGCGCGCGCGGTGTACGCACGGCTGCACGGGCTGGACGTGCGACCATAGGAGGGTGGCCACGAGCCTCGATGTGACGATCATCACCGGGATGTCCGGCGCCGGCCGGTCGGAGGCCGCGCACGTCCTCGAGGACCTCGGGTACTTCGTCATCGACAACCTGCCGCCGAAGCTGATCGGCAAGGTCGCCGAGCTGGCGCGCGGACACGAGACGCCGGAGCGTTACGCGCTCGTCGTCGACGTGCGCTCCGGAGACTTCCTCAACGACCTGGGCGCCGCGCTCGAGGAGCTGCGCGTCACCGGCGCGACGACTCGCGTGCTGTTCCTCGACGCTGCCGACGACGTCCTCGTGCGCCGGTACGAGGCGAGCCGGCGCCGGCATCCGCTGTCCGACTCCGACCGCGTGAGCGATGGCATCGCGCGCGAGCGCGTCCTGCTCGAAGCGCTGAAGGGCGGAGCCGATCTCATCGTCGACACGAGCACGCTCAACGTCCACGAGCTGCGCGACCGGCTGCGCGAGCTGTTCGCGGAGCATGCCTCGGGCAGCGACCTGCAGGTGAACGTCGTGTCGTTCGGCTACAAGCACGGCCTGCCGCTCGACGTCGACCTCGTGTTCGACTGTCGGTTCCTGCCCAATCCTCACTGGGTCGACGCGCTCCGTCCGCTCACCGGGATGGACGCGCCGGTGCGCGACTACGTCCTGTCGCAGCCCGGCACGCGCGAGTTCCTCGAGGAGCTCGACCGGCTCTTCGGGTTGCTGCTGCCGGGCTACGAGAAGGAAGGCAAGGCATACCTGTCGATCGGTGTGGGCTGCACCGGCGGCCGGCACCGCAGCGTCGTCATCGCCGAACAGCTCGCCGAGCGCCTGCGCCGCCGCGGCTACCGGGCGGCGCTGCACCACCGTGACGCCGGGCGCGACTGACGGGACGACGCCGTGCCCGAGCGCCGCTCCGTTCCGTTCCCGGTGTTGAAGCCGTACCGCGGGCCGCGCCCGACGAACCGGCCCGCGGCGGCCAAGCCCGATCCGCGCCGGCTCGGGCCCGACCCGGAACCGGCGGGCCCGGCGGTCGTCGCGATCGGCGGCGGGACCGGGTTGTCGAACGCGCTGCGAGCGGTACGCCGCTACGCGGGCACGATCACCGCGATCGTCAGCGTGGCCGACGACGGCGGTTCGTCGGGGCGGTTGCGGCGTGACCTCGGCGTCCCCGCGCCCGGCGACCTCCGCAAGTGCCTGGTCGCGCTCGCGGGTGGCAACGGCCCGTGGGTGCATGCGTTCGAGCATCGGTTCGGCGCCGGCGAGCTACGCGACCACGCGCTCGGCAACCTCCTGCTCGTCGGCCTCGCCGAGACGCTGGGCGATCTGACGGCGGCGCTCGACGAGGCCGGCCGCCTCGTCGGCGCGGTCGGCCGGGTGCTGCCCGCCACGAGCGAACCGGTGACCCTGGCGGCCACGGTCGGGGCCGAGCTGGTCGTGGGCCAGGTCGCGATCGAGACCGCGGGCGGCCCGGTCACCGGTGTCCACGTCGTTCCGGCCAGCGCGGCCGCGCCCCCGGCCGCGCTCGACGCGATCGCCCGCGCCGACCAGGTGGTCATGGGCCCGGGCTCGTTGTTCACCAGCGTGCTCGCAGCGCTGTCGGTCCCTGACATCCGGGCCGCGGTGGCGGCGTCGCCGGCCCGCACCGTGTCGGTCAGCAACCTCACCGAGGAGCCCGAGACACGAGATCTCGACGGAACCGATCATCTGCGGATGCTGCTGTCCCACGACATCCGGGTAGATGCCCTGGTGTACGACCCGCAGCACGGGCTGCCGGTCGACGAAGTCGCGGTGAAGGAGCACGATGTCCTGCCGGTCGCGGCATCGATCACGGCCCCGGATGGTCTCGTCCACGACCCCGCGCAACTGGCGAACGCACTTTCGGCTCTGCTGTAGTCGGGCCGTCCGGCGACGAGAGAGGACATGCACATGCCCGTACGTGTCGGTGTCAACGGTTTCGGTCGTATCGGCCGCTCCTTCCTGCGCGCGATCCTTGCCCGCGGCGAGCAGGGCCAGGTCGAGCTCGTCGCCGTCAACGACCCGTTCGGCGACGCGCACACGATGGCGTTCCTGCTGAAGCACGACTCGGTCGGCGGGACGCTCGCGAACGACGTCAAGGAGACCGACGGCGGTTTCTCGGTCGACGGCCGCGAGATTAAGAAGCTCGAGGCGAAGGATCCCCGGGAGATCCCCTGGAGCGACCACGGTGTCGACGTCGTGATCGAGTCGACGGGCATCTTCACCGCCCGCGACAAGGCGGCCGGCCACCTCGAGGGTGGCGCGAAGCGCGTCATCATCTCCGCGCCGTCGGGCGACGCGGACGCCACCATCTGTCTCGGCGTCAACGACGACGTCTACGACCCGTCGTCCCACACGGTCGTGTCGAACGCATCGTGCACGACGAATTGCCTGGCACCGATGGCGAAGGTGCTGCACGAGAAGTTCGGCATCGAGAACGGGCTCATCACGACGGTCCACGCGTACACGAGCGACCAGCAACTCCAGGACCAGGCGGTCGCCTCGCGCAGCGGCAAGCCCGACCTGCGCCGCATGCGGGCGGCGGCGCTGTCGATCATTCCCAACACGACGGGCGCCGCGCGCGCGATCGGCCTCGTGCTCCCCGAGCTCAAGGGCAAGCTCGACGGCATGGCGCTGCGCGTACCGACCCCGACCGGCTCGATCACCGACCTCGTCGCCAACCTCGAGCGCGAGGTCACCGTCGAGGAAGTCAACCAGGCGTTCGCCGAAGCCGCGGCCGACAAGCGCTACCGGGGTGTGCTCGTCTACAACGAGGAACCGCTCGTCTCGGCCGACATCGTGGGCCACCCCGCCTCGTGCATCTTCTCCGCGCTCGACACGGCCACCAACGGCCGCACCGTCAAGGCACTCGGCTGGTACGACAACGAGTGGGGTTACTCGAACCGGCTCGTCGACCTGGTCGAGTTCGTCGGCACGAAGTAGCGAGATGGTCCAACCCGTCCCGCAGCTGGAGGACCTCCCGCTGCGCCGCGGCACCCGGGTGCTGCTGCGCGCCGACTTCAACGTTCCGCTGAAGGACGGTCGCATCGAGGACGAGCTGCGCATCACCGCCGCGCTGCCGACGATCGCACACCTCCGCAACGCGGGGTGCTCGCTTGTCGTGTGCTCGCACCTCGGAAGGCCGAAGGGCACACCCGAGCCGAAGTACTCCCTCGCACCCGTCGCGCGGAGGTTGGCAGAGCTGCTCGACACCGAGGTCGAGCTCTCTCCCGAGGTCGCGGGCTTCGAGTCGATGCGGCGGGCGCAGAGTCTCGGGCCGCGCGACGTCATGATGATCGAGAACCTCCGCTTCGATCCCGGCGAAGAGGAGTGCGACCCTGCGTTCGCCACCAACCTCAGCGAGCTCGGCGACGCCTACGTCGACGACGCCTTCGGTGCCGCCCACCGGGCCCACGCGTCGATCGTCGGCCCGCCGCGCGTGCTGCCGAGTGCAGCCGGGCGACTGCTCTCGGCCGAGGTGGCCGCGCTCGGGCGGCTGCTCGCCGAACCCGCGCGGCCCTTCGTCGCCGTGCTCGGCGGCGCGAAGGTGAGCGACAAGCTCGGCGTCATCGACGCGCTGCTCGCGCGGTGCGACATGCTGCTGATCGGCGGCGCGATGGCGTTCACGTTCCTCGCCGCGCAGGGCCACTCCGTCGGCGCCTCGCTCGTGGAACCGGACCGCGTCGAGCACTGCAAGGGCCTCCTCGCAGGCGGGCGCATCCGAGTGCCGACCGACATCGTCGTCGCGCGCGCGATGCAGGCCGACGCCGAGACGCGCCACGTCGCCGCGGCCGGCATCCCCGACGGATGGATGGGCCTCGACATCGGGCCCGAGACGGCAGGTACGTATGCCGAGGAGATCGCGGCCGCGGCGACCGTGTTGTGGAACGGCCCGATGGGCGTGTTCGAGATGGCGCCGTTCGCGGCCGGTACGGCGACGGTCGCCGAGGCAGTCGCCGAGTGCAGCGGCTTCACGGTCGTCGGCGGGGGTGACAGCGCGGCGGCCGTGCGCCAGATGGGATTCGCGGAGCGCATCGACCACGTGTCGACCGGCGGGGGAGCGTCGTTGGAGCTGATCGAGCTGGGTGACCTGCCTGGCCTCCGGGCACTGCGGGAAGGACGCGGATGACGCGCAAGCCGCTGATGGCGGGCAACTGGAAGATGCACCACAACCACCTGGAGGCGATCCAGGTCGTGCAGAAGCTGTCGTACCGGCTCGACAAGAAGGACTACGACGCGGTCGACGTCGCGGTGATCCCGGCCTTCACCGCGTTGCGCTCGGTACAGACGACGCTCGACAGCGACCGTATCCCCATCGCGCTCGGCGCGCAGGACTGCCACTGGGAAGCGCAGGGCGCGTACACCGGTGAGGTGAGCGCGCCGATGCTCGCCAAGCTCAACGTGCGCTACGTCGTCGTCGGTCACTCCGAACGCCGCGAGCTCTTCGGCGAGACCGACGAAACGGTCGGCAAGAAGCTGCGCGCGGTGCTCGGCGCGCAGATGCACCCGATCCTGTGTGTGGGCGAGACCCTTGCCGAACGCGAGGAAGGCGTCACCGACGCGAAGGTGACGGGTCAGGTCCGCGCCGCGCTCGGTGGCCTCAAGTCCGACGACGTCGCCCGCTGTGTCGTGGCCTACGAGCCGATCTGGGCCATCGGCACCGGCCGCAACGCCACTCCCGAGGACGCCAACGCGACGATCGGGGTCATCCGGGCCTGCCTGCGCGAGCTCGTGGGGGAGACCGCCGGCGAGGTGCGGATCCTGTACGGCGGCAGTGTGAAGCCGGGCAATGCCGCCGACCTGATGGCCATGCCCGAGGTCGACGGCGGCCTGGTCGGAGGCGCGTCGCTCGACCCCGACGAGTTCGCCCGCGTGATCCGGTACGGCAAATAGCGGCTACGCTGGCGGACCGGGCTGGGTAGGGGCCCCAGGACGGCGCGTTTGCGGACGGCGCGTTTGCGGACTTCGCCGGCCAGGGGTAGTGAATGACGTCCCGACCTGGTCTGTTCGTCGGAAACACGGAGATCGGAGGATCGTGCTGAACGCCATCCTGGTCGTGCTGCACATCCTCGTTTCGGCCGTCCTGATCCTGTTCGTACTGCTCCACGCCGGTCGCGGCGGGGGCCTGTCCGACATGTTCGGCGGGGTCTCGGGGGCGTCGCTCGCCGGGTCCACGGTGGTCGAACGCAACCTCGACCGGATGACGGTCGTAGCCGCGCTCATCTTCGCGTTCACGACGATTCTCCTCTCGCTTCGGCTGGGGTGACCCCACTTCGGGACCGATAGGTCGTATAACGGTTGTGGCTCGTGATGATCGGGCCGTGTCCGGGGGTAGTCGGCGAGACGGGGAGGTCTCCAGCGATGCGATCCGAGCGAGCCTGGTATCTGCGTGTGTTCGCACTCGTGTGCGCGCTCGCCTTGGTGCTGGCGGCATGCGGCGGCGATGACGACGACGACGGTGACGCAACCGGCGGTGGCGACGACGACGGCACCGAGGAACCCACGGACGGCGCCGGTGAAGGCGGTGAGCTGATCGATCTCGGCACGTTCGTCGGGGACCCGCCGGAGTTCCTCGACCCCGCGCTCAACTCGACGCTGGACGCGTACCAGGTCATCAACGCGCTCTACGACGGTCTCACGGAGATCGACTCGACGGACCCGGCAAACCCGAAGATCGTCCCGCTCGTCGCGGAGACGGTCGAACCCAACGAGGACGCGACGGTCTGGACCTTCACGATCAAGGAAGGCCAGACGTTCTCCGACGGCGAGCCGATCCTGCCCAGCTCGTTCCAGCGTGCGTGGGAACGCGCGTCGGATCCTGACTTCGCGGGCGACTACAGCTACCTCTTCAACTTCATCCAGGGCGGCGCCGAGAAGCTCGCGGGCGAAGCCGAGACCATCTCGGGTGTCGAGGTCGACGACGAAGCGATGACGCTGACCGTCACACTCGCGGCGCCGTACTCGAACTTCGACGCGGTCGCCGGCTTCCAGCTCTTCTTCCCGATGCCGTCGGCAGTCGACGACCTCGCCGACCAGAACGAGTGGGACGACGGCCTCATGATCGGCAACGGGCCGTACATGCTCGAAGCGCCCCGCACCGACGAGGAGATCATCCTCGTGCGCAACGACCGCTGGGCCGGCGACATCTTCGGCAACACCCGCCCGAAGCTCGACCGCATCGTTTTCCGCACGTCGGCCGACCCCGAGACCGCGTACAACGCATTCGAGGCCGGTGAAGGCGACACCGCCAACATCCCGCCCGGCCGGGTGAACGAGGCCGACGAGAACTACGCGACGACGCTCGACGTGCAGGTCTCGGGTTCGTACCACTTCGAGATCAAGTGGACCGACCCGGTGGTCGGCGGCCCGGAGAACAAGCTGCTGCGGCAGGCCATCTCGCAGGCGATCGACCGCGACGAGATCAACGAGGCCGTGTACGAAGGCACGCGGACGACGTCGACGGGCATCACCCCGCCCGGCATCCCCGGGTTCCAGGAAGGGCTGTGCGACTACTGCGCGTACGACCCCGAAGCCGCGCAGGCGGCGTTCGAGGAGTGGCAGGCCGCCGGCAACTCGCTGAGCGAGCCCATCCGGGTCCTGTTCAACGCGGGCGCCGGTCACGAGGACGTCGTGCAGATCATGATCGACAACCTCGCGGCGGTCGGCATCGAGGCGCAGGCCGACCCGCGCTCGACGGAGACGTACTTCTCCGAGCTCGCGGACGGCGCGTGCGTGATCTGCCGGTCGGGCTGGTACGCCGACTACCCGACGTACGACAACTTCATGTACGACCTGTTCCACAGCGACGCCATCGGCGGTAACAACCACGGCGAGTACTCCAACCCCGAGTTCGACGAACTCGTGAACCAGGCGAAGCAGGAGACCGACATCGAGGCGCAGGCCGAGCTGTTCCGCCAGGCGGAGGACATCCTCCTCAACGAGGACATCGCCGTGATCCCGATCAACTGGTACCTCGGCGACTACGTCTACAACCCCGAGAAGATCGCCAACTTCCCGCAGACGACGCTCGGGTTGATCCTGTGGGAGCAAGTCGAGCTCGTCGCCTAGGAAAACGCGAAGCGACACCAACCGACGGGACGGGGAGGGCGCGAGCGCCCTCCCCGTGCCATTATCGGAACCGGCCATGACCAGCTACATCATCCGACGGGTGTTGCTCATCATCCCGACGGTGTTCGGCGCGCTGTCGTTCCTCTTCTTCATCTTCTTCGCGCTGCCCGGCGACCCCGCCGAGCTGATCGCCGGCGGCGCCGACCGCAACCCGAGCCCGGAAGCGGTCGCGCAGGTCAACGACCGCTACGGCCTCGACGAGCCGCTGATCGAGCAGTTCGCCGACTACTGGAAGCGGACGTTGAGCTGGGACCTCGGCGAGTCCTACGAGGGTCGCCGCAGCGTCAACGAGATCCTCGGCGAGACGGCCCCACGCAGCATCCGCCTCGGTATCTGGGCGATCATCATCGAGATCGTCGTCGGGATCTCGGTCGGGCTGGTCTCCGCGATCCGGCGCTATTCGATTTCCGACAAGCTGACCACGATCGCGACCGCTGCTGCATCTGCCATACCCGTGTTCGTGCTCGGGTACTTCCTCCAGTACTGGTTCGCCGTGCTGCCCGGGCCGAACAAATGGGATTTGCCGCAATGGGCGCAGCTCAAGACGCAAGGGCGCGGCGATGACTCCTGGTTGCTGTTCTTCATCCCGACGGGGGATACGTGGCGGCATCTCGTGCTGCCCGCGATCACACTGGCCTCGGTCTCGACCGCGCTCGCCGCACGCATGATGCGCGGGTCGATGCTCGAGGTGCTCGGCGCCGACTACATGCGGACCGCGCGCGCAAAAGGATTGACCGAGCGACAGGTGATCGGCCGCCACGGCGTGCGCAACGCGATGCTTCCGGTCGTCACGCTGATCGGCATCGACTTCGGGACGACGATCGGCGCATCAATCTTGACCGAGACCGTCTTTTCCTGGCGCGGGCTCGGCTACACGATCGCGGAGGCCATCGACGCTCGGGACCTTCCCGTGATGCTCGGACTGACGCTCGTCGTCGTCCTCGCGTACACGGTGATCAACCTCATCGTCGACATCTCGTACGCCTGGTTCGATCCGCGGGTTCGACTCGGCGGGAGTGAGACACGATGACGTTCGTCGACCAGCCCGAGGCGCTCACCGGAACGCCAACCGGTGAAGCGGGGATCGCCGACGTCCACGAGGCGCAGCCGTTGGGCCGAGACGTCTTGCGTCGCTTCCGGCGCAACAAGCTCGCGATGCTCGGGCTGGCGTTCATCGTCCTCCTCATCCTCGCCGCGATCTTCGCCCCGCTCATCACGTCGTACGACCCGATCCACGACCGCGCCCGGGGCCAGTACCGCGACGGACCGAGCGCCGAGCACTGGCTCGGCACCGACACGATCGGTCGCGACGTCTTCAGCCGGATCGTCTACGGAGCGAGGATCTCACTTCGGATCGGCATTCTCGCGACGGCGCTCTCGCTGTTGATCGGCGTGACGCTGGGGTCGATCGCGGGGTTCTTCGGCGGCATCATCGACTCGATCGTCATGCGCATCACCGACATGTTCCTCGCGATCCCCTACATCGTGTTGGCGATCGCGATCGCGACCGTGGTCGGCCGCGGCAAGGAAAACACCGTCATCCTCGTGCTCGGCCTCACCGGGTGGCTCGCGATCGTGCGCGTCGTCAGAGCGACGTTCCTGGGCCTCAAGGAACTGGAATACGTCGAGGCGGCGCGGGCGCTCGGGTTCTCCCGGCTCCGCATCATGGCGCGCCACGTGCTCCCGAACGCACTGCAACCCGTCATCGTCTACGGCACGATCGCGATCGGCGGCGTCATCCTGGCGGAAGCCGCGCTGTCGTTCCTCGGGGTCGGGGTGTTCGACCCGACGCCGTCGTGGGGGCTCATGATCGAGAACGGCCGGCGCGACCTCGCGAACGCGCCCCACATGCTGTTCTTCCCCGGGCTCGCCGTGCTGCTGACCGTCCTGGCCTTCGTCTTCGTCGGCGACGGCCTGCGCGACGCGCTCGACCCCAAGCTGCGGGGACGCGAGTGACCGAGACGCTGCTGTCCGTCCGCGACCTCCGGGTCGAGTTCCACACCGATGCCGGTGTCGTGAAGGCCGTCGACGGCGTCTCGTTCGACGTCGCGCGCGGCGAGGTGTTCTCGATCGTCGGCGAGTCGGGCTCGGGCAAATCGGTCGCGTGCATGTCGCTGCTCGGACTCATCCCGAACGCGAAGGTGGTCGGGGGCGAGGCGTGGTGGAAGGAGACCGACCTCCTCCAGGCGCGCCCCGAACTGCTGCGCCGCATCCGCGGCGGCGAGATCGCGATGATCTTCCAGGACCCGCTCACCGCGCTCAACCCGGTCCACCGCGTCGGCCGCCAGATCGGCGAGATGGTCCGCATCCACGAGCGGGCCTCGAAGCGCGAGGCCCGCGATCGCGCGATCGAACTGCTCGACCTCGTCGGCATTCCCCAAGCCGAACGGCGTGTCGACAACTACCCGCACGAGTTCTCGGGCGGCATGCGCCAGCGCGCGATGATCGCGATGGCGATCGCGTGCGAGCCCGACCTGCTCATCGCCGACGAGCCGACGACCGCCCTCGACGTGACCGTGCAGGCGCAGGTCCTCGAGGTCCTGCTCGAGATCAAGGACCGCATCAACTCCGCGATCGTCCTGATCACCCATGACCTCGGGGTCGTCGCCGGCATGGCCGACCGCGTGATGGTGATGTACGCCGGACGCGCCGTCGAGATGGGTACGACCGACGAGATCTTCTACGACATGCTCCACCCGTACACGGTCGGCCTGCTCGCGTCGCTGCCCCGTGTGGACGCGACGGGCGAGGAGTTGGTGCCGATCCGCGGTGCGCCCCCGTCGCTGATCCACGTACCAGCGGGGTGCCCCTTCCATCCGCGGTGCGACTACGCACGGCTGCCCACGCCGTGCTCGACGGTCGTGCCCGAGTTCGACCCCGTGCCCGGCAAGAACCCCGACCACCGTTCCGCGTGCCACTTCGCCGAAGAGCTCGCCGGTGAGCGCGAGCGGGGGAAGGCACGCGCGTGAGCCTGAGCGACGTCGCGACCACGCCGCTCGTCGCCGCGCGCGACGTCGTGAAGGAGTTCCCGATCCGGTCGGGTGTCTTCGGCCGCACCATCGCCGTCGTGCACGCGGTCTCCGGCGTCACCCTGTCGGTCCGGCCGGGCGAGACGCTCGGTCTCGTCGGCGAGTCGGGTTGCGGCAAGTCGACGATGGGTCGCTTGCTGCTCCGGCTCCTGGCGCCGACCGCGGGGACGGTCGAGTTCGAAGGCCGCGACCTCGCGAAGGTGCGGCGCACCGAACTGCGCGCGATGCGCCGCCGCTTCCAGATCGTGTTCCAGGACCCGTACGCCTCACTGAACCCGCGCATGCGCATCGGCACCGCGCTGGCGGAGCCGTTGCGCGTGCACCTCGGGATGAGCAAGGAAGATGCATCGCACCGCGTCGCCGAGCTCCTGCAGCGCGTCGGCCTGTCGCCCGAGCACGCCGGGCGGTATCCACACGAGTTCTCGGGTGGGCAGCGCCAACGCGTCGGTATCGCGCGCGCTCGCGCGCGAACCATCGCTCGTCTTGCTCGCCGCGCCGGTGTCGGCGCGCGCCGTCTCGAGCCCAGCCCGGGT
>Ga0073934_10006048_pt1 | contig 18043 bp, 11 predicted proteins | sample LarsenN4metaG_FD_76834 | JGI IMG/M metagenome (GOLD analysis project Ga0073934, IMG submission 76834) | Hot spring sediment bacterial and archeal communities from British Columbia, Canada, to study Microbial Dark Matter (Phase II) - Larsen... ... | reverse complement strand
TGAGCAACTACACCAATCGTTCGCCCTATCCCATGCTTCACCTGCTGCGGGAGGAGAGCATCTCCAGGCTCGGCGCTTCCGAGGCAGATCTCCTGGCAATCCCTGAACGGAACATCAAGACGCTGGAATCCATCGGCTTGTGCCAGATTCGACGGATGCTAGCCAGGATTCAGAATCCCGATGCTGCCACCGATCCCCGATCGACTCCGCTATAACAAGCTTCATGAAGACCATTCCAGATGTCATGCTCATCGGCGGGGGAGTCATCGGGCTAACCACCGCCTTCGAGCTTGCAAAAGCCCACGTGCGAGTCTGTGTCGTTGACAAGGGCGACCTCGGCCAGGAATCCTCTTGGGCCGGTGCGGGAATCATCAGCCCAGGCAACCCGGCCCGTGCACGGACTGTCCTGGGGCGATTGAAAGCCGAGGGCGCGCGTCTCTTTCCCTTGCTGTCCGCGGAACTCCAGGAACTCACCGGCATGGACAACGGCTACCTCCGTTGCGGCGGACTGGAGCTGCGGCGCTCTAGCGACGCTCTGGAACGCCAACGGATTGCCAATCTCCTGAAGGCGGAGCGGGGCGAGGGCTTGAGCTGCCATGTCCTGGACAGCGAGAGCCTCCATGCGCTGGAGCCCAACCTGAGCGCTGAGTTGCCTGGAGCGGTGCACTTCCCTGAGATGGCCCAGGTGCGCAATCCGTGGCACTTGCGGGCCCTGGTTGCCGCTTGCGAAAAGCTCGGCGTTCAATTCCATCGCCATGTGACCGTTCGCGAATTCGAGGTGCATGGACAGCAGATCAACGCTGTCCGTTCGGACCAGCACCGATTGGAAGCAAGAAACTTTATCGTCACTTCCGGAGCATGGTCGGAGAAGTTGTTGAACTCCATCGGCTTGCGAACTGGGATCAAGCCCATACGAGGCCAGATTGTTCTTTATCACGCAGGGCGACAGCTCTTTCGCCACATCCTTCAGGTGGGCTCCGAGTACCTGGTCCCCCGCGCGGATGGCCGTATCCTGGTGGGCTCGACAGAAGAGGACGTGGGTTTCGAGAAACAGAACACCGAGGAAGCCATCGCTCACTTGCGTCGACTTGCGGAGAGCCTGGTTCCTGCCCTGGCAGAGACAGCGATCGAACGCTGCTGGGCCGGATTGCGTCCTGGGAATGCAGACGGGAAGCCTGTCCTCGGACGCGCGCCCAGGTACGAGAACCTTTACATAGCCGCGGGGCACTTCCGGAGCGGAATACACCTCTCAGCCATTACCGCCTTGCTGATGAAGCAGTTGGTTCTCCAGGAGCCACTGGCGATTCCTCTCGATACGTTCTGGCCGAGTAGATTCGGGCGGGGAGAGGGCGAGCCAGCGCAGACTTGCCAGGCACTCCGTCCGTAGAATGGCCACATGTCAGTACTCGAACCGTCGGCGGCGGCGGCGACTCGAACCCTGGTGCAACAGCTAGCGGAAGACATTGCCTGGCTAGAGAAACGGGCAGGTCAACAGCCCGATTCCGGTCGTCAGACGGCAGAGCTTCGCCTGGCGGCGGCGCTGGCACGCAACCAGATCGGCCCGTTCCTTTCGGGATCGCCCAGCAGCCCCTTGCACATCGCTGTTGTGGGCGGGGCCGGCGCGGGGAAGAGCACCATTACGAACTTCCTGGTGGGAACCCAGGCGGCCGAGTCGAATCCGCAGGCAGGGTTCACCAGACACCCAATTGCTTACACCTCGATGAACGGCCCCCCGTCATGGGCTCAAGAAGTGGGTTTCCTGGGGCCGCTCGAACGACTCTTCAATGGCAGGCCGAGTAGTCATGATGCGGACGTCTATCAGGTGCGTCGGGTCGCGCCGGTGGAAGGTGCGGGCACACTCCTCGATCGAGCCATCGTTTGGGATTGCCCCGACGTCACCACCTGGCAAGCGACCGGCTACGTGTCGCGTGTCATGGAAGTTGTGGCGCTGGCTGACATCGTCGTGTACGTCAGCTCCGATGAGCGCTACAACGACGAGGCGCCCACCCAGTTGCTTGGCCTGATTCTTCAGGCGAGAAAGCCCGTGGTGACGTGCCTGATGAAGATGCGAGAAGCCGACGCACCCCATCTGGTCGCGCACTTCCAGCGCGAGGTCGTAGCACGTCTTCCGGAGTGCAGGCACGTGGCCGCGTGCCTTCCCGTGCCCTTTCTCTCCTCGGAGACCCTTGCGAATCCCGTGCAAAGGGCGGCTCAGTGGCGCGGCCCCTTGCTCGAGCACCTGGCCTGGTGGTTGGATCGTCCCGCCGAAACGCGGCGCGCCAGTGTGCGCGGCGCCATGGCCTTTCTCACGGAGAGTGAGCAGCGTTGGCTTAGGGTGGTTCGCAGTGACCTGAGCGCAATGGAGCTATGGCGAGAGCTGGTCGCACGAGGCCGCCTGGAGTTCGAGGCCCGCTACTTTCGAGAATACCTCAGCAACGCTCGCTTTCCGCGTTTCAACGAGGCCCTCGTCCGTCTTTTGCAACTGCTGGAACTGCCAGGGATTGGGCACTACTTGAGCGTCGCCTTGTGGGCTTTGCGAACTCCTTACCGGCTGATCAAGGAAGCGTTCGTCAAACTCACCGCCGTGCCCGACACCGCTGGCATACCTGAGGGCCCCGTGCTTGAGGCAGCGCTGAAGGGCTGGCTTGATCTGCTGAACAAGGAGGCGGCTCGGCGGGAGGGAGAACACCCGCTGTGGGCTCACGTGGAGAGAGGATTTCAAGGCACTCTGCAACGCGAGTCCCAGGAACGATTCAAAACCTCGCTTCTGGAGTTCCATCGGGGGCTGACAAACGAGGTCGAGGTTACCGCCAGGGCCATCTACGAGGACCTTGAGAAGCGTCCGGCGCTGCTGAACACCCTCCGCGGACTGAAGTTTAGCACTGAAGTTGTTTCCATAGGCGGGACTCTGATCGCAGGGGGGCTCAGTCCCTGGGACTTGCTGGTCCTGCTGGTAGCGCCGTTGATTCAAGAGGTCACGGAGTTCCTCGGCAAGCAGTACGTCGATGCCCAGAAGGAGAGAGCGAGGCAACGGCAGCAGGAGTTGCTTGCGCGAGTCGTGGCCAATCCCATGGGCGAGTGGCTCACAGGCTGGCCCGCGACCGGTGGGTCGAGTTATGAGCGGCTTGAGCTGGCATTGCGGCGTATTCCTGCCGACATTGAGCAGCTCGGCAAGGCCGTCAGGGTCAAGCTCAACGAGGCGGCGCCATGACTGAAGCACCCGCACCGATCCTGCGAACGCTTTCCCCTGCCCTGCACCGCTTGCGTGATCAGCTCCGGAACTGGCTGTCAGCTCCCCGCGGACGGCCGCTTTCTACTTTGCAACACGCCACGTTTACAGGTCTGGCTGGAGATCTTGAACGCCAGTCAGCAGCATTGATGATGGATCGGCCGCTGCTGGTGATTGTTCTGATGGGCGGGACGGGAGTTGGAAAGTCAACACTTCTGAACGCACTGGCTGGCTCAGCCATTGCTCAGGCCTCCTTCACGCGCCCCACCACGCGCGATCCGGTGGTGTACTACCACGAGTCTGTACGGCCCGAACGGCTCGACCTTGCCTTGCGGGGTTGCCGCCTGGTCGCACACGATCGACCTCTGCTTGAGCAGAAGGTCATCGTGGACACTCCTGACCTCGACTCCAACGAGCAGGCCAACCGCGAGAGACTCCAGGCCGTGCTTCCTTGTGCGGATCTGGTGCTCTACGTCGGCTCGCAAGAGAAGTACCATGATCGCCTCGGCTGGGAGCTGTTCCTCGAACAACGGCAGCGACGCGGCTTTGCGTTTGTCCTGAACAAGTGGGATCGTTGCCTTCACGGAGCCGGCCAGGTTGGACTCAGGCCCGACCAGGACTTGCTCCAGGATCTGCGCAGAGAAGGATTCGCCGACCCCTTGCTCTTTCGAACCTGCGCTCAAGCCTGGGTGGACGCGAACGGCAGCTCGCCGCAGCTTCCGCCTGGAGAACAGTTCCAGGAACTGGTGAACTGGCTGGAGCATGGGCTGAGTCGAGTTGAAATTGAAGCCATCAAGTCTCGCGGCGTGAGCCAACTCCTGGCTCAACTCGAGCAGGCGCTGGAGCAGACGCGCCCGCCTGATCTGACAGAAATCGGCCAAAAGACGGTGGCGTCGTGGCGCAGGGCGCTGGAAGCCGAAGCGGCGGCGATGGCTGACATCTTGCTGGCGACAATCGACCCACACCAGCGCGAGATTGAACAGCACTTCGCCCTGGAAGGTCATCGGCGGTTTCGCGGACTCATGGCAGGCTTTCTCCACCTGGCCACCAAGGTTCGTTATCTCGGTTCAACACTAAGGAACTACCTGCCGCGGCCGCTCAGGGGCGACTTGCAGGAGGCTGCTGCCGGCACTTCGTGGGACCTTGCCGCATTCAGTCGGACCTGCACCGCCCTTGCCGCCGATCGTCACCTGGACGCACGCGGCCGGGCGCTTCCTGATTCACTGCAGATCATTGCCTCCAAGGAAGGAATGCCCATCAACTATCTGAGCGGTCCGGCAGAAGCCGCCGCGCGATCGGATTGGCGGAGCAGGTTCACCAACGTCTTGCTCGAAGTGCTTCACGAGGTCGAAGCCCAGTGGGCGCGCCCTACGGGGACTCGACAAGGCATTCAGCAAGTGTTCATCTGGATTGGCGACATAGTTCCGCTGGTCGTGCTGCTCCTTAGTTGCCTCGTGGTCCTCAACGATTACTTCCACTTGTGGAGCAACGATCGTCTCTTCGGCAGCCTGTACGAGGCGATCCTCTTCCCCTTGGTGGCCGTAGGACTGACGCTGTTGATCCTCTACTTGCTAATCATCTTCCTCCTGCCGATCCGCTGGCCGGCGATACGGGGAACTTTCCACCGCCGGCTGGCTGAGCGATTGCTCGAAGAGCTGAGTGCGGTCTACTTGCCGCTCCCCTCCCAGATTGCACAGGCCGTGGAGGCGGAGCGACGTCGCCTCGACGAACTCCTGGGAGACGTGCGCGAGGTCCGGGGCTGGCTGGAGGGCCAGGAAAGGGCCTCGGGGGTCGGCGCGCTCTATGGGCGAGAGTAGCTCGGTGGTGTTTCCTTCCCAGCCGGTGAAACAGCAAACGCACGAAGGGCAGGAGACAAGCCTCCCACCCTTCCATGCGCGGAATAGGATTCCATCTTGGCCAACCTGACCGCCTTGTGTTAGAAGCGGAAGGCGACGCCAAAGTTCATTCCATGAGCGAAGAAGTCGTTGCTCTTGAGCAGCACAGTCGGCAGTTGCGGACCGCCTGGCACGCCGAACTGGCCGATGGGCGCGGTCGGCAGGATGCCGGGGTTCACGCGAATGTCGATCTGCTCGCCGGGCCGAAGCACGTTGGTCCAGTACAGGAACGTGTAGCCAGCGTAGATGCGAATGCGCGGCGTGACGTGCCAGCCGACATTCACCGACGCTTCGGGCACTGCAGAGAACTCGTCGCGGGTCGTCGTACCGATATTGGTCGCGAGGGCCAGGAGCCCGCCTGGCGTCACGGCTGCCAGGTTGTCGCTGACAAACAGCGACGATCGGCCATCGACGTTGACTTCCTGGCTGTTGTCGCCCAGCGCAACCTTGAGCTTGCCGAGGACGTAGAAGGTCCCGAGCCGATACTCCAGCCTGCCGCCAATCTGGCCGCCGTAGAACCGGTTCTTGGTCTCAAACAGGTCCGTGCGGATCACCGCGTTGCCTTCGGGCAGAGCGTTGCCATTGAAGAAGCCGATGCCGGCGTTGAGCACCAGGAACGTGTCGTTGATCGACAGATCCTCGTCGAGCTGCAAATAGCGGGCTCCGACCAGGAAGTCCAGACTGATGCACTCCGTGCGGAAGATGTTCTTGACGAAGTTGATCTCAGCGCCCCACAACTGGCTGGTGGTCTCCACCGTGACGCCACCTCTGAAGGCCCCGGGGAACTCCTGCAGAGCGGAAGCGCCCTGGCCGGACACGACGTCGGTGTACGGCCGGGCCAGGATGCCTGTGCCGACGTTGGCCCCGTTGAGGGCGAAGACGTCTGATTCCTTGGCCAGGATGAAGCCGCTCGCCTCGAGGGCCATGGTGCGGGCTTCGTTCAGCAAGAACCCGCCGTTCAACCGGCCGCCTACGAAGGCATTGTGCTCGACTTCGTTGTTGCCGTAGACCACGAAGGTCCCAGGCTGGCCGAGGATGCCCGTGGAGAAGGGGTCGCGGGTGCTGGTGACCAGGGGAGCATTGATGCGCCCGTCCTTGAGCCACCATACCAAGGTCTCGCCGCTGACGAACCAGCGGTTGCAGAGGCTGAAGGGGGCGTCTTCCTGCTCGCACGGCTCAGGCGGCAAGCAGGGCATGCAGGGATCGCCGCATGCCGGTGGGCAGACATCCGGCGCGCAGGCAGAGGGCGGGCACGCCGGCTCGCAAGGAGCGCTGGCCTTGGCGCCCTTGTGCAACCAGCCCTTGGTTCCGTGTTCTGGGGCCGGCGGATAGGTCCAAACCTGCCCGCAGGCCATGCCGGCGCCCGCCAGGAAGGCGCCGAGTGAGCCAAACAAACGCTTTCGCATAGCGGACTCCTATTCCGCAGCAACCCGTGTATCATTCAGCTCCGAGAGCTGAAGCACCATCTTCCCAGGCAGGATGTCCCCGTTGTTGTCGAGATCCGCCGTGGGAATCTAAGGTAATGGTTCGGCCGTTTAGTCCGATTGAATCAGCAAACCGACGTATGCCTTGCATGTCCTGCGTGCGGGCGCCTGCTTCCAACGCGAGAATTGGTATACTTGCCGCAGTTTGAAGCCGATCTGCGGGTCCTTGGAAAAAGCTCACATGAAATCTTTCTCCAGCCTGGCTGTCTTGACAGTCGTCCTGGCCAGCCCTTTGCCATCGGCGGCGGAGCAAGTTCGCCCTAACGTCCTGTGGATTTGCGCCGACGACCTGGCTCCTTATGCGATTGGTAGCTACGGCTGTCGCAGGGCACAAACCCCGAACATGGATCGCCTTGCCCGGCAGGGGGTCCGGTTTGATCGGGCCTTTTGCAACTCTCCGGTCTGTACCGCGTCGCGGCAGTCCTTTCTGACCGGCATGTACCCCCGGACTCTGGGTGTGACGGCACTCAAGACCCCGCTTCCGGAAAGCGCCGTCACGCTCGCGGAAGTCCTCGCCGAGGCCGGTTACGAAACCGCGGCTTTCGGCAAAATGCACTTCAACAGCGATCTCAAGCACGGCTTCCAGACCCGCCTCGATCTCAAGGACCACAAGAGGCGATTTGCCAGCCGGCCTGTGCCCGCGCTGCCCAAGGACGTCGCCGTTCTGCCTGCCTGGAGGCCTTTTAAAGACCCTGCGAGCGTCTGGCTCAACAGCGCCTGCTTGCCTATGGGGGCAAGGGAAAGCGACATGCCAGGCACGTATTTCGCGGAGGAGGCCTCGCGCTTCCTGCTGGGTGAGCATCGTCGTCCGTTCTTTCTGATGGTCAGTTTTTACGAGCCCCACTCGCCCTTCCATTTTCCGCTGGAATACCGCGGCCGACACAAGCCCGAGGAGTTCAGCGTGCCTCCGCTGGGCAAGGACGATCACCAACAGGTTCCGGCGATCTTCAAGGACCTGAAAGACCATGAGAAACAGGGCATCGCCGCTGCCTACCACACTTCCGTCGAGTTCCTCGATGCGAACGTCGGCCGGGTGCTGGCCGCACTCAGGCAAGCCAACCTGGAAGGGAACACGCTGGTGGTCTTGACGGGCGATCATGGCTACTTGCTCGGCCACCATGGCCGGTTCGAGAAGCACTGCTGTTTCGAGCAGGCGGTGCGGTCACCGCTCATCATTGCGTTTCACCAACGCTTTCCCTCGGGCCAATCCACCGAGGCGTTGGTCGAGTTCATCGACATCGCGCCGACGATCCTCAGCGTTTGCGGCGTCGCTCAACCTCGCTCCATGCAAGGCCGTGATCTGACGCCGCTGCTCATGGGCAAGGCCGCTAGCCTCAGAGACCAGGTCTTCGTCGAATATGCCGAGAACGAAGAAGCCATGGTGCGGACTCCCCAGTGGAAACTGATCTACACCACAGGAGCCAGGCAGCGTGAGGACGGCTACGCCACCGATCTTCCGCTCATGGGCCGCAAGGTCCGGCTGTATGACCTCCAGGCCGATCCTGAAGAGCTGCATAACCTCGCCGACCTGACCGAGTACTCGGCTCGGGTCGAGGAGCTTACTCGACTGCTCGCCGATCACCTCGTTCGTACCGCTCGCCGTCCCGAACTCATCCCCAAAACCAACGACGTCCACCGGCTGCTGTCCCATTGTCTCAAGCCGGACGACGTCACGGGGCCTTGACGCCGGGCTTGCTTGCCTGCTGCTGCCTGGCTATCAGCCCATCCAGAAAGGTCTCGAAACGGTCGAAGGTCCTGAATCGATAGACCTGATAGGCCACGGGAAAATACCAGAAGGAGCCTATCACGAGGAAACTCATCGCCAACGAGACGCACAGGACGCCGGCACCCAGCGGATCCTGTGGGGACCAGGGCCAGCTCTCGCAGACGGGCCATGCCTTCACAAGCAGCGCCAGGATTCCTAGCAGCATGGCAATGAAGACCATGATCGAAGCCAGGAGCGCCGTGTTGCCCATGTCACGGAACGGCCCGAGCGCCTCTTTCGCGTGACCGGCCACTTCTCCGAGCTTGTTGGGGTTGGAGTGGCTTTCGTCCTTGATGCGGTTCAGCCAGTGCTCACTGGCGCGGACCAGGGTGTTGCTCATCAACTCCGCCGCGGGCAGCGCAAGGGCAACCATCGTCCCAGCGACGCCGATGATCACTTGACCGAGGTTCGAAACATCACCCGCGTCTTTTCGCCAGGTGATCAGCAATGCGATCCCCAGGGCCAGGACCGCCACTCCGACCCCGCTCAGCAGGCTGTCGCGCAATACCCTAGCCATGGTCATGCCACTCGATAGACCGGTCACTTCGATCTCAAGCACACAAGGATCGCGTCAATGTCCGGATAATGCTTGCGATAGCACTCCTCAAAACGCTCGATGGTCACATCGTTGCCCGCGAAGCCTAACCGAAGGAACAGCCCGTGCAACGCCCCCAGAACGGGAATAAACGACTCGCGGGTCTGCAAACGGAACTGGCCAGCGTAGCCCAGGAACGCCACGCTGCTTGCCAGTGCAGTGCCTTGACCGGCCATGAGCTGCTGGACCGAAGCAGTCAGCACCTGCATGGGCGGCTGGCGAAAAACGCCGGCGCTCCCCAGCAGGCAGATGTAAGGTTCCCAGAACTCCACTCGACCGCTCATCAGGCTGAGTTCGGTGAACACTGGAGCCATCGGATCGCCGGGCAAGAATAGCCCTGGCCGCGGGCGAAAAACACGCTCCACGTCAGGCCAGCGATCCAGTAACCATTGAACATCCAAGGCCATGGCCAGCCTCCTGTGGTGTCTCACGCCACGCCGAGCAGCACTTCGGTCACGAGCTGATCGAGCCGTTCGTAGGGCAATCGCCGATTCGTGAGCTTATCGACGTCAAAGCTGGTCTCGCGCAGTTTCTTCGCCTGGTCGTTGCTGTACTTGGCGAGCATGGCCTTGAACTCGGGATGCACGCCGTGCAGTTCCTTGAGGATCTGCTGAATCTCCTTGTTCTCGTTGAACTGCTGGACCTTTGCCTTGAGGATCTTGTAAGTCCGCATGTTCCGCTCGACGAAGTCCCACGGGTCCGCCTCGCTGCGGTAGGGATGAGCGTCGAAGCCGATGGTTCCAGAGTACTTGTGATCTTCGAGCAGCTTGACGAGGTAGAAGGCGTCCTTGAGATTGTCGCTGCCGAAGCTCAGATCCTGGTCGAAGCGGAGCGGCTTCTGGTCGTTCAGGTGAACGTCGAGCAGCTTGCCCGCGTCGAGGGCCTGGGCGTACTCGTGATAGACGTTCAGACCAGCCATCTTGACGTGGGCGATTTCTGGGTTCGTGCCGCACATCTCCGGATGATCGAGCGTCGTGATGAAGGCCAGCACGCTGCCGACCGTAGGCAGGTACAGGTCGCCCCGCGGCTCGTTCGGCTTGGGTTCGATCGCAAACTTGATGTCGTAGTTTTGGGCCAGGACGTAGTCGCACAGGAAGTTCAGAGCCTCGCGGAACCACTTGCCGGCTTCCACGGGGTCCTTTGAAGCATCGACCTCGACCCCTTCGCGGCCGCCCCAGAAGACAAACACATTCGCTCCCAGCTCGTTGGCGACGTCCAGGCAGTTCATGACCTTCTGCGTCGCGAAGGCGCGGATGGCGGGGTCGGTGCTCGTGAATGCTCCGTCCTTGAAGACCGGATGATAGAAGAGATTCGTGGTGGCCATCGTGGCCTTGATGTCCAGGTCGGCCATCAGTTTCTTGACGTCCTTGATGTGCCGTTCCCGCTCGGTAGGTGAGACGCCGAAGGGGATGATGTCGTTGTCGTGGAACTCGAAGCTATAGACGTTCCGCTTGGCCAGCCCTTTCAAGCAATCGGCGACGCTTAGCTCGGGGCGAGTCTGGTCGCCGAACGGATCTCGTCCGCGGTTCTGGATGCACCAGATCCCGAAGGCGAAGCGGTCCTTTTTTTCGACTGCGAAACGATCGGCTGGCATGGCGTCGCTCCTGGTTGTGAATCATCGCTCTTGAAAGGCATTGAAAAGGCCAAAGCCCCCCGAGGGGTCCTCGGGAGGCTAGGTCGCTGTGGCCTCATGGGCCCGAAGCCGAACTTTACAGACTTCGGTCTAGATCAGTTCAGCGATCGGTCTGGCCCCCTCCGGCAAAAGGTACGTGGGCCGGCCCGATTGATCAATATACTGCTGCGTCGAATCGATCCCCAGGACATGGAATATGGTCGCCATCAGGTCCTTGGGATAGATCGGGTTCGACTTGGGGACCTCGGCCTTGGAACTGGATTCGCCGACGGCCTGGCCCATCTTCAGGCCGCCGCCAGCCAGGGCCAGGGTGCACAGCGGCCCCCAGTGGTCACGGCCTGCGCTGCCGTTGATGCGCGGCGTTCGGCCGAACTCGCCGGTGATAACCAGGAGAATCTTCTCGGATAGACCTCGGGCTTCGAGATCCTGCAGAAAAACGCTGATCGCTCGGTCCATGGGCGGGCAGGCTTGCTTCAGCTGCGGCGTCATGTCGTTGTGCATGTCCCAGCCCTGGCTCGAGTTGGCATAGTTCATGGTCACGAAGCCGCAACCGGCCTCGCAGAGCCGACGGGCCAGGAGCAGGTTGTTGCCCAGACCCGCCGTGCCATGAGCGTACCAGTCCACGACTCGCGGATCTTCGCGCGACAGGTCAAAGGCTTCCTTGGCCCGCCCGAGAATGAGGTCGAAGGCTTGCTGATCGAAAGCGTCAAGGCCTTCCATGAGGCCGCTGCGATCGATCTCACGATTGAGCGTGTCGAAACCCTTCAGCAGGGAGCGGCGGTCGCCGAGCCGATTGAAGTCCACGGCCATGTTCATGTTGCGCCGGGCCTGCCCGCCGACGTCGAACGGCGAATAGGCCGCACCAAGCCAGTGCGGGCCGTCCGCGTACAGCCCAGACAGCCGGACATAGGTCGGGATCTTGGTTGCCGGATGATTGGTCCCGCGGACCCTGGACGTGATGCTGCCCAGCGACGGCCTGATCTGCGGCTCCCCGTTGTCGGCCGGCGGATGATCGACGCCGGTCATGACGTAGTGCGTGCCCCCCGCATGGCCTGAGTTGCCGTGCATGAAGGAACGCACGAAGGCCATCTTGTGGGCCAGCTTGCCCATCTCGGGAAAGAGTCCGCCGATGGTCAACCCAGGGACGCTCGTCTGGACCTCGCCGACAGTGCTGCGGTATTCAGCTGGCGCGTCCATCTTGGGGTCGAACGTCTCGATGTGCGTGGGGCCGCCGCCCAGCCAGAGCCAAACGACCGAGGTATCGCGTCCCACCGCCAGCGAATCTGTCGGGTTAGCCCGAGCTCGCTGGCGCAACAAACCGGAGAGCGTCAGCCCTGTGAGCCCCAGGGCCCCTACCCTCAGGAAATCGCGGCGATTGTGGCCCTCGCAGTCCTTGCGCACAATCGGACCAAAGAGGTTGAGCATGGTGAGTTCCCCCCTTGAGAAGTCGGGCGAAGAAAGCGGCAACTTACCAATCACGTTGCCGAGGATGGCTGGAAGCTGGCAGGCAGGCTCAGTGGGACTTTCACACCTTCGCCAGGATACTACCATTGCCCACCTTCCGCGTCAAGCAGCGAATGGATTCGGCTTGAGCACTCTCCAGCCGCCTTCACGTCGCGCAAGATTCCGGCGGTCGAAGGAACCCGCAGGTCCGAGCGCAACACCCAGCATCCAGGCTACCCCTGCGCCTGCGCGGCGCGCGCATTGTTCATGCCAGGAGCCCTCTGTGCCTGATGGCTGTGGATGGCCTAAGATGTTGCCATGCATGGTTTTGTGTCGTTGCTCGGGCAGCACTTCTGCCACCTGTCTTGTCTCTAATGCGCAGGAATTTCATTCGAGCGCAGGGGCATGCGCAGGCCGTAAATGCCCGCTGCGCAACAAACCAAAGTTGACCGGGCCGTCCCACCGATGGGGCGATGGGCCGATTTTTCAGGCCTCGAATGCGGATCCAGGTCAGGAGCGCAGCCTCAGCACGACCCGACCGCGCAACAAATGCTTTCGCCGTTTGCTCGTGCCCCATGCTTCGCCCTGCCATGCGTATTCTCAATTGCGTCCAGTCCTGCGTGGGCTGCCCTCGTCCATGGGGCTGGTTGGAGACGCCCCCTGCGCGCACGCCGGACGCCGAGCCTCATCAACTTGGAGACTACCACAGGACAGGTACATTTGTCAACTAATATCTGGCGCGAATTCCGCCGGCGGGATGTTTGCAGGAGGGTGAGGGGGAGGAGTCGGGGGGCGGGCCGTAGAGGCCAGCCCAGCCGATTCCTCCCCACCCTTGCACAGTTCAGTCACGCCGTCAGAGCTATGGGGGTCGAGAACATTGAGGTGTTGTTCGACGAATCGGTGGCGGTTGCCGTGCAAAAGTTCGCGCCAACGGGCGGCGGCAGGCCGATGTACACGAAGTTGGCAACGCCGGCTGCATTGGTCTGGACGGTCAAGGAACCGAGGAACACCCGGCCCGAGGGGCCGTCATCGGCATTCGCAAAGAACTCCAGAACATACTGCGAATTGGCCTTGGCGGTGAGCGTGCCCTCGATTCGCAAGCGTTCGCCGATCACCGTCGCCGTGCCAAGCACTGGAGCAGGCTGGTTCTTATTGGCACCCAGGGCCAGGGAGATTCCCAGGACTCCGTTCTCGAAGATGGAGTTTTGCTTGATGCCATTGCCTGCGCCCGAAGCTACGAAGATGCCATTGGCGGTGTTGTAGGCGATCCGATTGGCAGGGCTGCCATTGGCTCTGCCGATGCGATTGTCGGAAGCATTCTGGATGAAGATGCCGTTGCTGCCGTTGCCCATGGGCGACACGCCGTCGCCAGCGAGTCCGATCCAACTATTGATGATGGTTGTTCCATTCGAACCTCGCAGTTCGATGCCATTGAGTGCGTTGCCGCTGACGACCGTCCGCAAATGAAGATCAGAGGAGCCGATCGTCGTTCCCGTGGCGCCCGAGCTCACAAGGATGCCGCTGAGTGCGTTGCCCAGCGCGTCCAGCCCCAGGAGGCCGGTGCCGATGTAGCTATGGCTGATGGTGGTGTTCGCCGCATTGCCAACAACTGCCACACCGTTGGCGCCATTCGCGGAGATCGCATTGTGCGGGATGATATTGAACGTCGGCTGAGGTCCGCCAACTACCGTGCCCGTGGCCGTGCCGCCCACCTCGACGCCGTTGTCCAGGTTCCCCATGGGCAGGTTCCCCGCGGTGTTCAGACCGATGATGTTGCCTGCAATGCGCACGCCGCGGGCATTGCCCGAGACTTCAATGCCATCGTCGCCGTTCCTGGTGATGACATTCGTGCGGATGAGGATGTCACTCCCCGAGGTGGTGATGAGCATCCCATCGCGACCATTGCCGAGGGTCGGATTGTCACTGAACGCCGCCAGCCCGCAGAAGGTGTTGTAAGTCACAAAGCCGCTGGCAGTATCCTTCACGACGATTCCATTCTGAGCATTGGCAGCGACGACGTTCCCCAGCGGTATGGGGCCGCCCATCACGGTGTTCTGCGACGAGCCCTCGACCGCTACGCCATTGCCTCCGTTGCCAACCGCCGAGTTGTTGTCCGCTCCAACCCCAAAAAAGTTCGCCTGAATGGTCGTGTCGTTGGCGTCCTTGATGCGAAGTCCATTGCCTCCATTGCCGCTGATCACGTTGTAGAACACGAACGGATCCTGCTCGAAAGTGCAGCCGATGAGTGAGTTGCCATCGGCCTTCTCGATGGCCACGCCATCGAGGGTGTTTCCGAGAGCCTGACTGCCTTCGGACGTCGTGCCAATGAAGTTCCCGCTCAGGAGATTATCGCTCGCCTTGGCGTTGATGAGGACGCCGTTCCTGTCGTTGCCAGAGATCAGATTGCCTTGAGGGGGACGCACAAACACGCCGTCGGTCGGGTCGTTTCCACCCGTGGCCTGGCCGCCCACCAGGTTGCGCGCGGAGCCGTTGGTGAGGAGAATCCCGTTTTGGGCATTGCCGCGGTCGAAGGCGCCCGTGGCGTCCGTACCGATGAAGTTCATGCTGATGGCGTTGTCGTTTGCGGCATAAAGCCCGACGCCATTGGCGCCATTGCCGCTGATCACATTGGAAAGCTGAAAGCCGACGTTCACGGTAGACTGGTAGGAGAAGGTGTCCGTCCCAATGACAATGCCAACGACCTGGTTGCCGATCACCGAGTTGGAACTGGTGATGTTTGTCATGGGGTCGACGCCCTCGTAGTTCAGATCTACCCAGACGGCCTCACCAAAGCCGCCATCGATCTGCCTGCGCACGGTGACCCAGGAGCCCTGTGCCGGGTCCGAGCTGCCGGCTGCCAGGGAATCCGCGCACAGGGTGTAGACGCCTTTCTCAACGCTGCTAATTCCTTGAAAATGGCTGATGAAATCGAGGCCCTTGGGATAAACGAACGACGTCCAGTTGGTGAAGTTGCCAGTCGCGGAGTCGTAGTCCACCAGGAAAGCGGTGCCGATCGGCTTGTCGGGGTCGGAGAAATTGTTGACCGGATCAAGACTGTATCCACCGCAGATGGTGTAGCTCGTGCCGCCATTGTACCAGATGCCGTAGGCCGTGTTGCTCAGCGCTCCTGGATACGAAATGTCGGTGACATAGGTATCGGTGGCGACGTCGTAGATGAACGCCTTGCCCGGCCCAAGGGGAAGACTGTAAGTGCCGTTGTCGTCGGGACTGTCATAGTTGCCGACGACGAGCCCGCCCATCGTGCTATGAGCGAAGGTGTACTTGGCCCCCGGGTAAGAAATCGTGCGATAGTTGTCCGCGTCTCCCAGTTCATCGAGCGTCCCTTCGTAGAGGAAGCTGTTCACCTCTACCGGAGCGGTCTGGTAATCTGGGTTCTTGTACGAGCCCACAAGCCTGATGACGTCGCCATCGAGGTTGTCGGGGCCGTAGACGCTCGTGTTGTAAGCCCCTGGATAGTCGACCAGGTAGCTCGATCCCGAACCTTGGATCGTCCCGACAAAGAGCAGGCCATTGAGCTCCGAGGTTCCCGCAATGAAGTAATCATCAGGGGTATCGGCAGCGCGGATGCCCTGCCAGCCGCTGACCGGCACGGTCACGTCGTCGGCGTCGTAATAATCGATTCCGGTTACCGGATCAACATTGCCAATCTGGTTTTCATCGGCGTTCTCAAGTCGCACGCCGTCGAGCTTGTTGCCAACCGAGGCGGCCCCTGGCGCATTCAGGCCGATGAGATTGGCGCTAACGGTGTTTAACCTCGAGGCATTGGAGATGAGGATGCCATTGGCATCGTTGCCTGAGATGACGTTGCCTGCCGTACCTCCGATCGTATTCAGCGTCGAGCCGTCGGTCAGCACAACGCCGTTCTTGAGATTGCCCCGATCAAGAGTTCCCGTGGCATCAACGCCGATGTAATTGCCGAGTATCGTATTGAGCGTCGCATTGCGGATTCGGATGCCATGCTTGGCGTTGGCTGAAATGACGTTCCGCTCGGCGGCAGTGGCGCCTCCCACGACAACGTCGTGTGTGCCGAGCAGTTCCAGCCCGCTCCCTTTATTGCCCGCCGTGGTGAGGCCGTCCAGGCGAAGGCCGATGTAGTTCCCGACGACAAGGGTCTCGTTGCTGCCGTTCAAGGTGACGCCGTTATCCGACGCCTTGACGATCGCCATGGACTTCAGGGCGGACCCGCTCGAGCCAGGCGTAAACTTCAGGCCGCCGAAGCCAGCGCAGTTGATTTCAACTACTGGGCTTGAGCTGTAGCCTGGTGCAGTTGTCCCGTCGATGTCCACGGCGTCGGTGATATCCGGCAGCGCGCCGCTGGTCAGCTTGATCATCCCGGCAACGCTGAAGTCGATCAGGTCCGCGCCAGGATTCGCATTGGCATCGAGAATCGCTTGACGCAGCGACCCCGGGCCGCTGTCCAGAAGGTTATCGACGGTGAACGTGGCAGGGACTTCGCGCTCCTCAAGCGCTTCGAGAATCAGGCGGCTCCGCAAAGTGACCGATGCTCTCGCTCGAGTTTTCCGCGGCTGGTTCCAAGCTGACGGGGGCACTGCTAGTCCTCCTTTAGGATGTAAAGATGGGGTGAGTCGTGTGTGGCCACAAACGACGTTTAGCTCACAATTTGAGAGCTGGATGAAACGAAAGCGATGAAAGTGGCTGAGTCACGCGAACTCACTTTGACTCGAGCGTGAAAGTTCCAGCGAGGCCGAAAGCTGCCATGTGTTCGATTCAGGAAGCAGTTGATTATCTCGCTGTTAACCGAACTTAGCGCACCGCGAGTGCATGATGGTGGGGATGCCTTCGCCTGCCTGCCTAAACCTGCGTGCGATTGACCGTTCATGGATGAACAGCTCAGCTGGCGCCTGCTGGCACGGGAGTTGCCGATTCATCATGTGCTCATCCTGTTGCAATGATGCACCCGATGGCAGGCCGCACACATGCGAATGACTCCCCACTGGGCAGTGCTTGTAGGCTACATGGTCCTTGCTATTCTCCTGGCTGGCCACATCTCGGCCTGGCCCTGGCTGGGCTTGCTTTTCGGCGTCGGCTTCCGGTCATTCACCGGCTTCTACAGCAACTACCGGATTGACCCCTCGTCGAACCAGTTCCAGGGGCCGCACTCGCACCGACTTCGCCGAGACGGACCCGAGCAGAAATCATTTGCCGCCACTCCCGCCCAGTTGTAGCATCAGATCGTCCGAAGCTGCTCGGTCGAGGCCAGTGGACCGCGGTTAAAGGTCCTGGGCCTTACGTTCCATCACGCAACCAATCCCCTTGCTGCGTCTTTTTCATGAACTCAGGCGAATCTACGGTCGTCGTCTCCGGCGTGACGCTGCATCTGAGCACGCCTGTCAGCGCGGACCAGCAATGGATAGGCCAGGACGAGGTGCTCCGGCAACTGCTCGCCTGCTGGCTGGTGGTTGACGAGACAGACCGCCCGCTTTCGCCTCGGCTTCTCGGCCCGCCTGGGATTGGCAAGACCACGCTGGCGATGGCCGCGGCGAGGCTCCGGAAGCAGCCGCTCTACATCACGCAGTGCACCGCCGATACGCGGCCGGAGGACCTTCTTGTCACGCCCGTCCTCGCCGAATCCGGCAAGATCGCCTACCATGCTTCTCCGCTGGTAACTGCGATGCTGGTCGGCGGCGTCTGCGTGCTCGATGAAGGCAACCGGATGAACGAGAAGTCGTGGGCCAGCCTCGCGCCGCTTCTAGACCATCGCCGATACGTGGAAAGCGTCGTCGCGGGAATCACCATCGCCGCTCATCCCGATTTTCGGGTGGCGGTCACCATGAACGAGGACGAATCAACCTACGAGATACCGGACTACATCCTCTCGCGGCTGCAGCCGACGCTGACGCTGGGCTTTCCCAGTCGCGAGGACGAGATGGCGATTCTTCGCTATCACCTGCCCTTCGCACGTGGAGAACTCCTCGCCCTGACCGTGGATTTCTTGCAGAAGGCCCACGAACTCAAGC
>Ga0073934_10006046_pt1 | contig 18048 bp, 11 predicted proteins | sample LarsenN4metaG_FD_76834 | JGI IMG/M metagenome (GOLD analysis project Ga0073934, IMG submission 76834) | Hot spring sediment bacterial and archeal communities from British Columbia, Canada, to study Microbial Dark Matter (Phase II) - Larsen... ... | reverse complement strand
TGGGGATCGGGCTGGGCTGGGCGATCAACGACGGGGTGAAGAGCTGGCTGGCCCCGCTGAAGCCCATCATGCCGCCGGACGTGGTGCTGATCGCCGTGTGCGTGGCCATGGCCACCGGACTGGTGAGCGGGCTGTATCCGGCCTGGCGGGCCAGCCGCCTGGACCCGGTAGAGGCCCTGCGCTACGAGTAGCCCCTGCGGCCTGCTTCTTGCTGACGTTAGTCGGCGGCAGCGGGAAACGCGCCTGGCCCCACCATTCCTTCGGGCGGCCAATTCACCCAGGCGAACTGAGACCGCTCGATTCCCGCCGGGTGGTCATCGCCGCCCGGGGGGACCAACCGCGCCAGGTTCGGCGTGTCCGTAGGCGGCCCGAGCAGGCCATTGCCTGGTCTACAAGCCCCTTCAGAATCTCTTGAACCTGCTTTTTCTTCTTTCCACGTGCCTTCACCGAGAGGGCGCGGATATAGCGGTGCGTATCGCGGAGGAAACGAAGCCGTTGGCTCAGCTTGAACCATTGTTCGGATCGTCCGTGGTCGAGCTTGAGGGCACGCACCGTCCATTCGCCAACCGGTGTCCTGCCGACAATCCGCTCACCGTTCCCGGCAAGATGATCGGCCAAGACGTCCGGACAGGGGTCCAGAAAGCACGCTCCGCTTCAGCGCTGCTCAAACGGAGGCCGAGCTTCACCTGGAAGGCGGAGTCGTTCCGGCGGCCCTGTACGCCCCCGCTCCGAAGGCCGCTGACTATGGTCTCGAGCAAGATCGTTTTGCCGGAGCCGTTGATCCCAAACAACGCGACCGGAGAGAGGATTTCGCCCGATTGGGGATCCTTGAGGTCGAGGTCGACACGCGTCAGGGGACCGACGTTCCCAACGTAGATTCGCGTCCGTTTCACTCCGCCAAACCTCCTGCCCGGATTAGATCATGTTCCGTTGCGGGCATGACTACGGGAATTCCGGCGTTGCTCCGTCGTAGACCGGAACTCCCTGAGCATCCGCTCCAGCAGTTCCAGCGGCAGGCCGACGACGTTGGAGAAGCTGCCCTCGTAGGAGGCGATGAAGACGTCGCCGGAGTCCTGGATGCCGTAGGCCCCGGCCTTGCCCCGCCAGTCGCCGGAAGCGATGTAGGTCTCGAGCTGGGCGGCGGTCATAGACCGCATGGTGACCCGCGTGACATCGTGGCGGATGAGGCGCCGGCCGGTCGCCGCGTCCAGGAGCGTCACCCCGGTGATCACCTCCTGCATCGTGCCGGCCAGCTGCGAGAGCATCTGCCGGGCGTGTTCCGCGTCCCGGGGCTTGCCGAAAACCCGGCCCTCGCGGGCGACGACGGTGTCGGCGGCCAGAATCGTTCCGTGGCCGACGGAATCCGCGACGGCGGCGGCCTTGTAGAAGCTCATGGCTTCGGCGAACTGGACCGGGCTGAGGGGAGAGGAATCCACCGGCGGTTCTTGCAGGTGAGGCGTGACGATCTCGAACTCGTACCCCGCTTCCCGAAGAAGCGATGCCCGCCGCGGGCTGGCCGAGGCGAGGATCAGACGAGGCGGTGGGGATGGTGGCATCGGTCTGTGGGGCGCGGGCCGGTCAGGTTGGGGCGGACTCATCTGCCGGCATGAGGCGTGAATGGTCCGGACGATGAACGGGTCGGCCAGCGGCGGCCGTCGCCATGCGGCGTTCACGCCGTCTGCGGCGACGCGAGCGATACGCGACCACCCCCTGGTAGACGGCGACGTAGCCGATGGCGCCCAACACCGCCCCCACCGCCAGGCTCCCGATCCATAGCTGGACGCCCAGCTCCAGAAACATGCTCAGCAGTGTTTTCCAGAAGGAAATGTTCAGCAGGTTGGTGAACAGGTGGAAAAGGCCTTGGGAGTGTTGTGCCACGGTCGTCAGCCGGGTGTAGACCTCATGCACGCTGAGCTGCTCGGAGGTGGGCAGAAGCGCTCTGCCGACCAGCCAGTTGGCGTAGTAGACCGGCACCATGGTGAAGGGGTTGGTCAGCCAGACCAGCGGCACGGGGACCAGCTTGTTGGCCCGCACCATGGTCGCCAGGGCCACCGCCAGGGCCATCTGAGCACCTATGGTCGGCGTCCAGGCGACGAACAGGCCGACGGCCACACCCAGGGCGATGCGGTGCGGCGTGTCGTCCGCGTGCAAGACGCGGTAGACGACGAAATGTCGGACGCGTCGCCAGATATAGCGGTGTGGCATCGGACCCCTGTCTGGTCTGGGCGGTGTCCGGTGACCTCCGGCCACCGGCATTATTCTTGTCGGACATTCAGGGCTTGCCAAGCGGCGAGCCGGAACGCGGGGAGCCGGAACCGGGCAGTGCGGCGATCTGCCCGAACACCGCGTCCGCTTCCAGGTCCCGTAAACAGCGATGCTCGTGCGGACATTGGGCGAGCGTCTTCAGGTAACAGGGTGAACAGGGCACCTCCAGACGCACGACGCGGCCGCGACCGAGCATCGGTCCGGTTCGACGCGGGTTGGTCGGCCCGTAGAGGCACACCAGCGGGCGGTGGAATGCGGCGGCAATGTCTTTCGTCCCGCTGTCGTTGGTCACCACCAGGTCGGCGGCGGCGATGACGGCCATGAGCTGGCGGAGGTCCGTGCGGCCGATCAGGTCGATGACCGGGCTGCCCGAAGCGGCGGCGACGGCTTGGCCGAGCGGCCGCTCCGCCCGGCTGCCCAACAGGACCACACGATAGCCGGCGTCGCGGGAAAGGCGATCGGCCAGCTCGCCGAACTTTCGGGCGGGCCAGCGCTTGGTCTCCCATCGGGCGCCGGGGACCAGCAGGGCCAGCCGCTCGCCGTCGCGGACGCCGGCGTCGTGCAGCAGCCGGCGGGCGACCCGGTGATCTTCGGGGATGAGGTGGAGCTGACAGCGCATGGGCCAGTCCGGGAAGCCGAGCAGGGTTGCGATCCGATAGTTGAGCTCCGCGGCGTGCGATTCGAACGGGAGGGCGGGGAGGCGGTGGGTGTAGAAGACCCACCCCAGCTCGCGAGCGTCGGCAAAGCCGATGCGAACGCCCGCCCCGCTGGCGGCGGCCAGAAAGCCGCTGCGGAATAGTCCCTGAAGATCGACGACCAGGTCGAAACGGCGGGCCCGCAGGTCGCGGACGAAGGCGGCGAACTCGACGGTGACCGGCAGGCTGCGACCCAGGGCGGCGAAGCGGGTGCGGTCGAAGGGGATGACCTCGTCGAGGTCGGGGTGCCCGCGGAGCAGGTCGACGAGCGAGGAAGCGAGCAACCAACTGATCCGGGCGCCGGGGTAGCGTTGGCGCAGTCCGTGGAGCACGGGCAGGGCGTGGATCACGTCGCCCAGGGAGCTGGGCTTGATGAGCAGGATGTGCTCAAACCTGCGCCGGGATAGCTCGAACGCCATACGCTTCAGCCATTGCGGGCAAAGGTTTTCTCGTGCCGCATCAGCGCTTGATGAGAAGAATCTACGCGAGTCTGCCTGCCTGACAAAGTCATCGTCAAGCAGCACGCGCTGATCGGCGACCGCGCGAAGGTTCCGGCGGGCGGGGGATTGGTCTGTACGAGACCAAGGCAGTGGAAGCGTCCGGGGTTAAGGAAAAGCTCGCCCTGGCGGGTGGACGCGGGTTCGCGGCATGAAAAAAGCCTCCCCCGTATCCGGGAGGCAATTTTTTTTCCGGCATCGCAAGCAACACCGGGGCTTATTTATCCGAGAATAGCCTGGCGTGCGGGGCGGCGTTTGTCAAACGCATCTTTGGGGCTCGCGTCGCCCCCTCGAATACCTAACAAAAACCGAATATAATCCCCGGGGGTCCGCAGGGAAGCGCGGGACGGTGGGGTCATGTTCTGTCACCTGCACGTGCACAGCCACTGGTCGCTGCTGGCGGGCGCCAGCGGGATCGGAGAACTGCTGAACCGGGCGGTCGAGCAGGGTTGCCACGCCCTGGCGCTGACGGACATCAACAACGTCTACGGGGCGATCCCGTTCTACCTGGAGGCGACAGCCCGGGGCGTCAAGCCGATCATCGGGGCGACGATCACGAAAGCCCACGGATTGCAACCCGTGGGCTTCAAGAGCGGCGCCGCAGGTGCGCTCGTCGCCCTCTCGCGGGACCGCGACGGGTACGCCAACCTCTGTCGGCTTCTCACCGCCCGACACCTCGACGAAGACTTCGACCTGCTCAGCGCGGCGCAGCGCTGCCAGGAAGGGTTGATCTACCTGTGCGACGACGCGGAGATGCTTCGCCGACTGGCGCCGCGAATCGAACCCAACGCCCTGTACGCCGAGCTGGTCCGCTTCGGCGGCGACGCCGAGCGAGCGAGGCTCCGCGAGCTGTACAAGACCGCCCGCGAACTGAAGGTGCCGCTGGTGGCCACCAACGCCGTCGCCTTCCACGACCCGTCGCGGCACGACCTGCACCGCGTCCTGCTGGCCATCGGACGCAACGGGCTGCTGGACCAACTGCCGGCCGAAGCCGTCGCCCCGCCCGATGCGTACCTGAAATCGCCGGCGCAGATGAGCGAGCTGTTCGCCGCCTGCCCCGAGGCCATCGCCAACACCGCCCGCATCGCCGAGCGGTGCAACCTCGATTTTGAGCTGGACCGCCCGCGATTTCCCAGGTGCGAGCTGCCCGAAGGCGAGACGCCCTTTTCCCACCTGTGCAAGCTGGCCTTCGCCGGGCTGGCGCGGCGCTACGGCACCATCTCCCCCGGAGCGATGGAGCGGCTTCAGCGGGAACTGTCGGTCATCGACCGGCTGGGCTTTCCCGAATACTTCCTGATCGTCCACGACATCGTCGCGTACGCCCGCAACAAGGACATCGCCTGCGTGGGGCGCGGGTCGGCCGGCGACTCGCTGGTGAGCTACTGCCTGGGCATCACGCAGGTGGACCCGCTGGCCCACGACCTGTACTTCGAACGGTTCCTGAACGAGAGCCGCACGGACGTGCCGGACATCGACCTGGACTTCGACTGGCGGTTCCGCGACGACGTGCTGGACTACATCTACCGGCGCTACGGCCCCTCGCGGACGGCGATGATCTGCACGTTCAACACCTTCGCCGCCCGCAGCGCCTTCCGCGAGATCGCCAAGGCCATGGGACTGCCGCCGCGGCGGATCGGAGCCTTGGCGGACAAGCTTCCGCACGATTCGGCCGCCAGCGGCCTGCGCGAGGCCATCCTCAGCTTCCCGGAGTGCCGCGGCTTCCCGCTGAACGACCCGCAGGTGGCCCGCATCGTGGAATTGGCGGAGGCCATCGACGGCTTCCCGCGCCACCTGGGCATCCACGTGGGCGGGGTGGTCGTCGCCGACCGCGAGCTGACGCACTACGTGCCCCTGCAACGGGCGGCCAAGGGCATCGTCATCACCCAGTTCGACATGGGCCCCATCGAGCGGCTGGGGCTGGTGAAGATGGACATCCTGGCTCAGCGGAGCCTGGCCATCGTCAAGGACACGGTGCGGCACGTGCGGGAAATCCGCGGCGTGGAGCTGGACCTGGAGCGCCTGCCGGACCGCGACCCGCCGACCGTGGAGCTGCTGCGGGCCGGTCGGACCATCGGCTGCTTCCAGATCGAGTCGCCGGGCATGCGCAACCTGCTGGCCATGCTGAAGGCCGAGTGCCGCATGGATGTCATCATCGCCCTGTCGCTCATCCGCCCCGGCCCCAGCAGCTCGGGGATGAAGGAGCACTACGTCCGCCGGCGGCTGGGGCTGGAGGAGCCGACCTACCCGCACCCGGCCCTGCGGGAGGTGCTGGGCGACACCTACGGCGTCATGCTCTACCAGGAGGACGTGATGCGCGTCGCTCAGGCGGTGGCCGGCTTCACCATGGCCACCGGCGACGAGCTGCGCAAGGCGGTGAGCAAGAAGCGCAGCCCAGAGCGGTTCGCCAAACTCCGCGAACAGTTCCTCGAGGGGGCGGCGCGGAACCCGCCTGCGGCGGGCTCGCCGCAGGAGGCCGCCCGGCTCTGGGAGCTGATCAGCAACTTCGCCGCCTACTCCTACAACAAGGCCCACGCCTGCACCTACGGGCACATCTCCTACCAGTGCGTGTACTTGAAGGCCCACCATCCGGCGGAGTTCATGGCCGCCGTGCTCAGCAACATCGGGGGCTACTACGAGCGGCGGGAGTACCTGGAGGAGGCGCGGCGGCTGGGGGTGCCCATCCTGCTGCCGGATGTGAGCGCCAGCGACGTGACCTTCACCCCGGAGGTCATCCCCGTACACGTGGTGGAGGCCACGCGGGTGGGGGAAGCGACCCCGCCCGCCCCAACGGCTCCGCCGGTCGTTCGCACCGACACCGCGGTGCGCGTCGGGCTGATGCAGGTCCGCGGCCTGAGCGAAAAGAACATGCTGGCCATCCTCCGGCAGCGCCGCCGACGCCCGTTCCGCGACCTGGAGGACCTGGTGCAGCGCGTGCCGCTCTCCGTGGAGGAGGCCCGCAACCTGGTGCTGTGCGGGGCCTGCGACGGCTTCGGGGCCAGCCGGCCGGAGCTGCTGTGGCGGCTGGAGCTGATCCTGCAGAAGGTCCGCGCGCTGCGCGAGCAGGGGACGGCGGAGCTGTTCGAGTCCCTTCCCGACGACGGCGGCGCCGCCCTGCCCGCCGAGCGCTTCCCCCGCCTGGACGACTACGACGCCGGCCGCAAGATCGAGCTGGAGCTGGCTTACCTCGATCTGGCGGCCAGCGACAACCCGCTGGTGCGCTACCGCGAGCAACTATCGCGCTGGCCGGTGGTCCCCAGCAGCGAGCTGTCCCGGCAGGTAGGCCGGACGGTGTGGATCGCGGGCTTCATCATCGCCATGCGCCGAGCCCGCACGAAAACGGACGAGTTCATGAAGTTCATCTCCCTCGAGGACACGGCGGGGGTGGTGGAGGTGACGCTGTTCCCGGACGCGTACCGGCGGCTGGGGCACCGGATCAGCACCGTGGGCCCCTACCTGGTGCGGGGCCAGGTGGAGTCACACCACGGAGCGATCACGCTGAACGGGGTGGATCTGCGGCTGCTCGACGCGGACGAGGACGGGGACGCGCGGCACGCGGATGAGCCGTGGCTCGCCGAGCTTTCCTGGGACCAGATCGAGTCCGTCGAACAACGGGCGCTGCCGGCTCCGCCCCAGCGACCGAATTGATCGACCCCAGCGACGTCGCTATAAGGGTGTTAAAGGTGGTCGAGCGAGGGAGCGTTTCGACGGGGTGAGGCGCCGCGCGGACTGAAGTCCGCGGCTCGTCCGTCAGAGGCATAGGTGATGCGAATCTACTCTTTCCGTGGATGGCGACCCCGGCCCGACCTGGCGGCACAGCTCGCCAGCCGGCCGTATGACGTGGTGACCACCGACGAGGCCGCGAAGCTGGCGGAAGGCAAGCCCTACAGTTTCTATCACGTCACGCGATCGGAGATCGACCTTCCGGCGGGCACCGACCTGTACGATCCGCAGGTGTACGAAAAGGCCGCGGAGAACTTCCGGCGCTTCTGTCACGAAGAGGCCCTGACCCAGGACGAGCAGCCCTCGCTCTATCTGTACCGCCTGACGATGGGGGCGATTGAGCCTCCCGGCGGGGGACACGCTCAGACCGGGCTGGTCTGCTGTCTGGGCGTGGACGACTACGACAACAACGTCATCAAGAAACACGAGCTCACCCGCCGGGACAAGGAGGAGGACCGCACGCGGCACATCCTGGCCACGCGGGCTCACTGCGGGCCGGTGCTGATCGCCTACCGCCGACGGGAGGGACTCGACCGACTGGTGGAGCAGGACACGGCCGGCGAGCCGCTGTACGACTTCGTCGCCGAGGACGGCGTGCGGCACACGGTGTGGAAAGTGACGCACCCCAAGCCGTTCACGGAGGCGTTCCGCCCGGTACCGGCTGCCTACATCGCCGACGGGCACCACCGGGCGGCCAGCGCCGCCCGCGTGCGGGCCAGGCTGCGGGCGGAGAACCCCGCCCACCGCGGCGACGAGGAGTACAACCGCTTCCTGGCCGTGGTGTTCCCCGATGCCCAGCTTCAGATTCTGGCCTATAATCGCGTGGTGAAGGGGCTTAACGGACAGACCCTCCGGCAGTTCCTCGACGCGGTGGGCCGAGTTTTTGCGGTGGCCACGGACGCGCCCGCCACGCCGGACCGGCCGGGGCGGATCAGCATGTTGTTGGGTGATCGCTGGTACGGCCTGAGCGTGCCGGCGGAGCTGGCGGAGGCGGCGGACCCGGTGGCCCGGCTGGACGTGTCCATCCTGCAGCAAGCTCTGCTCGACCCGGTTCTGGGCATCAAAGACCCCCGCGGCGACAAGCGAATCGACTTCATCGGCGGCGTCCATGGTACGGACGCCCTTGTGGAGCGCGTGCGGAGCGGGACGGCCGACGTGGCCTTCAGCCTGCACCCGGTTCGCGTCCAGGACCTGATGGCCATCGCCGACGCGGGGGGCGTCATGCCGCCCAAATCCACCTGGTTTGAGCCGAAGCTTCGCTCGGGGCTGGTGGTGCACACCATCTAAAGGAGAAACGTCGATGAAAGTGCTGGTCGCGGACAAGTTCGAGTCGGTGGGGGTGCGGGGGCTGAAGGAATGCGGCTGCCAGGTGGTGGTCAACCCCGAGCTGAAGGACGACGCCCTGGTCGATGGGCTTCAGCGCGAGCAGCCGCAGGTGCTCATCGTCCGCTCCACCAAGGTCGGCGAACAGGCCGTCGCCGCCGCCGGGTCGCTGAAGCTCATCGTCCGGGCCGGGGCCGGCGTGGACACGATTGACGTGCCCGCGGCCACGCGGCACGGCATCCGCGTGGCCAACTGCCCGGGCAAGAACAGCGTGGCGGTGGCCGAACTGGTCTTCGCCCTGCTGCTTTCTCTGGACCGCCGCGTGGTAGAAAACGTCAACGACCTGCGGGCCGGCAAGTGGAACAAGAAAGAGTACAGCAAGGCCCGCGGCATCAAGGGCCTGACCCTGGGCATCGTCGGCGTCGGGCAAGTCGGCCGGGAGGTGGTCAAGCGGGCATTGGCCTTCGACATGAGGGTGCTGTACACGGACATCGTGCCGGCCCCGGAGCTGGACAAGACGCCGGGCGTGCGGCGGGTGACGCTGGAGGAGCTGCTGAAGGGCGGCGACGTGGTCAGCGTGCACGTGCCGCTGACGGAGCAGACCCGGCACCTGATCAACGCCGAGCGTCTGCGGCTGATGAGGCCGGGGGCCATCCTGATCAACACCAGCCGCGGCGGCGTAGTAGATGAGAAGGCGGTGGCCGCGGCTTTGGCGGAGGGCAAGTTGGGCGGCGTGGGGCTGGACGTGTACGAGATCGAGCCGTCGGCCGCGGGGACGGTGTTTGAGGACCCGATCGTCAAACACCCGCGGGTGTACGGGACGCACCACATCGGAGCCTCTACCGACCAGGCCCAGACGGCCGTGGCCGAGGAGACGGTGCGGATCGTCCGCGAGTACCTGAGCGGCGGGAAGGTGCTGAATTGCGTAAACCCGTAGAAAGATGAGGGATGAAAGATGAGAGATGAGAGTGCAGAGTGCTCATACACCACCGGACAGAGGACTGCACGGTGCTATGTTGCGCGTCATTTCGAGAGCGTCGCGAATCGTCTTTCTGAGCGAAGCGAAGAATCTATTGGGGCTGTGCGCAGATGCTTCGCTGCGTTCAGCATGAGCCGCGATAGCGTCCCAGATGCCTCGTCAGAGGTATGGAATGGGCATGAAAGGTAACAGGCAATGAGTACGAAGCGGGTTCTGAACTTCTCGGCCGGTCCGGCGGTGCTGCCGGAGGAAGTGTTGGCGGAGGCCCGTGAAAACCTGCTGTCTTTTGCCGACAGCGGCATCGGCATCTGCGAGATCAGCCACCGCAGCAAGCCTTTCACGGCGGTCATCGAACAGGCGGAGGCGGACATCCGCACGCTGCTCGGCATTCCGAACAGCTATCGCGTGGTCTTCTTCCAGGGCGGGGCGACGCTCCAGTTCAGCGCCGTGCCCATGAACCTGCTGGGCCGCGGCCAGACGGCCGACTACATCGTCACCGGGCACTGGTCGGAGAAGGCGGTGGCCGAGGCCAAGCGCGTCGGCCAGGTGCACATCGCCGCCACGACCAGGGAGGGCAATTACCGGCGCGTCCCTCGCCCGAACGAGATCAAGCTCTCGGCCTCGCCGGCCTACGTGCACTTCACCAGCAACAACACCATCTTCGGCACGCAGTACAAGACGGAGCCTGACTCCGGCGGGGCCCCCCTGATCTGCGACGCCTCGTCGGACATCCTCAGCCGCCCGCTGGACATCAAAAAGTACGGCCTCATTTACGCCGGGGCGCAGAAAAACCTGGGGCCGGCGGGCGTGACCCTGGTCATCATCCGCGAGGACCTCCTGGAGCGCTCCACCGAGGCCCTGCCCATCTACTTGAACTACAAGCTGATGGCCAAGGAGAAATCGCTGTACAACACGCCCCCCTGCTTTGCCGTCTACGTCGTCGGGCTGGTGGCCAAGTGGCTGCTCAAGAACGGCGGCCTGCCGGCCATGGCCCGGCGCAACGAGGCCAAAGCCCGCAAGCTCTACGACTGCATCGACTCCAGCGACTTTTTCCGCGGGCACGCCGAGCCGGACAGCCGCTCGCTGATGAACGTCACCTGGCGCCTGCCCGGCGAGGAGCTGGACGAGCGGTTCGCCAAGGAGGCGCAGAAGGCGGGCATGGACGGGCTGAAGGGCCACCGCAGCGTGGGCGGCCTGCGGGCCAGCATCTACAACGCCTTCCCCCCGGAGGGCGTGGACACGCTGGTGTCGTTCATGAAGGACTTCGCCGCCCGCAACGGTTGAGGCGCGCCCGTTTCATCTTGGGCTTGTTCGAACCGCGGGTTTTTTGCACGCGCGGCACGCCGCGCGGACTGAAGTGCCGCTCGTGCGAGAATCCCTTCTCGCACGCACAGGACGTGGGAATCCATTCCCAGTGGTTCACCCGTGCGCTCCAACCGGGCAGGAGAAGGGATTCCCGCGGTGACGGGTACGAGATAGGGTACGTGTTTAGCGCTTTCCTGCACGCTCTGCGGTCATGCTGAGCAGAGCGAAGCATCTCATTCCTCGATTCAGGACGTCAAGATTCTTCGGTCGCCTGCGGCGACCTCAGAATGACGCCCGGGACCGCTAAACACGTACGAGATAGGAATCTCGCACCAGCCAAACCTCTCTGCGACCACATGCCCGAGGGGACGCAGCGATAAGAGGGGTCGACGATGCTGCGCCGACCCCTTCGGAACAGGTGAGGCTCACCTGCCCCGGCCATGCCGGCCGGCCGGCTCCCCCCTTTTCGCCGCCGGGTTCGGCGTCGCCCATCTCTTCCACTCAAGCCGCGGCCCGGTCCCACACCCTGGCCGTCCTCCGCCGATTGCGTCGTGGTGCGGGGCGCGTCTTCCCCGTCTACCCCACCGCCGCGCGACGACGATGAGGCCCTTCCGCGCGCACCCACTTGTCGAGCCCGGAATCCAGCGCCCGGAAACTGACGGCGCTCACCCGGCATGATAGGCTTGCCTAAGTGTCCAACCCTAACCATTACCCACGATGCGGTTCGCCAGCTTGCGTCACACTGGAACGGACTATCCAGAGCGCCCGCCCGCTGATCCGTCTCCACACGTAGCCTGCGGCGACCAATCCGCGCCCAAGCTGCGGGGTTCAGCCCCGCAGGAGATCTCCGAACGGCCAACAGCTCCAATTGAATCGCCCCCGACCACGCCCGCCGCGTCCCCGCCGGGATGAAACCGGCGGCCTGACTGTCAGTTCGCGCCCTTCTTCACATGGTCGGCCCTGCGCACCCTATTGAGCTGCGTAAACGACGTCGCCCCCGACGACGGTCTGGTGCACGCGAACGAGTTCCAGACGCTCGGGTGGCAGCGCGAACGGATCGTCTTGGAGAATGACGAAGTCGGCCAGGTAGCCGGGGCGAATCCGGCCCAGACGGTCTTCCATCATCGCCGCCCAGGCCGGTCCGGCGGTGCAGGCCGCGAGGGCCTCCTCCAGCGTGATATTCTGGTGCGGCATCCAGGTCTTGCCGGCAAGCGTCTTGCCGGTCACCGCCGTGGCTATGCCGGCGAAGGGGTTGACGGTGACCACCGGCCAATCGCTGCCGAAGGCCAGGTATGCGCCGCAGTCCAGCAGGGCGCGGAACGCGTAGCTGCTCTGGCAGCGTTGCCGGCCCAGGACCTGCTCGGCATAGCGGCCGTCGTCGGCCTTGTGGAACGGCTGAACGGAGGCGATGACGCCCAGGCGGGCGAAGCGCTCCACATCCTGCGGCAGCAGGTGCTGGGCGTGCTCGATCCGCGGTCGGCGGTCGCGCGGGCGGTTCGAGTGGGCGACTCGCTCGTAGGCATCCAGCAGCAGGTGGTTGGCCATGTCTCCGATGGCGTGCACCGCCGGCTGCAGGCCTGCCCGATCGGCGGCCCGGCACTGGCGGAGCAGTTCGCCCTCTTTGGCGGCCAGCGGCAGAAGCAGGCCGCGACGCTCCGGGTCGTCGGGCGGGTTGTCCAGATACGGCTCGCGCATGTAGGCCGTGCGGGAGCCGAGCGAGCCGTCCATGTACCCTTTGAATCCGGCGATCCGCAGCCAGTCGTCGCGGATGGGGAAGCGCAGCACGTCGTCAATGGTCGAGGTCCAGTCGTCCACGCTGGCGTACACGCACAGGCGGACGGTCAGTTCGCCCCGTCGGTGAGCCCGGGCGAAGACCTCCAGGTCGGACCAGCGGGACATGTCCTGCACCATGGTTACGCCGAAGCGGTTGGCCTCCTTCATCGCCGCCAGCAGCGCCCGGTCTTTCTGTTCAGGGGAGGGCGGCGGAATGAGGCGGGCCACCGGCTCCATGGCCTCGTCCCGAAGAATGCCCGTCGGTTCGCCGCTCACTGAGTCCCGGTCGATCCGCCCGCCCAACGGGTCGGCAGGCCCGCCGCGGTCGATACCCGCCAACTTCAGGGCAGCGCTGTTGACCAGCGCCTGATGACCGTCCATCCGCGAGAGGTAGGCCGGCCGATCGCCCGTCACCGGGTCGATCCACTCCTTGGTGGGTTGGGTTGGGTCGGCCCAGCTTTCGGTGGACCATCGCCCGCCCAGGACCCAGGCGTCCGGCGGCAGGGATGCGGCATAGTCGCCGACGGCGGCGACGAAGGCGGCGCGGTCGGGCACGTCGCGAAGCTGGAGCCGGCTGAGCAGCAGACCCGCGCTGAGGATGTGGGTGTGGGCGTCGGCCAGCCCGGGGATAACTCGCCGCCCGCCGGCGTCGATGACCGTGGTGTGCGGACCGACGAACGGGCGAATCTCTCCCACGCCGCCCACGGCCACGAATCGCCCGTCTCGAACGGCCAGCGCCCGGGCCGCCGGCCGATGTGGATCGCACGTCCAGACGGCGGCGTTGAGGACGACCAGGTCTGCGGCACCGGTACAGGCGTGCATGGCCGCGAGCACAAGGACCCCGCCCAGCGAAAGACACCACCGCGCGTACCGTTTGGCTGACATCATGCGACTCCTACACAAGCATGACTGGCCCCGACCATGGTCGGAGCGGCTCGTCTGGCAAACCGGGCTTCGGTGAATAAGATGTACCCTTCCCCCAAGCACCGCGGAAGGGGTGATCGACTGATGGAACAACAGAAGGCGACCTACGACTTCGCCGCCCTCGAGAGAAAGTGGCAGGCCTACTGGGAGGAGCACAAGACTTTCAAGACGGCCAACCCCGGTGAACCGGGCTTCGACGCCGCCAAGCCCAAGCTCTACATCCTGGACATGTTCCCCTATCCGTCCGGGGCGGGACTGCATGTCGGGCATCCCGAAGGTTACACAGCGACGGACATCCTGGCCCGCTATCGACGGATGCAGGGCTGCAACGTGCTGCACCCGATCGGATACGACGCGTTCGGATTGCCGGCCGAACAGTACGCCGTCGAGCACGGCGTACACCCGGCGATCACCACCCGGCAGAACATCGACAACATCCGTCGCCAGATCAAAGGCCTGGGGTTCAGCTACGACTGGGACCGGGAGCTGGCCACCACCGACGTGAGCTACTATCGCTGGACGCAGTGGATCTTCCGGCTGCTGTTCGAAAGCTGGTACGACGACGATTGCGAGTGGACCGACGGTCGAGGCCGGCCGCGCCGCGGCAAGGCCCGCCCCATCGCCGAGCTGGAAGTCCCCGAAGGGGTGCGGCGGCAGGGCGAGGCCGCTGTGCGGGCCTACGTGGACACTCGGCGCCTGGCCTACCTCGACGAGGTGCCGGTCAACTGGTGCCCGGCGCTGGGCACCGTGCTGGCCAACGAGGAGGTCACCAACGAAGGACGCAGCGAACGCGGTGACCATCCCGTGTACCGCCGGCCGCTGCGGCAGTGGATGCTGCGCATCACCAAGTACGCCGACCGCCTGGAGGCCGACCTCGAACAGCTCGATTGGCCGGAAAACATCAAGATCATGCAGCGAAACTGGATCGGCCGCAGCGAAGGAGCGGAGGCCGTGTTTCCGCTGGCCTCGCGGTGGAAACTGGAGGCCGGGACGTGGAAGCGGCGCGACGGCGGTGACGCCGGCTTCACCGACGCCGATTCCATCCGCGTGTTCACCACGCGGCCGGACACGCTGTTCGGCGCCACCTACATGGTGCTGGGTCCCGAGCACCCGCTGGTTGAAGCGGTGACCGGGGACGCCTGGCCGGAGGGCACTCCGGCCGAGTGGCGCGGGGAAGACGGGGGCACGCCGAAACGCGTGGTGGGTGCCTACGTCGAAGCGGCCCGGCACAAGAGCGACCTGGCCCGCACCGCCGAGACCAAAGAAAAGACCGGCGTGTTCACCGGCGGCTATGCCATCAATCCGGTCAACGGACAGGCCATCTCCATCTGGGTGGCGGACTACGTGCTGATGAGCTACGGCACGGGGGCCATCATGGCCGTGCCGGCCCACGACACGCGCGATTTCGAGTTCGCCAAGAAGTACCGCCTGCCGGTGGTCACGGTGGTTGAGCCGCCGGTGAGCTGGCTTCGCGATCAGCTCGTGGCCCGCGGCGTGGACGCCGGGTACGCCGAACGCACCGGTCGGGCGAAGCTGGCGGCGGAGATCGAGCGCTCCATGCACAGCAGCGCCCAGGCCCTCAGCGCGTCCATGCAGACGTCCGAGCACATGCTGGACGGCGATCCGGCGTGGATCGAGCAGGTGGCCCTCCCGCTGTACCGCGAGCATGCCGACCTGCTGTGCGAAGCGTTCGTCGGCGAGGGCGTATCGATTAATTCTCCACCGCCGCTCGGCTTAGCGCCGTACCCCAAAGCGGGTGCCGCGAGCAGCTTGCCTGCCCGTGCACTGGCGGACAAGCCGCCAGTGGCACCCCGAACGGGTGATCGAGAGAGGCTCCTGGATGAGGAGCCGCGGGCTTCAGCCCGCGCGGCCGTTCCGCGCGCCGCACGCGCCCCTGCCCTTCCCGAGCCCTGCGATCTCAACGGTCTGCCCACGCCCGAAGCCAAAAAGAAGATCACCGCCTGGCTGGAGGCCAGGGCACTGGGGCGCGGCACGGTCAACTACAAGCTCCGCGACTGGTTGTTCAGCCGACAGCGTTATTGGGGTGAGCCCATCCCCGTCCTGCACGGCGAGGACGGCCGCGTCATCCCCGTGCCGGAGTCGGAACTGCCCGTCGAGCTGCCGGAGATGGCCGACTTCACTCCCCGCTGCTCCGACGACCCGAACTCGCCTCCGCAGCCGCCGCTGGCCCGGGCCCCGGAAAGCTGGCGCGTCGTCCGCCGCTCGGAAGACGGCGTCACCCGCACCTACCGCCGCGAACTCAACACCATGCCCCAGTGGGCCGGCTCCTGCTGGTATTACCTGCGGTATCTGGATCCCCGCGACGACCGCCACCTGGTGGACAAGATGGTGGAGAAGTACTGGATGCCGGTGGACCTGTACGTGGGCGGGGCCGAGCACGCCGTGCTGCATTTGCTGTACGCCCGCTTCTGGCACAAGGTGCTCTTCGACCTGGGCTGCGTCTCCACCGAGGAGCCGTTCATGCGGCTGTTCAACCAGGGCATGATCCGCTCCTTCGCCTACCGCGACCGGCGGGGCGCCTACGTGGCCTACGAGGAGATCGACTTCCGCGAAGACGGCCCCCACCACAAGCAGACGGGTGAGTTGCTCACCGAGTCGGTGGAGAAGATGGCCAAGTCGCTCAAGAACGTCGTGGACCCCGACACCGTGGTCGGCCAGTACGGGGCCGACAGCCTGCGGCTGTACGAGATGTACATGGGCCCGCTGGAGACCTCCAAGCCCTGGAATCCGCGGGACGTGCCGGGAGTGTTCCGTTTCCTGCAGCGGTGCTGGCGGCTGGTGGTCGAGGAGCGGACCGGCGGGCTGTCGGAAGCCATCCGCGACGTGGACCCGGACCCGCAGGTCCGCCGCCTCCTGCACCGCACCATCCGCGAGGTGCAGGAAGACCTCGAAGCGATGAAGTTCAACACGGCCATCGCCGAGCTGATCAAGTTCGTCAACGAGATGACGCCGCGGACGGTTCGGCCGCGGTCGGTGATGGAGACCTTCGTGCTGCTGCTGTCGCCGTTTGCCCCCCACCTGGCCGAGGAGTTGTGGCGGCGGCTCAAAGGGCCGACCTGGGCCGGCTCGCTGGCCTGCGAGCCCTGGCCGGCCTACGACCCGCGGTGGGCCCGCCACGAGCAGGTGGAGATCGCCGTACAGATTAACGGCAAGGTCAAGGCCCGGCTGATGATCGACGCCGAGGCCGGCGAGGAGCAGATGAAGGAGCTTGCCCTGGCCGACGAACGCGTGGCCGCACAGCTCCTGGGGAGGACGATCAAGCTGATCAAGTGCGTGCCCGGGCGGCTGGTGAGCATCGTCGTCCAGTAACGCGCACAGCGGATGCATCGTTGATGGGCATCGAGATCGAGGCCAAATTCAAGGTCGATACCCACGACGCGCTTCGCGAGCGATTGCGGCAGGCAGGCGCCCTCTTCGTGGGCCGCTACCTGGAGACCAATCAGCTTTTCGACCGGCCCGACCGTTCGTTGACCGCAGCCGGTTGCGGACTGCGTGTCCGAGCGGTGCAGACGCTGGAGGGCCGGGCGGGCCCGCACCTGCTGACCTACAAGGGACCGCGCGAGCTGGCCGATCTGAAGGTCCGGCCGGAAATCGACGTGCGCATTGACGACCCCGACCGCGCGGCCGAGCTGCTCCGCGCCCTGGGCTACCGGGCCATTCTCGTCTTTGAAAAACGCCGCGAGAGCTGGCATCTGGCCGACGCGGCAATCGAGCTGGACGAGGTGCCGGAGATCGGCCGGTTTGTGGAGATCGAAGGCCCGGACGAGGGTGCGGTCCGGTCGGCCCGGTCTGCCCTGGGACTGGCTGATGAGACGCCGGTAGCGGATACCTATGTGTCCCTTTTGATCGCCCGCACCAGGGGTGAGACACCGGCTCGTTTTTTGTTTCACAAGGACGGAGGCGCGTACGGACGTCGGATTTAGCGGCTGGCGTAGCTACACGGGCCTGCTCCGCCCGGAGAGGCGGAACGTGGCAAGATTTCCGTTGTCGGAGGGCAGGCCCTTCGCTAAAATAGTGGTGCCGGAAGCGGATGCCCGTGCCCTCCGGCGCAAGCCGGGGCGGGGGCGTGCAGACCCACCGGCCGAGCGGCTCGTACCTTCTGAGCCGCGCGGTGTGCCCGCGGGTGGCGACCCGCGGGGGGATCAGGCCCGGTTCCCATCGCGGCCGGCACACGGCGGGCCTCGATGCCCGGGGGGTCCTTTCGAGAAGGGAGGTGGTCCGTGGCGTATCGCATAGGTGGGCTGCGGTAGGGCAGCCGACGCAAGCTGCTTGACCGCAGCTACCAGAACAATAGGCCGGTCTGACTTGCTCTTGCAGGTCGGGCCGGCCGCGTTTTTCCGCCCGCCGGCTTGGTGGTCGTCGTCCGGGGCGAGCCGCTACAACGATCCGGTGAAGTTCTCCTGAAACATCAGGAAGTCGGCCAGGTCCACGTCGCCGTCCCCGTCCGGGTCGGCGGACAGCAACGTGCCGTACTCCCATGTCTCGTCGTCGCGTAGTCCGTCATTCCCCCCGAACAGCACGGTCACGCCCCTGGGCGGCGTCGTAG
>Ga0073934_10006045_pt1 | contig 18050 bp, 12 predicted proteins | sample LarsenN4metaG_FD_76834 | JGI IMG/M metagenome (GOLD analysis project Ga0073934, IMG submission 76834) | Hot spring sediment bacterial and archeal communities from British Columbia, Canada, to study Microbial Dark Matter (Phase II) - Larsen... ... | reverse complement strand
CTCGCGCGGATGCCGCCGCCGTTCATGATGGCGACGTCCGATTTGGCCGACGCGCGCATGGCATCGGCGATCAGGTTGCCGATCGCGGCCTCGCGCGTGCGCACGGTGACGTTGCGGCTGTCGAGTTCGACCGCAGTGACGCCGATGGCGACATCCATCTGCTGGGACAGTTCCTGCTCGTATTTCGCCACCACCGCAGCCACGTCCGGGTCCGGCGTTACGGTCGCCGTGTCGATCACGCGGAACCGCGGCCACCAGGTCACCGAGCGCTGGCCGTCCTCATGCTTCACCGCGAAGGAGATGTCGATGGCCGTGACGTAGTGGGCATCGTAGCTCGATTCCACGATGGCGGTGCGTTCGTTGTAGTTGATGTAGAGGTCGTGGACGTGGCCGGTCAGGATCAGGTCGGCGGCGCGCGAATGATAGAGATCGAGGTCCTGCTTGCGGTCGGCGTGCATGACCACCAGGACGAAGTCGGCGCCGTCCTTGCGCAGCGCATCGGCCTGCTGCCGCATCGCCGGCACGGTCGGCATGAAGCGCAGGTCCTCCGAGCTCGACGTCCGTGGCGTCTCGTCCAGCGCCGCGCCGGTGAAGCCGACGCGGATGCCGTCGAAAGTCCGGATGGTGCGATCGTGGAAGCCCGGTAGCGGCTGGCCGTCGCGGTCGCGCAGGTTCGCCCCGTAAAGCGGGAAGTTCGCCTCCCGCATGCGCCGGAAGAACACCTCCTTGCCGAAATCGAACTCGTGGTTGCCGGGGACAAAAATGTCCGGTGTGATCATGTTGGTGAGCGCGATGATGTGGGCGCCCTGGTCGAGCCCCGACATCAGCGATGGCGACAGCGTATCGCCGGCATGCGCGAAGATCACGTGCCCACCCTTGGCGCGCTCGGCCTTCACCACCGCCGCAAGCCGTGCAAAGCCCCCGCGGCGCCGACCGTCCGGCATCACCTTGTCGCCCATCAGGTAAATGTCGTTGACCAGAATGAAGGTGATCGTCGTGCCCTGGGCCTCCGCCACCGCGCTGCCGGGGGGCAGGACGCTGGCCAGGACGGCAGCGGGCGTGACGAGCAGGGCGGAGCGGCGGGTAAGGGACATGGCCACCAGTGGCGTTTCGGGAAGGGGTCCTTAGCACGCATGCAATGCGGCCCGCTATCGCGTATGCTCGACCCCATGAACGACGCCACGGCCATCGACCCGGCCAGCGCGACCGCGGTCGCGCCGGAAACGCCGGCCGCACCCCCCGCCATCGGCGTGCTGATCGTCAATCTCGGCACCCCGGATGCGGCCAATGCGCCGGCCGTGCGCCGCTATCTCAGGGAGTTCCTGTCGGATCCGCGTGTGATCGAGGACCAGGGGCTCGTCTGGCAGCTCGTGCTCAACGGCATCATCCTGCCGTTCCGCCCGCGCCGCAAGGCGAAGGACTACCGCAAAATCTGGAACGTCGAGAAGGACGAGTCGCCGCTCAAAACCATCACCCGCGCGCAGGCTGACAAGCTCAACGCCGTGCTGGCGCCGCTCAACGCCCCCATCGTGGTCGACTGGGCGATGCGCTACGGCAATCCGTCGATCGAATCCCGGCTCGCCGACCTCGTCGCGCGCGGCTGCGACCGCGTCCTGGTGATGCCGCTCTATCCGCAATACTCTGCCGCCACCACCGCCACCGTCGCCGACGAGGTGTTCCGCGTGCTGATGCTCATGCGCCGGCAGCCGGCCGTCCGCATCGCCGCGCCCTATTACAGCGAACGGGTCTACATCGATGCGGTGGCGTCCTCGATCAAGGCCGAGCTTGCCTCGCTCACCTTCGAACCCGATGTCATCCTCGCCTCCTTCCACGGCATGCCCGAAGAGTACGTGCGCAGGGGCGATCCCTATTACCAGCATTGCGCGGAGACCATGCGGCTGCTGCGCGAGCGGCTGGGCTACGACGATGGGAAGCTGGTGCTGACGTTCCAGTCGCGCTTCGGCCGTGCCAAATGGCTCGAGCCCTACACCGACCAGACTGTCAAGGCGCTGGCGATGCGTGGGGTGAAGAACCTTGCGATTGCGACCCCCGGATTTTCCGCCGACTGCCTGGAGACCCTGGAAGAGATCGCGATCGAGAACGCGCATATCTTTCGCAAGGCGGGCGGTGAGAATTTCGCGGCGATCCCGTGCCTCAACGACAGCGCCCTTGGCATGGAGCTGCTGCGCCAGCTCGCGTTGCGCGAGCTGAAGGGCTGGGTGTGATGCAATGCGAGCGGCCGCGTCAATGCAGTCTCGCGCGACAACGGCCGCTGATGAAGCACAACTGAAAAAAGCAAAGGGAGGACAAACATGGTTCGCACGAGTTTGAGATTGCTGACGATGGTCGGCGTGGCCGTCGCCTTCGCCGCCGCCGCGCATGCCCAGGGCAGCTGGGCCAAGAAGGCGCCGATGGCGGCTGCGCTCAACGAGGTCGCGCTGGCCGCGGTCGGCGGCAAGATCCACGTCATCGGCGGCAGCGTGCTCGGCGTAGCCGGGCCCTACCATCAGGAATACGACATCGCCAAGAACAGCTGGCGCGGACGCGCGATGCTGCCGAAGGGTCTCGACCATGTCGGCGTCGCGGTGCTCAACGGCAAGATCTACACGGTCGGCGGCTTTGTCGCCTCGGTGCATCGAGACGGTCAGAATGCGGCCTACGAGTACGATCCCGCAAGCGATACCTGGCGCATCCTGCCGCTGATGAAGGCCGGGCGCGGTTCGGTCGGCGTCGCCGCGCTGAACGGGAAGATTCATGCCGTCGGCGGACGCAATCCGGACGGTCAGGTGGTCGCCACCCACGAGATGTTCGATCCGGCGACCAACAGCTGGAAGCTGCTTGCGCCGCTGCCGCGGGCGCGCGATCACACCGCCACGGTGGCGGCCGACGGCAGGCTTCATGTCATCGGCGGCCGCACCGGCGCTTCCACGGACAAGACCGACCAGCACGACATCTATGATCCGGCCACCAACACGTGGTCGTCGGGGCCGCCGCTGCCGACGGCGCGCAGCGGCCTGGCTGCGACGGTTTATCAGAATCTGCTGCTGGTGATCGGCGGTGAATTGCCGCCGAACACGTTCGCGCAGAACGAGGCCTACGATCCCAAGACCAAGACCTGGCGCGCGCTCGCTCCGATGCCGCACGGACGTCACGGCACCGGCGCCGCCACCAGCGGCGGCAGCGTTTATGTCGCCGCCGGATCGCTGTGGCCCGGCTCGCGCGGCGTCACCAACGAACTGATCGTGTTTACCATGCAATAACGACACGACGCGGCGGCGGGGGCGTCGGCGCGACGTGTTGAACCCGTCGCCTTCGCCGCGCGACCAATACCAATGTGCAGCGTCCCGTCGGACGCAGGATTTGGAATGCCGCCATGACCGGGCCTTGCGGCGGTGCGGGCGGACATCCACATTTCCCGCAAGCACGCTGTGAGGGATAGCTATGTTCGGCTTCGACATCTTCGCGATCGTCTTCGTCGCGCTCGTGATCCTGACGCTGTTTGCCGGCGTCAAGACAGTGACGCAAGGCTACAACTGGACCGTCGAGCGCTTCGGACGTTATACAAGGACGCTCTCGCCCGGCCTCCAGATCATCGTTCCGTTCATCGACCGCGTCGGTCGCAAGATGAACATGATGGAGCAGGTGATCGACATCCCGCAGCAGGACGTGATCACTCGCGACAACGCCACGGTTACCGTCGACGGCGTTGCGTTCTTTCAGGTGTTCGATGCTGCCAAGGCGAGCTATGAGGTCGCCAACCTGCATCAGGCGATCGTCACGCTGACCATGACCAACATCCGCTCGGTGATGGGCTCGATGGACCTCGACGCAGTGCTCTCGCATCGCGACGAGATCAACGAGAGGCTCCTGCGCGTGGTCGATGCGGCGGTGGCGCCCTGGGGCGTCAAGGTCAACCGCATCGAGATCAGGGACATCGTGCCGCCGGCCGATCTGGTCGCCGCCATGGGCCGTCAGATGAAGGCGGAGCGCGAGAAGCGCGCCGTGATCCTGGAGGCCGAGGGCCAGCGGCAGTCGGCCATCCTCAAGGCGGAGGGCCAGAAGCAGTCGCAGATCCTGGAAGCCGAGGGCCGCAAGGAAGCCGCCTTCCGCGACGCCGAAGCGCGCGAGCGGACCGCCGAGGCCGAAGCCAAGGCCACCGACATGGTGAGCAAGGCGGTCGCCTCCGGCGACATCGCGGCGCTCAACTACTTCGTGGCCGAAAAGTATCTCAAGGCGTTCACCGCGCTGGCCGAATCGCCGAATCAGAAGACGCTGATCCTGCCCATGGAGGCGACCAACGTGCTGGGTTCGCTGGCCGGCATCGCCGAGATCGCAAAATCGGCCTTCGGCGCGGATCCGCGCGGTGCCGACGGCAAGACGCCGCCGGCGCGGCGGCCGACCGGCCCCGGCTTGCCGGCGTAGGCAGACGGAGACGCAACGATGAACAGCGGCTTGTTGTCCTGGTTCTCCTCGCTCGGCGCCTGGAACTGGTTCGTAGTGGCGGCCGTATTCCTGGCGCTGGAACTGATGATGCCGGGCGTGTTCATGCTCTGGCTCGGGCTGGCAGCGATCATGATCGGCGTCATTTCGCTGGCGACGGTCTGGTCCTGGCAGGCGCAGCTCATCGCCTTTGCGGTGCTGTCGATCGCCTGCATTCCCGCCTGGCGTTATTTCGCGCGCAAGGTGGAAAGGCCGGTGGACCGGCCGTTCCTCAACCGCCGCGCCGAAGGCTATGTTGGGCGCGTGTTCACGCTGGACAAGCCGATCGTCGACGGCGTCGGTACCATCCGCATCGAGGACACGGTGTGGCGGGTGAGCGGCCCCGACCTGCCGGCCGGCAGCCGGGTCAAGGTCGCCCGCGCCGACGGCGCGGAGCTGGCGGTGGAGGCGGCGTAGCCGGGAGTCGATAATGAGTGATCAGAGGTCAGCCATCGGACGCGCGGCTGATTCCTGATTTCTGTTTACGCCAAGCCTGCGCGCAACAGGTCGTGCACGTGCACGATGCCGACCGGCTTGCCTCCCTCCGCGACGATGAGCTGGGTCTTCTTGCTGGAATTGAGGAACTCCAGCGCTTCGCTGGCGAGCTGATCGGGCCGCACGGTCTTCGGCTCGCGCGTCATGATCTGTTCGACCGGAAGGTCGAGCAGATTGGCGCTCATGTGGCGCCGCAGGTCGCCGTCGGTGATGATGCCCATGAGCCGCCCGTCCGTCCCGACGATGACGACGCAGCCGAGGCTCTTCGCCGTCATCACCACCACCGCATCCGACATCCGCGTGCCGACGGCCACCAGCGGCATGGCGTCGCCCGCGTGCATGATGTCGGAGACGAATTTCAGCATCGCGCCGAGCCGTCCGCCGGGATGCAGTTCGGCAAACTTCAGCGCGGTGAAGCCGCGGCTTTCCAGGAGCGCGATGGCGAGCGCGTCGCCCAGCGCCTGCTGCATCAACGTGGAGGTGGTGGGGGCGAGATTGTGCGGGCAGGCTTCGCGCGCCTGCGGCAGCGTCAGCACGACGTCGGCGGCGGCCGCCAGCGCGCTGTCCCGGTTGGCAGTGACCGCGATCAGCCCGATCTTGAATCGGCGCGAGTAGTCGGTGAGGTCCTTCAGCTCGGCGGTCTCGCCCGACCAGGAGATCGCCATGATCACATCGTCGGGCGTGATCATGCCGAGGTCGCCATGGCTCGCCTCGCCCGGATGGACGAAATAGGCAGGCGTGCCGGTGGACGCGAAGGTCGCCGCGATCTTGCGGCCGACATGGCCGGACTTGCCCATGCCGGTCACGATCAACCGTCCGCGCGCATTGCGGATCAGGTCGACGGCGGCGACGAAGGACTGTCCGAGTCCGTCATGGATGGCCGCCGACAACGCGCTCACGCCGCCGGCTTCCGCCTCCAGCGTCCGCACAGCCGACGCGATCAGGGTGCGGGCTGGCTCGCTCAGGTTGGCGGCGGCGCTGCGACGAGGTTTCGGTCTGGCCATGGCTGGCAGGCGCGGCTCCCGGGGGATGGCGGAGAGTACGGGCTTCGGTCCCGAGACACTAGCCGCACAAGGTCAACGTCCCATTAACCATATCCGTTTTAACTCCGTTAACCAAAGCTCACGCGGCCCGCGCACGGTCCGACGGGCGGGCTGTGTGTGTTGGGGATATCTTCGGAACGCTTTGATTCGAAACACATTTCTTGGCGTGCCCAGGAATGGCGTTGCGGTCGACGCGCAGCGCCGGGAGCAGGGGTAACGGGGTGCCGCGTCTTCGCCTTTCGCCTCTCGCTCGGGCGCTCCGCATGGTGGCGCTGCCGGCGGCGCTTGCCTGCGCTTCCGGCGAGGTGTCGGCGCAGACCGGCTATCCGCTGTTCCGCCCCGAGCTCGATGACCCCGGCAATCCGGCGGCGCGCTTCCAGCGGCCAGGCAGCGCAGCCGCCAAGGACAAGCGCGCGCAGGAAACGACCGGCTCCGTCTCCCCGATGTCCGCCACGTTTCAGCCGGCGTCCGGTGCCGGAACCACCGGCTTCGATTCCACCGGCAAACGCAAGCGCAGGACGACAGGCAAAGGCAGAGCCGGTGAGAAGGCGAAAGCGCCCGCACTGCCCAGCCGCTATGGCTCGCCGCAGGCCAATGCACTGGCGCCGCCCAAGGGCATCGTCATGCGCCCCGCCACCGGTGTCGCGCGCAAGGGTGCCTCGCCCTATTACATCGCGCCCGAGCCGGCGCCGAACGATCCGCCGCAACGCCGCCGCCCGGTGCCGGACGAGGCGCCGTTCGATCCGCTCGGCATCCGTACCGGCGCGTTCCTGCTGAAGCCCGCGATCGAACTGACCGGTGGGTACGACACCAATCCGGCGCGCACGCTCAATCCGACGCCCTCGCTCTATTGGATCGTGGCCCCCGAACTGAAATTCAACTCGAACTGGTCGCGCCACGAGTTCTCCGGCGATCTGCGTGGCAGCTATTCATGGTTCAACGAGCTGCCGTCGCAGAACCGTCCGGCGTTTGACGGCAAGCTCACCGGCCGCGTCGACGTGACCCGCGACACCCGCCTCGATCTTGAAACCAAGTTCGTTGTCGGCACCGACAACCCCGGCAGTCCCAATATCCAGGCCGGGCTTGCGAAGCTGCCGGTGTTTTATACTTTCGGCGGCAGCGCCGGCCTCGGCCATCGCTTCAACCGCTTCGACGTGTCGGCGAAGGGCGGTGCCGAGCGCACCGTCTACCAGGATTCCACCTTTACCGACGGCAACACCGCCTCGAACGAGGGCCGCAATTTCAACCGCTACTACACGCAGCTGCGCGGCAGCTATGAACTCACGCCCGGCGTCAAGCCGTTCGTCGAAGTGGGCGCCGACCGCCGCGTGCACGACCTTCTGGTCGACGCGTCCGGCCTGATGCGCGACTCCATCGGCTGGACCGTCAAGGGCGGCTCGACCTTCGAGCTCACCCGCATCCTGACCGGCGAGGCGGCCGTCGGCTGGCTCGAACGCCATTACAAGGACCCGACGCTGTCGCCGCTCTCGGGGTTCTCCGTCGACGGGTCGCTGACCTGGGTCGCGAGCGCGCTGACCACCGTCAAGCTCACCGCTACCACACGCGCCGACGAGTCGACGGTCGCCGGCGTCTCCGGCGTGTTCACCCGCGAAGTCGCGCTCCAGGTCGATCACGCGTTCCGGCGCTGGCTGATCGCCACCCTGAAATTCACCCGCGGCTTCGACGACTATGTCGGTTCGGTACGCGAGGACGACCGCTATTCGGCCTCGGCCGCGCTCACCTACAAGCTCACGCGCGAGCTGTGGCTGAAATCGGAAGTCCGCCGCGATTGGCTGCGTTCGACCGTGCCGACCGCCGGCTACGCGGCCAACGTCTTCCTGCTCGGGCTGCGGCTCGCGCGGTGAGCGCGCGTCCAGGCTATAGAGGGCGAAGTCAATCGCCGGCTGCCACAAGCTCCAATGACCGCAAACCCATGCCGAGCTGCCTGTCGTCGTCGCCTTGACCGAGGGCCTTCGGCGATGTGGCGTCGGGAAAGGCGAACTGTAGGACCACATCGGCGGCCGCGCTCTCGATGCGCAACTCCCGCACGACGACGTGATTGACCGGCGCGCACCAGGTTGCGCCCTGCCACCCGGCCCCGCCCTGTACCGTCACCGTCGCCTCCGATCCTTCCGCTCCGAAGGTTGTGAACGTGAATCGCGCGATCCATGTCCCGGGTCTTGAGCCGACCGGCAAATGCAGGCCAGCGACGGGGCCGTTGCTCCACGTTCCCCACGCTTCCGCCCATGCCCAACCGGTCGACAGCAGGTCGATGCCTGCCCCGCCGATGCAGAACTGAAACGATGTCGGCCGGTCGGGTGCGGGACCAGGCTTCCGCCTTGACCACGCGATCGCTCGATCCATCAACTCGCCGGCAATGCTGCCTGCAAACGGCGTCGGTTCGAGCGGGGGCATCGATACCCGCCGCGATGCCAACGACAGGAAGTCCGACGCAAATTCGACAGGAGGTCCGTCGTACAGCAGGAACCTTCCTTCCTTGGGACAGCACAGCCGCTCGAGAATCACGCCGACCGCCGTTGCCCGCTCGTCTTCGGCGACGAAAGGCCAGATGGCCTCCAGCATTCCCAAGCCGAATTCGAGCCAGGCGGCGCGCTTCCATCGGCGGTCGCGGTCGTGCCACTTCCTGTGAGTCGACGCATCGTGCGCTCGCTTGAAGTACAGGGGCGCCTCGACGCGGTGAAGATTGCCTACCAGCGCAAGCTTTGCGACCCACACATATTCTTCGAAGGCGCTCTCATACTCTGTCAGGCGAATCGGGCCGGCACGATCGATGGCGGCCTTTCTGATCAAGCCGCGCAGAGGAACCCCATTCAAGGTCTCAAAGATGCCGAGGGCGCGATCGAGCCTGAGACCTGTCACCGACGGAAACGACAGGCGATGCGACCACTGACCGGTCCATTGGATGTCGCAAAAATAACAGACTGCACTGGGATGCGTGCGCGCGCCTTTCAGCAGTTCCGACAGGTAATCGACGGAGGCAAGGTCGTCCTGCTGCCAATAGCAGAAATAGTCCCAGTCAGGCTGCGACATGAGCCAGTTGATATTTCCGGCCCAGCCCAGGCGCTGCTCCTGCATCACCAGCGAGAATCGTGGATCGGCCAGGTACGGCTCGCATGCGGCGGCGGTCTCGGTGTCGCCGCCGTCGACCGAAATCAACGCCCGAAACGCGCGATGGTCCTGCATCGAGATTGCATCGAGCGTCTCCCGGATGAAGCGAGCACCACGGAACGCCGGAATTCCGATCAGGATGCGACCTTGCGGCATGCAAAAATTCTCGAGCCCCTCGTTGACAGTACTACCTCATGCGAATGACTTTGGCGCACAGGGAATGTGAGGTTTCACGATGCTCGGCTTGAATTTCGTGGAAACGGAATTCGGATCCGCCGTTATGCTCGCTCAACTTCAGGGTCACGCCGACGATCGGGGCATCCTGCATTCGTTGGAGCTGGTGTCGCTGCCCTTTGTACCGCAACGGATATTTTTCGTTCAATCGGCCCGCGCCGGGCAGGTCAGGGGAGGGCACGCCCACAAGACAGCACATCAGATGTTCATTTGCACGTCGGGGCAGATCGAAGTGCTTGTAGCCCACGGCAGTCAGGACAGGCGATTTCCCTTGGACCATCCAGGCAAAGGCCTCTATCTTCGTCCACTCGTCTGGTCCGAGCAGACATATCTGTCGGCAGGCGCGACCCTCCTGGTGCTGTCCAGCGAGAGCTACGACCCCGCCAGCTATCTGCTGGATCGGCCAACGCAGGATCATGGCGCGCGAACTTAGACGCGAGCGCAGAATCGCAATCCTCGGCGCGGGAATGCTGGGGACGATTCTTGCCATTCTGCTCGGCCGGCAAGGCGTCAACGTCACGGTGTTCGAGGCCGCCGAGCGTCCGCTGGATCGGGCAGGCCGGTGGAACGAGGGCAAGATCCACTTGGGCTACACATATGCGGCGGACCGCTCGCTCGAAACGGCGCAGAAGCTGATCCCGGGCGGCATCGCGTTTCAGCGGATTGTTGAAGACCTGATCGACGGTTCGATCGAGTCCCACCTTACGACTGGAGACGACGTCTTCCTCACGCACACCAAGTCCGCGATTGATGCCGAAGCGATGTCCCATCATTTCAACGCGGTATGGGCTCTGCTGTCCCAGGTGCAGGACGGAGCAAGACGACCGTCTCGGCTCACGAGGCTGGAGCTGACTGACATCACCCGGAACGCAGACATCGTCGCCGGATTTCGCATTCCGGAGCGGTCGATAGATTCCAATTGGCTTGCCGACCGCCTGGTCGCACGTTTGATCGCGAGCGATCGCGTCGAACTTGTATGCAACTGTCCGGTGCGCGCGTTGTCGCAGGACGGGCGAAATTTCCGGATCGTCACGAGCGGCGGCGATTTCTCCGGGTTCGATACGGTCGTGAATGCCTTGTGGGAGGGTCAGAGCAGGATCGACAACGACATGGGCCGGCCGGTCCAGCCGCTGTCCTATCGGTATCGCGTCGCCGTTTTCGCGAAGGCTCCGGGCGCGCGCCTCGACAATACGCTGATCATGACCGGACCCTTCGGGGATACCAAGAACTACGATGGGGAGCACCTGTATCTGTCATGGTATCCGGCCGGGCTGCTGCTTGATCGTCACCAGGAGCACGCGCCGCCGGCGCCCGAACTGAACGACGCGATGGAAGCCGATATCGGCCGGAACGTGCTTGCCGGACTCGGTGTGTACTTTCCGGCTGTTCTCGACATTCCCCGGATCGCCGAACGGCAGGTGGTGCGCGGCGGCTGGATCGTGGCGCACGGTGAGGGCACGCTGTCCGATCCGAACTCGCCACTGCACCGGCGCGATCAGTTCGGCATATCGCGACACGGCAGCTATTATTCGGTGCAGACTGGCAAGTTTTCGGTCGCGCCGTGGCTCGCCTCGAAACTTGCGGACGGCTTGCTCGGATAGAGACGGCTCATGCGGCCTGCGCCGAGCGCTCTATCTGCCGTTGTCCAACAGTTTCTTCAGTTCCTCGCGCAGCGCCGGCGCGATGTCCGGCCGCTGCAGCGCATAGGCGACATTGGCGGCCAGAAACCCGGTCTTCGATCCACAGTCGAAGCTCTGGCCTTCGAATTTCAGTCCGTAGAACGGCTGCTTCGCCATCAATGCCAGCATGGCGTCGGTGAGCTGGATTTCGCCGCCGGCGCCGCGCTCCTGCTTCTCGAGCAGGTCGAAGATCTCGGGTTGCAGGATGTAGCGCCCGGTGATGCTGAGGTTCGACGGTGCCTTCTCGCGCGGCGGTTTCTCGACCATGGCCGTGATCTTGAACATATTGCCGTCGGTCTCGCCGACGCCAACCACGCCGTAGCTGTGGATGCGCTCCATCGGCACTTCCTCGACCGCGATGACGTTGACGCCGTCGAGCCCGCGTGCGGCATCGATCATCTGCGCGAGACAGCCGCGCTCGTGCTGCACCAGTACGTCGGGCAGCAGCAGCGCGAACGGCTCGCGGCCGATCAGCTCGCGCGCGCACCAGACCGCGTGGCCGAGCCCGAGCGGCTCCTGCTGGCGCGTGAAGCTCGTGGTGCCCGGCCCCGGCAGGTCCTGCGACAGAAGCTCGAGGTCCTTGACCCGCTGCCGCTCGCGCAGCGTCATCTCCAACTCGAACTGACGGTCGAAATGATCCTCGATGACGGCCTTGTTGCGCCCGGTCACGAAGATGAAATGCTCGATGCCGGCCTGGCGGGCCTCGTCGACCACGTGCTGGATCAGCGGGCGGTCGACCACCGGCAGCATTTCCTTCGGCATCGCCTTGGTTGCCGGCAGGAAGCGGGTGCCCAGGCCGGCGACGGGGAAGACGGCTTTGCGTATCGGTTTCATGGCGCGGATGAGTACACCGAAGGAATGAGCGGTCAGTGAATGGCAGGGGCGCACTTCCACTATAACAGGTCCGAAACCATATAGGGTTCCGATTGGGACACGAGCAAATCGCCGCGATGCCATCCCGAGGACCGATCGCTTGCATCTCGCTGCTTGCCGGCATGGCGACGCTCGGCCCGGCCGCGGCGCAGCCGGCCGCGCCCGCGCCGTCTCCGCCTCGCGAATGGAGCGGCGAATCCGGCGCCTCGGGGCATCCGCTGATGCAGGCCGCCGCCATCCGCGCTGCCGCGGCGAATTTCCGCGTCTGCTTGGAGGGCGTCTGGCCGCTGGCGCAGAAGCGCAAGGTGCCGCGTGCGGTCTTCGACAAGCTGGTCGCAGGGCTGACGCCGGACCTGCGGATCATGGACCTCATGGATTCGCAGCCGGAGTTCACCCGGGCGATCTGGGACTACCTCGACATCCTGGTGACCGATGCCCGCATCGCCGACGGCCGTGGCATTCTGGCGAAACACCGCGCGGTGTTCGACCGCATGGAGAAATCCTACGGCGTCGATCGCCACATCATCGCGGCGATCTGGGGCGTCGAATCAAACTACTCGACGCAGATCGGCGACCGCCCGGTGATCCGCTCGACGGCGACGCTTGCCTGTATCGGCCGACGCCAGGACTTCTTCCGCGAGGAACTGCTTGCGGCGATGGAGATCATCGCGCGCGGCGACCTGCGCCCGGACCATCTCGTCGGCTCCTGGGCTGGTGCGTTCGGCCCGACGCAGTTCATGCCGACGTCCTACAAGCGCTTCGCGGTCGACTTCGACGGCGACGGGCGCCGCAACGTCGTCGACTCGGTCCCCGATCTCGTGGCCTCGACCGCCAACAACCTCAAGCGCGACGGCTGGGTGAGCGGACAGACCTGGGGCTACGAGGTGGTCGTTCCGAAGGGCTTCAACTTCATGCTGGCGGATCGGACGCAGACGAGAACGATGCGCGAATGGGAGCGCGCCGGCATCCGGCGCGCCGGCGGCAAGGCGTTTCCGCGGCCCACCGATCGCGCCTTTCTCATGGTGCCGGCCGGCGTCCAGGGGCCGGGCTTCCTGATGCTGCAGAACTTCCGCACCATCATGAAATACAATCCGGCGGAGGCCTATGCGCTTGCGATCGGACACCTCGCCGACCGGCTGCGCGGCGGCGAACCGTTCGTACAGGCGTGGCCGCGGCACGAACGGGTCCTGAGCCGCGCCGAGCGGCTCGAATTCCAGCGGCTGCTGGCGCGCCACGGCTTTGATGTGGGCGAACCCGACGGCCGCTTCGGTCCGCGGACCCGCAATGCGCTGCGGGCGTTCCAGGCGGCGATCGGCGCCGCGCCGGACGGGTTCGCGACCGTCTCCATGCTCGAGCGGTTGCGCGCCCGCTGATGGAGGCAGGCCGCGGAATCCGCCGGCCAATGGGGGATTAAGGCTAATTTCCGGGCCACCTTCCAATTGACATTTTTGTCGTACTATTGGCCGATGAACGGCAGCGGTTGTGCCTTGGCGCCCGCTGTATCCGTCCCGTACGCCGCCAGACCGTGGGTTATGCAGTCGAGCACGCGAACCACCCTCCGCACGATCGCGAAAGCCGCAGCGGCGGTCTGCCTCAGCGCCGCACTTCTGGCGCCGGCGGCGGCACAATTCTGGAATCCGTTCGGCTCGTCCCCGCAGCGTCAGCAGCGCCAACCGCAACGCCAGCAGCCGCAGTCGTTCAATCCATGGGGCAACTGGTGGGGCGGCTCCTCCCAGGAGCAGCGCAAGCCCCAGCAACGGGCCCCTGTGGACTATTCGAACGCGCCGCCACAGGCACGCCGGACGCCGGAGGCGGCGGCCGCCATCACCACGCCGATCGTGGTGATGGGCGACGGCATGGCCGACTGGCTCGCCTACGGCCTTGAGGATGCGTTTTCCGAGAAGCCCGAGTTTGGCATCGTGCGCAAGCACCGCGCCTACTCGGGACTGGTCCGCTACGATCCGCGACGCGACGTGGAGTGGCCGCAGATCGCGCGCGAGATCATCACGGCGGAAAAACCGAAGTTCATCGTCATGATGGTCGGTTTCCACGATCGCCAGGCGATCCGCGAGCGCAGCGCTTCGCCGGCGCCCGCACGCCCGGGCGCGCCGGCGCCGCAGCCGTCCGAGGTGGACGCGGAATTCCACGATCCCGATTCGCCGGAAAGCCGCGCCAAGGCGAGCGCCGAACAGCAGAATGCGGAGATGCAGAAGGCTGCGCAGCCGCCGGCCGCAGCACAGCAGCAGCCGAAGGCCGCGCCGGCCGGTCCGATGGAATTCCAGAGCGAAGCCTGGCAGGCGGCCTATGTCGGGCGCATCGACGCCACCATCGCTGCGCTCAAGAGCGCGAATGTGCCGGTGTTCTGGGTCGGACTGCCGCCGCAACGCAACCCGCGCCAGGCCGCCGATGCGATCTATCTCAACGATCTCTACCGGGCCCGCGCCGAACGGGCCGGCATCGTGTTCATCGATATCTGGGACGGCTTTGTCGACGAGGCCGGCCGCTACGTGTTCCAGGGGCCGGATGTCGAAGGCCAGACGCGCCGGTTGCGCTCGGGCGACGGCATCTATTTCACGCGCGCCGGCGCCCGCAAACTCGCGCATTACGTGGAGCGCGAAATCCTGCGCAGTCTGATCGGCCGGGAAACCCCGATCGCACTGCCGGCACCGGAGCCGGCAGTGCCGGCTAAGCCCGGCACCACCGTGCGGCCGTTGGCCGGCCCGGTGATTCCGCTCACCGCCTCGATCGGCGGCGGCAAAGAGCTGCTCGGCGGCGGCACCGCGCGGCCCGGCGGCACCGATCCGCTTGCGACCCGTGTGCTTGTGCGCGGTGAGGCGATCAACGCGCCCGCCGGCCGCGCCGACAATTTCGCATGGCCGCGTGGCAGCGCCAATGCGATCCCGGAGGCCGAGCCCGAGCCGGCCGTGCAGCCGGTTCCTTCCGGTCGCACGGCCCCGCAACCACAACCGCCGGCACAGTCGGCGCGGCCGCAGCCGTCACAACCGCCCGCGTCCGCCGCGGCGCCGGCACGGGTCAAGTCACCGCCACCTGCGGAAGCGCGCCCACCGGTGCAGCGCCATATTCCGCCGCGCGCCAGCAACGACGGAGCGCCGCGCCCGCCGCTGCCGATCAACCCGCGATAGTGCACATCATCCCGCAACAACAGTGCTGCATGCGAGGGCATCGCTCGTGTCGTGCCGAGGCGTGTCGGTGCGCGAGCAACCTCGCCGGGGCCAGGTCGGGCGCGCGCAATCTGCATAATCCCGGCGTGGAATAGTAAGCTTCGGCAACGTCAGAATTTGACACAATTCTATCCACCCCCCTACATTGCCCGCCACGTGGCTGGCTGTGGGATTTGCTCCGGTGCGGGTGGGAATCCGTTGTGATTGACAAAATCCTGGACGAGCGGAGCCCTTCGCCCGATCGAACTCACATGGTCATCCAGCTGTGCGTCGCCGGCGGCGACGTTTTTTTTTTGCCCGATCGCCATGACCGCCGGCCTTCAGAATCTCGACGGCGCGTCCGTCCTACAGACAAGAGCCGGGGACGCCTGACACCGCTGCACCCGATCTCGACGGGGCCTCCGGCCGCGGCGACAGCGTCACAACAACAGACGGCCTAAGCCGCGCGCGTCCACGGGAGCGTTATCCACGAGGGGCTTCATGAGCGTCGTCAAGATCGGAAGTGAATTCTCGTTCGCCGGCTATCAGGCGGTCACGAGCAGCACCGTACTTCGCAACGGCGATTTTGCCCTGACCGGGACGCGTGCAACCGGCTCCATCGCGGGAACGATGCACCTGGATGCACTGGTGGTCAAAGGTGATGGTGCACCGGCGCCCTCAGCGATTGGGATCGCGCAGCTTCCGTTCGAGGCTTCTTTTAGCAGCAACTTGTATTCCGCAATATGGCCTGGCGGCATCGGCGCGCTGCCTGACGGCCGGTTTGTCATGGCCTACGCCCTTTATGCCGGGACTTGGTCGCATGACCTGGCGATGCCGACCTCGTATCTCCACCAGAACCTTTTTCGGTTGGGCAATCCTGCCACCAATTCCGCCAGCTCTCCTGTCCAGCACCGCGCCGATTCATTCGATTGGCTCAGCATCCCGCGCGATCCTGACACGCTGTCCAATCCGATCCTTGGCGAGCTCGAAAACGGCTTTGCGATGTCCTGGTCCGACACATCGTGGGATGCGCAGGGAAATCCGCACATCGCTCATAGGATACAGCCGTTCTACAACAATGGCTCACTTTCGCCGGGTGCGTTCACGTTCGGAGAATCGACCCTCACCACCTCCTTTGGTCGTCCGGAGATTGCCGGTTTCCTGAACGGCGGCTTCATTGTCACGTATACGAAATCCACCAACGGTCTTCCGCCGTGGGAACACGATATTTATGGCCAATTCTTTGACGCCAACGGAGCGCCCGGAGCGATCGTCAAACTGAGCGAGCCGGGGCTAGCAATACGAGAGGAGGCCCCTGAGGTTTCAGCCATTGGCGACGAATTCGTCGCGGTCTGGAACGAGGTTGATCAGTTCGATCCGGCGCAAGAATACGCGATCCGAGGCAACGTTTTCGATGCTTCCGGCAACCCGCTCGCCGGCTTTTACGTCAGCACTCCCGGCAGTTTCGTTCCCTTCAGTCACAAAGTGGCCGGCTTTCCCGACGGACGCTTTGTGGTGGTGTGGCTGCGCCCCGGTCCCGAACTCATCGGCCAGGAACTCGTCGGCCTGGTTTTCGCTCCCGACGGGACGCCGATGGGCGACGAGTTTGTCATTGACCAAGCGGGCACTGAAATTGGGCACGTAACTGTTGCTGCCCGGGAGGACGGGCGTTTCCTGGTGACTTGGTTTGACGGTTCTGCCGCCAGCGGACAACAAAGCCGCGCCCAGATGTACGACCTGGAGGGCACCGGCTACTTCTCGGAGGAACTCGATTACGTCAATTTCAATGAGCTCGATGCCGGGCAGAAGTTCGCCATCAACTCCGGCCAGAGCCTCTATGACGCGATGGCGGGCAACGACAAGGTGCTGCTGCCGAACATCGCCAACTATCAAGTCACGCCGACAGTCAGCTGGAATCCCGACCAGATCTTCAACGCCGGTGGGGGCGACGACCATGTGAGCGGCGGCGACGGCAAGGATATCATCGACGGCGGGGCGGGTAACGACACGATCTACGGCAGCAAGGGCAACGACGACCTGCGCGGCGGCGACGGCGCCGATGAGTTCAACTTTCGCAACGGCATCGGGACGTTCGCAGCCGGCACCGAGCAGACGCTGTTCGGCGGCGAGACATTCTTTGACCGTGAATACGACCAGCAGGATGTTCTCCTTCTGCCTGGCAGGCCCAACGACTACACGTTTGCGGTCGATTTCCACGGCGGTCACAGTGTCGCTTTGACGCGAACGACGATCGCGACGACGGGAAGCCAGCTGCCGAACGATGTCAAGTTTCACACGCGGGCAATCGAGCGCGTGGAATTCCAACAGGCGTTCAACAATGCCGTTACCCTGACCGCCGGCAACAAGGCCGTGGAAATGATGGCGCTCGCGGCCGAATCATTCGGGCCGGCCGCGCGCTATCACGATGCTGAGCCACTTGCGTGGGAAAATGGTGGGGGTAACTCGATCATAGACACCGCGATCGCGCGCGGCTGGCGCCCGCTGTCAGCAATGGAGCTGGGCATCGGGGCCGCGGATTTCGGTCAGATTTCAAATTCTGACGGCATTTTACGCTACTCTTTCGTCAGTGGACACTATCAGGCTAAGAACGAACGCGCGGATTCCTCGTCGGAAGCCAATGCGCTCGTGCTCGCAGGCGTCGTGAATGGAGAGCGCACGCTGGCGATTGCGTTCCGTGGGGACGACGAAGCGAGCGACACGGCTGACTTCGGGAATGCCGCTGACCACTACGAAAAATTCGAGCCGCTAGTCTCCGCGATTCAGCGCTATCTTGCAAATGATGACAATGGAATCAGGCAGGTATTGGTATCAGGCAACGGCATCGGGGGATCTGCTGCGCAATATTTTGCTCAGGAGACTCCTGATTCGGGCTCGTATCGGGTACTCACCTATTCCAGCGGTTCTCCAGGTGCCGAGGTGTTGTCGAACGCGACTAG
>Ga0073934_10006043_pt1 | contig 18052 bp, 17 predicted proteins | sample LarsenN4metaG_FD_76834 | JGI IMG/M metagenome (GOLD analysis project Ga0073934, IMG submission 76834) | Hot spring sediment bacterial and archeal communities from British Columbia, Canada, to study Microbial Dark Matter (Phase II) - Larsen... ... | reverse complement strand
TGGCGCGCTGCGGCGAAATCCGCCTCGATAGCCTTGGCACGCGCGTCGAGCGTACGCCAGTCGATCACGGAGGCGGCGATATCGGCGAGCAGCGCCAGCCGGACGCCTTGCGCTTGCGCGGTGGCGGCGTCGATCCTGGCTACGGCAGCGCGCTCCTGTGCCTTCAGACGTCCGAAAATGTCCGGGTCCCAGCTCACGACGATATTCGCTCCGTAGGAGGTCTGTTCGCGAGGGATGAAGCCCTGCTGTCCCGCCTGGCCGAACTGCGCGGGGTTTTGCCGGTTGCGGGTGACATCCCCATCGGCGGTGACGTTGGGCAGCCGGGCGGCCCCGGCACTGCGTGCGCCCGCGCGCGCTGCGTCGATCCGCGCAAGCGCTTCGGCAAGGCTCGGTCCCTCGGCCAGAGCCGCTTCGGCAAGGGCGCGGTAGGCGGGATCGTCTTCCGGCATCAAGGCGGCGAGCGCGGCACTGGTGCTGCCTTCGGGCTGGAAGAAATAAGCCTCGGGCAGATCGGGCGTGGGCGTGGCGATCTCGGGTTTGGGCTGCATCACGCAACCGGCAAGCGCCAGCGGGAGCAGCGCCGCCAAGGGGAGCGAAGGGCGGCGCATGGCTTCAGTTCTCCTGTTTCTCGGGCTTGGCAGCATCACCGGTGGAGGCCTTGGCGGGGATGAAGGCGTCGATCTGCTGCCCCACCCGGAACGCATCGCTGGGCGGCAGCGCATAGATGAGCTGGAGCACGCGCACATCGACCCGCTCGGCCGCGGAGTTGGTGAGCGAGCGCTTGGGCACCACCTGCGGCTCGGCGCGCACGAAGGTCGCCTTCACGTGCAGTTCGGCGGCGCCGCGCGGAGAGACCACCGCCGGCTCGCCCAGCGCGACCCGTGCCGCTTCGTTCTCGTCGATGTCGATTCGCACGTGGAGCGGATCGGTATTGCCCATCTGGATGAATGGCGTGCTGTTGCCGCCCCCTTGCGTGGACACGAACTCGCCGGGCCGGATATTGACCGCGAGGATCTCGCCCGCGATTGGTGCCCGCACCGTCAGCCGCTCAATTTCGGTGCGGGCGGCATTGGCGGCGGCCTCGGCCGCGGCTAGGCGCGCCTTGGCGAGGCCCAGGCGGCTGGTGGCGGCGGCTTCCTCGCCCTCGGCGCGGATCACTTCGGAGCGGCTGACCGCGGCGGGATCGGCGAGCTGGCGATAGAGGTCAAGCTGCTGGCGCGCGGTCTTCTGCGCCGCGCTCGCTTCGGCGATCGAGGCGCGCGCTTCGCTGATTGCGGCCACTGCCTGGTCGAGGCTCGCCCGGGCGGCTCGGGCATCGACCGTGAACAGCACGTCGCCGCGCGCCACCCGGTCACCGGGGCGCACCCGCACGTCAGTGACAAGCCCCGATAGCGCCGAGCCGATATCGATCACCTCGCTCGCCGGCTCGACGATCCCCGCCCCGGCGACCCGCGGCGCATCGGCCAGCGCGCCGACCGCCTTGGGCGGTTGCTCGCCGGGCTCGGTGACGCTGCGGTCGGGCTGCCCGCCGATGATGAAATAGGCAGCCAAAATCACCCCGATCACCGCGATGACCGGCAGGATCTGGCGCGAGAAACTCAGATTGCGGGGCAGGAGAGCCATGATGTCCTCGGATTGCAGGAGAGGGGGAAGGGCGGCGCATCAGTGATCATCGGGCATGTCCTTGCCATCATGGGTGATGCGCCCGTCCTCGAGCACGATGATGCGATCGGCGAGATCGAAGATGCGGTTGTCGTGGGTGACGATGATGCAGGCGCGATCGGGGGCGACCGCGACTTCGCGCAAGAGGTCCATCACCCGCCGACCCGAGCGCGCATCGAGCGCCGCGGTCGGCTCGTCGCACACCACCAGCCGCGGCTCGTGCACCAGCGCGCGGGCAATGGCGACGCGCTGCTGCTGCCCGCCCGAAAGCTGGCGCGGCAGCTTGTCGGCCTTATCGCCGATATTGAGTTTGTCGAGCAGCACCTTGGCCCGCTCGCGCGCTTCGGCGAGCGGGACGCCCTGCGCGATCAGCGGCACCGCGGCGTTGGCGGCGGCGTCGATCGAGGGGATGAGGTTATACTGCTGGAAGATGAAGCCGATGTTGTTGAGCCGGAAATTGACCAGTTCGGTATCGCTGAGCTTGTAGATGTCGGTGCCGAACACCTTCACCTCGCCCTCGGTCGGCCACAGGATGCCGCACATGATCGAGATCAGCGTGGTCTTGCCCGAGCCGCTCTCGCCCACGACATAGGTCATCTGGCCCGGCTGGATGTCGGTATCGATGCCGTGGAGCACGCGAATGGTCGATTGCCCGGCTTCGAAATCGCGGACGATCCCGCGCGCGCAGATCGCGGCCTCGGGCGCGCAGCCGCCGATCGCCCGGGTGTCCATGATGCCGCCCTCGCTCACCGGAACACCGCCGCCGGTTCGGTCCGGAGCACGCTGCGGATCGCGATCAGGCCGGTGATGGCAAGGATGATCACCACCGCCACGAGACTGATCAGCGGAATCTGCCAGGGGATGTAGAAGCCCTTGAAGAAGGGGTTGGCCGAAAAGCCGCGGATGAACAGCACGGTGCCGATCACGCCCAGAGCATAGCCGATCAGGCCCACCAGCCCGGCCTGCACCGCCACCATGCGCACGATCTTGCCGTTGGTGACCCCGATCGCCTTCAAGGCGCCGAACTGCTTGATGTTGTCGCGGATGAACAGGCTGAAGGTCAGCCCGACGATCGCCACGCCGACCACGAAGCCGAGAAATACGGTGATCCCGAAATTGGTGGGGATGCCGGTGTTCTCGATGATGAAATCGATGCCCGCCTGCGCAAAATCCTCGCGGGTGCGCGCCTTCAGCCCGGTCTCGCGCTCGATCCGCGCGGCGACTTCGGCGGGCGTATGGCCGTCCCTCACCCCGACAAGCACGAAGCTCAGCCGGTTGCGGGTGCCGGGGACGAAATTGAGCGCGTTGGAATAACGGGTGTAAAGCACCACCGTGCTGGTGAAGCTGGGGATCGAATCGGCAATGCCGCGGATCACCGCGCGCTGATCGTTGAGTTCGAGCCGCTCGCCCACCGGATCGACCTCGGGCGGGAAGAAGCGCAGCGCGCCGGTATCGTCGACCGCGACCGAATCGGGCGCGAACAGCACCGACTTGTCGCCCTTCATCATGCGCGCGGGCAGGCCGATGAGCGTCGCATCATCGACCCCGATCACCGCCACGCCTTCAAGATCGCCTTCGGTGGTGCGGACATTGGCCTGCGCGCGCAGGTGCGGCACCGCCCATTCCACCCCTTCGACCGAGCGCACCTTGTCGAGCGCGGTCGGCGGCATGGCATAGGCGACATCGGTGGTGCGGCTGACCGGGTCCATCACCCACACCTCGGCCTCGGGCGCGTTGTAGACGCCGCTCGCCCCGCGCTGCACCAGATTGACGAAGATCGTCATCTGCTGGGTGATCAGCAACGTCGAAAAGGCAATGCCGAACAACAGCCCGTAGAACTTCGGGGCATCACCGGTGAGCATCCTGATGGCGATCCAAAGCACAGGGGGAACCTTTGCGAGAGGGCAGGGTTGCGTCAGTGAGCGAATCGGCGCATTATTGAACGACATCGTTTAATTGAACGGAGACGTTCATTTTGTCAATCCGCGGTTTGTCCGCAAAAACAGGCGATTCCGGTCCGCGCCGCGCGGGTCGTCCGCTCGACGCGGCCAAGCGGCAGGCAATCATCGAGACCGCCGCGCACCATTTCTTCCATAATGGCTATGCCGCTACCTCGATCGAGCAGGTCGCCGCCGATGCCGGGGTGTCCAAGGTCACGATCTACAACCAGTTCGGCGAGAAGCGCGCGCTCTTTGCCGCTGCGGTCGAATGCGAATGCGAGAAGATGCGCGGGCACTTCTCGCTCGAGGCCATGCCCGCAGGCACCATCCGCGAACGCCTGACCGCGATCGGCGAGGCCATTTCGGCCTTCCTGTTCCGCCCGGAAATGATCCAGTTCGAGCGTCGCATCGCCGCCGAGACCGAGGCCGAACCCGTGATCGGCGCGGCCTTTCTCGAGGCCGGGCCGTGGCGGATGAAGCACGCTTTTGCCGCCTGGCTGCGTCATGCTGCCGGCACAGGCGAGCTGGCGATCGAGAATGCCGAGCTTGCCGCCGAGCAGTTCGTTTCGATGTGCAAGGGGATGGGCGATCTTGAACGCCGCTTCGGCGCGCATGTCTCACTCGCCGATCGCCAGCGCCGCATTCGGGGTGCGGTCGACGTGTTTCTCGCTGCCTATGGCGCGCCGTCCCGGGCGGGCAATCATCGATAATCCGCATCACCCTGTTCGAAATTTGGCATGATTGCCGGTGTCCCGCATTATCTTGCCATTCACCCAGTGCATCCTACATTGTGAGGCGCGAAAGGAATCCAGCCGATGAGCGAGCCCAAAGATCCCCACCAGCAGCCGGATGGCCCCAACCCCTGGGTCAGGCAGTTGATGATCTGGGGCGGGATCTTTCTTGCCCTGCTCTTGGTCGTGACCCTGTTCAGCAATGCCGGGCAGAACCCCGGCACCTCGATCCGCTATTCGGACTTCCGCGAAGCTGTGGCCGAAGGCGAGGTGCAGGAGGTGCAGCTGGGTGAGGAGCTGATCACCGGCACGCTCAAGAACGGCGAACCCTTCTCCACCGTGCCCGTGCCGAACGACATCGAGATCACCCGGCTGATGGAGGAGAACGGGGTCCAGTTCACCGGCAAGCAGCGCGAACAGCAGAGTGTGCTGCTGTTCATTCTGCTCAACTCGCTGCCGTTCCTGCTGATCCTCGGGATCGCTTTCTTCGCGCTCAGGCAGATGCAGAAGGGCGGCGGCGGCGGGGCGATGGGCTTCGGCAAGTCCAAGGCCAAGCTGCTGACCGAGCGTTCGGGCCGCGTCACCTTTGACGACGTTGCCGGCATCGACGAGGCGCGCGAGGAGTTGCAGGAGATCGTCGAATTCCTGCGCGATCCGCAGCGCTTCTCCAAGCTCGGCGGCCAGATCCCCAAGGGCGCGCTGCTGGTCGGCTCACCCGGCACCGGCAAGACGCTCCTTGCGCGCGCCATCGCGGGCGAGGCGGGCGTGCCGTTCTTCACCATCTCGGGCTCGGACTTCGTCGAGATGTTCGTGGGCGTCGGCGCCAGCCGCGTGCGCGACATGTTCGAACAGGCCAAGAAGAATGCGCCCTGCATCGTCTTCATCGACGAAATCGACGCGGTCGGCCGCAGCCGTGGGCATGGGCTCGGCAATTCGAACGACGAGCGCGAGCAGACGCTGAACCAGCTGCTGGTCGAGATGGACGGCTTCGAAGCCAACGAAGGCATCATCATCATCGCCGCCACCAACCGCCCCGACGTGCTCGATCCGGCGCTGCTGCGTCCGGGCCGCTTCGATCGCCAGGTGGTGGTGCCGATCCCCGACATCGACGGGCGCGAGAAGATCCTCGGCGTGCACATGAAGAAGGTGCCGCTGGCCCCCGACGTGAATCCGCGCGTGATCGCGCGCGGCACCCCGGGCTTCTCGGGCGCGGACCTCGCCAACCTCGTCAACGAAGCCGCGCTGCTCGCCGCGCGCCGCAACAAGCGGCTCGTCGCGATGCAGGAGTTCGAGGACGCCAAGGACAAGGTGATGATGGGCGCCGAGCGCCGCAGCATGGTGATGACCGACGACGAAAAGCGCATGACCGCCTATCACGAGGCCGGCCATGCGATCGTCTCGGTGCACGAGCCCGCCTCCGATCCGATCCACAAGGCCACCATCATCCCGCGCGGCCGCGCGCTGGGCATGGTGATGCGCCTGCCGGAGCGCGACAGCTATTCCTATCACCGCGACAAGATGCACGCCAACCTCTCGGTCAGCATGGGTGGGCGCGTGGCGGAGGAGATCATCTTCGGCCACGACAAGGTGTCCTCGGGCGCCTCGTCGGACATCCAGTACGCGACCGATCTGGCGCGCAACATGGTGACCCGCTGGGGCATGTCGGACAAGCTCGGCCCGCTCCAGTACGAGGTCAGCCAGGACGGCTATCTCGGCATGGGCCAGACGATGCGCACCATGGCCTCGGACGAGACCAACAAGCTGATCGATGCCGAGATCAAGTCGCTGGTCGAGGGCGCGCACAAGCGCGCCACCGACATCCTCAAGACCCACGAGGACGAACTCCACCTGCTCGCCCAGGCGCTGCTCGAATACGAGACGCTGACGGGTGAAGACATCCGGAACCTGCTCGAAACCGGCAAGGTCGATCGCCCGGATTCGCCGCGCGGGCCGAGCGTGCCGGCGCCGGTGCGCGGCTCCGCGATCCCCAAGGCGGGCAAGCGGTTCGGCGGCAAGGGCGATGAGGCTCCGCAGGGCGCCTGATCGCCGGTCACACCATCACCACGGGGGCGTCGGAAGCGATTCCGGCGCCCCTTTTTCAATGGTCAGCGACAGTTAAGCCGCGCCCACGACAATCTGGGCCGATTGAAAGACTAGGGTGTAACGATGCGTCAGTTCATGATGGCGGTGCTGGCCGGGTTGTTGCTCGCGGCAAATCCCGCGCTCGCCGCCGATGCCCCGCGCGAAGCCGCGGGTGCTCCGGCGACACTCGGAGAATGGATCGCGCGTGATAGAGCAATGGCTGCGCTGCCACCGGGTCCGGCGCGTGATGCCGAACTGGCGTCGCTGCATCGCGCGGTGGTCGACGGGCTGCAGGCCGCTCTGGCGGCCGAAGACGCGAAGGTCAACGCCGGTCAGGTGTCCGCAGCCTGCCTGCCGCCCCCCGGAACGACCGAACTGACCTCTGCCGAAATCGGCACCTGGCTCCAATCGCGTCCGACGAGTGAGCATGGCGAGCCCATGCAGCAGGTCCTGGCACGCTTCCTGAGCGAGCGTTTTCCCTGCCCTTGATCCCTCAGAACGCTCCCAGAACGCCGAGGATCAGCAGGAACATCGTCAGCACGAGCGGGGTGCACAGCAGCAAGATGCAGAACCGCCAGATTGCCGAAAAGCGCGACAGGCCATAGGCATAGCGCAACTGCTTGTAGAGATGCAGCGGCCCGCCGATAGTGAACAGCAGGAAGGCCCATCCGGCACCCTCCGGGATCGTGCCGAGGATCGACATGACGATGAACAGCAGCGACATGAAGCTGAGCGAATAGGTCACGAACACCGCGTGATCATAGGCCTTGAACTGCCGCCGCCAGGCGAACAACAGCCAGAAGAACGGGATCGAGAGCGGGATCAGCAGCCAGCTGAATTTATAGCCGTTGGCCTGCAACTTGTAGAGCATCAGGCTGGGGTTCTTCTTCCACTTGTCGACCAGGCTCTTGTCGATCCATTCGATCCCGGTTTTCCCGATGTCGACACTTTCGGCCTTGACCGAACCGGCCCCGCGCTTCTCGAGCATGGCGTTGAGCCCGGTCAGCTCGGCATCGATTTCCGCACGGCGCGGGTCGCTGGGCGGCAGCGCGGCGCGCTCTTTCTCGCGCGCGGCGACCTGCGCGCGCAGTTCCTGCGTGAAGTTGTCCTGCGTATCGGTAATGCCCGCAGGAAGGTCGGTCGGCGCCGATATGCCGACCATCTGAAACACCGCAAACATCGCGAAGACGCTGAACAGGAACATCGCCATCGGGCTGACGAACTTGGCGCGTTCGCCGGCGATGAAACGGCGGGTCAATTCCCCCGGCTTGAAGGCGAGCAGCGGCAGGGTGTTCCACAGCTTGCCATCGAGATGCAGCACGCCGTGCATGATGTCGTGCCCGATCGCGGCGAGGCTGCGGTGGATATGCGCCTTCTGCCCGCAATGCCCGCAGTAATGATCGCTCACCGGTGCGCCGCAATTGGCGCAAGGGGCGGGGACGGGACGCTGCCCGGAGGCTTCGCCATGCGCCGGTTCGACCGCGCGGCCCAGCAGTCCGCCTTCGATCGCGGCGCCTACGCTTTCGCCGAGTCCGTTCATTCCCACGCGCCCTTCCTGCCCTTGCGACGGGCGCAGGTATGGCGACAAATCGCGGGCGAGACCAGCGGCTTGTGTGCCGGGCTCAGCGCGCGGCGAGCTTGCGTTCGATCGCGGTCCAAAGCTGCGCGAAGGCCCGCGCTGCGGGCGCGCGCGGGGCGAAGGCGCCCACCGGCTTGCGCTCGACCGCGCATTGTTCGACCGCGCTCGCGAGCGGGATCGCCGGCCAGGTCGGATTGGCCTCGCGGGCCGCGCGGTGGAGCGTGCGGCGCAGGTCGATCATCGAGAGCACCGGCAGGATCGGCGGATGGCCCTTGCCGCTCCCGCGCACTTCCTCGACCACCACCTCGAAGGCGCGGGCCGAAAGCGGCGAGGGGGGCAGCGGCACGATCACCAGATCGGCGGCGCGCATCACCTGCGCGCTCACCTCGTTGAGCACCGGGGGGCAATCGAAGACGATGCGATCATATTCCTTGGACAGGCCCTCGACCAGCTTGGCGAGCCGCTTCTTCTTGCCCAGCCGATCGAGCTGACGACCGAGTGTGCGGATACTCTCGTCGGCCGGCAGCAGGTCGAGATTGGCGTGGCCCGTCGGCTGGACCAGCTTGAGCGGGTCTGCGCCGTCGGCAAAGATGCTTTCCGCGCTGCGCTTCTTCTTCGGATCGATCCCGAGCAGGAATCCCGAGCCGTTGGCCGCATCGAGATCCCACAACAGCGTCTTGCGGCGCGAGATCGCGGCCGCGCACCACGCAAGGTTCACCGCCAGGGTGGTTTTGCCGACGCCACCTTTGACGCTGTAGACCGCAATCGAAGCCATGTCGCCGCGCCGCCCCTCATGTTACGCATTTGTTACAGCAACAAGGGATAGCGTGCCCGCGCGCAATGGCAAGCGCCGCCGAAAGGGAGTCAAGAAGCGGTCAAGGAGGGGACCAGGTACGAAAAAAGGGGGGTTCAGACCAGCTCAAAACACCCCTAAACTTCAGACAAGCAATTGATTTTGCTGGATTCAGCCGTCGTAATCGCCGCCAAGCGACGTGGTCCGCGCCGGGGCCGAGGCGGTGATCCGCAGCGCTTCGGCCGACTGGCTGAGCGAACCGATCTCGTCGGCCTCGTCCTCGTCGTCGGGGAGGATCTTCTGGAGGCTCGTCACCAGCGATTCATGCAGCGCGCGCGGGCTAATGGTTTCCTCGGCGATCTCGCGCAGCGCGACGACCGGGTTCTTGTCGCGATCGCGATCGACGGTCAGCTCGCTGCCGCCCGAAATCTCGCGCGCACGCTGGGCGGCGAGCAGGACGAGGTCGAAACGGTTGGGAACCTTGTCGACGCAATCTTCAACGGTAACGCGTGCCATGGGCGGCCTTTTCAGAATCGCAAAAGGAGGGGAAGAGCGCAGCTAGGCACCGCCGGCCTACAAGTCAAGATAATGCAATTGGCCGCGCTTGCCGCTAGGCTGGCGCCATGAACGGGCAGACCCCCAACGCGGACGGCGCACCGGAGCCGGATCACTACGCCGATCCGGCGATTTTCCGGATCAGCGCGCAGGGGCACGATTTCACCTTCCTGCCCTGCGGTGCCGACCGGCTGGCGGCGCTGATCGCGCTGATCGAGCAGGCGCGCGAGAGCCTGTCCTTGTTCTACTACCTGTTCGATAGCGACACCGCCGGCACCCGCGTGCGCGATGCGCTGATCGCGGCGGCGCGGCGCGGGGTGGCGGTGAACCTCATCATCGACGATTTCGGCAATGACGCGGGCCGCGCCTTCTTCGAGCCCTTCGAGGAGGCGGGCGGGGCCTTCGCGGTGTTCTCTTCGCGCTGGACCCGCCGCTATCTCGTGCGCAACCACCAGAAGATCGTGATCGTCGACGATCGCAAGGTGATGACCGGCGGCGCCAATGTTTCCGACCATTACTTCGCCCCGCCCGCCGAGAACGGCTGGTGCGATCTGTCGGTGATCATCGAAGGCCCGGTGGTGGAGCGCTTCATCCGGTGGTTCGCGCTGGTCGACAGCTGGGTGGCAAGCGAGGAGGCCGGCCGGGTGAAGCAGCTGCGCGCCCTGCGCGAGATCGTCAGCCGCTGGGACGCGGGCGAGGGGCCGGTGCGGCTACTCGTCGGCGGGCCGCTGGTGCGGCGCGGCCACTGGGCGTGGCAATTGCGCAAGGATCTGATCGCGGCGCGGCGGCTCGACACGGTGTCGGCCTATTTCTCACCGCCGCGCAGCTTCCGCCGCCAGTTCGCCACGATCGCGCGGCGCGGCACGGTGCGGATGATCATGCCGGGCAAGTCCGATATCGGCGCGGCGATCGACATGGCGCGGCTGCTCTACAAGAAGCTGCTCGCCGCGGGCGCGCGGATCTTCGAGTTCCAGCCATGCAAGCTGCACATGAAGCTGCTGGTGGTGGACGATGCCGCCTATGTCGGCAGCGCCAATCTGGATAAGCGTTCGTTCCGGATCAACGTGGAACTGATGGTGCGGATCGAGGATGCGGCCGTCGCCGCCGCGCTGCGCGAGCTGATCGATCACATGGAGGCGGCGAGCACGCCGATCACCCCGCAATGGTACGCCCGCCACAGCACGCTGATCAACCGGATGCGCTGGCGGCTGGCCTACTGGATGAGCCTCGCCGATTACCGCGTCAGCCGCCTTTCTGCGCGCTGACGGAGAAGGCAGCCGGCCGCTTCTGCACGGCCCCGTCAGGTATCAGGTTTGTCCCCGATGGCCGGGCTGGTGCGGCCACCATAGTCTCTCTCCCTTTCGATCAGGGAGATATCAGATGACCAGCCGAATTCTCGCAGTCGACGTTCTTCTCGAACCTGACGAACGCATGCTGGAGCAGGCCGAACGCAACAACGCGCGCTTGCGCGAGGTCTTCCCCGACGGCTTCGCGCTCGACGAGGCGCATCGTCCGCACATCACCCTGCTCCAGTGCTTCGTGGCCGAGGAGAACCTGACGCAGCTCTGCGAAGTCACAGCCGCGGCGATCCGGGCAGCGGCGATCGCCGACCTGCAGCTGCAGGCGGACCGATGCTATTTTGCGCCGGGGCCGGGAGCCGGGGTGGCCGGTATCTGTTCGCCGCTGACGGCGGAGCTCGAGTCCGTGCAATCGGCCGTGATCGCGGCCGCCCGGCCGTTCATCGTCCCGACGGCGACGATCGACGCATTTACCGAGGGCCACGGCAATGCCGATTTTGACGCGGCGCTGATCCGCTATGTCGAGACCTTCATCGCGCAGCAGGCGGGCGCCCACTTCAACCCGCATGTCAGCACCGGCATCGCGCCGACCGCCTATCTCGAAGAAATGCTCGCCGAACCTTTCCAGGCCTTCGAATACGGCCTGGCCTCGGCTGCGATCTACCAGCTCGGGCCGTTCGGAACCGCGGCGCGGCTGATACAATGACAAGGAGGCCAAGCCCGTCACCATCAACACCCATGTCGGCCGACGCCCCATCGCGGCCTTCGGCAATTCGGACGGCGATTTCGCCATGTGCGAATGGGTCACCTGCGGGCCCGGAGCGACCTTCGCGCTGATTGTCCATCACGACGATCCGGAACGCGAATATGCCTATGATCGCGAGGCCGGATTGGCCCGGCTGGCGCGCGGCCTTGATGAAGGACCTGCCCGCGGCTGGACGATTGCCCATATGGCGAGCGACTGGCGCGACGTCTTTCCTGCCCCGGCTGCGCCCGCCTCACCGATCACGGCTGACGAATGTTCGCTGGCCGATGGGTCCAGGCGGCGCGCTGGCCTGCCGCCGCCGCCTCGGCGATGGCCTGCGCGCTCTTGTAGTCGGGCTTGCCGTTGTTGAGCCTGAGCGCGCTTTCGGTGAAGAGATAGAGCCGCGGGATCTTGTAGCCGGCCAGCCCGGCGCGGGCGTGGGTATCGAGCGCGGCTTCGTCCACCTCTCCTAGGGGCTGCACCACCGCCACCACCTTTCGCCCGAAACGCGGGTCGGGGAGGCTGACCACCCGCACGTCGTGGACTGCAGGGTGTTCGAGCAGCACCGCCTCGACCTCCTCGGGAAAGACCTTCTCGCCCCCGGTGTTGATGCACATGTTGTCCCGCCCGATGAATTCGAGGGTGCCGTCCGCCGCCCAGCGCGCGCGGTCGCCGGTCATCAGCCAGCGCTGGCCGTCGATCACCGGGAAGGTCTGAGCGTTCTTCGCGTCCTCACCGAGATAGCCCAAGGGCAGCGGGCCGGTGCGCGCGACGATGCCGACGCCGTCGGAGCCGGGGGGGATTTCATTGAAGTGTTCGTCGAACAGCTTGGTCTCGCGGCCCGGAAGCGGTTGGAACTTGCCCCCGCCGCTCGAACCGGCGGCGGTGGTGATGACGATGCCGGTGCCCGAGCTTTCGGAAGATCCGAGCGCGTCGATGATCGTCAGCGACGGGTGATGCGCGATCAGGCGTGCCTTCAGCGCGGGCGAAAACACCGCGCCCGAGGAGGTGATGCTCCGCAGCGACGCCAGCACCTGCGCGCCATCGCCGCGCGCATCGAGCCGGTCGGCGAGCGGCAGGGCGAAGGCGTCGCCGACGATGAAGATGCCGCGCGCGCCGATCCGCGCCACCTCGTCCAAAGCCAGATCGGCATCGAATTTCGGCGCAGGAAGCAGCGCCAGCGTGCCGCCCTTGAGCAGGTGGATCAGCGCGGTAAACTGCCCCGCGCCGTGCATCAGCGGGGAGAGCAGCAGCAGCGGCGAAGTGCTCGCCGGGTGATCGGGGTCGATGCGCGCCGCCTCGGCGACCTGTTCCTCGAGCGAGCCCGCGACCTGCGGCGGTGTTCCCGGCGGGCGCTGCCAGACACCGATGCTGAAGGCCTGCCACGCCTCGCGCATCGGCCACATGACCGCTTTGGGCATCCCCGTGGTGCCGCCTGTGGCGGTGAGGAACAGCGCCCCGGGGTCATCGTGAATCGCAAAGTCTTCGGGCAAGGGCGTCTCGCACAAGGCCGGCCAGTCGCCGCCGCCGACATCCACCGTCAGCGTGCCCTCGGGCATGGCCTCGCGCGCCATGTCGGCAAAATCGCTTGTGGTGAACAGCGCCTTGAGCCCGAAGCGGGTAAAGATGTCGTCCAACTCGCGCTCGCGATAGTGGTAGTTCACGTTCACCGGCACCAGCCCGGCCTTCACGCAGCCGAACCAGGCAAGCAGGTATTCGGGGGTATTGCGCAGCATCTGCCCGGCGATGTCGCCCGGTTGCAAGCCGCGCGCGGCAAGGCCTGCGGCGATCCGGTCGGTGATCGCATCGAGCGCGCCCCAGCTTACCACCCGCGCGCCGTGGACCAGCGCCTGTCGATCGGGCGGGATCGCCCGCGCCAGGGCCTTCAGCACACCTCCGAAATTCGCACCCGCAAAAGCCATGTCCGCCGCTCTCCTTGTCACTTTCGCTAGCCCCGCCCGGCGCCCGATTCCCCTACGTAAATGATGAGGCGATTTCCGGAAAATTGCGGTAGTCTCCCGAATCAGAAAACAAAGAGAGGAGCAAGGTCGGCCCATGGCTACGAATGTTGTCGAACTGCGCACGCCCCAGGGCCGCGAATCGCTCGAACGGCTGCTCGATTCGGTGACCATCACCTGCCCTGAAGACATCCACGATGCCGCAGTGAATCTTGCCCGGATCGCGCAGGAGCGGGGGATGCAGATCGCGGTGTGCGACGACATTTCCTCCAAGGAACCGATGGTCGATGCCGAGGGCACGATCCTCAATGCCGATATCTTCCGCTGGCTCGACGATGGCGCGCGCTGGTGGGAGGATCATCGCCTTGCGCTCCACTCCCCGCTGCCGCGTGCCTGCCGCTACGAGAGCGAGCCGTTTTGGGTCAACCAGCATGGCTTCAACACCCGCTGGCGCAACCACTATCTCGCCGAGATCGACCTCGCCGATTTCGAGAAGCGCGCGCTGTGCAAGGCCGCGATCGTGATTCCCGTGCACCTGCCGTTCGGCCAGATCAGCGCCTCGAGCTTCATCTCGATGGACCGCAACAAGGAAGACCTCTCCGCCGAGTTCGCCGAATATGGCGCGCTGTTCGCGATGGTGACGCGCTGCTTTGTCGCCGGCTATGTCCAGGCCAACCGCACCAAGCGGCGCATTCCCTCCGACTGCGTGCTGTCGAAGCGCGAGGTCGAATGCCTGCGCTGGGCGGCGATCGGCAAGACCGACAAGGAAATCAGCATGATCCTCAACCGCTCGCACGCCACGATCCGCTACCACATCCACCGCGCGGGCGAGAAGCTGGACTCGGTGAACCGCGCCCAGACGATCTTCAAGGCCGGGCAGCTGGGTTACTTGGGCGCGAGCGATTGATGCTGCTCTCCCCTCCCGCAAGCGGGAGGGGGTTTTCACCTTACCCCAGCTTCCTCAGCGGCTCCGACCCGTCCCAGCCGATCCCGGCCGCCTTGATCATCCCGAACAGATCCGGGCCGTCCTTGGCCTGCTGCAGGATCTCCACCAGCGTGCCGGGACCACCGCCGGCATCGACATAGATCACCTGGCTGGTGCCGAAAGTGCCCTCGATCACCACCTCGGCGCCTTCCGCCTCGCACACGCGCCGTGCCTCGGCGATGTCGTCGACGAGGATGCACACGTGGTGCAGCCCGTTGCCGGTCGATCCATACTCCCCGCGATAGATCGAGGGGTGATCGTCGCGCGGGCGGATCAGCTCGATCTGGATGTCGCCCCAGTATGCGAGGGCGAGGTCGAACACCGCATCGGTCGGCTGGCCGCGATATTTCATGCCCTCGAGGTGGATGCCCTCGATCATGTAAAAGGGGCCGACGCCCATGACTTGCGTCCAGTGCCGCACGGCTGCATCGAAATCCTCCGGCACGAAGGCCAGCTGCATCACCTCGCCAAGGGCCGCGATTTTTCCGCCGAGCGCCATGTTCCTCTCCAATCCGCTAGGGTGACCCCTCGCCCAAGCTGTGTGATATTCGGCTAAGGAGACACTGCACAAAGTGCGAGGACGAGAGGCGGGGTTTCACCCCCGAGAGGACCGGACAAGCCCAATGAACGAGATCAAGGACGTTGCCCGCGAAGATCGCTGCCCCGGGATCAGCTACACCGACATGCTCAACGGCGACACGCGCCGCCCGCCCGATTACCTGTTTGAGGAAAGCACGATCGCAATGGGCGACGAGCCGCTGTCGGTTGCGCCCTATATCTCCGAGGAATGGGCGCGTGCCGAACGCGAGAAGATGTGGCCCAACGTCTGGCTCTTCGCCGCGCGCGAGGACGAAATGCCCGATCCCGGCGACACCGTGGTGTTCGACATCGCCGGCAAGAGCTTCCTGCTGATCCGCCAGAAGGACGGCAGCGTGAAGGCTTTCTACAACGCCTGCCTCCACCGCGGCCGCAAGCTGCGCACCGAGGGCGGGCCTTCGGTGCAATTGCGCTGTCCGTTCCACGGCTTCACCTGGCGCAACGATGGGAGCCTGAAGGAAATCCCCTGCGCCTGGGATTTCAGGCACCTCGAAGGCAAGGACATGAGCCTGCCGCAGGCGCGCGTCGAGCTGTGGCAAGGCTTCGTGATGCTGACCGAGAACCATGCCTTGCCCGATTTCAAGACCTGGCTCGGCCCGGCGGCGTCGCATTACGAACGCTACGATTTCGCCAACCGCTACACCGGCATGTGGGTGCAGAAGAAGATCCCGGCCAACTGGAAGGCCACCGCCGAGGCCTTCATGGAGGCCTGGCACTCGATCACCACCCACCCGCAGCTGCTCGCCTTTCTCGGCGATGCCAACACGCGTTACGATCTGATCGGCGATCACTTCAACCGCGCGATCACACCCTCGGGGGTGCTGAGCCCGCACGTCAAGGGCAAGAATTCGGACTATGTGCTCGAGAAGATGAACGAATTCTCGGGCGGGCAGGATGCGCGCACCAACCGCCGCTTCACCGCCAGCGAGGACCCGGTGGAAGGCTATGATCCGGCCGATCCGCTGGGCGCACGCAAGATCCTTGCCGAAGCCGGGCGCAAGGGCTTTGCCGAGCAATACGGCTACGACTATTCGGACGCCTCGGACACCGAGATCCTCGACAATTTCACCTACAACATCTTCCCCAATTTCGCGCCGTGGATCGGCTTCCTGCCGACGCTGGTCTATCGCTGGCTGCCCGGCGACACGCCCGACTGGTGCATCATGGAAATCCGCCTGCTGTTCCCTACTCCGAAGGGACAGGAGCGGCCGCGTGCCGTTGCCATGACCTATATCCCCGACGACGAGCCCTTCGCCTGGGCGAACGACATCATGGGGCCCCAGCTTGCCAATGTGTTCGATCAGGACATGGCCAACCTGCCCTTTGTCCAGACCGGCATGAAGGCGATGAAGGACGGGCTGATGGAACTCGGCCACTATCAGGATAGCCGGGTGCGGCACTTCCAGACGACGCTGAAGAAATATATCGACGGGGAACTGCCTGCCGTTAAGTGACCGGCACGATGGGCTTTTCCTTCGATCTCACCGGGCGCACCGCGCTCGTCACCGGCGCGTCATCGGGTCTCGGCACGCGCTTCGGGCGGATCCTCGCCGCGAGCGGCGCACGCGTCGCGCTCGGCGCGCGGCGGGCCGACCGGCTCGCGGCGCTGGCCGAACTGATCGGCCCCGCCGCCGCCGCGGTGACGATGGACGTGGCGCGCGAGGCCGATATCATCGCCGGGTTCGATGCCGCTGAGGCAGCATTCGGCTCCCCGGTCGATACGGTGATTGCCAATGCCGGCGTGGACGGCGCGGGGATGGCGACCACCATCTCCGAAGCCGAGATCGAAGCCACCCTCGCGATCAACCTCAAGGGCGCGATCCTGACCGCGCGCGAAGGGGCGCGGCGGATGATCGCGCACGGGGTCACCAAAGGGCGCATCGTGCTGATCGCCTCAATCACCGCCTTCGAGCCCTCGCCCGGGCTGGTCGCCTATGCCGCGTCGAAGGCGGGGGTGGTGCAGGCGGGCCGCACATTGGCGCGCGAATGGGCGCGCCACGGCATCGGCGTCAACACCGTCTCCCCCGGCTACATCCGCACCGCGATCAACGATGCCTGGTTCGATACCGAAGCCGGGCAGAAGCAGATCGCCCGCTTCCCCCGGCGCCGGCTGATGGGCGAGGAGGGGCTGGATGCGATGATCCTGTTCCTGTGCTCGGATGCGGCGGAATTCGTCACCGGCGCGGATTTCGTGCTCGATGACGGGCAGACGCTGTGATGGCGCGCAGGCAAATCTCGCTCGCGGCGGGGATCATGCCCGAGGCCACGCCCGCCCAGCTGATCGAATGCGCCGCGGCGAGCGATTTCGACTTCGGCGGCATGTGGGTCGAGCGCGACACCTGGACCCCCGCCACCACCCGCGCCATCCGGCGAAAGGCGCGCGACGCCGGGGTCGATTTGCTCGATGTCGAGGTCGCCTGGATCATGCCGGGTGCGCCCGATCCGTGGCTGACCGAATTGGTGCACATCGCAGCGGAACTCGGCGCGCGCAATCTGCTGTGCGTGTCGAGCGATCCCGACATGGCTGCCACCACCGCCAAGTTTCAGGCGCTGGTCGATGCGGCCCGCGGCACCGGGGTCAGGATCAATCTCGAATTCGGCCTGTTCACCGAGGTGAAGACGCTGGCCATGGCGCGACGCGTGCTGGAGGCGGTGGAGGGCGAGGCCAAGGCGCTGCTGGTCGACACGCTCCACTGGGCGCGTTCGGGCGGGACGCCTGAGGACCTGGCGGCGATCCCGCGCGCATGGCTGAGCTACTGCCAGCCCTGCGATGCACCCGCCGAGCCGCCTGACCTGACCGATTTCGACGCGATCATCGACGATGCGATCAACCGCCGGATGCCGCTCGGGCAGGGAGGCCTGCCGCTGGCGGCAATGGTCAAGGCCTTGCCCGATCACCTGCCGATGGCGGTGGAGGAGCGTTCGGCCGCCTTGCGCGCGGCCTTCCCCGATCTCGTCGAGCGCGCCCGCGCCTGCGCACGCACCAGCCGCGCGTGGCTGGAGGGGCCTGCCTCCTACCCGTAGAATTCGGCGCGCAGGAAGTCGTCGGCCTGGTGAAGGAAGGGGGCGTTGAGATCGAGCCCTGCGGCGAGGATCGCGCCCGGCAAGGCGATGCTTTCCGCCCCGC
>Ga0073934_10006042_pt1 | contig 18054 bp, 10 predicted proteins | sample LarsenN4metaG_FD_76834 | JGI IMG/M metagenome (GOLD analysis project Ga0073934, IMG submission 76834) | Hot spring sediment bacterial and archeal communities from British Columbia, Canada, to study Microbial Dark Matter (Phase II) - Larsen... ... | reverse complement strand
GAGCCGACCCTGACGGTCGACGACACGACGCTGGCGACCAATGCCAGCGCCAGCTTCGCGGGGCTGTTCTCGGCGAGCGTCGGCAACGACCTTCCGGGCTCGGGCACGACCTATGCCCTGGCCATCACGTCGGGTCCCTCCGGCATTGTCGATGTCGCTACCAATAACGCCGTGTTCCTGTTCCTCGAGGCTGGCCAGGTGGTCGGCCGCGAGGGCACGGATGCGACCGATGCGATCACCGGCGACATCGTGTTCACGGTCAGCGTCAATAGCTCGGGCCTGGTGACCCTCGACCAGCTGCGGGCCGTCAAGCATGACGATCCGGCCGATGCGGACGAAGCAACCAGCCCGGCGACCTTGAGCGCCGACAATTTGATCCGGCTGGTGGCGACGATCACCGACCAGGACGGCGACCAGGCGTCGGCCAGCGTCAACATTGGCCAGAACCTGGAGTTCAGGGACGATGGTCCCACGACCTTTGTCCCGGAAGCGGCTTCGCTGACCAATGCTGCGGGCAGCCCAGTGTTCTTCGACCTCGATGCGACGCCAGGGGATGACAACATCCTGAACAATTTTGGCGCCGATGGGGCCGGCACCGTGCGCATCAATCCCAGCATCGACAATACGGACAGCGGCCTGACGTCGGGTAGCGTCAAGATCTGGTACATCCTCGATGCAACCGGAACGATCCTGCAGGGCAAGACCGGTGTCGATGCCGCAACCGCGGAAGCGTCGGGGACCCTCATCTTCACGATCACTATCGATACAGCCAATTCGCGTTACTCGATCGATATGGACGGGAAGGTCGACGCCTTCACGACCACCAACTTCGACGACACGAACTTCGACTTCATCGGCGGCAACTCGGCCTGGTTCGGAATCGTGCCGACCGGCCAGGTTGATGCGCCGGTGGACGACGACAGCCAGGACTTGCTGATCACGCCGCTGAACAATACGTCGATCAATACCAGCGGCATCCTGGGTGGCGTGGACACCGGACAGTCGGTTGGCGCCGGCGAGGGCTTCCGGATCGACTATGTTGTCGACCTGACCGGTGACCCGCCGAACAATTACACGCCAGGCGCCGGGGCGGCGACCAACGACCACTCGTTCGATGGTCACTGGACGACGAACGGCGCCTTCTTGACGATGCGCCAGTCGACCGGTTCGAACATCCGGATCCAGGCGTTCGACGACACCGACACCGACACGATCGTCGGTAACGGCGTCCAGGACACGATCACGGGCATCATCATCAGCTATAACGGGTCCACCAGCATTCAGCTGACGCCTACGGCTAGCCTTCAGAACATCAGTGTTGGCGGTCGGACATTCTCCTACCAGCTGGACGCCGACGGCAAGGGCGTGTTGATCAACAATGTCGCGGGCAACACCGGCGCCAATGAAACGCCGGCAACGACGGTGACGATCTTCACCGCCAATGGCTACACCAGCCTGGAAGTCGAGCATGTCAGCGGCGACACGTTCAAGTTCGCTGGCTTTGGCGCGGTGACCGAGAGCACCGACCCGGTCGAATTCAGCCTGCCCACGCAGATCGTCGATCGAGATGGCGACATTGTCGCGGGTAGCGACATCGACATCACGCTCAACCCGGCTGCGCCTCCGGTCGTTCTCGACATGGACGGCGACGGCGTCGAGTTCCTCGACATGTCGGCCAACGTCGCTTTCGACTATGGCAAGGGTCTGGTGGCGACCGCATGGGCCGGGCCGGATGACGGCATCCTCGTTCGCGACGCGAACGGCGATGGCGCCGTCAGCGGGTCGGAAATTGCGTTCGGCAGCGGCAGTGTCACCGACCTCGAGGCGCTGCACGCCCAATATGGCGAGCAACTCGACGCCAGCGATACCGACTTCACCATGTTTGCAGTCTGGAACGATGCGAACAGCAACGGCGTGGTTGACACCAACGAGCTGCAGAGCCTGGCCGAGGCCGGCATCACCAGCATCAGCCTGGTCAGTGACGGCATTGCCTATTCGGCAGCGGGCGGCGATGTGGCCGTGGCGGGCACCGCCAGCTACACCCGCGCCGACGGCTCGACCGGCGACGTCGCCGACGTGTCGTTCAGCATAGGTTCGGTCGGCAGCCGCACGCAGGAAGTCGAGCGCGTCGCCGCCAACAGCAACTCCGTCGCGCTTGCGGCGGCCGTGGCTGCGGCCGGTGTCGTGGCGGCCAGCCCGGCCGCGGCCCAGGACTTCGGCGATGCCGATTTCTCCGCCATCAGCAATGCGATCCTGGGCAGGGAAAGCCTGGGCGGCACCGGCTTCGATGCTTCCTACAACAGCCCGGCGTTCGACCTCGGTAATGCCTGGGGCGGCGGCTTTGACACCGCGATCCAGGCCCTGTCGGGTTCCTCCTACACCGCCCTAGCGGCCGGCAACATCGGTGAACTGAGCGTAAACCTGTCGCTTGGCAGCGGCCCCACCGGCCTACTCGAAGCCACCGATTTCGGCGCAATGCTGCAGATGCCGGTGCCGGCGATGGGCATGGACGTGGCCATGCCGTCGTTCGAGTCGCTGATGCCGCAGGTGGCCGGGGTCGACGCCCAGATGAACAGCAAGATCGGACTGATCGTGGCCGACGCGCTGCAAGGCGGCGGCTCAGGCCCAAGCATCGACGCTCTCCTGAGCGCGCTGCCTGGGGCGGGACTCGGCGAGAATGCTGGGCTGCAAGGCCTGGCAACCCTCGCCGGCGGCGATGTTTCGACTTGGGACATGGGGCATGCGGGCGGCTTTACGTTCGATGCCGCAACTATCATCACGACCGAAGCCATGGTGCTTCATCATGATGCAGTACAGCCGGTAGCCAACGGCTGATCACGGTGCGGGCTCCCGGTGGACGGGGGCCCGTATCCGCAAGACCAGAAGGGGGAAGACATGAAGAAGCACTGGACTCTGATGATTCCCGGGGCGCTGTTGCTTTGCGCAACTCCCGCCACGGCGATCGAACTGAAGGACGCCGTTCAGGCGGCACTCCAAACCAATCCTGAAATTCGCCAGGCGATTCACAACAAGGCGGCCACCCAGAAGGAACGCCGCCAGGCGGAAGGCCTGTGGTATCCGCGGGTATCGGTCGAAGCTTCGGCCGGGGCGCGCGAATTGCGCAACCCGACCCGGCGCTCGATCGGCATCGCCGATGACACGCTCTATCCGCTCGAGGCCAGCATCACGGGTGACCAGCTGCTGCTCGACATGGGCGGCCGCAATGCGGAAATCCGCCGTCAAGCGTCGCGTACCGACGCCGCTGCGGCACGGGTGGAAGAGCGTTCCGAGTATGTGGCCCTGAACGTTTCGCGCGCTTACATCGACTATGTCCTGCAGCAGCGGCTGGTGGCGATCGCAGATGATAATGCGACCTTCCACGAACGGCTTGCGGGCGACCTGCGCGAAGGCGTCGCCAAGGGGTCCATCAGCATCGCCGACCAGCAGCAGGCTGAAGAACGGCTGCAATCGGCGCGGGCCCGGGTGACCGAGGCTCGCGAAGACCTCGAAACGGCGGGCATTGAGTTCCGCACGCTGGCCGGCGTACCGCTGGACAGCGTGTCGGTTCCGCCCGACTTGTCGCAATGCATGCCGGCGACGCTGGAGGAAGCCGAGGCCCTGGCGCGGCAGAACAACCCGCGCGTCCAGGAATCGATTGCCGACCTTTCCACGGCCCGTGAGCTGATTACGGCCGCCAAGTCGGAAATGGGGCCACGCATCAACCTTGAAGGCACAGCACGCGTCGGCGACGACGTCGATGGCTTCAAGGGGCACACGACCGATCTCATGGCTCGCGTCGTGCTGCGCTGGCTGATCTTCAACGGCGGCACCAATATCGCCAATGTCCGCGAGCAGCAGGCCCGCTCCGACGAGGCGCATGCCCGCCTCTTCGAGATGACCCGTCGCGCCGAGGAAGATGCCCGCTCGGCCTGGAGCAGGCTGACCAACCAGGCACGGTTGGTCAGTGAGCTTGAGACGCAAAGCCGGGTCGCGGATGACCTGCTCCTGTCCTATCGCGAGCAGTTCAACGTCGGCCGCCGCTCGCTGCTCGACGTGCTCGATGCGCAGAACACGCGTTACAACGTGCAGGCGCAAGCCGAGACGGCGCGCATGGCCAGGCTTTATGCGCAATATCGCGTCCTGGCCTCGGCCAATCGGCTGATCGAATGCCTTGGCGTGCAGATGCCGCAGGCCGCCTGGAGCGACGAGCGGTCCCGCTACAAGGTCAATCCGATCCCGGCAGGGGATCTGCAAGAAAACAGCATGCCGCAGCCGGTGATGGGTCCGCCCGCGCCGACTGGCGGACGCTGAACAAGTGAAGGGGACGGGTGTTGAGTTTCATGCACTGGCTGGATTCCGCGCCGTCGCGTGAGATCGACCCTGTCCTCGACTGCCTAGCCTTCCTCGCGCGTCAGGCGGACCGGCCGTCTTCCCCGGTCCTCCTGCGCGCGGGGTTGGCGCTTTCCGATACTGGTACACTCCCCTTCCACCAGATCGAGCCCGCGCTTGACCAGGTCGGGATGCGCGGCGAGCCAATGGTTCGCCGGCTGAAGGGCTGGCCGCTGCAGAAACTGCCGGCCATTCTCGAGCTCGACGATCAGCGCGCGGCAGTGTTGCTTGAAACCCGCGCTGGCGACGGCCTGGTTTATGCGCCTGGCATTGCCGAGCCGATGTGGGTCGCGCTCGAACAGATCGAGCCGGCCTATACCGGTCACGCCGTTTTCGTCGAGGCCGACCCGACCAGGGAACGCACGGCGGAGCGTCCCTGGGACGAGGCGAAGCGCAAGCACTGGTTCTGGTCGGAGGCCTGGAAGGTCCGCAAGGAATTCTGGCCGGTGATGCTGGCGGCGCTGGTCGTCAACCTGCTGGCGCTGGCCGTGCCGCTGTTCACGATGAACGTTTACGACCGGGTCATCCCCAACAAGGCGATCCCAACCCTTTGGGTGCTCGCCATCGGCGTGGGAATCGCCTTGGGGTTCGATTTCATGCTCCGGCTGGCCCGGTCGAGGCTCGTCGACGAGATTGGCCGCAAGCTGGACGACAAGCTCAGCCAGAAGCTCTTCGAGAAGGTCATGAACCTGCCGATGGCGGCCCGCCAGGGCAGCACTGGGGCACTCGCCAAGCGGGTCTCGGAATATGAACTGGTGCGCGACTTCTTCGCCTCGACGACCGTCGTCTTGCTGGTCGACATCAGTTTCCTCATTCTCTTCCTGATCCTGATTACCGTGCTCGGCGGTTGGCTAGTTGTCGTCCCGCTGGTGGGCATCGCGGCCATGATCGCCGCGGGAGCCAGCCTGCGCCGGGCCATGGGTCAGGCCGCGCTCGACGCGCAGGCCGATTCCAGCCTCCAGCATTCGGTGCTGGTCGAATCCATCGGCGGAATCGAAACCCTCAAGGCGGCGCGTGCCGAGGGTCAGATGCTCGGGCGCTGGAAGCGCTACTCGGCCATGTCATCCGCGACCCAGGAAGAAATGCGCCGCCTGACCGGCGTTGCGATCAACCTTGCGTCGCTGTCGCAGCAACTCATCAGTGTCGGCCTGCTGGTCGGCGGCTTTTACCAGTTCAATGAAGGCAACATGTCGATGGGCGCCATCATCGCCATCGTCATGCTCGCGGGCCGCGCCATGGCCCCGGTCGGCCAGTTCGCTTTCATCATCACCCGCGCGCGCCAAGCGTTCACCACCATGGACTCGCTGCAGACGATGATGGAGCTGGAAGACGAGCGCCATGCGGCATCGCGCACCATCGTTCCCGAGATCCGGGCCGGCCGGATCGAGCTCTCTCACGTAAACTTCCGCTATCCAGCAGCCGCCAATGACGCGCTCACCGACCTCAATCTCAAGATCGAGCCGGGCGAACGTATCGGCATCATCGGCCGGGTGGCGTCGGGCAAGTCGACCCTCGGCCGGGTCCTTTGCGGCCTGTATGCGCCGACCGACGGCGTGATGACCATCGATGGCCTCGACAGCCGGCAATACCATCCGCACCAGGTGCGCGACGCCTTTCGTTTCGTCGGCCAGGATTCCGAGCTGTTCAGCGGCACGGTGCGCGACAATCTGATGCTTGGTGCCGCGCGCGCCGACGATGCCCAGCTGGTGGAAGCGGTGATCCGCTCCGGCGCCGACATCTTCCTCTCCCGCGATGCCGCCGGTTTTGATCTGCCGGTTGGCGAACGCGGCTCGCGCCTGTCTGGTGGCCAGAAGTCGCTGCTGGTGCTCGCACGCGCGCTGGTCAGCCCGTGCCAGCTGCTGTTCCTCGACGAGCCGACCGGGGCAATGGACACGCAGACCGAAACCTATTTCATCGAGCATCTGAAAAGCGCGCTTGCTCCCAAGCAGACGCTGATCGTGTCGACGCACCGCCACCAGATGCTGTCGATCGTCGACCGGCTGATTGTCATCGACGGCGGGCGCATCTTCGCGGACGGGCCGCGCGACCAGATCCTCGGCACGCTCGGCAAGGCCGCGAAGAAGGGGGCCGCGAAATGAGTTGGCTTCAGATCTTCCGCACGCGGCGGATGCTGCTCTCTGGCGCGGGCCTCGCCGCCGCCGGCACCGCCGCCCTGACGGTCAGCACGCTTGTACAGCCCGCGTCGGCAGCCGATTCCGGGCTGGTCCTCGACGCTCGCGCTGCGGCGCTGATCCAGGCGACTTCCGGGAACCGTGCCAATGATGTCAAAGCGGTCGGCGACCAGGCCCGCCTGATCAATGCGTCCATGCCGTTCAGTGAAGCCCCGGTCTTGGCCGCGCGCGCCTTCGTGCTGCCTGAAGGCGAATCGCTCGATCAGCGCCGGGCGCAGCTGTGCCTGACCCAGGCGGTTTATTATGAAGCTGGGTTCGAGCCCGTCGAGGGCCGCCGCGCAGTCGCCCAGGTGGTGCTCAACCGGATGCGCCATCCGGCCTTTCCAAAGTCGGTCTGCGGCGTCGTTTACCAGCGCAATTCGACGCCGGTTTGCCAGTTCACCTTTGTCTGTGACGGATCGCTGTACCGCCGTCCCGAAGCGTCCGCATGGAAAGTGGCGGAGCAGATCGCGCGGGCCGCGCTTGCCGGCTATGTCGAGCGCTCGGTCGGATCGGCGACCCATTATCATGCCGATTACGTCGCTCCGTCCTGGGCGCCGATGCTGACCAAGATCAGCAAGCTCGGCGCACATATATTCTACCGTTGGCCGGGCGCTTGGGGCCAGCCGGGAGCTTTCACCGGACGCTATATCGGCGAGCCGCGCGACCCGGCGTCAATGCGTCCGGCCCTGAACCTGGCGACCATGTCGACAATGGGCGAGCCGATGACCGCCGGCCCGATCACCGACGGCACCCAATTGCGTCGCGCGCCCAATGACGTCGGCGGCCTGCTCGATACGTCAAAGGGATGGACGCTAAGCATTCCGATGCCCAGCGAGAGCGCGGCGGCCGCGCAGCGCATTGCCGACAGCCAGGCGAAGGCGGCGGCGACCCAAAATGACGCACCCCCTCCAACGCGCGTGATTGCTTCACGCTGATCCGCTAGGACAAGTGTTACAATGGCGTCGCTACCTTTCCTTCCGGCCTTCCCCAAGCGCCGCGAACCGCTGACCGGTTCGCAACGGGTCATCGTCGTTTCGGCGGTGGGTTTCCTGATCTTCATCTTGTGGGCGATGTTGGCGAAGGTCGACGAGGTGACCGCCGGGCAGGGCAAGGTCATCCCGTCGAGCAAGGTCCAGCTGATCCAGGCCACCGAAGCGGCGACCGTTTCCGAACTGCTCGTCCGCTCCGGACAGCAGGTCCGCCGCGGGCAGTTGCTGGCGCGCCTCGATAATCCGCAAAGCCGCCAGATCCAGGCCGAGACCGAGGCGTTGCAGGCCCGTTCGGCGCGCCTCGCTTCGGAAGGGCTGGGGAGCTCGTCAGGATCGCTGGGCGGCGAAGAAGCAACCCTGAGCGCGGTCCGCCGCCAGACCTTGTCGAGCCGGGTCGCCGCGCTCAACGCATCCGCCGACCAGCGCCGGCGGGAGATGGCGGAAGCCCAGGCGACGGTCAGCAGCCTGAGCACCAGTCTCCAGCTCGCTCGCCAAAGGGTCGACATGCTGGAGCCGTTGGCTGCGAAGAACATCGTGCCGCAAACCGAGTTGCTTGATGCGCGCCGTGAGGTCGTCGACCTCCAGGGTCGCATCGCCGGCGCCAGGGAGCAGGCTGGCCGCGCTGCCGCCGCCATTCGCGAGGCACAGAGCCAGGCTGCGGAAGCCAATTTCCAGTTTCGCCAGGAAGCGCTCGACGAGCGCAGCCAGGTCGAACAGAAGATTGCCGTCAATGAACAGTCCCTTGGCGGGCGCGGGCCACTGGGACGGCGGGAATTGCGCTCGCCGGTCGACGGCGTCGTCAACGACGTCAAGGTCACGACCATCGGCGGCTTCGTGAACGCCGGCGAGAAGGTCATGGAAGTCGTGCCGATGGGCGAGAAGCTGCTCGTCGAGACCCGCGTGAAGCCGAGCGACATTGCCTTCATCAAGGTTGGCGACAGGGCGCTGGTGAAGGTCACTGCCTATGACTTTTCGACCTACGGCGGCCTGGAAGGCAAGGTCGTGCAGGTGTCGGCGGATTCCATCTACGACGATGCCGAGAAGCAGGCCTATTTCACGGTCATCGTCGAAACCACCAAGAGTTACCTTGAATCCGGCGCTCACCGCCTGCCGATCACGCCGGGCATGATGACCGACACCCAGATCATCACCGGCCGCAAAAGCGTCCTCAGCTATTTGCTGAAGCCGGTCCTCAAGGCACGCAGCGAGGCGCTGCGGGAACGTTAATTGGCAGGTGCCGAAGGCGTCACTGGCGCCAGGCTCGCGGCGGCCAAAGTAACCGTCGGCCGGGGACTGTCATTGGCGGCGATCACCATCGGCGGCAGTTCGCGGCGATAGCCATGGGTCCAGACCCTGTTGCCCGAAAAGGTGAAGATCGGCCGATAGTCCTGCATCTCGTAGGAATCGATCAGCCGGTCGGTGCCATTGTCGAGAACCAGCAAGCGACTATCGGCGCGCGCCACCAGCACCGCATGGTCGGTGCGGCGCAGCGCATCGTGGAGGACGACGAGGTAGAGGTCCTTTTCGGCAAAACCGGCACGGCGCAGCAGCTGCAGCTTGGCAATCGCATAATCTTCGCAATCGCCGCGGCCGCGGCGCAACGTGTCCGCGGCAGCGGTCCAGTGATCGGCCACGCCATATTGGCGAATGTCGTCGACGAAGCGGACCCGGCCGTTGACGAAGCGGTTGATTGCCTCGAGCCGCTCGATCGGCGAGCGTCCGGACAGGCTCGCCGCATAGGCCGCGGATGCAGCCCCGACGTTGCCGTTCGAAACCTTGCGCCAGCGCCGGTCGAGCGACGTGCGGGTGATCGGCAGCGCGACCGAATTGAACACGTCCGGGCGGTCAATCGAGATGGCCGGGCGGACGATCGGCATCACCGCGGGGACAATGGGCATGCCATAGCCGGCTGGCGAGACCGCCGCCGGCTGCGGCAAGGGCTGGCCGGACTGCTGGGCGAGGATCGCCGCGAGACGGCTCTGGCCACCAAGGATCGCCTGCGTCTTGCTGGCGTTGAAATAGCCTGCGGCCGGCGCGGCGGCATAGGTCTGGGCGGCGGCGGGCGCAGCCAGAAGCGCAAGGGTGGCGGCAACAGGGGCAAAGGCGATCTTGAACATCGCCCGGCTTTTCGCAAAGCAAGGCCAAGATATGCTTTAAGCCGATGGTTAAAGCGCTATTTACTAAGGAGATTCCTGGTCCAATTAGGCCAGGAACCGGTCTATTGCGGAGTTGAACGCGGCCGGCTGCTCGGCATTGGCGAGGTGGCCGGCGGCGGCGATCAGCTCAAGCCGTGCGCCGGGAATCCGTGCAGCAAGGTCCTCCGACAGTTCCGGCTGCGTTACCCGATCCTCGGCCCCGCAAAGGACGAGAGTCGGGACGTGGATCGCACGTGCGCGGTCCCTTTGGTCCGCCAGCCAGACGGCCTCGGCGCCGATCCGATAGGATTCCGGCTCGATTGCCGCCATGGTCTCGACCACATCCTCACGCAGCTCGCGCGTCGCGGCGCTGCCCAGCAGCATGTCGACCCGCGCCTCGGCCAAGGCGCGCATCCCGATTGACGTGCTGGCCTCGACGGAGCGGTGGTGAATGCCGGCGCCGTCGGGATGCAAAGCGAAGCTGTCGGCAAGGATCAGCGAGGCGCATCGCCCCGGCGCCAGAGCATGCATGGCGATCGCGATCACGCCGCCCAGCGACAGTCCGCAAATATGCGCCCGGCCAATCCCAAGCGCGTCCATCGCCGCCAGCATCGCGCTTGCGAAATCGTCGCGGCTGGCGCCGGGAAACGGATCGCTTTCGCCATAGCCGGGATAATCGAACGCGATGGCGCGGCGTGATCGGCCGAAATGCTCGAGCTGGGGCCGCCAGACCGACTTGTCCGAGCCGACGCCGTGCAGGAACAGGATCGGCACGGCATCGCCGCTGCCCTGCTCATTGAAGCCGATGGCTCCCTTGTCGGTTTGGACTACCCCCATGCCGGCGCCATGATGCCGCTTGGCCAAGGCTTTGCAAGGGCCGGGCAGGCGACTAGCGTTCGCCGGCCATGACCAGCATGACGGTGAACGGGGAGGCGTTGCGCTTCCATCTCGACCCAGCGACGCCCTTGCTGTGGGCGTTGCGGGACGCGGCCAACCTCACCGGCGCCAAGTATGGCTGCGACAGCCAGGATTGCGGCGCCTGCACGGTCATCGTCGACGGTCGGGCAACGCTCAGCTGCGCCGCCGCCATCGGCTCGCTGGAGGGCGCCGACGTGGTGACCATCGAAGGCCTGTCGAGCGGCCGCGCCCACCCGGTCCAGCAGGCCTGGGCGGCAGAGCAGGTCAGCCAGTGCGGCTTTTGCGACCCCGGGATGATCCTGGCCATCGCCGCCCTGCTCAAGGCCAGCCCGCGGCCGAGCGAGGCGGAAATCGCCGCCTTGCCGAACATCTGCCGATGCGGCGCAGGGCCACGGATCCGCCGGGCGATCGACCGGGCCGCACAGGCCATGGCGGCCGGCGAACCGGCCGGGCAGGGACGCCCGGGCCCGGACGCCGGGAAATCGTCACGGTTCAGCAACGGCTCATCTGCCGGGGAGCAGGTTTCCGGGCAGTGAACAGGGTGCTTGGTGGAGCCATCCCATGCGTCAGCTGAGCCTTCTCCTTCTGCTTGCAACGGCCGCCGCCCCGGCCCTTGCCGCCGATGACACCGACCGCGGCGGCCGCCATCACCGCGGCCAGGGTTCCGAGCAATCGGAAAGCCGGGAGCAGCGGCCGGTCGCGAACCGCCGCTCGGAAGCCGGCCAGGGCCGTGCCCCCGACATCCAGCGCACCGAGCGCGGTCAGGCGAGCCAGCCGCAATCGACGGAACGCCGGCGCGACCTTTTCCGCCAGCAGCGGGAAGCCTCGACGCCAGCGACCGAGAACCAGCCGGGACGCGACTGGCGCCGCGCTGGCCGGGACGGCGGCGTGAGCGAGGCCGGCGAGGGCCTGCGGCCTCGCGAGCGGCGCGTCCGCACCATCCCCGATACGCAGCCGGCGCCGGCGGCTACCCAGCCGCCCGCGACCCGCCATGGCGGGTTCGAGGGTCGCGCCCACCGGGATTATCGCGACGGCCGCTACCGGCGCTGGTCGCACGACTGGCGCCACGACCGACGCTATGACTGGCACCATTACCGAAACCGTCACCGGTCGATTTTCCGGATCGGCATTTATTACGACCCGTTCGGCTGGAATTATCGCCGCTGGTCGATCGGCTCCCACATCTGGCCGGGCTATTACGGCTCGCGCTACTGGCTGAATGACCCGTGGCAATATCGCCTGCCGCCGGCCTACGGGCCATACCGGTGGGTCCGCTACTGGAACGACGCCTTGCTGGTGAACATCTACACCGGCGAGGTGGTCGACGTGATCCACGGCTTCTTCTGGTAGACAGCTGGCTGCCGTTGGTCGAAGGCGCATTGAGGGCGCAGTCTGGATGTGCGCCTCACGGCATGGCGCCGCCGGCTCTTGCCGCGGCGCCCTAACCGTTTTATAGGCCTAATACACCTAGACCAGCCAGGGGCATTTCCATCATGACCAGTCGCACGGCCGCGCTCGCCGCCCTTCTTTCCACGTCGCTGCTCGCCGCCTGTGCGACGACGCCGGCGCCCCCGGTCGCGGCGCCTGCCGCCGTTGCCGTCGCCGAGCCGGTCGCGGCCCCGGCCGAAAGCGCCCACGACCGCCTGTTCCGCCTGTTCAAGCAGAGCGATGAGGACAATCTTCGGCGCAACCCGATCTTCGGCATCTTCCGCGGCGATTTGCGCTACGCGGACCAGTTCGGCGATTACATCACCGACGACTATTACGCGAAGGAGAAGGCGGCGACCGAGGCCGAGCTGGCGGCGCTGCGGGCCATTCCGCGCAGCGAGCTCAACGCTACCGACCAGCTCGCCTACGACGTGTTCGAATACAGCCAGGTCCAGGGCCTCGAAGGCTATGAGCCGCGCTATTTCGACGTCAGCGTCGTCCGCCCGATCAACCACTTCTCGGGCTTCCATACTTTCTACCCGACCTTCGCCAGCGGCAAGGGCGCGGCCCCGTTCAAGACGGTCGCCGACTATGAAAACAACCTCAAGCGGCATGCCGGCTATGCAATATTGTTGGACCGCGCCATCGGTCGCTTCCGCCAGGGCATGGCCAGTGGCGTGTTCGAAACCAAGCTGACCATCCGCAACGTGATCGAGCAGCTGGACGGACAGCTGAAGCAGAAGCCGGAAGACTCGCAATTCTACGCGCCGGTGAAGAATTTCCCCGAAGCCGTCGGCGCCGACGACCGGGCCCGGCTGACCGCTGCGACCCGCGCCATGATCGTCGACCAGATCTATCCGGCGATGACCCGCGTCCGCGATTTCCTGAAGAACGAATATCTGCCGTTGGCCCGCGACCAGGTCGGCCTGTTGGCGATGAAGGGCGGCGCGGTCCTGTATGACAAGATGGTCCGCGATTCGACGACCCTGCCGCTAAGCGCCGCGGAAGTGCACGATATCGGCCTGAAAGAGGTCGCGCGCATCACCGGCGAGATGGAAAAGGTGAAGCAGGAGGTCGGCTTCAAGGGCAGCTTGCGGCAATTCTTCGATTACCTGCGCACCGACCCCAAGTTCAAGCTGAAGAGCCGCGAGGCACTGACCCAGCGCTATTACGAGATCGGCAAGGCGGTCGACGCCAAGCTCCCCGAATATTTCTCGACCCTGCCCAAGGCCAAGCTTGAGATCCGGCCCTATGACCCGGTGATCGAGAAGTTCCAGGCCGGCGGCAGCTACGAGCAGGGCACGCCGGACGGCTCGCGGCCGGGCGTCTTCTACTTCAACGCTTTTGATTTGCCGTCGCGGACCACCCCGGGAATGACGACGCTCTATTTGCACGAAGGGGCGCCCGGGCATCACTTCCAGATCAGCCTGGCGCAGGAAAACGAAGCGCTGCCGCCCTTCATGCGCTTCGGCGGCAACACCGCTTATGTCGAGGGCTGGGCGCTCTATGCCGAGACGCTCGGCTATCCGATGGGCTTCTACAAGGACCCCTACCAGCGCTTCGGCACGCTCGATGACGAGATGCTGCGCGCCATGCGCCTGGTCGTCGACACCGGCATCCATTCCAAGGGCTGGACCCGGGAGCGGGCCATTCAATATTTCCTCAGCCATTCCGGGCAGAGCGAAACCGACGCCAAGAACGAGGTCGAGCGCTACATCGCCATCCCCAGCCAGGCGCTGGCCTACAAGATCGGCGCCCTGACCATCCAGCGGCTGCGCAAGAAGGCCGAATCCGAGCTTGGGGACAGGTTCGACATCCGCGACTTCCATGCCCAGGTGCTGATGACGGGAGCCTTGCCGATGGCGATCCTGGAGCGCAAGATCGACGCCTGGATCGCAGCCAAGAAGGCCTGAAAATGAAGCATTACGAGGTGTTGGCCAGCGCCGTCGCGCTGGCGGCGGGTGCCGTGACCTCCACGGCGCTCGCCCAGGCGGCGTCGGCGGCGGCGCAAACGCCGTCGCGCGCACTGGCGGCGCTGTTCGCGGCGAGCGACGCCGGCGAGCTCGATCGCAATCCGGTTTCGGCGCTGGCGCGCGGGGACACGCGCAATGCCGGGCGGATCGGCAACCCGCTGTCCGACGCCTACTTCGCGGCCGAGCGCGCCGCGGCGGAGCGCGAGCTGGCGGCGCTTGCGGCGATCGACCGGTCCAAGCTGACCCCCGACGAGCAAATTTCCTACGACGTGTTCAAGTGGCAGCGCAGCATGGACTTGAAGGGGCTCCAGCCGGAGATGCTGGCGCTGACCGCGGTCCGCCCGATCGACCATTTCAACGGCTTCCATACCTTCTTCGCCGAGCTGAGCAGCGGGCAGAGCATCGCCAAGTTCAAGACGGTCAAGGACTATGAGGACGGGCTCAGCCGCTTCGACGATTTCGTCGCCATCTCCGACACCGCGGTCGAACGCATGCGCCAGGGCATGGCGAGCGGGGTCGTCCAGCCCAGGCTGATCGTCACCAACAGCGTCGAGCAGCTTGACCAGATGCTGGGCGAAAAGGCCGAGGACAGCGCCTTCTTCCAGCCGCTCAAGGCCTTTCCGGCGAGTGTGTCCGCGGCCGACCAGGCGCGGCTCCGCGCGGCTTATTTGCAGGCGATCCAGGGCAAGTTGTTCCCGGCGCTGAAGCGGCTGCGCGATTTCATGGCGACCGACTACCTCGCGGCCGCCCGGCCCACCGTCGGCTTGCTGCACATGAAGGGCGGGCCGGAACTGTACCGCTATCGTGCCGCGGTCAGCACCACGACCGACATGACGCCCGAGCAGATCCACCAGATCGGGCTCGACGAGGTCAAAAGGCTGCATGCCGAGATGGACAAGGTGAAGGCTGAGGTCGGCTTCACCGGGACTCTGCCGGAGTTCTTCGAGCACATCCGCACCGACCCCAGGTTCAAGCCGCCGTCGCGCGAATGGCTGCAGCAGGAATATGTCCGCATCGGCAAGCGGGTCGAAGTCAATCTTCCCAAGCTGTTTTCGACCCTGCCCAAGGCGCCGCTCGAGATCCGCCCGGTGCCGGCGCTGACCGAGAAAGGCGCGGCGCGCGGGTCGTACGAGCGCGGCACGCCCGACGGGTCGCGGCCCGGCGTGTTCTATTTCAACGCCTACGATTTGCCGTCGCGCACGACGCCGTCGATGGAAACGCTCTATCTGCACGAAGGCGCGCCGGGGCACCATTTCCAGCTGAGCCTGGCGCAGGAAAACACCGCGCTGCCCAACTTCCAGCGGTTCGGCGGGATCACCGCGTTCAGCGAGGGCTGGGGCCTCTATTCGGAAACTCTCGGCCGCGAGCTTGGCGTCTACACCGACCCCTACCAATATTTCGGCTATCTCGATTCGCAGCTCTTCCGCGCCATCCGGCTGGTGGTCGACACCGGCATCCATGCCAAGGGCTGGACCCGCGACCAGACCATCCAGTACATCCTCGACAACAGCTCGCGCGGGCGCAGCAACGCCACCGCCGAGACCGAGCGCTACATCGCCATCCCCGGCCAGGCCTTGGCCTACAAGATCGGCCAGCTGAAGATCGCCGAGCTGCGCAGCCGGGCCGAGCGGGAGCTGGGGCCGAAGTTCGACATCCGCGACTTCCACGCCCAGGTGTTGATGACCGGCGCTTTGCCGCTGGCGGTGCTGGAAGCGAAGATCGACCGCTGGATCGCCGCGAAGCGCCGAGCGTAGTGACGCCGGCGCGTTAGCGCCGCCGGAACAGCGCGAGAGACGCGGAGCGGCGGCCGACCGGCGGGTGCCAGCCCGACCGGATCGACGTCACGGATCTACTCCGTGACGGCGCGGGCGCCAATGTCAGCATTGGGTCGAAAGCTGACTCTAGCTCGACCCACCCAGATTGGGTCCGCAAAAGTCGACGACCAGCTTGCCTGACGTCCTGTCAAACGACCCGAAAACAAGGTCGTAATCACGATCATCAATGTTCACCCACTCAGCAGGGGTCGTAACTCTCCTTCCTCTCAGAAACCCGTGCACGCCGGCCTCTCGGAAGTGGAAGAGAATCTTGGATTCATCTACCTCCCTCTCGTTGTTTAGACCGAACGAGTAGAACCGTTCCCATCGGTCCAAGCCACCAACGCAATCGTTACCCGCAACTTGAGCCTCTACCGCATCGATAAGACCGGCAGGTGGCTTTGGATGGGCCATTACCCGCTCATAGCGTTCCGCCATCTCGGTGGTGACGACCTCCGGAAGATCATTTCCATTGTCGGATGGCTGACCGCATGCGCACACGGCCAAGACGAACCATGCGAAGAAGTTGGGACGGACCGCCATCGTGGTGTTATCTACCGGTGGCCTAGTGTCCGCAATGGGCCGAAAACAGACATTGGCGAAGCAGCCGAATTTCCTGTCCTACAGCGACCGAAACATGCCAGCGTCCGCGTTCGCCTGCGGGCACTGGTTCTTTGATTTTTGAATCCGGCATCTGCGATTCGGACTGGCGCCCTAAATTCACAAAACTGGTCGCTGACTCCACGCATTTAGTGAATCTAAGCAGTGTCTGAGAGCGCCTCGGCGATCAGCCGCCGGCTGTTGTCGATGCCGTAAAGCGCGATGAAGCTGCCCATCCGCGGGCCCTGGGGCGAGCCGAGCAGCGTCTCGTAGAGCGCCTGGAACCAGTGGCGCAGGCTTTCGAACGGGTAATGCTTGCCGACCTCGAAGACGAGGTGCTGGATGCGGTCGGCATCGGCATCGGCGGGCAGGGCCGCAAGCTCGGCGTCGAGCTCCTTGAGGGCGGCAATTTCCTCGCCTTGCGGGGGCCGGCGCTCGAGGGTCGGGGCGACGAAGTCGCGGGCGTAGTTGACGGCGAGGGCGATCAGCTCGTCGAGCTCGGGATTGACCGCGGGCGAGGTCTGCGGCGCATAGCGCTGGACGAACCGCCAGGCCGTGTCCTTGTCGGCGCAGCCCGGCAGGCTGGCGAGGTTGAGGAGCAGGCCGTAAGTCAGCGGCAGGCTTCCTTGCGGCACCTTGCCGGAATGGATGTGGTGGACCGGGTTGCCGAGCTTCTGCTCGACCGGCTGGTCGGGGTAATTGCCGCGGAACTGCCAATATTCGTCCACCGCGCGCGGGATGATGCCGAGGTGCAGGCTCTTGGCGCGCTTCGGCTCGCGATAGAGATAGAAGGCGAGGCTCGGCTCCGACCCGTAGGCCAGCCATTCGTCGAGGCTCAGGCCATTGCCTTTCGACTTGGAGATCTTCTCGCCCTTCTCGTCGAGGAACATCTCGTAGATCAGCCCCTCCGGCGGGCGGCCGCCGAGCACTCGGGCGATGCGGCCGGAATGGACGCCGCTGTCGGTCAAATCCTTTCCGTACATCTCGTAATCGACGCCCAGCGCGACCCAGCGCATTGCCCAGTCGACCTTCCACTGGCACTTGGCCATGCCGCCCAGCGCCGACTGCTCGACGCGGCTTCCGTCCTCGTCGGTGAAGGCGATGGTGCCGGCCTCGGCGTCGACGACCTCGACCGGGACCTGGAGGACGCGGCCGCTGGAGGGGGAGACGGGGAGGACCGGCGAATAGGTCTGGCGGCGCTCCTCGCGCAGCGTCGGCAGCATGATGTCGAGGATCGCCTGCCAGTGGCGCAGCACGCCCTTGATCGCTTCGTCGAACGCGCCCGAATTGTAGCGGTCGGCGGCAGAGACGAATTCATAGTCGAAGCCGAACCGGTCGAGGAAGGCACAAAGCATGGCGTTGTTGTGCGCGGCGAAGCTGTCGTGCTTGCCGAAGGGGTCGGGGATGCGGCTGAGCGGGCGGCCGAGGTGCTCGGCCAGCATCGCCTGGTCGGGGACGTTGTCGGGAACCTTGCGCAGCCCGTCCATGTCGTCGGAGAAGGCGATGAGGCGGGTCGGGGCACCGCCGGTCAGCTCCTGGTAAGCGTGGCGGACCATCGAGCTGCGCAGCACTTCGGTGAAGGTGCCGATGTGCGGCAGGCCGGAGGGGCCGTAGCCGGTCTCGAAGATCATCGG
>Ga0073934_10006041_pt1 | contig 18054 bp, 14 predicted proteins | sample LarsenN4metaG_FD_76834 | JGI IMG/M metagenome (GOLD analysis project Ga0073934, IMG submission 76834) | Hot spring sediment bacterial and archeal communities from British Columbia, Canada, to study Microbial Dark Matter (Phase II) - Larsen... ... | reverse complement strand
CGATCTGATCTTCGGTTCGAACTCACAGCTGCGCGCGCTGGCGGAAGTCTACGCCTGCAGCGACGCCAAGGAGAAGTTCGTGAACGACTTCGTGGCGGCCTGGAACAAGGTGATGAATCTCGATCGCTTCGACCTCGCCTGAGCGCCGGCCGAGGGGTAGCGGTCGCAATCCGCGGCCGCTGCGCTCGGGTGTCGAGGCTGCGAGCGCGGCGATCGGATCGCCTCTGCAACACGCGCCCGGCTCCGCGCGAGCGGAGCCGGGCCTTCTGTTGTTCGCAGCCGATTGCGCTGGTCAGTAAGCGCAGACTTCAGTAAGCGCAGACGTTGATCAGGCGAAACCGGGGGCCGAACGGGGTGTCGACCCACACGCGCCGCAGGCAGCTGCCAAAATAGGCGTACCTCCAGCCATAATGACCATGCCAGAAATGGCCATGGTGGCCGTGGTGGAAGTGCTTGAAGCCTTTCCAGCCCTTGGCCTCGGCCGAACCCGCGCTCACGATGAGCGAACCGGCGGCGAGGGTGGCGACGGCGGCGGCGGCGATGACGAACTTGCGGATCATGGTGCTCTGTCTCCTGTTGCGGGATGTGGTCCATCCGTGCCCCTTCTGTCGCCGCGACCGCCAGCAAGGTTCAGACCGCGACAACGCATGTTGTTTCTGAACCCTTGTTCAGGCTTGGGTTTTTTGAAGCGGCGGAACCGTCGCAGCGCGCAGGCGCGCCCCGACGCGATCGCAGGAGTGGAGTGTGCGGTCCGTGGCGACGGCGAACTTGCTGCTCGGCGGAAGGGCCGCTATAAGCCGCCGACCTCGCAGCGAAGGCCACGCGGCACGCGCCCCGGGCAGTACTCCGCAAAGGATACAGAATGGCGATCGAGCGTACGTTTTCGATCATCAAACCCGACGCGACCGCGCGCAATCTCACCGGCGCCATCAACGCCATGATCGAACAGGCCGGCCTGCGCATTGTGGCGCAGAAGCGCGTGCGCATTACGCGCGAGCAGGCGGAACGGTTCTATGCCGTGCACCGCGAGCGGCCGTTCTTCCGCGAGCTCGTGGAGTTCATGACCTCCGGCCCGGTGGTGGTACAGGTCCTGGAAGGCGAGAACGCCATTGCCAGGTACCGCGAGCTGATGGGGGCGACCGACCCGGCCAAGGCGGCGCCCGGAACCATCCGCAAGCTCTACGCCCTTTCGATCGGCGAGAACTCGGTGCACGGTTCGGACGGGCCCGAGACTGCGGCGCTGGAGATCAGCCAGTTCTTTTCCGAGAACGAAATCGTCGGATAACAGTAATCCTGAAACATGGCGCTACGCCATGGCCTTGCGCTAGTGAAGGAGGGGGCTGCACGAACGCGACAGCGGCGGCAAGCCGCGCCGGCGCAGCGGGCAACAGGGAAGGGAAGCTCTCGGTGTCTCACATCTTGGCAGACATGATGGCGCCGGCGTTCTGGGTCGCCGTCGGCCAGATCATCTGGATCAACGTTCTGCTGTCGGGCGACAACGCGGTCGTGATTGCGCTCGCCTGCCGCACGCTGCCGCCAAAGCAGCGCTTCTGGGGAATTCTGCTCGGCGCCGGCGCGGCGGTGCTGCTGCGCATCATCTTCACCGTCGTCATCGCGCAAATCATGGCGATGCCCTTCCTCAAACTGATCGGCGGTCTGCTGCTGCTGTGGATCGCGGTCAAGCTCGTGGTCCCGAACGAGGAGCACGGCGAGGACAGCGTCAAGGCGGGCGACACGCTTCTGCGCGCGGTCTGGCTCGTGACCGTGGCCGACATCGTCATGAGCCTCGACAACGTCATCGCCATCGCGGCTGCGGCCGAAACCGCGGCCGCGCGGGTCGATCTTGCCAACGCCACCTTGATCAAGACCACCCTGATCGTGTTCGGCCTTTCCACCAGCGTGCCGCTGATCATTGCCGGCAGCGCGCTGCTGATGAAGCTGCTTGAGCGGTTCCCGATCCTGGTCTGGGCGGGCGCCGCGCTGCTCGGCTGGATCGCGGGTGAGATCATGGTCAAGGATGCGGCCGTGGTCGGCTATCTCGGCGAGGAAACGGTGCACCGAATCCACCTGTGGTCGGCCGGCGTCGGCGCGGTCTTTGTCGTGGCGGTGGGCTGGCTGATCCGGCGCGCCAAACAGCGGCGCGCGCTGGCGCATCCTCTGGTGATCGACCACGCCGGTGCGGAGGAGTATCCGGAGCGGGCCGCCCGCTAGCAGCCGGGATGCAACAGGCGCGGCCGCCCGCGATCTGCTAGGCTGCGCGCATGAACCGGCCCCTCCGCCAGAGTCCGACACGCGTCGGCGCGTCCGCCTGTCCGCACGACTGCCCCTCCACCTGCGCGCTCGAAGTGGACATCCTCGATGCGCGCACCATCGGCCGTGTCCGCGGGGCGGCCGACAACGACTACACGGCGGGCGTGATTTGCGCCAAGGTCGCCCGCTACGCCGAACGCATTCACCACCCCGGCCGCCTGACGCGTCCGCTGCGCCGAACCGGCGCCAAGGGCTCGGGCTCGTTTGCGCCGATCTCGTGGGATGACGCACTCGATCTCGTTGCCGAACGCTTTCTGCAGGCGGAGGCGCGCCACGGTGCGCAGGCCATATGGCCCTACTACTACGCCGGCACCATGGGGCTCGTGATGCGCGACGGCATCCATCGTCTGCGCCACGCGAAGAAGTATTCCGGCTTCCATTCCACCATTTGCGTCAACGCCGCCTACACCGGGTTTGCTGCCGGAACAGGCCGCGTGGCCGGCGCCGACCCGCGCGAGATGGCGAAATCCGATCTGGTGGTGATCTGGGGCACCAACCCGGTCAACACCCAGGTCAACGTGATGACGCACGCCGTGCGCGCGCGTAAGGAGCGCGGCGCCAAAATCGTCGCCGTCGACGTGTACATGAACGGCACCATGGAGCAGGCCGATCTCCCGGTTCTGCTGCGCCCAGGCACCGACGGCGCGCTCGCCTGTGCGGTGATGCATTGCCTGTTCCGCGACGGCAGGGCGGATTGGGACTACCTTGAAAGGTACACCGACGCGCCGCGCGAGCTCGAAGCGCACCTGCGCAGCCGCGATCCCCGCTGGGCGGAGACGATCACCGGATGTCCGGCCGCCACGATCGAGGAGTTCGCCCGCCTCGTCGGCGCGACCAAGCGCGCCTTCTTCCGGCTGGGTTACGGATTTGCCCGCTCGCGCAACGGCCCCGTCAACATGCATGCCGCAAGCTGCATCCCGGCGGTCACCGGCGCCTGGCGCTACGAGGGGGGAGGCGCCTTTCACAACAACGCCGACATCTATCATTGGAACAAGTCAATGATCGAAGGCACCGATCTGCGCGACCCATCGGTGCGCATGCTCGATCAGTCGCGGGTGGGAGCGATCCTGTGCGGCGACCGCGCCGCGCTCAAGGGCGGACCACCGGTTACGGCCATGCTGATCCAGAACACCAACCCGGTGTCGGTGTGCCCCGACCAGGAGACGGTCAAGCGCGGCTTTGGCCGCGAGGACTTGTTCGTTTGCGTGCACGAGCAATTCATGACCGAGACCGCGCGCATGGCCGACATCGTGCTGCCGGCGACCATGTTCCTCGAACACGACGATGTCTATCAGGGGGGCGGCCACCAATACATTCTGCTCGGACCCAAGCTGATCGAGCCGCCGGGAGAATGCCGCTCCAATCATGAGGTGATCTGCGGGCTCGCCCATCGCCTCGGCGCAACGCATCCGGGCTTCGACATGTCCGCGCGTGAACTGATCGACTGGACATTGCAAAAATCGGGCTGGGGCACGTTGGCCGAACTCGAGCGCAAGCGTTGGATCGATTGCCAGCCGGATTTTGCCACCGCTCACTACCTCAACGGCTTCGCCTATCCCGACGGCAAGTTCCGATTCAAGCCCGATTGGCGGACCGTGCCCTTCCGCATGCCGGTGCATGCCGGCCCGGTCGAGGCGATGCCGACATTGCCGGACCACTGGCCCGTGATCGAGGAGGCGGACGCAGAGCATCCGTTCCGACTTGCCACCTCGCCCTCGCGGGGTTTCCTCAATTCGACATTCAACGAGACGGAAAGTTCGCGCGCGCAGAACCGGGGTCACCCCGATGTCATGATTCACCCCGACGATGCGGCGCGGCTTGGAATTGCCGACGGCGCCGAGGTGGTGCTCGGCAACGCGCGCGGCGAGGTGCGCCTGCGTGCGCGGCTTTTTGCCGGCTTGCGGCGGGGCGTTCTGATCGCGGAGTCGGTGTGGCCGAATGACGCCTACCCCGACGCACGCGGCATCAACACGCTCACCGGCTCCGATGCGATCCCCCCCTATGGCGGGGCCGCGTTTCACGACAACAAGGTGTGGATCAGGCCAGCTCCGACGGCTGCCTGAACTTGGTTGGTGGCGACGTTTCGTCATCGAAAAGCTGCCCGTCCGGCGCGGAATTATTTTTTTGCGGCCGGAACGAACCGGCGCGGATGGTGTTATTTCCATTCTGGCCGGATCGTTGCATCTGCCACTTGTTTGCCTTTGGCCCTCGAATTGAGTCGATTGCGAACGATTTTGCATTGCGCGTGGCGTGATCGGATCGTGCATGCTGCGTTGCGCGCAACAGGGGGCCTTGCTTAGGCCGCATTTTTGCTGTCTTGTGGAGCAAGCAACAGGTTTTTGGCCGTTCCGGCCGCGGGCGCTCGCTTGGTGCTATCGTTTCGGATCATCAACCAAAACCCGAGTTGTGGCGTGGCGTGCGTAACAGCACTCTGCGCTCAATCCGAATGTTCGACTAGCTAGGAGACCGACGATGCAGAAAGGCACCGTCAAATGGTTCAACCCGACGAAAGGTTACGGGTTCATCAGGCCGTCGACCGGCGACAAGGATGTGTTCGTGCACATCTCGGCCGTCGAGCGCGCGGGCCTGTCCACCCTCAACGAAGGCCAGACCGTCGAGTACGAGCTTGTGACTGGACGAAACGGCAAAACGTCTGCCGAAAATCTCAAGGTGGGATGACGGTTTGACGCCTCACGGGGTGATTTCCCGTAACCCCCGGTCAAGGCCGGGGGTTTTGTTGTTCAGGAGCCGTCGACCGAGCGTACCGCCGGTTTCCCGTCGATCAGGCATTCGCCACCTGCGATCCGCAGGCGTCCCTCGGCCAGAAGCTTGAGCGCCTGCGGATAGATGCGATGCTCGACGGCAAGCACACGCGCAGCCAGCGTCGCGGCGGTGTCGCCCTTGAGGACCGGGACCGCCTCCTGCAGCACGATCGGTCCCGAATCCAGTTCGGGCACGACGAAATGCACCGTGGCACCATGCCGCGTCGCGCCGGCGGCGAGTGCACGCGCATGCGTGTCGAGGCCCTTGAAGTCGGGCAGCAGCGACGGATGGATGTTGAGCATCCGTCCTTCCCATTGTCGCACGAACCAGGGCGTCAACACCCGCATGAAGCCGGCAAGGCACACGAGCTCGACGTTGTGCGCCTGCAATTCGGCCTGCAACGCCCGCTCGAACGCCTCGCGGTCCTTGCCGAACGCTCGATGATCCACGACCGCAGTGGCAATTCCGGCCGCGCGTGCGCGCGCAAGCCCCTCGGCCTGCGGCTCGTTGGAAACGACAAGGACGATCTCCGCGGGATAGGCGGGATCCTTCGCCGCTTCGATCAGCGCCGCCAGGTTGGAGCCGCGTCCGGAAATCAGCACGGCGACTCGCTTGCGCGCCATCCGTCACATGCCCTTGATACGCGACGTGGCGATGCAGGCGGAGCGCGTCATCCCACGCATCGATCCGCTCCTAGAGTTCGAGCCGCCCGCCGTAGGTGACGCGCGGCGTCCCCTCGCGGGCCGCGACGGTTTCGCCGAGCCGGACAACGGCCTCGCCCGCACGCCGGAGCACTCCGGCGACCGTCTCCGCCCCCTGCGGCGACACGATCGCCACCATGCCCACGCCGCAATTGAACGTGCGCAGCATCTCCGGCTCGGAAATATCACCGCACCGCGCAAGCCAACGGAAGATCGGCGGAACGGCGATCGCCGAAAGATCAAGGCGCACGCCGAGCCCCGGCGGCAACACGCGCGGAATATTGTCGGGAAAGCCGCCGCCCGTGATGTGGGCGAACGCCTTGACCGCGCCGGTCTCGCGGATCGCCGCGAGGCAGGCCCTCACATAGATGCGGGTCGGTGTGAGCGCGGCCTCGCCGAGCGTGCGCGCAGAATCAAACGGCGCCGGTGCGTCCCAGCCAAGGCCCGCACGTTCCACCACCTTGCGCAGCAGAGAATAGCCGTTGGAATGGACGCCCGAGGAGGCGATGCCGAGCACCACATCGCCCTCGGCCACGTCGCCTCGCGGCAGCAGTGCCGTCCGCTCGGCCGCTCCTACAGCAAAGCCGGCGAGATCATAATCGCCGCCGCGATAGAGACCGGGCATTTCCGCCGTTTCTCCGCCGATCAACGCGCAACCGGCCTGCCGGCAGCCCTCCGCGATGCCCGCCACCACCGCCGCCCCGACCGCCGGATCGAGCCGGCCGCAAGCGAAGTAGTCGAGAAAGAACAGCGGCTCGGCACCCTGCACCACAAGGTCATTGACCGACATGGCGACAAGATCGATGCCGATCGTGCCGTGGATCCCGGTTTCCACGGCAACCTTGACCTTGGTGCCGACGCCGTCGGTCGCCGCCACCAGCACGGGATCGGAAAATCCCGCGCGCTTGAGATCGAACAGGCCGCCAAAGCCTCCGATCTCGGCATCGGCGCCGGGCCGCGCGGTCGCCTTCACCAGCGGCCTGATCATGTCCACCATGCGGTTTCCGGCGTCGATGTCCACGCCCGCGCCGGCATAGGTGAGGCCCTTTTCGGTCATGCCCGTGCCTACGTCGAATTCGAATCGTGTGCAACGGCCGCTGCGCCGATATACTCAAGTGAGAATCGCAACCGGTGCCGGATATGGGGCGGCGCGGGGGCGAGCCGGGGCCCCGTTTGAGTATTCCGAATCTCATCACCCTTGCGCGCATTCTACTCGTTCCGGTCGTGGTCTGGGCGATCGCGACCGGGCACATGGATGTCGCCTTCCTCCTGTTCCTGCTGGCCGCCATCAGCGACGCCGTGGACGGGTTCCTCGCCAAGCGCTTCGGCATGACGACCGCGCTTGGCGCCTATCTCGATCCGCTCGCCGACAAGGTGCTGATCGTGTCGATCTATGTGGCGCTCGGCATCGCCAATGCCATCCCGCCCTGGCTCGTGATCCTCGTCGTCTCGCGCGACATCATGATCGTCGGCGCCGTCATCCTGTCATGGCTCGTCGACCGGCCGGTGGCGATCCGGCCGCACACCGTGTCCAAGATCAACACCGGCGTGCAGATTTTCCTCGCCTGCCTCGTGCTGGCGGCGCAGGGCTTCCGATTTGACGCCGAGCCGTTGTTGACACTGGTGATGGCGCTGGTCGCGGTATTGACCTTGGTTTCGGTCGGCCTCTATCTCGCCGAGTGGGTGCGCCACATGAACTCGGCGGAGCGCGGGAGCTGAGACCCGGGGGCACCGCCGTCGCCACAGCGGTGCTTCGATGGCGTTTGAACGGCAGATTGCGTTCTGGGTCTCAACTGTCGTCGCGCTCGTGGCCCTCTTGTGGCTGTTCAGTGCCATCCTCTTGCCCTTCGTCGTCGGAATGGCGCTGGCGTTCCTGCTCAATCCGCTGACCGATCGGCTCGAACGCATCGGCGCGAACCGGGTGGCGGCGGCGCTGATCATGGTTGCCGCCGTCGTCCTGGCCTTCGTTCTGCTGGTGCTGCTGATCGCGCCGATCCTTTTCGAGCAGCTCGGCCTCTTCATTGAGCGCATTCCGGATTATGTGCGCCGGCTGCAGCAATTGCTCGCCGATCCGAGCCGGCCTTGGCTGCGCCGCATCGCCGGCGAAGGGTTGGGCAGCGGCGAAAAGGCGGTCGGCGATCTCGTCGCCCAGGGCGCGGTGTGGCTGACCGCGTTCCTGCGCTCGCTGTGGTCGGGAGGACAGGCGCTGGTTTCGGTGTTCTCGCTGGTCGTGGTCATGCCGGTCGTGGCGTTCTATCTGCTTTGCGACTGGCCGCGCATGATCGCCGTCGCCGACGAATGGGTGCCGCGGCCGCACCGCGATACGGTGCGCGCGCTCGCGCGCGAGATCGACGCCGCCATCTCCGGCTTCATCCGCGGGCAGATCGCGGTGTGCCTGATTCTGGGCGCGTTCTATGCCGCCGCGCTGACGTTGACCGGCCTCAACTTTGCGCTCTTGATCGGGCTCCTGTCGGGCATCGTCAGCTTCATTCCCTATGTCGGCTCGATCACGGGGCTCGTGCTCGCCGGCGGCATCGCGGTCGCGCAGTTCTGGCCGGACTGGACCTGGATCGTGGCGGTGCTGCTGATCTTCCTCGTCGGCCAGTTCATCGAAGGCAACGTGCTGCAGCCCTGGCTGGTCGGGCAAAGCGTCGGTCTGCATCCGGTCTGGCTGATGTTCGCGCTGTTCGCTTTCGGCTACCTGTTCGGATTCGTCGGGCTTCTGCTTGCCGTGCCGCTGGCCGCGGCGGTGGCCGTGCTCGCGCGCTTTGCATTGCGGCAGTACCGGGCAAGCCCGCTCTACACCGGGGAGGACGGCTGATCGTGGTGGGCGGGGACGCCGTTGCGACCTTGCGGGGGGCGGGCGAGCCACGCCAGCTTGCGCTCGCGCTCGATCACGCCGAGAGCTTCGCCCGCGAGGACTTCCTGCCGGGTCCGTCCAACCTCGCGGCGCTGTCGCTGATCGAAAGCTGGCCCGATTGGCCCTCGCGCAGCATGCTGCTGCGCGGGCCGGAAGGCTCCGGCAAGAGCCACCTCGCCGCTATCTGGGCGCGCGAGGCGGGCGCGCGCACGGTCTCCCCGCGTGCGCTCGCGGGTGCCGACGTGCCCATCGCCGTCGCCACCGGTGCGCTGGTCGTCGACAACCTCGCCGAAGGCGAGTTCGACGAGGCGGCCCTGTTCCACCTGCTCAACCTCGTGCGCGAGGAGGGCACCTATCTGCTCATCACCGCGCGCAGCGCGCCGTCCACGTGGCGCATCGCGCTTGCAGACCTCGCCTCGCGTCTGAGGGCCATTCCCGTCGTCGCGCTCACCGCGCCCGACGACGCACTTCTGCGCGCCGTGATCGTCAAGCTGTTCGCCGATCGCCAGCTTACGGTCGAGGAATCGCTTGTTGCCTACCTTGCCACCCGCATCGACCGGACCTTCGCCGCCGCGCGCCGGGCGGTGCAGACGCTCGACCGTGAGGCGCTGCGCCGCAAGCGGCCGGTGACGCGGGCGCTGGCGGCCGAGCTGCTGTGCGAACCTTGACGGAATACGGTCGGCGCGGGCATGTCATGCAGGCGTCACGTTTGGCAGGCAGCATGAGGCCGTCATCAAACGGTCACAAACGCCATGGCCGACCAGGTTCAAGCCGCTGTTATAAAAGAGGAATCGGCTTCCCCGCCGGCGCCCTTGCGCGAGCCCGCGGCGGCCCTCGCCCGGAGCCCGGAACGGTTCATCAACCGCGAATTGTCTTGGCTGCACTTCAATCGGCGGGTTCTGGAGGAGGCAGAAAATCCCAGCCACCCGCTGTTTGAAAAGGTCCGCTTCCTCTCGATTTCGGCCAGCAACCTTGACGAGTTCTTCATGGTGCGGGTCGCCGGCCTGAAGGGACAGGTGCGGGCCGGCGTGACCACCAGAAGTCCCGACGGGCTCACCCCCGGCGAGCAGCTCGCGCGAATCGCTGATGCGGTCTCAAGCCTCGCCAGCGACCAGCAGGCGCGCTGGCGCGAACTGCGCCAGGAATTGCGCGAACAGAACATCGTGCTGGTCGATGCCGACGGTCTGAAGAAACCCGAGCGCGCCTGGCTCGAGGACTATTTTCTGCGCCACATCTTCCCCGTGCTCACACCGCTCGCGATCGACCCGGCGCACCCGTTTCCCTTCATCCCCAATCTCGGCTTCTCCATCGCTTTTCAGCTCGTGCGCTCCAGCGACGGCAGGTCGATGAATGCGCTCGTGCGCGTCCCGCAGACGATCGACCGGTTCATCCGCATCGGCGCCACAGCGGACGGCGGCGCGGTGCGCTTGATGACGCTCGAGCAGGCAACCGGCTTGTTCATCCCGCGATTGTTCCCCGGTTACACGGTCAAGGGGCAGGGGGCCTTTCGCGTGATCCGCGACTCCGACCTCGAAGTGGAGGAGGAGGCGGAAGACCTGGTTCGCCTGTTCGAGAGCGTCCTCAAGCGCCGCCGGCGCGGCACCGTTATCCGCCTGGAGGTGGAGGCGGCGATGCCGGAGGAGCTGCGGCTGTTCGTGCAGCGGGCGCTGGCGGTCGCCGACGACGAGGTGTTCATCGTCGACGGCATGCTGGCGCTGAGCGAACTGTCCCAGCTCATTGCCGTCGATCGCCCGGATCTCGAATTCGTCCCCTACAATCCGCGCTTTCCCGAACGCATCCGCGATCATGCCGGCGACTGCTTCGCCGCCATCCGGCAGAAGGACCTGATCGTCCACCATCCCTACGAATCGTTCGACGTGGTGGTGCAGTTCCTGCAGCAGGCTGCGCGCGATCCCGATGTCATCGCCATCAAACAGACGCTCTACCGCACCTCCAAGGACAGTCCGATCGTGCGGGCACTGGCCGAGGCGGCCGAGGCCGGAAAGTCGGTCACCGCAGTGGTCGAACTCAAGGCGCGCTTCGACGAGGAGGCGAACATCCGCTGGGCGCGCGACCTGGAGCGCGCCGGCGCCCAGGTCGTGTATGGCTTCTTTGAGCTCAAGACACACGCGAAGCTGTCGCAGGTGGTGCGCCGCGAGGGCGGCGCGCTGTCGTCCTACGTCCACGTCGGTACCGGCAACTACCATCCGGTGACGGCACGCGTCTACACGGACCTGTCGTTCTTTACCGCGGACCCGGTGATCGCGCGCGACGTCGGGCGCATCTTCAACTTCGTCACCGGCTATGCCGAGCCCGCCGAACTCGAATGCATGGCGGTTTCACCCGTCAATCTGCGCAAGCGCATCTGCGATCATATTGCCGAGGAGACCGGCAACGCCAAGGCCGGGCGGCCTTCGGGAATCTGGATGAAGGACAACGCCCTGGTCGATCCGGAAATCATCGACATGCTCTACCAAGCCTCGCAGGCAGGCGTTCCCGTGAACCTCGTGGTGCGCGGCATCTGCTGTCTGCGCCCCGGCATCCCCGGCCTGTCGGAGAACATCCGCGTCAAGTCGATCGTCGGCCGGTTCCTCGAGCACAGCCGCATCTACTGCTTCGGCGCGGGGCACAACCTGCCGCACCCAAAGGCGGCGGTGTACATCTCCTCGGCCGACATGATGCCGCGCAACCTCGACCGCCGCGTCGAGGCGCTCTGCCCGATCACCAATCCGACTGTGCACGAGCAGGTTCTCGACCAGATCATGGTTGCGAATCTCAAGGATAACGAGCAGAGCTGGCAGTTGCTGCCGGACGGCAGCTCCAGGCGGATCAAGCCCGCGCCGGGCGAGGAACCCTTCAACGCGCACAAGTATTTCATGACCAACCCGAGCCTGTCTGGACGCGGCAAATCGTTCCGCCAATCACCGCCCCGCAATCTCATCAGGCGGGCCGAACGTGCTTGAAAAGCTGGTCCAAAGCGCGCCGATCGCGCAGGGACGGCTGGACTACGGTCCGCCGGTGGCAGTCATCGACATCGGCTCCAACTCCGTCCGCCTCGTCGTCTACGAGGGGGTGACGCGGAGCCCGACGCCGCTGTTCAACGAAAAGACGCTGGCCGGCCTTGGCCGCGAGGTGCAATCCAGGGGCCTGCTCGCGCCGGACGCCATCGAGAAGGCGCTGGCTGCACTGCGGCGCTTCCGTGCCCTGTGCGACACGATGCGCGTCGAGCGCCTCTGGGTGTTGGCGACCGCGGCTTGCCGCGACGCCCGCAACGGCCGCGAATTTATCGCGGCCGCGGAGCGGGTCTGCCGCACCCGCATCGACGTGATCTCCGGCCAGCGTGAGGCCGAACTGACCGCGCTTGGCGTCATTTCCGGCTTCCACCGTCCGGATGGCATCGTCGGCGACCTTGGCGGCGGTTCGCTCGAACTCGTGGACGTGCACGGCTCCCGTCTCAAGGGGGGCATCACGCTGCCGCTCGGCGGCCTTGCCCTGCAGGACAGCTCCGGCCGCTCCATCAAGAAGGCCGAGAAGATCGTCAAAGCGGCGCTCGCCGACGCGGCGCCGCTGCGGCTCGGCAAGGGTCGCTCCTTCTACGCCGTGGGCGGCACATGGCGCTCGCTCGGCCACCTGCACATGGCACAGACCGGCTATCCGCTGCATGTGACGCACGGCTACGTGGTGCGCGCACGGGAGGCGCTTGAATTCGCGCGCCTCGTACGCCGCGTCAATCCGGAGACGCTGCTGCAGATCGAGGCGGTGTCGGCGGCACGCCGGCCGCTCTTGCCCTACGCCGCGCTGGTGCTGGAACACATCGTGCGCGAGATGGAGCCGCGCGACGTGGTGTTCTCGGCGCTCGGCGTGCGCGAAGGATTGCTCTATTCGCTGCTTAGCGCCGAGGAGCGCAAGCAGGATCCATTGCTCGCCGCCGCGCGCGAGCTCAACCGCCTGCGCTCGCGCTCGCCGCAACATGGCGAGGACCTGATCGGTTGGACCGATGCCTTCATGGCCTCATCCGGGATCGACGAGAGCGCCGAGGAGAAGCGGTTGCGGCATGCGGCCTGTCTGCTCGCCGACATCGGCTGGCGCGCCCATCCCGATTATCGCGGCGAGCAGTCGCTCAACATCATCGCGCATGCCGCGTTCGTCGGCATTGATCATCCCGGCCGCGCGTACCTCGCACTTGCGGTGTTCTTCCGCCACGTGGGTCTGTTGCACGACGAGGAACTGTCGCCGCGCATCCGCGAGCTCGCTTCCACGCGCACGCTCGACCGCGCGCGCGTGCTGGGTGCGGCGCTGCGCGTGGCCTACCTCGTCTCGGCGGCACAGCCGGGCGTTCTGCCGCGCACGCCGCTTCGGGTCGAGCGGCACCGGTTGGTGCTGCGGCTGGAGGGCGAGTATGCGGCGCTCGCCGGCGAGCGGCTTACGTCTCGCTTGCGGCAGCTCGCGCGGCTTGTGGGCCGCGAGCCGGTGGTGATCGCCGAATAGGGCGCTCGATCTCCTGTCTGCCCGCGCTGCTCGCACGGCTGCCGACCAGGGTCCTTGCGGGTCGGGCAAGGGCGCGCGCGGAGCCCCGGGCCCGCCGGCGGGATCGCGCATTCCCGCTGCGGTAACCGGCGTGCCGGGGCTAATCCGGCCTCGTTGTATCGGCCTCGCTGCGCTCGAACGCCACCACGCGGCTGCGTTCGATTGCAAGGGCAAGTCGCCCGCGCTTGAGCGCAAGCGCATGTTCGCCGAACAGCTCGCGCCGCCAGCCCTTCAGAGCCGGTACATCGGCCTCGTCGTCGGCGGCGATGCGGTCAAGATCGTCCACGGTCGCGATCACCTTGGCGGCCACGCCGTGTTGTTCGGCAGTCATGCGCAGCAGAACCTTGAGCAATTCCACAGTGGCGGATCCATTGGCCGCGGGCTTCGGCCGCTCCAGCGACGGCAACGTGCGGGGATCGCGCGCAAGCCCGCGTTTGACCGCCTCGATGATGCCTTCGCCCCATTTCGATCGCTCAAATCCTTTCGGCAGCGAGCGCAGCGCACCCAGTCGCTCGATCGTCGTCGGGGCATGGATGGCGATGTCGCTGATGGTTTCGTCCTTGAGTACGCGCGAGCGCGGCACGTCACGACTCTGCGCCTCGCGCTCGCGCCAGGCGGCGACCTCGATCAGGACGGCCAGCTCCTTGGGCTTGCGCACCCGCGTCTTCAGCCGCATCCAGGCGCGTTCCGGCTCCGCGCGGTAGGTCTCCGGCGAGGTGAGAATCTCCATCTCGTCGTTCATCCACTCGGCGCGGCCGCGCCGTCCGAGCTCCGCGACGAGCGCAAGATAGACGTCGCGCAGGTGGGTCACGTCGGATATCGCATAGGCGATCTGGGCCGGCGATAGCGGGCGCCTGGTCCAGTCGGTAAAGCGGTGCGACTTGTCCAGGCTGTCACCGGTGATGCGCTGCACGAGCTGGTCGTAGGAGATGGAGTCGCCGTAGCCCAGCACCATGGCCGCGACCTGGGTATCGAACAGCGGACGCGGAACGAAGCCGCCCAGGTGCCAGACGATCTCGATATCCTGGCGCGCGGCGTGGAACACCTTGACCACCCGTTCGTCGGCGAGCAGGTCGAGCAGCGGCTTGAGGTCGATGCCTGGCGCCAGCGCGTCGATCACCACCGCCTCGGCCGGGCTTGCCAGTTGCGCAACGCACAGCAGCGGGTAGTAGGTGGTTTCGCGCAGGAACTCGGTGTCGATGGTGACGAAGGGATGGCGCGACAGACGTTCGCAGGCTGCCGCCAACGCGTTTGTCGAAGTAATGAGTTCCATGCGTCCGTTTACATAGCGCAATCGCGCTGCATTGTCGTCGGCTCAAGCCCCGCGCACGCGCGGTAGAAAGATGAACTCCCAGGGCGAGGGCAGCGGCCCGACCGGAACCTCGATCAGGCTCGGCCCGTCGCGGCGCGCGAGCGCCTGCCGCAGCGCGGCGCGCAGCTGTTCGGGCGTGCGTGCGCGTTCGGCCCTGGCGCCGAAGCTCTCGGCGAAGCGCACGAAGTCGGGGTTGGCGAGATCGCTGCCGATCAGACGGTTGCCGTAGCGCTCCTGCTGGATGCGCCGCACGTTGCCGAAGGCGCCGTCGTTGAAGACGATCACGGTGAGCGGGATGCGGTGGCGGATCGCCGTCGCCATCTCGCTTGCGGTGAACATGAAGCCGCCGTCGCCGGAAATGGAGACCACGGGGACGTCGCGGCGCGCGTTTTGCGCGCCGAGCGCGGTGGCATAGCCCCAGCCGAGGTTGTCCTGGTAGCCCGGCGAGAGGAACGTGCGCGGCCTGTACACAGGGAACGCAAGCCGCGCGGCGAAGCCGACCTGCGTCACCTCGTCCACGAAGATGCCGTCTTCCGGCAGTTCGGCGCGAATGGCATCAAGAAAGCCGATCTGCGGGGCGAGCTTCTGCAGCCGCTGCCGCCAGTGCGCCTGCCGCGCCTGCATTTCCGCCCGACGGGACGGTCGGCGCGCGTTGTGCGCCGGCAGCACGTCGAGCAGGCGCCGCAGCACGACCCCCGCGTCGCCGATCAGGGCGACCGCGGGCTTGCGAAGGCGGCCGGGCTCCTCGGGGTCGGCGTCGATCCGGATCACCTTGAGGTCATTGTCGACGCCCCAATGCCGCAAGGGCACAAGCATGCGCGTGCCGATCCCGATCACCACGTCGGTGGTGCGCCACAGCTCGTGCGCAAGCGGCATGGTCACGCTGAGCGGATTGCGGCTATCGAGCACGCCGCGGCCGCGGCGATAGCCGAGCACGGGCGCCTGCAGCATGGCGGAGAGCGCAGCGACCTCGGCGGCCGCATCCTGCGCGCCGCCGCCGCACACGATCAGCGGGTTCTTTGCGGCGCCAAGGAGCTTGGCCGCCTTGCGGATCGCCGTCTCGTCGGGCTTTGCGGGCCGCCGCGGCCGCGGCGGCTCGATCGCAACCGGTGCCGAACGGCCCCAGACGTCCATCGAGCATTGCAGGGCGGCCGGTCCCGGTCGCCCGATAAACATGGCGCGCAGCGCTTGCGCGGTGAGACGCGAGGCCTGCTCGGGCCTGCGCACGCGCACCGAATGATCGACCAGGCGGGCGACGATGCCGGCCTGGTCGCGGATCTCATGCAGTTGGCCGAGATGGCGGCCGACGTCGGCGTCGGGGATTTCGCCGATCACCGCCAGCACCGGCGCGTTCATGGAGTAGGCGGTGAGCAGCGCCGCGGCCGAGTTGAGAAAGCCCGGTCCGGGCACGACGGCATAGGCCTGCGGGCGGCCGGTGGCGAGCGCGGCCCCGAGCGCCATGTAGGCCGCACCCTGCTCGTGGCGGGTGTGCACGGTGCGCAACCCGCCTTGCTCCGGCTGCTGGGCCTGAAACAGCGCCTCGAACAGGAGGTCGTTCTGGACGCCGGGAAGCGCATAGACGGTATCGATGCCGTGCCCGATCATGGTCGCGACGATCGCCTCGGCGGCGGTCATCGTCGTCTTTGTCGCTGTCGCTGGGACCGGCTTACTGGCGGGCGTCACAGTGAAAGGCTACCTGTCGGGGCACCACGTGGATCAGGAACATCGTCCTGAGCGTGTCGTCAAGCGGCCGCTTGCCGAGCGGGCCGGCGCGCATGCGGCGTGCACTGCCCGCGCAGATGTGGCTTGGCAAGGTGGCGGCCGCGTTCACGGCGATTGTGTGATGGGAGGCCTGCGCCAGGGCGGCGGGCCGGTCGGCCGCTTCATCTGGGCGGATGATCGCCGATCCGTGGGCGACGACACCATGCGGGGCGAAAGCCTTGACAAGGCGCGGGGCAGCGTGCGCTTGTGCGCGCGATTTTGGTGCCCCGCGCGGCGGGGCGGTTTCCGACAGGCACGGCATGCATCGCTACCGCACGCACACTTGCGGCCAACTCCGCGACAGCGACATCGGCAAGTTCGTCCGCCTTTCCGGCTGGTGCCATCGCATCCGCGATCACGGCGGCGTGCTGTTCATCGATCTGCGCGATCATTACGGCATCACGCAGATCGTGGCCGATCCCGACAGCCCTGCGTTCAGGACCGCCGAAACGCTGCGTTCGGAATGGGTGGTGCGGGTGGACGGCAAGGTGCGCCACCGCCCCGACGGGACCGAGAACCCTGACCTGCCGACCGGACAGGTCGAGGTCTATGTCTCCGAGATCGAGGTCCTCAGCCCCGCGGCCGAGCTGCCGCTGCCGGTGTTCGGCGACCAGGAGTATCCGGAGGAAATAAGGCTCAAGTACCGCTTCCTCGACCTGCGGCGCGAGCGGCTGCACCGAAACATCATGAAGCGCGGGGCGATCATCGACTCGATCCGCCGGCGCATGAAGGAGCAGGGCTTCTTCGAATTCCAGACGCCGATCCTCACCGCCTCTTCGCCGGAGGGCGCGCGCGACTATCTCGTGCCGTCGCGGCTGCATCCGGGCAAGTTCTATGCACTGCCGCAGGCCCCGCAGCAGTTCAAGCAGTTGATCATGGTGGCGGGCTTCGACCGCTATTTCCAGATCGCGCCCTGCTTTCGTGACGAGGATGCGCGCGCCGACCGCTCGCCCGGCGAGTTCTATCAACTCGATCTGGAAATGAGCTTTGTCACGCAAGAGGACGTATTTGCCGCGGTCGAGCCGGTGATGCGCGGCGTGTTCGAGGAGTTCGGCGACGGCAAGCCGGTGACGCAGAAGTTTCCGCTCATCACTTACGCCGATGCGCTGCGTCAGTACGGTTCCGACAAGCCGGACCTGCGCAACCCGCTCAAGATGCAAAACGTGACGGACGCATTCCGCGACTCCGGTTTCAAAATCTTTGCCGGCATGATTGCCGCCGACCCCAAGGTCGAAGTGTGGGCGATCCCCGCCCCCAGGGGCGGCAACCGCGCCTTCTGCGACCGCATGAACGCCTGGGCGCAGCACGAGGGTCAGCCCGGGCTCGGCTACATCTTCTGGCGCGAGGGGGAGGAAGGCGGCGCGGGTCCGGTCGCACGCAACCTCGGACCCGAGCGCACCGCCACGATTGCAAAACAGCTTTCGCTCGGTATCGGCGACGCGTGCTTCTTCATCGCCGGGCGCCCCGAGCAGTTCGTGAAGTTTGCCGGTCCCGCACGCAACAAGGTCGGCGAGGAGTTGGGTCTGATCGCCAGGGATCGCTTTGAATTCTGCTGGATCGTCGACTTCCCCATGTTCGAATGGAACGAGGAGGAGAAGAAGATCGACTTCTCGCACAATCCATTTTCCATGCCGAACATGCCGCTTGAGGAGTTCCTCAAGCTCGACCCGAACGACCATGAGAAAATTCTGTCGATCAAGGCGATCCAGTACGACATCGTCTGCAACGGCATCGAACTGTCTTCGGGCGCGATCCGCAACCACCGCCCGGACGTGATGAGAAAAGCCTTTGCGATCGCCGGCTACAGCGAGGACGTGTTG
>Ga0073934_10006040_pt1 | contig 18054 bp, 15 predicted proteins | sample LarsenN4metaG_FD_76834 | JGI IMG/M metagenome (GOLD analysis project Ga0073934, IMG submission 76834) | Hot spring sediment bacterial and archeal communities from British Columbia, Canada, to study Microbial Dark Matter (Phase II) - Larsen... ... | reverse complement strand
GATTGGCGGTGGCCGTGACCTGCCTGGCCGCGGTCGCGACCTTCGCACTTGCCGCATTGTCCTGGCGATTTCTCGAGCAACCACTCCTCTGTCTGGGCCGGCGTTTCCATTACCGCCAGGGAAGCACGCCGGGGAAGGCTTGAAACAGGCCTCCTCTGTGCCTCTGTGTCTGGGTGGTGAACAAGGAATCCTCCGTCGCCGTCATCGATATCGGCAGCAACTCGATCAAGATGCTGGTCGCCCGCCGCGAGCGCACCGGCGGTCTGAAGACCCTCAAGTCCCGCACGCTCGACGCGCGCATCAGCGCCGGCATCGCCCAGGCCAAACCCACGCTCTCCGACGAAGGCATGCTGCGCGGCCTCGGCGCCGTGCGCGAGTTGGTCGCGGAGGCGGCTGAGTATTCTCCCGCCAAGATCGTGCTCGTCGCCACCAGTGCCGTGCGCGACGCCACCAATGGCGCCGTGTTCCGCCAGCGCGTCAAGGCCGCCACGAAGCACGACATCTGCATCCTCACCGGCGAAGAGGAGGCCAACTACATCGGGCGCGGCCTGACCTGCGACCCCGCACTCGTAGCCCTGCGGGACTTCTTCGTCTTCGACCTCGGCGGCGGCAGCCTCGAGTGCCTTTCATTCGAGAAACGCCAGATCAAGCAGGCGCTCAGCCTGCAGCTCGGCTGCGTCCGTCTGACCGAGAGATTCGTCAAGGACCCGACCGCCCCTGTCCCGGCCGCGGCGCTGGACGCCATCGCGGCGCACGTGCGTGGCGAGCTGGAGAAAAGCGGTTTCAAGTTCACCCCGGCCCCGCTCGCGGCCGTCTTCACCGGCGGCAGCATGAGCGCGGTCCGCTCCATCCAGGGTGCGAAACAGGGCCTGCGCCTCGAGCAGACCCCCGCCCTGATCGAGGTTCCCGTCATGCGCGACCTGCTGGCCGCGCTGGTCCCCATGACGCTGGCCCAGCGCAAGACCGTGCCGGGGCTGCCTGCGGCCCGCGCCGACGTCTTCCCCGCCGCCTTGGCCACCATGCTCGCCGTCGCCGAGGCCGCCGGGTTGGACCGTTTCCATCACTCGCTGCACAACCTCCGCTACGGCCTCGCCGCCGAGCTTTTGGAGTAGCTTCAAATGGTCACAGAGAACACTGAGCCACACCACAGAGAGCGCAGAGACTCGGTGGCCTCAGTGCCACCTCAGTGAACTCTGTGCCCAAGATTACTTTCACTATGCTACGATACTTCTCTCTCCTCCTGATCGCCACTTTGTTGGTCTCCGCCAAGCAGCCTTACACGCCGCCCGCGTTCACCGATCCGGATCGCCTCGCCAAGATCGAGGCGGCGCTGCCGAGGCTCGACGCCCACTACGAGGCCGCCGCGAAGGAACACCACCTGCCCGGCTTCGTCTACGGCGTCGTGGTCGACGGCGAGCTCGTCCACGTGCACGCCTCCGGCACGGCCGACCTCGAGCAGCGCATCCCGGTCACGCGCGGCACGCGCTTCCGCATCGCCTCGATGTCGAAGAGCTTCACCGCCCTCGCCGTGCTCAAGCTGCGCGACGCGGGCAAGCTGCAACTCGACGACCCGGTGGCGAGGCACGTCCCCGAATTCGGACGCACCCCGCCGCTCACGGCCGACTCGCGGCCCGTCACCCTCCGCCAGCTCCTGCACATGGCGGGCGGGTTTCCGCAGGACGACCCCTGGGGCGACCGCCGGCTGGCCGACACGGTGGCCGAATTCGAGGCCTTGCTTGGCGCGGGCCTGACCTGGTCGTCCCCGCCCGCGACCGGCTACGAATACAGCAACCTCGGTTATGCCCTGCTCGGGCACGTCGTGACCCGGGTGGCGGGCGAGCCGTATCAGGACTACATCACCCGCGAAATCTTCCGCCCGTTGGGCATGAAGGACACTGTCTGGGAAATCGACGCCGTCCCGTCGCCGCACCTCGCCCGCGGCTACCGCTGGGAACACGGGCGCTGGCGGCCCGAGCCGATGCTGCACGACGGCATCTTCGGCGCCATGGGCGGCATCATCACCACCCTCGACGACATGGCGAAATACACCGCCTTCCACCTCGCGGCCTGGCCGCCACGTGATGACCCCGAGACCGGTCCAGTGGCCCGCGCCACATTGCGCGAGATGCACCGCCCCGCGGAATTTGTCGCCCTCGTTGCCGACCACAAGACCGCCGACGGCAAGCCCAGCCCGCGCACCGCCGGCTACGCCTTCGGCCTGAGCTGGAACGTCGACTCCCGCGGCGTCACCTGGGTGCGCCACGCCGGCGGCCTGCCGGGCTTCGGCAGCGAATACCGCTTCTTCCCCGAGCACGGCTTCGCCCTCATCTCCTTGGCCAACCGCACCTACGCGCCGATGACCGGCGTCAATGCCGCCGCCGCGGACCTCCTCCTCGACGCCGCGCAGATCAAGCCCCGCTCGCTGCCGCCCTCGCCCGTTTTGCAGCAGCGCGCCGCCCAGCTCGCCGCTCTCATCCAAAACTGGAATGACCCCGTGGCGGAGGATTGCCTCGCTTCGAACTTCTTCCTCGACCGCGACCAAGCCGACTGGGCCGCCGAGTCAGCCGCGCTGCTGGTCCAGGCCGGCCGGATCACCGCGGTCACGCCGGTCACGCCGCTGAACCAATTGCGCGGCACTTTCAGCCTCGTGGGCGAAAAGGGTCGCATCGAGGCCTTCTTCACCCTCATGCCCGAGGCCGTGCCCTGCGTACAGGCCCTGACCCTCAAGTTCGTCCCGAAGGAGTAATTCCACACCAAGATCGCGAAGGTCGCAAAGTGCAGAGTCCATTCCTTTGCGTGCTTTGCAGCCTTGGTGTTAAACCTTTCTGAGTGCGGCGAGGCAGGTCTGGAAATCCTTCGGCAGCGGGGCGCGCAGGTCGAGCGGCCGGTCCGTGGACGGATGCGCGAAGACCAGGTGCTCGGCGTGCAGCATGATCCGCGGGGGCGTCGGCAGGCCGGCGGCGGGCTTCCAGCCGTAGGTCGTGTCGCCGAGGATCGGGTGGCCGAGGGACTTCAGGTGCACGCGGATCTGGTGCGTGCGACCCGAATGGATGCGGCAGCGCAGCAGGGCGGCGCGGGCGCCGAGGCGCTCGACCACCTCCCAGTCGGTCTTCGCCGCCCGGCCACCCTCGCCGGTCGTCATGCGATGGCGTTGCGTCGGATGCCGGCTGATCGGGCGGTCGATGGTGCCGCGATCGGCCTTGGGCGCGCCGCTGACGAGCGCGACGTATTCCTTGCGCAGCGAGCGCTCGGCGAACTGGTCGGCCAGCGCGCGATGTGCGGCGTCGGTCTTGGCCACGACGAGCAGGCCGGTCGTGTCCTTGTCCAGCCGGTGCACGATGCCGGGCCGCTCGACCCCGCCGATGCCGCTCAGGCTGCCAGCGCAATGCGCCAGCAGCGCGTGCACCAGCGTGTCCTCGCCCGTGCCCACGCCCGGGTGCACCACCATGCCGGCGGGCTTGTTGAGCACGATGAGGTGCTTGTCCTCGAAAACCACGTCCAGCGGGATCTCGACCGGCCGTAGTTCGGCCGGCTTCGTCTCCGGCAGCGAAAACTCCAGCACCTGCCCGCCGCGCACCTCGTCGTCCTGCGCGATGACCTTGCCGTCGGCCCTGACCAGCCCCGCCTCCAGCGCCCGCTGGAACGCCGCCCGGCTGTGCCCGGGAAACGCCGCCGCCAGCACCTTGTCGGCGCGGGTGCGGCAGGTGCCTTCAGGAACGGTGTAGGATGCGATTTTACTCACAAGAGTGTCATTCTGAGCGCAGCGAAGAATCCATTCCTGGGATTCGTCGTCAACCCGTGGATTCTTCGCTGCGCTCAGAATGACAGGTAGGGCGAGTCCTCCGGACGAGCCGAAAAGTGGACCGACGACGACTCGTTCTACCCCAGAATCCTCAGCTCGGAAATCTCAGCTCGGATATCCAACGTTGCTTCTGCGCTTCGCTCAGCAATGCCACCTCGAAACCGTTGCGCGCGAGGCGGGTGAGTTCGGCGCGGGTGAAGCCGCGGTGCTCGGCGAGGGCGACGTAGTCGTCGGTCAGGCTGTTGCCGAAGGAGAGCGGGTCGTCGGTGCTGACGGTCACCTTCACGCCCGCGTCGAAGAGCTGCCGGATGGGATGCGCGGCCAGCGTGACGCCCGGCATGAGCTTGTGGTTGCTGATGGGGCAGACGTCGAGGCCGATGCCGGAGCGCGCCAGCTCGGCGACGAGGGCGGGGTCCTCCCCCGCGCGCACGCCGTGCTCGATGCGGTGCGGGTTAAGCTCGGCGAGGATTTTCCGGATGAAATCGGCGCCCATGAATTCGCCCGCATGCGCCTTGGTGTATTTGCCGGCGCGGCGCGCGGCGGCCCAGTAATCGGCCGTCCACGGATCGAGCGGCACGTATTCGGCGCCGTGCAGGTCGATGCCGGCGAGGCCGGGCCAGGTGAACGCGTCCTCGAGGATGGACCGCATCTTCCCGGCCATGCCGTCGTGGTGGATGCCGAGGAAGATACGCACCTCGAGCCCCGCCGGCACGGCGGCGCGGATGGCGTCAATGATGGCGCGGCCGTCGAGGCCGAGGAACTCGAGCACGCCGGACGCGAAGCTGGTCTCGACGTAGCGGACGTTCTGCGCGACGTGGCGGGCGAAGATGAGTTTGCCGGCCTCGTGGTAGGCCTCGGGCGAACGGAACCACGAGAAGGCCATGTCGATCAGCTCGCGGTCGAAGTGCGCGAAGTCGCGGAACTTGTAGTCCGGCGCCCACGACGCGGGCGGGTTTTTCTGAAACTCCGGCCGCACGCGTCGGAGCAGCTCGAGCGGCAAGGCGCCCTCGAAGTGCAGGTGCGTCTCCGTCTTCGGCAGCGACTGGATGAACGCGCGGAGGTCGGCGGAGTCTTCTTTAGCCACGGATGACACGGATGGACACAGATTGAGGAATTGGGATTTCTATACGGCTCCTACTTATCGTCTTTCAGGAAAAAGTTCAGCACGTTAGTGCTCCACTTGTCCGGCATGAGAAAAAACAAGATCGCGAAGAGGATCGCACCACCTGCGACGCAGAAAAATGTGACTTCGGAGTTTCTCTGCCAGCGTGGTTGCACAAAGCGAGAAACGACAAATCCGGCGATCAGGCCGAAAAAGAACCCCACCGTGGCGTTGACCAGTCGGTTCACTTCACCTTCAGCAGCTCGTCGGGATTCAGCTTTTTCAGGGGCTTCGGGACGAAGAGGCCGTCCTTGCGGATGAGCTTGCCGTCGAACCAGATCTCGCCGCCGCCCCACTCGGGGCGCTGGATGGAGACCATGTCCCAGTGGACGGCGGACTTGTTGCCGTTGCCGGCGGTCTCATAGGCCTGGCCGGGCGTGAAGTGGAACGAGCCGGCGATCTTCTCGTCGAAGAGGATGTCGCGCATCGGCTGCGTGATGTGCGGGTTGAAGCCGATGGCGAACTCGCCGATGTAGCGCGAGCCGGCGTCGGTATCGAGGATCTCGTTCAGGCGCTTGGTGTTGTTGCTCGTGGCCTCGACGATGCGACCCTTCTGGAAGACGAGCCGGATGTTGTCGAACGAGGTGCCGAGGTAGACGGTGGGGGCGTTGTAGGTGATGTGGCCCTCGACGGAGTCCTTGACCGGACAGGAGAAGACCTCGCCGTCGGGGATGTTGCGCAGGCCGCCGCAGGGGATGGCGCCGATGCCCTTGATCGAGAACTTCAGGTCGGTGCCCGGGCCCTTGATGTGCACGCGGTCGGTCTTGTTCATCAGGTCGGTGAGCGCCTTCATGCCCGGGCCGTAGCGCGAGTAGTCGAAGGTGCAGACGCGGAAGTAGAAGTCCTCGAAACCCTCGGTGCTCATGCCGGCCTGCTGCGCCATGGCGGAGGAGGGCCAGCGGAGCACGACCCACTTGGTCTTGTTGACGCGGTGGTCGAGGACGGGCTTGAGGATGCGGGCGGTCATCTGCACGCGGTCGGCGGGCACGTCGGAGGTCTCGAAGATGTTGTCGGAGCCGCGCACGGCGATGTAGGCCTGCATCTTCTGCATGCGGGCGAGCTCGACCTCGGCGGTGGTCTCGTATTGGGCGGCCTCGGCGCCCTTGAGCATCTCGCGCGTGACACGGGCGCGGTGGATCTGCACGTAGGGCAGCGCGCCGCGGGCGCGGGCGGAACGGATGAGCGCGACGACAAAGTGGTCGGGGATGTCGAAGGCGTCGATCAGCACGCGCTCGCCTTTTTTCAGTTCGGTGGAGAAGCCGGTGAGCACATCGGCCAGCTGGGCATAACGGGGGTCGGACATGGGGCGGAGGAAGCCCGCGGAAGGCGCCCGCATCAACCCCAAAGCGGTGAGGAGCTGGCTGAATTTTCACACCAAGATCGCAAAGGACAGAGGCGGGACTTCTACAGTTTCCCTCGCACATCGTGTCACTCTGAGTGAAGCGAAGAGTCTACTGGTATTTTCAATACCGGTCCCTGTGAAGTTGCCGCCGTTGGATTCTTCGCTGCGCTCAGAATGACATGTAGCGCCGAGCTGTGCGGATTTTCTTCATCCCTTTGCGGACTTTGCGTCCTTGGTGTGCAAGTCGATTCTACCCTGTCACCCAACTGCCCGCGGGCCGGCAGATCTTGTCCACGGCCTCGGCGAAATCGGCCGCGCCGCGCACGATCTCGATCTCCAGTCGCAGGTAGAACACCGGCAGGGGGAATTTCTGGCCGGTTGGGATGCGCACGGCGTCCTTCTCCGTCGTGAGGATCAGCTCGGCGCCGGCGGCCTTGGCCTCCTCGGCGATCTCGGCCAGGTCGTCGGCCGTGAATCGGTGGTGGTCGAGGAAACGCCGCGTGTGGACGAGCCGGGCCCCGGCCGAGCGCAGGAACCCCTCGAAGCTGTCCGGCGCGGCGATGCCGCTGAAGGCGGCGATCTTCCTCCCGGCGAGGCTGGCGACCTCGCGGCGCTCGTCGCCGTCGAGGCGCTGCAGGTAGCGCGGCCGGTGCGCGCACTCGATCATGTCCACCCCGGGGTGGAAGCGCTGGATCATCTGCTCCAGCTCCTCGTCGCGCTGGCCGTTGGACTTGGTGAGGAAGACGTAGGAGGCGCGGCGCAGGTGCTTGACGGGTTCGCGCAGGATGCCGCGCGGCAACAGGTGGCCGTTGCCGAAGGGATTGGTCGTGTCGACGAGCAGGAGGTTGAGCCGGCCCTTGAGCGGAAGGTATTGGAAGCCGTCGTCGAGCACGAGCGTGTCGCAGCCGAAGCGCTTGATTGCGTATGCGCCGGCCTTCACGCGGTCCTTGTCGACCAGCACGACGACGCCGGGGAGGTTGCGCGCGAGCATGTAGGGCTCGTCGCCGGCCAATTCGGAATCGAGCAGCACGCGCTCGCCGTCGCTGACGACGCGCGGCGGCTCCGGCTCGGTGTGCGTCAGCCAGAACCACCATTTTTTCCACAGCGGCGGGGCCTTGCTCTTGTAGCCGCGGCTGAGGATGGCGACCTTGCGGCCCTTCTCCTGGAGGGCCCGGGCGAATTTCTCGACCACGGGCGTCTTGCCCGTGCCGCCGACGGTGAGATTGCCCACCACCACCACGAGGCAGCCGAGTGGCTGGTCGTGCAGGATGCGCTGCCGGTAGAGCCAGAGCCGCGCCTGCACAATGCCGCTGAAGAGGTGCGAGCACAGCTGGAGGAAGGCCCCGAACATCGCCGCCGCCAGCCCCTCGCGCCGCCCGTAGATCACGTCGATGGCGAACTGCTCGAATTCGTCGAATTTGCGGCGAGACCAGCGTTTGGACATGGAGGTATGACGCGGCAAAGCGGTTGACGCGTGCTTCGCCGCCCTGATGCAATCCGCCTTCGCCCATGCCTTACAAGCTTTTCATTCCCGGCCCCGTCGCCGTCTCCGAGAAGACCCTGCGCGCCATGGCGCGCCCGATGATCGGGCACCGCAGCACGGACTTCGTCGCGCTCTACCAGTCCCTGCAGCCGGGCCTGCGGGAGCTCTTCGGCACGCGCGACGCCGTCTACCTCTCGACCAGCAGCGCCTGGGGCGTGATGGAGGGCTGCCTGCGCAACGTCGCCCGCCGCAAGGTGCTGTGCTGCATGAACGGCGCCTTCTCCGACAAGTGGCTCGACGTCGCCCGCCGCTGCGGCCTCGCCGCCGACCCGCTGCAATTCGAGTGGGGCCGGCCGGTGGACCCGGCCGCCCTCCGCGCCGCGCTGGCCCGGGGCGGCTACGACGCCGTCACCCTCATCCACAACGAGACCTCCTGCGGGTGCCAGAGCGACCTGCCCGCCCTCGCTGCCGTGCTGCGCGAGTTCCCCGACGTCATCAGCATCGTGGACACCGTCAGCTCGTTCAGCGCCGTGCCGCTCGACAAGGACGGGCTCGGCCTCGACATCGTGCTCACCGGCTCGCAGAAGGCGCTCGCGCTGCCGCCCGGACTGGCGCTCTTCACCGCCTCGGCCCGCGCCCACGCCCGCGCCAAGGAGTCGTCGTCCCGCGGCTATTATTTCGACCTGGTCGAATTCCAGAAGAACCACGAGGGCGGCATGACCCCGAGCACGCCCGTCATCCCGCTCATCTACGCCCTGCAATCCAAGCTCGAGGACATCAAGGCCGAGGGCCTCGCCGCACGCTTTGCCCGCCACGCCCGGCTGAACCAGACCGTGCGCGCGTGGGGGCTGGCGAGGGGTTTCAAGCTGTTCCCCCAGGAAGGCCACGGCTCGGTGACGTTGAACTGCTTCGCCAACACCAAGAACGCCGACCTCGCCGCCGCCAACAAACGTCTCAAGGCCGAGCACGGCCTCGTGATCGACGGCGGCTACGGCAAGCTCAAGGGCGCGACCTTCCGCATCTCGAACATGGGCGACGAGACCGACGCCAGCATTGCGGAGCTCTTGCGCGCGCTCGACGCCGTCCTCGGCTGATAGCGCACCCTTCCGCAAGGCTCCTCCGGCCCCGCGGAAGCTGGTTCTGGCCGCAGCTCGCATTCGGGAACATCTGCGTCCTGCACGCCGTCGTGCGCCTGCATTGTTTCGTTAGGTGCTCCAACGCCCTCGCGCGCGCGGGTGCGCATACACACGCGCGTGCGCGCGCACGCGCGCGTCTCTAGGAAAAAAGTAGTGCTTGCAGTCCGGCGCGCGGCCGTTACCGGCTCCGGCCCACTTCATGAAGACCCTCGTGATCGCCGAGAAACCCTCCGTCGCCGCCGACATCGCGCGCGCATTGGGCAAGATTCCCAAGAAAGGCGACCACTACGAGAACGACGAATACGTCATCGCCTCCGCCGTCGGCCACCTCGTGGAGCTCCAGATGCCCGAGGACATCGACAAGAAGAAATACGGCTTCTGGCGGTTGGAGACGCTCCCCATCATCCCGGAGAAATTCGAACTCAAGCCCATCGAGGACTCGAAGAAGAAGTTCGACGAGCTGAAGAAGCTCATCGCGCGCAAGGACGTCACGCAGCTCGTCAACGCCTGCGACGCGGGCCGCGAGGGCGAGCTGATCTTCACCTACATCTACCAGATCACGAAGTGCAAGAAACCCTTCCAGCGCCTCTGGCTCCAGTCCATGACGAGCGAGGCGATCCGCGAGGGTTTTAAGCGCCTGCGACCCGGTTCGGCCATGAAGGGCCTGGCCGATGCCGCCCGCTGCCGCAGCGAGAGCGACTGGCTGATCGGCATCAACGGCACCCGCGCGCTGACCAAGCGCATGTTCGGCTCGCGCGCGGGCAACGTCGCCTCCATCGGCCGCGTGCAGACCCCCACCCTCGCGCTGGTCGTGGCCCGCGAGCTGGAGATCCGCAACTTCAAGCCGCGCGACTACTGGCGGATCACGGCCACCTTCGAGGTCGCGGCCGGCCGCTACGAGGGCACTTACCAGAAGCCGGGGTTCAAGAAGGGAGACGACGAGCACGACCGCGCCGACCGGCTGTGGCGTCAGGCCGACGCCGAGGCCGTCATGGCCGCCTGCGCCGGCCAGCCGCCCGCGGCCGTGACCGAGGAAAGGAAGGCCAGCACGCAGGCCGCGCCGCGCCTCTACGACCTCACCACCTTGCAGCGCGAGGCCAACAGCCGCTACGGCTTCTCCGCCAAGCGCACGCTGCAGCTCGCCCAGGCGCTCTACGAGCGGCACAAGATGATCACCTACCCGCGCACCGACTCGCGCGCGTTGCCGGAGGACTACATCCCGACCGTGCGCCGGGCCCTGCAGAACCTGCACGGCGCGCTCCAGCCCCACGCCCAGAAGGTCCTCGACGAGGGCTGGCTGCGCCCGAACAAGCGCATCTTCAACAACGCCCAGGTCTCCGACCACTTCGCCATCATCCCCACCGAGCACGAGGCCAAGCACCTCGACGAGGCCGAGGCCAAGCTCTTCGACATGATCGCCCGGCGCTTCGTCGCGGCCTTTTATCCCGAGGCCGAGTTCGACGTGACCGTGCGCACGAGCACGGTGGCCGGCCATGATTTCCGCACCGAGGGCCGCGTCCTCACCGCTCCCGGCTGGCTCGCCGTCTACGGCAAGGCCGTCGTGGACGAGGGTGCGCCCGACAGCAAGTCGCTGCACGCGCTCGCGCCCGCCGACCGGGACCGGGCGAAGACCGTCGAGGCCGTGCTGCACGCCGAGGCTACCAAGCCGCCGCCGCGCTACACCGAGGCCACCCTGCTCTCCGCCATGGAGACCGCCGGCAAGCTCGTCGAGGACGAGGAGCTGGCCGAGGCCATGAAGGAACGCGGCCTCGGCACGCCCGCGACCCGCGCCGACACCATCGACGGGCTCATCAACCAGAAGTATCTCGACCGCAACCAGCGCGAGCTCGTGCCCACCCCCAAGGCCGAGCAGGTTCTCCAGTTCCTCACCGTCGTCAAGGCCGACGACATCACCAGCCCGGCCATGACCGGCGAGTGGGAGTTCCACCTGCGCGAGATGGAGCATGGCAAGTTCTCGCGCGAGGAGTTCATGGCCGAGATCGTGCGCGAGACCAAGGGCATCGTGAAGCGCGTGAAGGAGTTTGAGGAGGACGATTTCATCCTCAGCGTCACCGACATCAAGTCCCCCACCGACGGCAAGCCGCTGCGCGAGACCCTGCGCGGCTACAAGTCGCAGGACGGCGAATTCATGGTCTACAAGATCGTCGGCGGCCGGCGCCTCGAACTGCCGGAAGTCCGCGAACTCGTGACGACCGGCAAGGTCGGTCCGCTCGACGGTTTCATCTCCGCCCGAACCCGCAGCCGGTTCTCCGCCGTCCTCAAGCTCGTGAAGGCCGAGGAGGAGGACAAGGACGGCGCCAAGACGGTGAAGTGGAAGACCGAGTTCGATTTCGGCGACAAGGCCGACCTCGGCGAGCTCACGCCCTTCTGGAAACACCCGACGACGGGCGCCGAGCTCTGCGAGAGCGGCAGCAGCTTCATCCTGCGCGAACGCGACGGCGAGGGCTGGAAGCAGACCTTCCGGGTCGGACGCATCATGTGCCAGAAGCCCATCACGCGCGAGATGGCCATCGACCTCGTCGCCTTGGGCAAGACCGGCCTGATCCAGGGTTTCATCTCGAAGAAGGGCCGGCCCTTCGACGCCTTCCTCAAGAGGGAGGGCGAGCGCATCGCGTGGGAATTCCCGCCCCGCGCGCCCAAGCTCGACAAGGACGGCAAGCCCATCGAGCGCAAGCCGCGCGTGAAGGTCGACCTCGCCCAGGCCACCGTGCTCGGCGAAAGCAAGGTCCACGGCGGGCAGCTCGTCGAGCTGGGCGACGCCTACTACGTGCGCAAGCCCGAGCAGGACAACCGGCAGGTCTTCAAGCTCTCGAAGAAACTCTGCGAGCGCGAGATCACCGTGGATGAGGTCAAGGCCCTGCTGACCGAGGGCAAATCGCCGCTGTTGGAAGGCTTCGTCTCGAAGCGCGGCAACAAGTTCTCCGCCTACCTCGTGCTGTCCGCGACGAAATCTAAGGCGGATTTTGAGTTTCCGCCTAGGTAGGCGGAAACTTGCGAGCAGCATAGCTGCGAGTCCGCCAGGATGGACCGAGGCGGGTGCCCTCCGGGCGGCGAGACGCACAATTCCCACCTCGTCGAGGTGGGAACATGGCGAGCACGCCTTGCTTGCAGCAGGTGGAACCTGCACTCCGTGCAGGTTTCCCCCAGCCCGCACGGAGTGCGGGCTCCACCAACAGCACATTATCGCCGATGAAGCACGTTGACCCCGGCACGCTTGCCTTGAGGTAGGGCGCAACCGCTGGGCGTGCCGCCAGGGCATACACGGACGGCCCGGCGGTCCGGCTCCGGCAACCCGCGCGCAACCAACCGCCGCATCTGCACGGAGAAAACCCTTGCCCGGATTTTCTGCGCAGCGGTAGGCTGCACTCCCAGCAATCTTCCCCCATGATCGTCACCACCGCCCAGCTCTTCAAACACGCCTACGGCAAATACGGCGTCGGCGCCTACAACATCAACAACGCCGAGCAGGCCATGGGCCTCTTCCGCGGCTGCATCGCCTCGCAGGCCCCGTTCATCATCCAGATCTCCAAGGGCGCCCGCAAATACACCGACAAGCGCATGCTCGAGGCCATCATCCGCTCCGCCGAGCAGATCTTCCCCGAGGCCATCTTCGCCGTCCACCTCGACCACGGCGACGAGGAGACCTGCTACGACTGCATCAACTCCGGCTTCTACAGCTCGGTGATGATCGACGCCTCGCACGACCCCTTCGACAAGAACGTCGAGATTTCCAAGCGCGTGGTCGAGGCCGCGCACAAGAAGGGCATCTCCGTCGAGGCCGAGCTGGGTATGCTCGGCGGCGTCGAGGAGGACATCAAGGTCGAGGAAGGCCACGCCTGCCTGACCAACCCCGCCGAGGTGCAGGAATTCGTGAAGCGCACCGGGTGCGACTCCCTCGCCTGCGCCATCGGCACCTCGCACGGCGCCTACAAGTTCAAGGGCAAGCAGTCCCTCCACTTCAACGTCCTGAAGGAGATCCAGCAGCGCATGCCGGGCTACCCGCTCGTCATGCACGGCTCCTCCTCCGTCCCGCAGGAGGAGGTGAAGCGCATCAACGCCGCCGGCGGCCAGCTCGGCAACGCCGTCGGCGTGGATGAGAACGAATACCTCCCCGCCGCCAAGCTCGGCGTCACCAAGATCAACATCGACACCGACGGCCGCCTCGTCTGGACCCGCGTGCACCGCGAATTCTTCCGCGACAACCCGAAGGAGTTCGACTTCCGCCCGCCGGGCAAGGTGTTCATGGACGAATACGCGAAGTTCATCGCCCACAAGAACAAGATGCTCGGCTCCGCCGGCCAGCTCGCCGACCTGCGCCAGAGCCTCGGAAAGTGAGTCTGATCCCGCGGATGGTCTTGCGGACGCTCCTCACGCCAACAGCATCAGGCTGACAGGAATTGCGATGAAGCGCGTGACAAGAGTGTTTCCAGTTTTCGCCGTCAACAACCTGGGAGTCGCCCTCGAATATTACAGAGACAAGCTTGGCTTCACGATTGCGTGGACTTGGGGTGAGCCAGCGTCGAGAGCGGGCGTCGCTCTCGATGACATCGAAATCCAGATAGAGGACGCGGGCCACGGTGCCCCTTCCGGGCCTTCGGTCGTCTATTGCCACATGACTCGGGTGGAGGACTACTACAAAGCATGCCGCGCAAGGGGTGCCGATATCGTGATGGATCTGGGCAACCGCCCTTGGGGTATGCGCGATTTCAGAGTCCGTGATCCAAGCGGAAACCGGATCGGTTTTGCTTCGCCCTTGTAGTGGCTTGATAGCAGGCAGATTGATCACGGGCGGGCGGATCGCCCAGTTTTGTCCTTCCGCGTTTCCGCGATCTCTCCTTGGCTCCCTGCCGTGCAATTCATCTTCATCCACGGCGCGCCGGCCACCGGCAAATACACCGTCGCCCGGGAGCTGGCGGCGCTGACCGGCCATGAGCTGTATCACAACCACCTCGTCGTGGACGAGGTGCTGAAGACGCACGCCTTCGGCACTCCCGGCTTCGTGGCCGAGCGCGACCGGCGCTGGCGCGAGCACTTCGCCGCCGCGGCCGGCGATCCGGGCCGGAAACTTATCTTCACCTTCAACCCGGAGAACACCGTGCCGCAGGCCTTCATCGACTGGATGTTCACCGACCTGCCGCGACGTGGTGTCCGCCTGTTCTCCGCGCAGCTGATCGCCAGCGAAGCCGCCATCGAGGGCCGCCTCAACTCGAAGCAGCGCCAGGGCTTCCGGAAGCTGACCGACCTCGAACTCTACCGCCGGCTGCGCGACAGCGGCGCCTTCGCCACGCCCGTCCTGCCACCCGCCGACCTAACGATCGACACCGAGCGTCACACCCCAGCGGAGTCCGCCCGCCTCATCGCCATGCGGATGCGTTGATCCCCGTGGCGAAAGCCATGCCGCTCTCGGACGTTTTGGTTTACCACGGATCGCACGGATAGATACGGATTACGCTGATCCCTCATATCCAGAGTAATCAGGAATATCCGTGGTCAAAAAAACTACCGCTTACCACGCCAATACTCACCAACACCAAAGCCATTTCACTGGTTGAGTTCACACCAAGATAGCGAAGTTAGCAAAGACTCGGAATTGGGATCCTTCGCGTTCTTTGCGAGCTTTGTGTGAAGTCTTTTGGCTTGGGTGGCTGGCGTTAGCGTAGATTAGCGGTTAACCCATTTCGGAAAATAGGATGAATTGTCTTCTTCCGCGCGGCGGGGATTTCTGCTTTGAGAAAATCATGCCGATGCCGATCCGACGCCTGCTCGCTGTGCTGTGCGGCCTGATGCTGGCCCCGGCGCTGTCGCTGGCGCAAGACCAGCCGGCCACCCACGGCCCCGGCATCGCCATCGAATCCCTCACCGTCGGTCCCACGACCTACCGGCAGGTGAAGGTGCGTTCGGTCAACGCCCGCACCCTGGTCATCCTGCACGCCGGCGGCATGGCCTCGCTGCGGCTGCGCGACCTGCCGCCGGAATGGCGCGAGCGGTTCAAATACGATCCCGCCGCCGAGGCCGCGCTCGAGCAGGCCGAGGCCGCCGCCCGGGCGGCGCAGGCCGCGGCCCCAAAGCCCAAGCCGAACGCCGCCGCACCGACGGCAAGGAAGCGCGAGACCCCGTTCGAGGCACTGCTCCGCTCGCTCGGGCAGCCCGTTGCGCTCCGCCCCGAGGTGGACCTGCGCGGCTCGATGGCGTCGCTCAACCTGAGCGTGAAGGACCAGGGACGGCGCCCGAGTTGCGCCATCTTTTCCATTGTCAGCGCACTGGAATTCCAGAACGCGCTGCTGAGCGGCAAAGCCGAGAAATTTTCGGAGGAATACCTCATCTGGGCCGTGCGCCGGACGACCAAGCGCCTGCCGGCCCCGGGGGCGGCGGGGGCCGAAGCCGCGGAGGACGCCGACGAGGGCTTTTCCCTCGGCGAGGTGGTCACCGCCCTGCGCGCCTACGGCATCCCCCTGCAATCCACGATGCCGAACACCTTCGGCACGAAGATCGAGGCCATCGAGGACCCGCCCGAGGCCATCGTCGCGGAGGCGCGCCAGAACCAGCGCATCGGTTTCCATGCCCTCCCCGGACGCGACAACACCACCCGCCTCAACAACCTCGTGATCGCGCTCAACTCCGGGGTGCCCGTGCCGGTCGGCATGGCCTGGCCGCACTGGCGCGCGATCAAGAGCGGGTTTCTCAGCGCCCAGAAACCGGTCACGGGCGTAGGCCACGCCGTCACCATTGTCGGCTACCGCTGCCCCACCGGGCGGCTGGAGGACACGCAGTTCATCTTCAAGAATTCCTGGGGCACCGGCTGGGGCCAGGGCGGCTACGGCATCGTGACCTACGAATACCTGCACCAGCACCTCGGTGACGCCGTCCTGCTCGAGCTGCAGGGCGGGTGAAGCCATGCTCCCGGACTTTGCAACCCGCCTGCGCGCCTACGCCGAGGTCCTCGTGCGGGGCGCGGTGAACCTGCAACCCGGCCAGCCGCTCCTGCTGGCCGAGCCCTACGAGTTGCAGGGCGTGGCCCGCAGCTCGGAGGTGGTGGTGGAGGCCGTGCGCGCGGCGGCGCGGGCGGCGGGCGGCGGGGACATCGAAGTGCAGTGGGGCGACCCCGCGCGGTTGCGCCTGCTGGCCGAGCGCTCCGATTGGAACGGTTTCAGCGGGCTGGTGGCCGGCAATGCCAGGCGGATGCGTGCGCATCTCGACCGCAGCGGCGCGTTCCTCTTCCTGCTCACGGGCCAGCCCCGCATGTTCGAGGGCCTGCCGCCCGACCGGCTCGCGCAACTCCATCGGCTCGGATGGGCCGAGCTCGGCCCGATCATCCAGGAACTTGTCCGGGGCGGCTCGCAATGGACCCTCGCCCCAGTGCCCTCCCCCACCTGGGCGGCGGAACTTTACCCCGACCTGCCGGCGGACCGACGGCTGGACGCCCTGTGGGAGGCGGTGTTCTCGGGCGCCCGCGTCGGCGGCGACGACGGCGAACCGCTGGCCGCCTGGCAGCGGCACCTCCAGGATCTCCACCAGCGCTGCGCCGGGTTGAACGCCGCCCGCCATCGCCGCGTGCGCTATGCCGGACCCGGCACCGACCTGACCGTCGGCCTGCCGCGCGGGCACGTCTGGTGCACGGCCCGGCAGCGCACGTCGCGCGGGACCGAATACTGCGTCAATGTGCCGACGGAGGAGATCTTCACGGCGCCCGACCGCGCCGAGGCCGAGGGCTGCGTGCGGGTGGCGCGGCCCATCAGCGCGGGCGGCGTGATGATCGAGGGCATCGAGCTGGAGTTCCGGCGCGGCGAGGTGGTGCGTGCCACGGCGAAATCCGGCGCGGAGTTCCTGCGCCGCCTGCTCGACACCGACGACGGCTCGGCCCGCCTGGGCGAGGTGGCGCTGGTCGAGCCCGTCCCCGCCTGGGGCCGGGGGCGGCATTTCGGCAACGCCCTGCTCGACGAGAACACCACCCCGCACGTCGCGCTGGGCGAGTCCTACCCCGCGTGCAACAACTCGCTGTGGCCCCGCGCGGTCAACCGCAGCCTCATCCACGTGGACCTGCCCCTCGACGCCGCCGTTGAATTTCCACCCTAGGAACCGCGTCTCATTTCCCCAGTCCCACCGCGCTTGCCCGACCACGCCTCCACTCCAACCGATCTCGACCCGGCCGTGCTCGACCGCGCCCAGGCCGGCGACGAGGCGGCGTTCGGCGCCGTGATGCGCTTCCACTACGAGCGCATCTTCCGGCTGGTCTATGCCATCGTCCGCAGCGAGCACGACGCCCGCGACGTGTGCCAGGAGGTCTGGCTCAAGGTCTGGCGCGAGCTGAAGCATTTCCGGGGCGACGCCAAATTCACCACCTGGCTGCATCCCATCGCCACCCGCCGCGCCCTCGACCACCTCCGCAAGCGCCGCCGCTGGTATGACCGCCTGCTGCCCTTTGACACCGACGACGAGACCGCCGCCACCGCACCCGAGCCCGCCGAGGAGGAATCGGTGCGCGCCTCGGCCGAGGGCAACGAGCGCAAGGCCCGCCTCCAACGCGCCCTCGACGCCCTGCCCCCCAAGCACCGCGCCGTGCTTGCCTTGCGCGAGGTCGAGGGGCTTTCTTACGAGGAGATCGCCCGCGCCACCGACCTCCCCACCGGCACCGTCATGTCCCGCCTTTATCACGCCCGCCGCAAACTGGCCGCCATCATCCAGGAGACACCGCCATGAACGCATCCCGCATCCGCCTCGCCCTGCTCGCTTTTGCCCTGCTCGCCACCCTCGCGCCGTTCGCCCGGGCCGCCGAGCGCGCCTCCCTCCACGCCATCCTCATCGCCGCCTCCAACGGCGACGGCCCGTCCGACCGCCGCCTCGCCCCCTACGAGGGCAACCTCAAGCGCGTGCTCCGTTTCTCGAAATACCGTCATGTCGGCGAGGGCGGCACCTCGCTCGACGTGCCCGGCAGCGGTCAGATCAACCTCGGGCGCGGCCATGCCCTCGAACTCGAGGCCGACGGCGGCAAGGGTGGCAAAGTCAGCCTCAGGGTCAACTGGACCGACGGCGGCTCCACCGTCCTCAACACCGGCCTCTCCCTTGCCCCGGGCGGCCTGACCGTCCTCGGCGGCGCCGCCGGCGAGGGCG
>Ga0073934_10006038_pt1 | contig 18067 bp, 9 predicted proteins | sample LarsenN4metaG_FD_76834 | JGI IMG/M metagenome (GOLD analysis project Ga0073934, IMG submission 76834) | Hot spring sediment bacterial and archeal communities from British Columbia, Canada, to study Microbial Dark Matter (Phase II) - Larsen... ... | reverse complement strand
GCCGCGCCTGCATGCCGGCTTCCGCCCGGTGGGCGATACCGACAGCGAGCGCGCCTTCTGCTGGCTGATGCAGGAGCTGGCCAAGGCGCATGCCAGCGTGCCCAGCGTGGCGGAGCTGAGCGCTACGCTGCGCGAGCTGGTGCCGGCCATCGCCGCGCACGGCACCTTCAATTTCATGCTCAGCAACGGCCAGGCGCTGTGGGTGCACTGTTCGACAAAGCTGCACTGGCTGGTGCGCGAGCACCCCTTCCGTGCCGCGCGCCTGGCCGACGAGGACCTGAGCGTCGACTTCTCCGCCGTGACCACGCCGCGCGATCGCGTGGCCGTGATCGTCACCGAGCCGCTGACCACCGACGAACGCTGGACGCCGCTGGCGAGCGGCGAGCTGGCGGTGTTCCAGGACGGCGCGCGCATCCATTGATTCCTGTCCGACCCCTTCGTCCATGACCCTGCCCGCCACCCCCACGCCGCGCTTCGACACCTTCTACAAGTACGACGCCCTCACCCGGCTGCTGTTCGACTACGCCGATGCCCACCCCGGCCTGGTCACGGTCGAGTCGATCGGCAAGAGTCACGAGGGTCGCGACATCTGGCTCGTCACGGTCACCAACGCCGCCACCGGAGCGGCGATCGACAAGCCGGCCTTCTGGTGCGACGGCAACATCCACGCCGCCGAGCTGACCGCCAGCACCGCGGTGCTGTACTACCTGCACCAGCTCGTCACCGGCTACGGCAGCGATCCGAAGATCACCCAGCTGCTCGACACCCGCGCGCTGTACCTGTGCCCGCGCCTGAACCCCGACGGCGCCGAGCTCGCGTTGGCCGACCGGCCGCGGCACATCCGCTCGTCGACGCGGCCCTATCCCTTCGACGAGCCGCCGGTCGAGGGTCTGACGATGGAGGACGTCGACGGCGACGGCCGCATCCTCACGATGCGCATCCCCGACCCGCACGGCGCCTACAAGAAGTGCGCGCAGGACCCGCGGCTGATGGTGCCGCGCGAGCCCGGCGAGTTCGGCGGCGAGTACTACCGGCTGATCCCCGAGGGCACGCTGAGGAACTGGGACGGGCTGACCGTCAAGGTCAACAAGGACCTCGAAGGCCTGGACCTGAACCGCAACTTCCCGGCCTTCTGGCGCCAGGAGTTCGAGCAGGTCGGCGCCGGCCCCTATCCGACCAGCGAGCCCGAGGTGCGCGCGATGGTCGACTTCGTCGTGAAGCATCCGAACATCGGCGCCGGCATCAGCTACCACACGCACAGCGGCGTGATCCTGCGGCCCATGGGCACCTGCAGCGACGACGACATGATCCCGGAAGATCTGTGGAGCTACCAGCGCTTCAGCAAGCTCGGCACCGAGCTGACCGGCTACCCGGCGGTGAGCATCTGGCACGAGTTCAAGTACCACCCGCGCGAGGTGATCGGCGGCACGCAGGACTGGCTGTACGAGCACCTGGGCGCGCTGTTCTGGGTGGTGGAGATCTGGTCGCCCAACCAGGCCGCCGACATCAGCGGCTACAAGTGGATCGACTGGTTCCGCGAGCACCCGGTGGAAGACGAGCTCAAGCTGCTGAAGTGGAGCGACGAGCAGTGCGCCGGCCAGGCGCACGTCGACTGGAAGCCCTTCATGCACCCGCAGCTCGGCCCGGTGGAGATCGGCGGCTGGGACAAGATGAACTTCTGGCGCAACCCGCCGCCGCACCTGCGCGAGCGCGAGGCGGCGCGTTTCCCGGCCTGGATGACGCAGCTGGCGCTCAGCCTGCCCAAGCTCGAGCTGCTTCGCACCGAGGTGCGCGCGCTCGGCCCCGACACCTGGCGCGTGCGCATGGCGGTGGCCAACAGCGGCTGGCTGCCGGCCTACATCAGCCAGCGCGCGCTGCAGCGCAAGGTGGTGCGCGGCGTGATGTTCGAGATCGTGCTGCCGCAGGGCGACCCGGCCATCGCGCTCGTCTCCGGCAAGGAGCGCATGGAGGGCCCGCAGCTCGAGGGCCATGCGCCCAAGCAGTCGCAGATCGCCTTCCTGCCCAGCCGCGAGGTCACCGCCGACCGCGCCGTGGCCGAGTGGGTGGTGCGCGCGCCGCAGGGCACGCGGCTCGCGCTCGTCGCGCGTGCCGATCGGGCGGGCACGGTGCGCACCGAAGTCAGCCTTGACTGACCACTAAATGGGCAAAACTCCCGGAGGGCAAGTGGTCGCTCTTCGTTGACCGCGAATTTGTGCCGACACGCCTCACTTCGTGCTTCCTAGGATGACATCCAAGAAACAGATGGATACGCGCTGTATCCGCTGAGGACGTCAACCAGGGGCAGGCCAGAGCAGCCTGCGGGAGCCGAAGATGGGCCATCTGCTGCCATTCATCGTCATCATCGAGCGCCGCGTGCGCAGCCTGCGCGGCACGCTGGCGTTGATGGTCATCGCACTGCTGGCCGCGCTGCTGGCGCTGCCGGCCCAGGCCCAGCCCTTCGGCGAGAAGCTGCGCGCCAAGGTGGCGCGCGACATGGACGACGAACTGCGCACCGACCGCAAGCCCCGCGAGCGCTGGGCGCGCGACGTGAAGGGCGTGCGCCATGTGCAGGCCATCGTGGTGGCCGAATCCACCGATCCGGAGCTGCGCGACCTGCGCGCCGCGGTGCTGCGCCTGGGCGGCTCGGTGCACGCCTTCCACCGCGCGATGAACGCGCTGACCATCCAGATCCCGGCGCAGAAGGTGCATGCGCTGGCGCAGCGCGACGACGTCGCCAGCATCACCCCCAACCGCACCGTGCAGCGCACGTTGAGCACGCTGGAGTACGTCTCCGGCACGCTGACCCCGCGCGGCCGCAGCTATTCGAGCCCGACCTGGTACAGCGGCGTGGACGGCAGCGGTGTCGGCATCGCGGTGCTCGACTCCGGTGTGATGACGTCGCACCGCGCTTTCGACGGCGTGCTCGGCAAGCGTGTCAAGCGCAACGTCAGCATGCTCAACAGCAGCCTGGCGAACTGGACCACGGGCGTGGACGCCACGACGTCGCTGCAGCCGGGCACCTGGGCGCTGACGAACTACGAAAACAGCGTCGCCAACGACAACGCGGCCACGCACGACGGCTTCGGCCACGGCACACACGTGGCTTCGGTGGCCGCCGGCCGCGGCTTCGGCTTCTACGCCGCGCCCGACAACACCGGCGTGGCGCCGGGCGCCGACATCTACGACGTGAAGGTGCTCAACGATGTCGGCATGGGCACGCTCAGCGACGCCATCGAAGGCATCAACTGGGTCATCTACCACGCCCGCGAATACAACATCCGGGTGATGAACCTGAGCCTGGCGGCCCAGTCCACTCAAAGCTGGCTGCACGACCCGCTGTGCATCGCGGTGCGCAGCGCCACCGCCGCCGGCATCACGGTGGTGGTGGCGGCGGGCAACTTCGGCAAGTCGGCCGCGGGCAAGGAAGTCTTCGGCGCGATCAGCTCGCCGGGCAACGACCCCTCGGTGATCACCGTCGGCGCGGTCAACTACAAGGGCACGAACGCGCGCAGCGACGACACCGTGGCGATGTTCAGCTCGCGCGGCCCCACGCGCGGTAGCTTCGTCGATTCGAGCGGCGTGCGGCGTGTCGACAACCTGATCAAGCCCGACCTGGTGGCCCCGGGCAACAAGGTGCTCGGCGCGGCCTCGACCACGGGTGCCGGCTACTGGAACTTCCTTGCCAACGCCTACTACAACGAGCTCGTCGTGCCGGCCAATTCGGCGCAGTACTACTACGAGTCGGTGATGGTGATGAGCGGCACCTCGATCGCCGCGCCCGCCGTGGCTGGCGCCGCCGCGCTGCTGCTGCAGGCCAACCCCGGGCTGACGCCGCCGCTGGTCAAGGCGATCCTGCAGTACACGGCCCAGCCGCTGCCCGGCTTCAGCCTGGCGCACCAGGGCGCAGGCCAGCTCAACGTCGACGGCGCGCTGGCACTGGCGCGTGCGCTGCGCACCGACATCGCCACCGCGGTGGCCAACGGCAGCATCGCCACCGGCGCCAACCTGCTCGCCGCCGGCCAGGTGCTGCCGGCGCGCAGCTCCACGGTCAACGGCCAGAGCTTCAACTGGTCGCGCATCGTGTTCGCCGGTGGCAACCGTGTGCTCAGCGGCGACGCGCTGTTCACCAAGTACCAGCCGATCTGGAACCCGCGCATCACCTGGGCCGGCAAACAGGTGCGCCTGCGCACGCCGAGCTACTGGGGCGCGACGCTGCTCACGCCGGGCAACACCTTCGTGCGTTCGTTCACCGACACGGTGGCGCCCAACCAGACGCTGGTCACCTCCGGCGTGGTCAACGCCACCTCGCTGGCCGGCACCACCTCGTACACCGGCAAGACCGGCCTGTTCATCCCGACCCCCACGCTGGCCGGCTGGCTGACCAGCGGCAGCGGCATCGTGATCAGCGAGGGCATCGTGATCAGCGAAGGCCTGGTGATCAGCGAAGGCCTGGTGATCAGCGAGGGCCTGGTGATCAGCGAGGGCCTGGTGATCAGCGAGGGCCTGGTGATCAGCGAGGGCCTGGTGATCAGCGAGGGCCTGGTGATCAGCGAGGGCCTGGTGATCAGCGAAGGGCTGGTGATCAGCGAGACGGGTGTGCCGGTGATCCAGTACGACACGAGCTCGGCCACCAGCGGCGAGAACTGAAGCCATGGACGGCCTCGCCGCGGCGCGATCGACCCCCTGGCAGCGCCTGCACACGGCGCTGATGCCCGACTACAACCGCAAGGCCACCGCCTACTGGTGGACCATGGTGTGCATCGGCGCCCTCGTGCTCGCGTACTGCGCGGGCGAGGTGGCGCGCCTGCCGCGCGAGGCGCTGCTGCAGATCGTCGTGGGCGCGGCCATCGCCACGCTGGCCGGCTTCTTCCCGGTGCGCATTCCGCGCTCCACCAATTCCTTCGCGGCCGGCGAGATCTTCATCTTCCTCGTGCTGCTGCTGCACGGCGCGCCGGCGGCCTCGCTGGCCGCCGCCGGCGAGGCACTCGTCGGCTCCTGGCGCACCTCCAAGCGCTGGACCAGCCGCATCGCCAGCCCGGCGATGGCGATCGTCTCGATGTTCGTCGCCGGCTCGCTGCTCGATGCCGCGCTGGACGCGCTGCAGGCCCGGGGCTGGTACAACGACGGGCTGCTGATGCTCGCGGCGATGCTGTTCTCGCTCGCCTACTTCGTGCTCAACACGGTGCTGGCGACGCTGGTGATCCACCTCAAGCGCAACCAGCCGCTGGTGCTGCGCGAGCTGATGTCCAACTTCGGCTGGGTGGCGCTGGCGTACGCGGGCAGCGCGTCGGTGGCAGCGCTGCTCTACCTCACGGTGGCGCAGTCCGGGCCGGCCATCCTGATGGCGGTGATCCCCATCGTCGCCCTGCTGCTGGCCACGCTGCACTTCTTCTTCCGTCAGCAGGAGGCCGACGAAGCGGTGCGCCGCAGCCGCGTCGAGGCGGCCGAGCGCGAGGCCGCCCAGGCCGCCGCGCATGTGCAGGCGCTGGCGCTCAGCGAGCAGCGCTTCCACAGCGCCTTCACGCACGCGGCGATCGGCATGGCCCTGGTCTCCACCGAAGGCGAGATCCGCCAGGTCAACCGCGCGATGAGCGCGCTGATCGGCGGCGACGAGCAGGCGCTGGTCGGCGCCCGACTGGGCTCGCTGTTCCACGCCGACGACGCGGAACTGCTCGCCGCGCACCTGGCGCGTGTGCGCGCCCGCGAGGTCGACGGCTTCACCGCCGAGCTGCGCGGCTGCCACCGCGACGGCAGCGACGTCTGGGTGGCGCTGGACGCCAGCTTCTTCGACGACGCGGGCAGCGAGGCCTCCAGCCTGATCGTGCAGATGCAGGACATCAGCGCACGCCGCAGCGCCGAGGCGCGCCTGCAGCACATCGCCTTCCACGACAGCCTCACCGGGCTGCCGAACCGCGCGCGCTTCCACGAGCACCTCGCGCAGGCGATCGAGGGCGTCAAGCGCGACCCCGAGCGCCGCTTCGCGGTGATGTTCCTCGACTTCGACCGCTTCAAGCTGATCAACGACTCGATGGGCCACAGCGCCGGCGACGCCTTCCTGATCCAGGTGGCGCGCCGCATCCGCGACCACGTGCGCCCCGGCGACGTGGTGGCGCGCCTGGGCGGCGACGAGTTCGCGGTGCTTTGCACCGACCTCGAGCGCGAGGCGCACGCCGTCACGCTGGCCGAGCGGCTGCAGCTCGTGCTGTCCGAGCCGATGCAGATCGCCGGCACCGAGATCGCCACCAGCGCCAGCATCGGCATCACCTTCAGCACGATCGGCTACTCGCTGCCGGAGGAGGTGCTGCGCGACGCCGACATCGCGATGTACCGCGCCAAGTCCGCCGGCAAGGCGCGCCACGCGCTGTTCGACGCCAGCCTGCACCAGCAGGTGACCGACCGCGTCCGGCTGGAGGGCGACCTGCGCCGCGCGATCGAGAACGGCCAGCTCACGGTGGCGTATCAGCCGCTGTTCCACCTCGCCACCGGGCGCCTGAGCGGCTTCGAGGCCCTGGCGCGCTGGCAGCATCCGGTGCAGGGCATGATCAGCCCGGCGGTGTTCATCCCGATCGCCGAGGAGTCGGCGCTGATCGGCCCGCTGACCGACTTCGTGCTCGACTCCGCCTGCCGCCAGCTCAAGCTCTGGCAGGCGCGCGGCGACGCCTTCGCCGACCTCACGATGCAGGTCAACGTGTCGGGCAACGACATCGCGCACAGCGGCTTCGCGCAGCGCGTCACGCGCGCCATCGTCGCCGCGCGGCTGAACCCCTCGCACCTCACGCTCGAGCTCACCGAGAACGTGCTGATGGACCGCGTCGACGGCGCGCTGGCCACGCTGGCGCGGTTGCGCGAGCTGGGTGTCGGCCTGTCGATCGACGACTTCGGCACCGGCTACTCCTCGCTCAGCTACCTCTCCTCGCTGCCCATCGACAGCCTGAAGATCGACGCCTCGTTCGTGCGCGGCATGCGCACCGGGTCCAAGGAGGCCGAGGTGGTGCGCGCCATCGTCACGCTCGGCGCGTCGCTGGGCAAGTCGGTGATCGCCGAGGGCATCGAGACCGAGTCGCAGTTCGCCCAGCTGCGCGGCATGGGCTGCGAGGCCGGCCAGGGCTTCCACCTCTCGCGCCCGCTGGTGGCCGAGAACGTCGAGCTGCTGCTCGACCGCATCGAGACCGAGCGCTGGAGCGGCCTGCAGGGGCAGCTCACGCGCCCGATGCTGCACCACTGAGGTCGCGCCGCGCCGCGGCGCGGGCGGCCCTCAGCGGCCGAGGTCCTTGCTGGACGCCGTGGTCGACTGCACGGGCGCGGCCTCGAACGCCTCGCGCCAGGCGCGCCGCGGCAGGAAGCCGCGCAGCTGGTCGATGGCGCGCTCGATCAGCCGCGGGTCGAGCTCGTGGCCGATGCCGGGCAGCACGTCGGCGGTGACGTCGGCACCCAGCGCCACCAGGCGCCGCGCCGCGTCCACCGCCGGCCCGTGGGGCACCACGGCGTCGTCCAGCCCGTGCAGCAGGTGCACGCAGGTGTCGCGCGGGGCGTGGTCCGGCGGGCTGGCGTAGCGGCCGCTGAAAGCGATCACGCGGCCGGCCAGTTCGGGCTCGGCCTGCGCCGCTTCCAGGGCCATGATCGCGCCCTGCGAAAAGCCGAACAGCGCGGTGCGCGGCCACTCCATCGCGAAGCGCAGCTGCAGCGCGCGCACGGTGGCCACGAAGCGCGGCAGGGCCGCGGCGACGCGTGCCGGTCGGTTCTCGTCGGACACGCCCTGGATGGAGAACCACTGCCGGCCGCCGCGGCCGGGGGCGGCGTCGAACTCGTCGGGCGCGTCCACGCACAGCACCGCGGCCTGCGGGTACTCCTGCGCCAGGCGCTGCGCGAGCACGGCCATGTGCCCGGCGTTCGCGCCCACGCCGTGGAACAGCAGGAACAGCAGATCGGGTTCGCCCTGCTCGGGCAGGCGGGCCAGCACGTGCGTCGTCATGCGCACGCAGTGTGCCGCAAGCCGGCCCTCCTACAATCCACGGCCCCCACGGACCCTGCCGCGCTTGGAAGCCTTCCTCGTCTCGACCGGAATCGTCGCCCTCGGTGAAATGGGCGACAAGACGCAACTGCTGGCGCTGCTGCTGGCGGCCAAGTTCCGCCGCCCCGCGCCCATCGTGCTGGGCATCCTCGTGGCCACGCTGGTCAACCACGCGCTGGCCGGAGTGGTGGGCGACTGGATCGCGCGCGCGCTCGGCCCCGACGTGCTGCGCTGGGTGATCGGCCTGTCCTTCCTCGCCATGGCCGCCTGGATGCTGGTGCCCGACGCGATCGACGAGGAGGGCGAGGGCGGCACGCAGCGCTTCGGCGTGTTCGGCACCACGGTGCTGGCGTTCTTCCTCGCCGAGATGGGCGACAAGACGCAGATCGCCACCGTGGCCCTGGCGGCGCGTTATGCCGACCTGGTCGCCGTGGTCGCCGGCACCACGCTGGGCATGATGATCGCCAACGTGCCGGCGGTGCTGCTCGGCGACGTGGTGGCGAAGAAGGTGCCGATGCGCCTGGTGCACGGCATCGCGGCGGCGATCTTCGCGCTGCTGGGCGTGCTGACGCTGCTCGACGTCGGCCGCCTGTTCTGAGCCGGCGCGCGGGCCCACAATGGGCCGCATGCCCCTGCCGGATCGCCCGCGATGAAGCTCACGATCAACGGTGCGTCGCGCGAACTGCCCGACGACGCGATCGACCCCGACATGCCGCTGCTGTGGGCGCTGCGCGACGTGCTGGGCCTGACCGGCACCAAGTACGGCTGCGGCGTCGCGGCGTGTGGCGCCTGCACCGTGCACGTCGACGGCCAGGCGCAGCGCGCCTGCGTCACGCCGCTGGCGGCCGTCGCCGGCCGCGCGGTGCGCACCATCGAGGGGCTGGCCGACGGCGGGCGCCTGCACGCGCTGCAGCGCGCCTGGATCGAGCACCAGGTGCCGCAATGCGGCTACTGTCAGAGCGGCATGCTGATGGCCGCCGCCGCGCTGCTGGCGCACAACCCCCGCCCCGCCGACGCGGACATCGACGCGGCCATCACCAACCTGTGCCGCTGCGGCAGCTACCCGCGCGTGCGTGCCGCCATCCACGCCGCGGCGGCGACCCTGCGCAGCGGGCGCTGACGGCCGTGTCGCGACGCCGCTTCCTGCTCTCGGCCGCGGGTGTGGCCGGCGCGCTGGTGGTGGGCTGGGGGCTGCTGCCGCCGCGCCGCCGCCTCGGCCGCGCACTGGCCCAGGCCGACGCGGCGGGCCGCCTGGCGCTGAACGGTTGGATCCGCATCGCTCCCGACGGCCAGGTGGTGCTCGCCATGCCGCGCAGCGAGATGGGCCAGGGCGTGCACACCGCGCTGGCGATGCTGGTGGCCGAGGAGCTCGACGTCGCGCTCGAGAGCGTGGCGCTGGTGGACGCGGGCGCGGACGCGATCTACGGCAACGTCGCCGCGGTGGTGGGTGCCCTGCCGGTGCAGCCGCGCGAGGCGGAGCCGGGGCAGGAGACGCGCGGCGTGCGCCTCGGGCGCTGGGTGGCGGCCAAGCTCGCGCGCGAGCTCGGGCTCTCGATCACCGGTGGCTCGGCGAGCGTGGCGGACGCCTGGGAGCCGCTGCGCCTGGCCGCCGCCACGGCGCGTGCGCAGCTGCTCGGCGCGGCCTCGCTCGCGTGGCGGCTGCCGGTGGACGAGCTGATGGTGGCCGGCGGCGTGGTCTCGCACGCCGGCAGCGGCCAGCGTGCGCACTACGGCGAGCTGGTGCGCCGCGCCGTCGCGACGCCGCCCGGCGCGGTGCAGCCCAAGAGTCCCGAGCAGTGGCGCCTGGTCGGCCGCCCCGCGCCGCGCATCGACGTGCCCGCGAAGGTGGACGGCACGGCGCGCTTCGGCCTCGACGTGCGCCTGCCCGGCATGGTGTGGGCGGTGGTGCGCCACTGCCCCATGCTCGGCGGCAGCGTCGGCGCGTTCGACCCCGCGCCCGCGCTGCGCCTGCCCGGCGTCGAGCGCGTCGTGCACCTCGGGCCCCTGGCCGGCTCGACACCCGCGCTCGCGGTGGTGGGCCGAAGCACCTGGCATGCACGGCGCGGCGCCGATGCGCTCGTCGTCGACTGGCGGCCGCCGCCGGCCGTGTCGCTGGACAGCGCGCGCATCCTCGACACGCTGGCCGCCACGGCGCGATCGGCCGCCGCCGAGGACGGCGGCTTCGTGTTCCACCGCGAGGGCGAGCCGGACGAGGCGCTCGCGCGCGCCGCGCGGCGCATCGAGGCGCTCTACCGCGCGCCCTATCTCGCGCACGCCGCGATGGAGCCGATCGGCTGCACCGCGCGCGTGGCCGACGGTCGCGTGGAGCTGTGGGCGGCGACGCAGTCGCCGAGCTTCGCGCGCGCCATCGCGGCGCGCGTGGCCGGCGTGCCGGAGGCCCGCGTGGAGCTGCACGTCACCTACCTCGGCGGCGGCTTCGGCCGCCGCCTGGAGTCGGACGCGATCGGCCAGGCCGTGCGCGTCGCGCTCGAGTGCGGCGGCCGCCCGGTGCAGCTCGTGTGGCCGCGCGAGGAGGATCTGACGCACGACTTCTACCGTCCGGCCGGCGCCGCCGTCCTGCAGGCCGGGCTGGACGAACAGGGCCGGGTGCTCGCGCTGAAGGTCACGAGCGCGGGCGACGCGATCGTGCCGCGCTTCCTGGAGCGCAACGCGCCGGCGCTGGCCGCTGCCTGGGACCTGCCCGACCGCACCGCCAGCGAAGGCCTGTTCGACCTGCCGTATGCGGTGCCGCACCGGCGCATCGCGCACGTGGCCACGAAGAGCGGCGTGCCGGTGGGCAACTGGCGCTCGGTGGGCCATTCGCACAACGCCTTCTTCGGCGAGTGCTTCATGGACGAGCTGGCGCACGCCGCGGGCCGCGACCCGCTGGCGTTCAGGCTCGAGCTGCTGGAGGGCCTGCCGCGCCACGCCGCGGTGCTGCGCCTGGCCGCCGAGCGCGCCGGCTGGGGCACGCCGGCGCCGGCCGGCACGGCGCGCGGCCTGGCCCTGCACGAGAGCTTCGGCAGCATCGTGGCGCAGGTGGTCGAGCTGCGGCTGGCCGACGGGCGCCCGTCGGTGCGGCGCGTGGTCTGCGCCGCCGACGTCGGCACCGTGCTCAACCCGGGCATCGTCGCGCAGCAGATGGAGGGCGCGATCGTGTTCGCGCTGACGGCCGCGCTGTACGGGCGCATCGACATCGTCGGCAGCGCGGTGCAGCAGCGCAACTTCCCGGACCACCCGCTGCTCACCCTCGCGCAGACGCCGCGCATCGAGACGCACCTGGTCGCCAGCACGAACCCGCCGGGTGGCGTGGGCGAGCCGGGTGTGCCGCCGCTGGCGCCGGCGCTGGCCAATGCGCTGTTCGCCCTCACGGGGCGGCGCGTGCGCGAGCTGCCGCTCGCCCCATGACCAAGGGCCGCAGCCTCAGGCTGCGGCCGTGCGGCGCAGGTAGCGCGCGAGCGTCTCGCGCAGCCTGGCGACGTCGATCGGCTTGGTGAGGAAGTCGTTCATGCCGGCGGCCATCGCCTCGTCGCGCTCGGAGGTCAGCGCGGCGGCGGTCAGCGCGATCACCGGCAGCGCCTCGGCGTCGAAGCGCTCGCGCAAGCGGCGCACGGCCGCGTGGCCGCTCATCACCGGCATGTGCACGTCCATCAGCACCACGTCGAAGGGCCGTCCGGCGGCCACGGCCGCCTCCACCGCCTCGACCGCGCCCGCGCCGTCGCTCGCCTGGGTCACGTCCAGCCCCCACTGCTCGAGCATCGCCACCGCGATCAGCATGTTGACCGGGTTGTCCTCCGCGATCAGCACACGCCCGCCCTGCAGCGGCGCGAGCGCGTCGTCTTCGGGCGACGGCGCCGGCAGCTCGGCCGCCGGCAGCGGCAGGTCGGCCCAGAAGGCGCTGCCGTAGCCGGGGGCACTGTTCACCCCCACGCTGCCGCCCATCAGCTGGGCCAGCTCGCGGCAGATCGACAGGCCCAGCCCCGTGCCGCCGTAGCGCCGCGTGATCGAGTCGTCGGCCTGCGAGAAGGGCGTGAAAAGCCGTGCCTGCGTGTCGGCGGCGATGCCCGGCCCGGTGTCGTGCACCGCGAGGCGCGTCGCGCCGGCGCGCCGGCCGAGCTCGATGCGCACGCTGCCGCGCTCGGTGAACTTGATCGCGTTGGCGACGAAGTTGGTGAGGATCTGGCGCACGCGCAGCGGGTCGCCGCGCACCGTGTCCGGCACGTCCTCGCCGATGGACAGCACCAGCGCCAGGCCCTTGGCCTCGGCCAGCGGCAGGTAGGCGTGGTGCACCGCCGCCGCGGTGTCGCGCAGGCCGAAGGGCACGTCCTCCAGCGTGATGCGGCCGGCCTCGACCTTCGAGAGGTCGAGGATGTCCGAGATGATGCCCGCCAGGCTCTGCGTGCTGTCGATCATCTGCGCCAGGTACTGCTGGCGGCGCTGCTCCGACAGCCCCGGCTGCATCGCCAGCCTCGCCAGGCCGAGCAGCCCGTTGAGCGGGGTACGGATCTCGTGGCTGGTGTTGGCGAGGAAGGCGCTCTTGGCGCGGTTGGCGGCCTCGGCGGCGTCGCGCGCGTCGGCCAGCGCCTGCTGCGTCTGGCGCCGCTCGGTGATGTCCTCCGCACTCCAGATCGTGCCGCCCCCGATCGGGTTGGCCGGGTCCACCGACTGGGCCTGCAGGCGCACCCACAGCAGGCTGCCGTCGCGGCGCTTCAGCCGCGTCTCGCACTCGTAGCCGTGTCGGTGGCGCAGCCGCGTGATCGCTGCGCGGCGCATGCGCTGGAACTCGGCCGGATCGGGCCACAGCACGCTCAGCGTGGCGTGGCGCAGCTCGTCCTCGCCGTAGCCGAACATCTCGCGGTGGCGCGCGTTGATGCGCACGATGCGCTGCTGGCGCACGAACGCGATCGCCAGCGACACGGTGTTGAGGATCGCCTCCACCTCCAGGCGCGTCTGCTCGCTGGCGCTGACGTCGCGCGAGGCGAGCACGAGGAAGCGCTGGCCGTCGAAGTCGAAGCGCGCGCCGGACACCAGCATCGGGATGCGGTGCCCGTCGCGGTGCCGGAAGGTGATGGGCATCGCCTGCACGCTGCCGTCGCGGCGCAGCGCGGCGACCATCGCGTCGCGGTCCTCGGGCCGGTGCCAGACGCCCAGCTCGATGGAGGTGCGGCCGATCACCTCCTCGCGGCGGTAGCCCGAGACCTGCAGGAAGCAGTCGTTCACCAGCGCGTAGCGGCCGGTCTCCAGGTCGGTGAGCGTGACGCAGTCGGGGCTGGTGGCGAACAGGTGCGACAGCAGCGCCTCGGAGCGCCGCAGCGCCGCCTCGGCGGCCTTGCGCGCGGTGATGTCGACGTAGATCGTCAGCAGTGCCGGGCCGGCCACGCTGTCCACGCGCACCGCGGTGGCCTCGATCTCGACCGGCCGGCCGTCCAGCGCCAGCATGCGGTAGTCGGCCACCGGCAGCGCCTCGCCCGGGCCCAGCCGCTCGGAGGCCGCGAGTCGGTCGCGCACCAGCTGGCGCGCCTCGGGCGCGGCGATGTGGTCGAGCAGGTTGCTGCCCTTCATGGCCTCGGCGTCGCGGTAGCCGAACAGGCGCGCCGCCGCGGCATTCGCGTCCAGCACCGCGCCGCGCCGGTGCAGCACCATCGGCGAGGGCGAGCGCGAGAACAGCGTGCGGTAGCGCGCCTCGCTGGCGGCCATGGCCTGCTGCGCGCGCACCTGCGCGGTGACGTCGCGCCCCACGCCCCAGTAGCCCTGGAAGATGCCCGCCGCGTCGAACTGGGGCTCGCCGCTGAGCGCGAGGTGGCGCAGGCGCCCCTGCGCGTCGACCGAGCTCGTGAGCAGGTTGCTGAAGGGCCGGTGCGCCTCGAGGTCGGCGCGGTGCGCGTCCAGCGTCTCGTCGTCCAGCCCGAGGCCGGCGTGCTCCCAGGGTGTGCGGCCGAGCGCGCGCTGCGGCGAGAGCGCGGCCGCCCCCGCGCGGCTCTCGGTCACGCGCGTGAAGCGGAACTCCTCGTCCTGCTCCCAGTACCAGTCCACCGCGATGCCCAGCAGCTCGCGGAAGCGCCGCTCGCGCACCGCGCTCTCGGCGAGGTAGTGGTCGATCACGCGCGCGATCAGCGCCCCGCCCGCCGCGCCGCAGGCAATCAGCAGCCAGTGCAGCGCCATCTGCATCGCCGTGGAGGTGGCCGCGGCGGGGGCGGCGACGCGGCCGCTGGTCTGCAGCCAGCCGATGCCGGCCACCGCCAGCGCGGCGACGCCGGCCGCGGCCAGGCCGTGGCGCATGCCCGCCACCGCGCCCAGCAGGCAGACCACCAGCGCGAGGAAGCCCAGCCCGGGATGGCGCAGGCCTTCGTCGAGCGCGATGCTCGCGGCCACGCCGAGCGCGATGGAGCCCAGCGAGACCGCGAGCAGCCCGAGGTTCATGCGCGCGAGGCGCTCGCGCCGGCTGAGCACCCACAGCCGCGCGCTGAACGCGGCGTAGGCGAGGAAGGCGCCCACCACGGCGGCGCGCACCGTCGCCGGCAGCGCGACCGGCGCCAGCGCGAACACGAGCGCGGCCGGCAGCGGCGTCACGGTGGCGGTGCCGAAGAACAGGCTGCCGATCAGCCGGCGCATGGCGTCGGGGGCGTCCTTCGGCGGCACTGTGGGGCGTTGGCTCATCCGGCGGGCCCCGCGCGGGGCAGCGGCGTTCCCGGAGTCTGCGCCTGCTGCGCCGGACCCCGGGGGGTGGGATGGGCGCCGATGTTACGCCGCGGCCGCCAGCGCGGCCACCAGGGCGTCGTGCAGTTTCTGCGCGTCGATCGGCTTGGTGAGGAATCCGTCCATGCCGCTGGCCAGCGCCTCGTCGCGCTCCGAGGTGAGCGCGGCGGCGGTCAGCGCGATGATCGGCACCGCGCGTCCGGCCTCCCGCTGGCGCAGCGCGCGGGTCGCCTCGTAGCCGCTCATCACCGGCATCTGCACGTCCATCAGCACCGCCTGCAGCGGCCGGCCCTCGCGCGCGGCTGCCTCCACCGCGGCGATCGCCTGGGCGCCATCGGTGGCCTGCTCGACCTGCACGCCCCACTGTTCCAGCATGGCCACCGCGATGGTCATGTTGACCGGGTTGTCCTCCACCATCAGCACGCGGGCGCCGGCCAGCGGCGAAGGCTCCAGCTCGCCGAAGCCGGAGTCGCGCGCCGGCGCGTCGGTGGGCGGCAGCGGCAGCTCGGCCCAGAAGCAGCTGCCGCGGCCGGGGGCGCTGTCCACGCCCGCGGTGCCGCCCATCAGGCCGGCGAGCTGCCGGCAGATCGACAGCCCGAGGCCGCTGCCGCCGATGCGCCGCGTGGTCGACTGGTCGGCCTGCGTGAAGGGCTTGAACAGCCGCGCCTGCACCTCGGGCGCGATGCCCGGGCCGGTGTCGCGCACCTCGAAGCGCAGCCGTTCGCCGCTCACACGGCGCACGCGCAGCTCCACCGTGCCGCGTTCGGTGAACTTCAGCGCGTTGCTCAGGTAGTTGCCGAGCACCTGGCGCACGCGCACCGGATCGCCCCATACCCAGCGCGGCAGGGCGGCGTCGACCTCGAGCACGAAGCGCAGGCCGCGCGCGTCGGCCAGCGTGCCGTGCACCTGGCGCAGCGCGTCGAGCAGCGCGCGCAGGTCGAAGGCGACATGCTCGATCTCGAGCTTGCCGGCCTCGATCTTGGAGAGGTCCAGCACGTCGGAGATGATGGCCGACAGCGTCTCGGCGCTCTCGGCGATCTGCTCGAGGTACTGGCGCCGGCGCGCTTCGTCCAGGTCCGGCCGGCGCGCCAGCCGCGCCATGCCCACCAGCCCGTTGAGCGGCGTGCGGATCTCGTGGCTGGTGTTGGCCAGGAAGGCGCTCTTGGCGCGGTTGGCCGCCTCGGCGTCGTCGCGCGCCTTGGTCAGCGCCTGCTCGGTGCGACGCCGCTCGGTGATGTCCTCGACGATCCAGATCGTGCCGCCGCGCATCGGATGGTTCGGGTCGGCGGCCTTGGCGAGCATGCGGCACCAGAACGCGCTGCCGTCGCGCCGCACCAGCTCGCGCACGAACTCCACCGGCTCGCCGCGCGACAGCGGCGGGCCGATCAGCGCACCGATCTCGGCGTACTCCTCGTCGCTCGCCCACACCGCGCGGCCGGGCTGGCCGGCCAGCGTGCCGCTCGCCCAGCCGAGCATCTTCTCCAGCGCCGGGTTGGCCTGCACGAAGCGGCCCTCGCGCGTGAAGGCGATGCCCAGCGAGGCATTGGCCAGCACGGCCTCGTGTGCCAGCCGCGTGCGCTCGCTCTCGGTCACGTCGCGGCCGTTGAGCACCATGTAGCTCTTGCCCTCGAGCTCGAACAGCGCCGCGGCGAGCAGCAGCGTGAAGGGGCGGCCCCACTTGTCGAGGAACTCGACCGGCACGTCCTGCAGCCGGCCGTGCGCGCGCAGCTGGCGGACGAACTCCTCGCGCGAGGGCACCGAGCCCCAGATGCCGAGCTCGGTCGAGGTGCGCCCGACTGCCTCCTCGCGCGTGAAGCCGCTCACGCGCGTGAACGTCTCGTTGACCATCACGAAACGGCCGGTCGCGGCGTCGGTGAGGGTGATCATGTCCGGGCTGGTGGTCACCAGCGTGGCCAGCGTGGTCTCCGAGCGGCGCAGCGCTTCCTGCGCCGCCACCAGCTCGTCGATGTTGCGCGTGACCCCCCAGTAGCCGCGGAAACGCCCCTCGGCGTCGAAACGTGGTTCGCCGCTGACCAGCAGGTGGTTGAAGCGGCCGTCCGGGCGGCGCCAGCGCACGCGCAGGTCGCGGAACGGCCGGTGGGCGCGCAGGTCGGCAAAGTGTTCCTGTGCCTTGCCGGCCTCGTAATCCCACTCGTCCTGGTCCCAGGGCGCCTTGAGCGTGCGCTCGCTCGGCACGAAGCGCCCGTCGCGCGAGCGCAACCAGATGCGCGTGCGCGTGAACTCCTCGTCGAGTTCCCAGTAGGTGTCCGCCGCGATGCCCAACAGGCCCTGGAAGCGGGCCTCGCGCTCGCGGCTGGCGCCGAGGTAATGGTTGAACACGCGGCGCACCAGCAGCCCGCTGCTGAGCCCCACGGCCAGCAGAAGCAGCAGGTTGATGAGCCGGCGCTGCAAGGGCATGTCCGCGAGCGCGGCCACCCCGCGAATCCATCCCGCGTGCTCCGCCCAGGCCAGCCCGAAGAGCATCAGCATGCCCATGAGGCCCAGCACGATGCCCAGCCCGGCGCTGACCGTGGCCCCGGTCAGGAAGCTGAGGATGGCGATGAAGCCGATCACCGGCCCGTTCAGGCCCCAGCCGTGGATCACCGCGGCCGCGGCGATCAGCGCCATGCCGCCGGCGCACACGGCCACCAGCGCCGGCTCGGAGCGAAGCGGGGGGTGCCGCCAGGCCATGGCGCTGATCAGGCCGAGCAGCATGGAGCTGCTCAGCAGCGCGATCCGGCCCGCTGCCGGCAGCACCGTGTTGGTGGCCAGCAGCACCGCATTGATGCCGAACACCACGGCGAAGGTGCCGAACAGGTAGCGCCGCACGAGCTCGCGCGCGTCCAGCAGCGGATCGGAGAGAACGGTCGGCTTCAAGGCAGAGGCGGCTCCGCGGGAGCTGCGCCTAGTCTGCCGCGATCGGCCGATACGTGGGGAGGTTTAACCCGCAGCGCTGCGGCCGGCTGCCAAAGATGCACGGGTGGCCAGCGCGGCGGCGCGTGCTGCGGCCGCGAATTCGTTGCCGCGGCTGGCGTACAGGATGGCCCGCGAGGAGTTCACCACCACCGGCCCGCTGGTGCGCCCGCCCTGCTGCCGCCAGCCGGCGCGCACCGTGGCCACGGCGTCGCCGCCCTGGGCGCCGACGCCGGGAATCAGCAGCGGCAGCGTCGGCGCCAGTTCGCGCACGCGCTCGATCTCGGCCGGGAAAGTCGCGCCGACCACCAGGCCGAGCTGGCCGGTGCGGTTCCACGGGCCCTGGGCGAGGCGTGCGATGTGTTCGTACAGCAGGTCGCCGGTGACCAGGCGCTGCGCCTGCAGGTCGGAGCCGCCGGGGTTGGAGGTGCGGCACAGCAGGAACAG
>Ga0073934_10006037_pt1 | contig 18074 bp, 14 predicted proteins | sample LarsenN4metaG_FD_76834 | JGI IMG/M metagenome (GOLD analysis project Ga0073934, IMG submission 76834) | Hot spring sediment bacterial and archeal communities from British Columbia, Canada, to study Microbial Dark Matter (Phase II) - Larsen... ... | reverse complement strand
TGGCGAACTCTTCATGAACTCGGCGTTCTCGATTTTGCCCCACTGGCTTCCCCATCCGGTGTGGATGAGAATGGCGTCGCCGTCCTGCAACGTCAGCTTTTGCCGCTTCAGCGCCGCCTCCAGGTCGGCAGGTGTGATCTCGTAACCAGCGCCAAGCCGGGGAACGCCTTTCAGCCCGGCAACATCGATGAGCACGCCGCGAGTCATCAGCATTCCGACATTCTCAACGCCCAGCTTGGAAAAACCGCTGCGAGTCGCGATCTCGTCGAGCTTGTAGCAGTTGTACATGGATCCACCGATGGTCTGGTGCGCGAAGCCATCGAACTGGGTGCCAACCTGGCCCAGTTCGGTGATGATCAGTTCTTCATTGCTGCCGCGGTTGTTCGAGCCCAGATTGGTCAACGTCCGTTTCACATTCATGTCGAACTTTCGAACGCCAAAAAAGGGCATGGTTGGCGTCAACGGGTAACTCAGCTCGAAAACTTCGCCAGTACGGATCAGCCGGGTGGCTCTGAGTACCGTTTCGGGCTTCATCCAGTTAGCGGACCCGCGCTGGTCAGCGGGTCCCCAGCGCGAGGGGCACCGCTGCGCGTCGGCAGGTGGCTGCCAAGCCTGCCCGAACAACGGACTGAGGGCAAACACAACCAGAAGGAATCGCATCGCCTGATTCTACACGCAGGCGCGCCCTACAATAGGAGAAGCTTACCTTTCCGATGCGAGCGCTGAACCGGGCTAAACTTCTCTGGGGCTATCTCACGCGCAAGGCTGATTTGAACGCGTTGCCGGTGGAGTACATCGTCGAAACCACGGCCAAATGCAACATTTACTGCCCGATGTGCCCGCGCGAAACGCATAAGCAGCCCAAGGAAGACATGACCAGCGAGGTCTTCGACACGCTGGTGCGGGAAGCCGGGCGCAGCGCCGAGCACATGATGCTGATCGGCCTCGGCGAGCCGTTTCTCGATCCCAGGATCTTTGAGCGCATCGAGTACTGCGAAAAACACAACATCTCAACGCTGCTCTCGACCAATGGCACGCTGCTTGATGAGAAGCTGGCGGCGCGTGTGCTGGATTCTCCGCTCGAACACATAACTCTGAGCTTCGATGGCGCCAGCAAGGGGACATTCGAGTACTACAGAAAAGGCGCCCGCTTCGAGAAGGTCCGCGATAACTTCGTACGCTTCGCCCGCCTGAAGCACGAACGGAGAGCCCGGACGCAGGTGGTTGTCCAAATGGTGCGCATGGAGGGCAACGCGCACGAAGTGGAGGAATTCACGCGCTTTTGGAAAGCCGTTCCCGGAGTCGACCTGATTCGCATCAAGGAAGATGAAACAAACCTGATGCGGCCGGACGCGGGTCACGCCGCCTCGGACTGGAAACACCCGTGTCATTACCTGTGGCGCGGCGCGATGTATGTCAAGCACAATGGCGATGTCTACCCGTGCTGCCAGAGCTACATGCTGGACGGCAAGCCGGTAGGCCGCATCACGGTAAACAGTCTGCCTGAGATCTTCAATGGGGTCGAGATGCGGCGCATGCGCGAGCTTCACGCAACCGGCCGCGCCCGGGAGATCGACATCTGTTCGCGCTGTTGCACCACAATTCCACATCCGTTGCTGGTGGCCGGAAGCCTGTTGTTTCACGGCAAGACCGTGCGATCGGTGCTCCCTCTGGTGGAACGGCTGGTCTATCTCGCCAGGCTGCCTAAGCGCTGGCTGAAACCTTCCGAACGAGTGGCCGCTAAACCGTTACCGAAGGTGGAACTGGTGCAACTCAGCCAGCCCGGTGGCAAGCCGCGTTAGTTGATCATTCGGAGGCGTACGATGGAAAAGTCCGCCGCGAAAAAGCTCAGGCAACCGGTGGGCTATCAATAATGCGGCGCTCTAATCTGCTTCGTCAACTCACCGCCGGGCCTCTGGACGTTCTGATTCTCGGGGGAGGCATCAACGGCGCTGGCGTAGTGCGCGATCTAGCCTTGCGCGCGCATCTATCCGGACGTCCGCTGCGTCTCGGGCTGGCCGAGCGGCATGGCTTCGCCTCCGGAACCAGCGGCAAGAACTCGCAACTGATTCACGGTGGATTACGGTACCTGAAGTATCTGGAGTTCCGGCTGGTGCGCGAAGCGCTGCGGGAACGCGCCACGCTGCTCGAAATCGCACCCCACCTGGTGCACGTGCAGCCGTTCCTGATTCCGATGTACAGCCACTTTGAGCGCCTCTACTACGGCGCCGGGCTGAGCCTTTACGATTACCTCGCGGGCAAGCGGAATATCTCGCCCCATCGCCGCATCCCGGCCGGGCAGGTGATCAACCTCGAGCCGGGACTGCTGCGCGACTCGCTGGTCGAAAGCGCCATCTTCTTTGACGGGCGGGTCCACTCCGCTCGCTATGTTCTGGAGAACCTGCAGGAAGCGCGATCGCATGGAGCCGTCACACTCAACTATTGCGCGGCCGTGGGTTGGACCCGCAACACGGAAGGCTTCTGGGAAGTGCGGTTGCGGGATGAACTGGACGGCGCTGAGGCCACCTGCCGCGCCCGGAAGCTGGTGAATACCACGGGAGCCTGGCAAAGTTCCGCGGAGGGCCGCCTGCGCCTGGTGCGCGGCTCTCATCTGATCCTGCCCCGTGTGACGAGCAGTGAGAACGCCATCGCCTACTTCGAACCCGCGGGACGCATTATCTTCTTCATCCCCTGGGGCGAGCGGAACGATCTAACCCTGCTTGGCACCACGGACGTCGACCACCCGGGTGGCGCCGATGACGTTCGGATTTCGGCGGAGGAAGTGCGTTACCTGCTGGACATCGCTGCTACTCTCTTTCCAAAATCGCGTTCGCTCCAACCAGTCAGTGCGTACAGCAGCTTGCGCCCGCTGCTCGACGACGGTTCCGGTTCGGCTACCAGCACCAGCCGGGAGCACAGGATCTGGAACGATGCGCAGGGCATTCTTCACGTGGCTGGCGGCAAGTACACTACCTATCGAGCCATGAGCGAGGAGGCGGTGGATCAGATCGCAGCCGAGATCGCCCCTCATTTGGAAGCCATTCACGCCACCGCGACCACGCCGTTGAACGGGAACTCGCGGCAGAACGTCCAGGCTGTACAAGACGACCTTCCCCCCGAGTGGCGCGCGCTCTTACTCCCCTATGGGACCGGCGCCGCGCGCATCGTTCGCCGCCTGGGGTCTGTCCGCGAGGAAGGAGGACTGGAAGCGCTGGAACGGGCTCGAATCCTCGAGGCGATCGAAACCGACCAGGCCGAGACGCTGGCCGATCTCGTCTTCACTTCGACATATTGGGGGTACGAGAGAACCTGGACAGCGGCGGCGTTGCTGCCCTACGCAGAGGCTATGGCGGACCATCTTGCCTGGCCAGCCGGACGCGCCGGAGCTGAAGTCCGGCGCGTCCTCGATCAGGTGGCTCTACCGGATCTTGCGGGCAAAACGTAGACGGGCAGCGCCGGTCAAGGCGACCGCGGCGAGCATCAAGCCAATCGTGGAAGGCTCGGGCACGGCTGTGACGTCGAGCACGAGCTCACGGGTCTTGGTGTCGACAAAGGGTGTCATCGAGAACCCAAACACGTGCTGGTCTCCAGGTCCGCTGATCGTGCTCAGCGCGCCACCGAATACAAACAGACCGCTGCCTCGCGCGTTCAATGCGGCAATCGCGTCCGCATTCAGCACGATTTCGACCACGAATCCATTGTCGGCGGCACTGACGGTCTGGGTCCCGAACAGCGTGCCGCTTCCCAAGTCATTGAACCCGGCGACGCCCGCCGTGCTGTCGATGATATTCGCCGCCGGCGTGGTGACATCGTAGATATTCAGCGTTTCCGTGGGATCCGGTGACGAGTAACCGTGCAGGAATGCCGAGACTTCCGGATTGAAGAGGCGCAGTTTGGCGGAGTTGACCGTCCCTGCTACGGAGGAAAGGTCGAAGGCGAAAAAACTGCGCCGTTCCGTGGTAAATGTTCCCGTAATGTAATTCTGGTTACCTGGGGTGTGCGCGCCGGCCGATGAGTAGGCGCCGGAATCGACTGCAGTGACTGTGACCGATGCCGCGGGGCAGACTGCGGCGGAAGCAAGGAGCAGGGCGAAGGCGTGAGTGTAGTTCCTCATGTCCACGTAACGATCTCCAGATTTTCTGTTGGGATTGGAATTGTCTACGACAATGTACGCGCAGTCTGCGCGCAGACAGGCTCACAGTTTAGGGAGGATCTCTTACTGCTTGTGAAACCGGCCGGTCTCTGCGAAGTGAACCTGGCCTTCGATGCCCGCCTTGCAAAGCGCATCGTTCACGCGTTGTCGCACCGCCGGCGTGTCCTTCTCCAGGTAGACCGTGATTCCCTGCTCCGGCATGCCTACGCCGCTCACTCCGGCGATCTTCATGGCCACCGACGAAACCTGACGCTTTAGCTGTCTCAGGCGTTCTTCGTCACTCACTACACCACTAATTGTACGCCCAGCTTCTGCATTACCAGTTGAATCGGATTGGCGACGGTATGCTCTCGTGCCCCCGCAAACAGCAGACCCGTGGCCCGTTTTGTAGCCCGGTCGACAATCAGTGAACCGGAGTCGCCGCTGTCGGAGAACATGCCGGCCGTGCCGACAATCAGTATCTGGTCCACGAACAACGCATCGAATTCACCCTGCTGGTCTTCGAACCCGACACGCACGTCCAGGCTGATATCGATGATCCTTCCGCGCCGGTATCCCGTAGTGCGGCCGGTCTTCTCGACTTGCATGCCGTTGCGAGCGGCAATCGGGACCGCTGATTTGAGCCTTCCCACTTGCGGCAGAAGCGCCGGGTCCACAGGCACGCCATTGTCAACCTCGGCAATGGCACAGTCTACGCTGTTCTCCTCGCGCGTCACCGGTATGAACGTCGTCAGCTTGCCGACGGCGTCCTTTACCGTACTACCGCCATCCAGGAGCCCCGGCTGAAAAATCGGCGCGCCTGGCTGAATTGCGCCGTTTTCGGCAAGAACGTGGTTGTTGCTCAAGATGAATTTCTTGCCGTCCCGCTTAACCACAACACCGAACGTTCCTGCCATCACCATGTTTTGATTCGGCGGTGGAAACTGAAACCCAATCGAACTGCCGGGCCGGATTGGCCTGCGGCGGCGGCGGTTCGCTTCGCCGGCATGCAAGCGGAATACGCCGGTTTCAATGACGTCAGTGGGGATGCCGTCGATGCTGTCGGGCAGTCTCGTACCCTCCGGCAATGCCCCCGGCGGGACTTTACGAGCGACATAAAACCGGATGCTCATCGGTCCGGGTTCCTTGTCTTGTGGATTCTTAGGGCCGAGTCCGACGCCAACGACATTCATGCGCGGTTCCAGCGACACGGACATGGCGCGGCCTTCCGGTGTACCGGCGCCTTCCGGCAGGTACGCCTTCACCATCGCTTGCTTGGCGAGTTTCATTTGCTCCAGCGAGAAACGTGGCATGAAGCGGGTTTACCACAAAAAGCAGCGCGATTCCAGCAATATTTCTCTCAGCCTGGTTCGGCGCAGCGAGTTTGCCTATCACCCATTCACTGGGTCGCTCCAGCGCGAATCCGGGCGCCATCCGTTCAGCGCACCGTTCCACACTTCGCGCCTGGCGCGGAGCGCGCTTAGCACTGCGCTGTACTTCGCATCCCGCGCCAGGTTGCGCTCCTCCAAAGGGTCTGCGGCGACATCGTATAACTCTTCGAACACCGGCGATTCCTGGGGATAACGGCAATACTTCCACCGCCCCTGCCGCACCCCATCGGTTGGCGCAATCCAGCCGTTGGCCATGAAAACGTGTTCGTAAAACCACTCGTTCCGCCAGCGTGGCGATTGCCCGCGCAACCAAGGCGCCAGGCTGCGACCCTGCATCGACTCCGGCGCAGACACTCCCGCCAAGTCCAGCAGCGTCGGCGCGATATCAATGTTGAGTGTCATCGCGTCCACTCTTCGTCCCCGTGCAACGCCAGGCCCGGCAGCGAGCATCGGAACGCGAATAGACTCTTCGTGCATCAACCATTTGCCGGCCAGACCGTGTTCGCCGAGATAGAACCCGTTATCCGAGGTGTAAACGATAACTGTGTTCTCCAATTGGCCCCGCTGCCGCAGAAGTTCGATCATTCTGCCGGCGGCTCGGTCGATTCCGGTAATCAGCGCATAGTAATTGCGCACCGAGCGCTGGTACAACTCGGGCGTTGAAAAGCGCACCGCCCAGCGGCGGCGGTTTTCGCTGCGATGAACCGTTTCCGGCAGCGCCGATGTGTAACGCGTGTCGAACGTTTTTGGATAGGGGAAGGTGACGTTGCGGTAGAGCACCTCATCGGCCGGATCCGGCAGAAACTGGCGGCTATCGTCGTCCTGGACATGCGGCGCTTTGAAACTGACCGACAGGCAGAAAGGCGCCGACGGCGTCGAACTGCCCAGGAACTCTTCGGCCTGGTCGGCCATGATCGAGGTGAGGTGCGGGCCCGGCTCGCCATTCGGGAAGTACCTCCCCTGACCCGCAAATCCCCGCCAGTAGTCGAACTCGCCCGCGGGCAAGGGCTGCTTATCGAGCCCCCATTTACCGATGAATCCTGTCCTGTAGCCAGCCTTGCGCAGTAGTACCGGATAACTGCGGTCCAGTTGTTCGCGCGTGTACTGCCTGTTGAACTCCACCGCTCCGTGGCAGCGCGTATGCAGTCCGGTCAAGATGCTGGCGCGGCTGGACATGCAAATCGCCGTCGTGACCGCATGCTGCGTGAAAAGCGTGCCTCGCGCCGCGAGACTGTCGAGGTGCGGAGTGCGAATCCGTGTGTTGCCAATCGCGCCCAGCGTGTCCCAACGCTGATCGTCGGAAAGCAGAAAGAGGAGATTCGGTGGCTGGGTTCCTGGCCGCTGCAACCACAACAGCGGAGCGGATCGGATGATTTCGCGGCGGCTGATCGACATGGTAGTGCAGGCTTAGCTTACCGCAGAGTGTCTGTTTCCCGAGACGGCGGGCGCAACTGCGCGAGCTGCACCACTGCGAGCGCTTGAGCGCTGTGAACACAAGAGGAGCGGCCACATTCACAGGCAGTATGCCCGGCCCTGAGTCGGCCGTAGCCCGTCCAAGGCCGTCATTCGACGCCAGGCTAGATTCCAAGCTTGGCTAGCTCGTACCGGCTCCTGTACTTTAGAGCTACAGCACGGCGCACAGCCTCGTATATACGTTGCTTGCCTGACGCCCGCCAAGCCATTTGCACTGCCTGAGAAATCAGCCAACCAATTCCGGGCTTGAACCCGGCCGGGCGAGGAACAAAGTCCATGGCCTTCGAAGCGTTGAGTGCCTCGTGCAGCACGGCTTCTCGCCGCCAGCGCACATCTTTCCTGTGTAAACTGCACTAAATTAAACCTATGCGCAAGCTGTTGCTGATTGCCGTTCTTCACGCCGTCTGCACGTACGGCCAAAAAATCGATCCGGCCGCATTGGATGCGTTGATCGAATCGACGCGTACTTCGTTCTCGGCTCCCGGTGTGGCGGTAGCCATCGTCAAGGGAGACGACGTCGTCTACATCAAGGGCTTCGGGCTGAGAAGAATCGGCGCCGCGGAGCGGGTCACTCCCGAGACCCGCATGGCGATCGGTTCCACCACCAAGGCGTTCACCACCGCCGCGATGGCCATCCTGGTCGACGAGAAGAAGATGGATTGGGACGATCCGGTGCGCAAACACCTGCCCTGGTTCCGCCTCTCCGATCCGCTCGCGAGCGAGAACGTCACCATGCGCGATATCGTCTGCCATCGCACTGGTCTGAGCCGCCATGACCTGTTCTGGTATGGCACTTCGTGGAGCCGGGATGAAATCATCCGCCGCATCGGCCTGGTTCCCCTCACGCAACCGTTCCGTTCGACCTACCAGTATCAGAACATCATGTTCCTCACGGCTGGCGAAATCGTCGGAAAGCTCAGCGGCGGAACTTGGGAGGACTTCGTCAGCAAGCGCATCTTCGAGCCGCTGGGCATGCGCAACTCCGACTTCAGCACCAGGGACGTCGTCAAGGCGTCCGACTTCGCGACACCGCATGTGCGCGAAACCTCGGGCGAAGTGAAGCCCATCGCCTGGAAGAACATCGATAACATCGGCCCGGCGGGTTCCATCAATTCGAGCGTGCGCGACATGGCCAACTGGGTGCGGCTCCACCTGGCCGCGGGCACGTTTCAAGGCAAGCGCGTCATCAGCGAAAAGAACCTCCAGGAGATGCACTCTCCGCAGATGGTGATCAAAGAGGATGGCCCCTCGCGCGAACTCAACCCGGAAACGGCCATGTCCGTTTACGGGCTGGGCTGGCGCCTCCAGGATTATCGCGGCAGGCACATGGTCTCTCACGGCGGCGCGATCGATGGCTTCCGCGCGCAGGTGGCGTTGTTGCCCCGCGAGAAGATCGGCATGGTGATTCTCACCAATCTGGGTCAGAACAACATGCCGGAGGCGCTCCGTTTCGGGATCCTCGATGAAATCCTCGAACTGCCCAAGCGCGACTGGAACAAGCTCTACAAAGACACTGCCAACAAGCAGACCGAGGAAGCCAGGAAGCGTCGCGAAGAAGCGCTGGCAAAGCGGCACAAAGGCACCAAGCCGTCTCGCGAACTGGATGCCTACGCGGGCAATTACGAGCATCCAGCCTATGGCACGGTGCAGGTTTCCAAAGAAGGCGAGACGCTGGCATTCGCCTGGGGCATCGGGAAAGCCAAACTAGCGCACGCGCAGTTCGATACCTTCGAATCGCCGCAAGGTACGGGCGTGTTGGACGGAAACACACTACAGTTCCAACTGAACCCGGCAGGCGACGTGTCCGTCCTGGAATGGCAGGGCATGCGCTTCCGCAAGGCGCCACCAGCGCCTCCGGCGAGCGCTTCCGGAGGCCGGAATTGATGCGACCCAAGGCGTTGGTCGTCGTTGCCCTGGCTCTGGCGCATGTCACAGCGGCCGAGCCCGGTCTGGTCCGGCTTGAGCGGGAAATAGCCCGGCTGGCCGCAATCGGCGGGGGTGTGGTTGGAGCGACTGCCGTACACGTGGAAAGCGGCCGCAAGGCGACCTTCAACGGCGCCGAACCGTTCCCCATGGCCAGCGCGTACAAGGTCCCGATTGCGGTCCAACTGCTCTCGCTGGTGGACGCAGGCAAAGTCCGCTTGTCCGACATGGTCACCTTTCAACCATCGGACCTCCACCCCGGCAGCGGCACGATCACGGACCTGTTCAACAAGCCCGGGCTCGCGCTCTCCGTGCACAACCTGCTCGAACTGATGCTGCTGATCTCTGATAACTCCGCGACCGATGTCCTGCTGCGCGTGGCCGGCGGTCCGGCGGCGGTAACCGCGAAAATGAAAGCTCTCGGGTTGCCGGGCATCCGCGTCGATCGCCCCACCGCGCTGCTGATCGCCGATGCAGTCGGCATACCCGACCTGGGGCCGGAAAGCAACTGGACTCCGCAGAACTATTCCAAACTGGCGCGCATGGTGACCCCGCAGCAACGCCAGGAAGCCCAGGCGCGGTTCGCCCGGGATCCGCGCGACACAGCCACTCCCGATGACATGGCCGAGCTGCTCGTCCGGATTCACCGCCGCGAACTGCACCAGGCCGCAACGGCTGACCTGCTGGTCGATATCATGCGGCGCTGCCGCACAGGCGAGAACCGCATTCCGGGCCGCCTCCCACCACAAACGGTGCTCGCGCACAAGACCGGCACCATCGCCCAGTCCATCATCGATGTCGGCATCATCACCCTGCCCGGCGATGCCGGTCACGTGGCCTTGGCCGCTTTCGTCAAGGCTTCCGAACGTCCCAGCGCCGACCGCGAACGGGCCATCGCCGAAATCGGGCGCGCCGTCCATGACTACTTCCTCTTCCATCCGGAAGGCGCTCTGAACTACAAGGCCATGGCCGACCGGATTGTGAAGTCGTTAAAGCCGGCCAAGAACGAGAGGTTCCTGGCGCGCTTCGACCCCGGATATATGGCGCCGCTTGTTCCCGCGCTGCGCGAACGCCTCAGGCAGGAAGGAGTCGTGGCCTTCACCGCCTTTCCTTTTGTGGACCGCGCAACAGGAAAAGGCAAACTCCCGGATTTCGCGGAGCGCCTTTCCGCCACGGATGTGTACCTCGATCTGCCGTACCGCGCCTCTTCAATGCTGCTGCCTCCCGACGAAGCCGCAGCGTTGGTTGCGTGGACCGCACAAGGCGGCTCACGCCGGCAGTTGCACTTTCACTGGAACCGCGGATCCGTGCTCGCCGATGGGCTGGCCGCACCCGCCCATCCCGAAGAGTACGACGCGCTCTATCAGAAAGCGCTCGAGATCGATTACGCATCCTTGCGGGCAGCTCAGGATAAAGCAGTGGCGCTGCTGAAGTCTGGCGTCGTACGTGTCACCACGCCTGCCGGCACCGACATACGCTTCAGAGTCGGCGACCGGCCATTCAACCTCCAGGATGGCGATGCTTCGGCGGAACGAATGAAGTCCGCAAAAATCGCAATCGATCGCGACATTGAACTACCGGCCGGCGTGCTCCGCGTCGCGCCGCTCGAAGAGACGGTCGACGGTACGCTGGTCATACCCGAGGCGCGTTTCGGCGGCGGCCAATCGGCTCGTGGAATCCGCCTTACTATCCGCAAAGGCAAGGTCACCAACCGTACGGTTCGTGAGAACGGGGCCGCTGTGCAGTTGCCGGACGCGTTCCGCGAGTTTGGACTCGGATTCAACCGTGCGCTCGCTGCAGCGCCGGGATCGAACATCCTGCCGTACTTCGGATACGGAGCCGGTGTGGTCCGGCTCAGCCTGGGTGACAACACGGAACTGGGTGGCGCGGTCAAGGGCGGCGGCGTACGCTGGCTCTTCTTCCCCGATGCAACCGTCAGCCTTGGGACAAAGAAGCTGGTGGATCAGGGCCGCCTCCTCGACTGAATTACGAATAAGAGATCCGTTTGCCTCTAAAGACAGCGGATACTTGATAAACTTAGGCGGAAAGGGGTCGATGTGACCGGCATTGCCTCTCCCTCAATCGCGCCTTCCCGCCAGCGGGTCCTGGAAAGCCTGTCGCACAGGTCTCCCGCCGCGATCCCGTTGGATTTCGGATCCACCGCCGTCACCGGCATGCACGTCAGCGTCGTGGCCGCGTTGCGGGACTACTACGGTCTTGAAAAGCGGCCAGTGAAAGTGACAGAGCCCTATCAAATGCTCGGCGCTATTGACGAGGATCTGAAACAGGTCATCGGCATTGACGTCGAAGGCGTAGCGCGCCGCAAAACTGCGTTCGGGTTCCCCAACACAGACTGGAAGCCGTGGAACTTCAACGGCCTGGAAGTGCTCGTGCCGGGCCAGTTCAACGTCACTGTCGATCCTTGCAGCGGCGACACGCTGATTTACCCGCAAGGAGATCTGTCGGCGGCTCCCAGCGGCCGTATCCCCAAAGGGTTCCACTTCTTCGACGCCATCATCCGCCAGAATCATTTCGACGAAAACAATCTGCGCGTCGAAGACAACCTGGAGGAGTACCAGCCGGTCTCGGATGCGGATTTGGACTCCATCGCTTCGGATGTGGAGACCGCACGGGAAACGGGGCGCGCCGTCATCGCGGGCGTCAGCGGTACGGCTTTCGGCGATATCGCGCACATCCCGGCGCCTGGTCTGAAGGATCCGCGCGGCATTCGCGACATCAGCGAGTGGTACATGTCCCTCCGCAGCCGCGGCGATTTCATTCACCGCATCTTTGCGGCCCAAACCGAGATCGCGCTGCGCAACCTGGAGCGCGTCCATGCCCGCATCGGCGACGGCATCGACATTCTATATGTCTGTGGAACCGACTTCGGCACACAGACGTCGGCGTTCTGCTCGGTCCCCTCGTTCCGCGAGTTGTGGCTGCCCTATTACAGACAGATCTGCGGCTGGGTCCACCGCCATACCTCATGGAAATGTTTCAAGCACTCCTGCGGATCGGTGGCGCGGTTCTATGACTCGTTCATCGAAGCAGGGTTCGACATCGTCAATCCGGTGCAGTGTTCCGCCGCGGGCATGGATCCGGAGCATCTGAAGAAAACCTACGGCGGCCGGCTGGTCTTTTGGGGCGGCGGCGTGGACACTCAAAAGGTTTTGCCGTTCGGGAAACCCGAGCAAGTTCGCGAACAGGTGTTGCGCCGCTGCGAAATCTTTTCACCTGGTGGCGGATTCGTTTTCAACACGATTCACAATATTCAGGCCGGAACCCCGGTCGAAAATGTAGTCGCCTTGATTGATGCCGTGAACGAGTTTCGCAATTAGAGAGGCTACGCAATGCAGGAGCTATATCAGGCAGTGCTGGACGGAGACGCAAAGGCGGCCGCCGCGCTCACCCGTCAGGCGCTCGACAACCACGTGGACGCGCTGGAGTTGATCAACTCGGCAATGGTGCCGGCGATGGATGAAGTGGGCCGGCTCTTTGAAGCCGAAGAGTACTTCGTGCCGGAACTGCTGCTTTCGGCGCGCGCAATGAAAGCATCCATGGAACTGCTGCGCCCGCTTCTGGCAGCCAGCGGAACCGCTCCCGCCGGGCGCGTCGCCATCGGCACCGTCAAAGGCGACCTGCACGATATCGGCAAGAACCTGGTTGCGGCGCTGCTTGAAGGCGGCGGCTTCGAAGTCTTCGACCTCGGCGCGGACGTGGCGCCGGAAAAGTTCGTCGCCGCCATCCAGGAGAAAGGCGTCGGCATCGTATGCCTCTCCGCGCTGCTCACGGTGACCATGCCTTCCATGCGCGCCACCATCGAAGCCCTCAAAGAAGCGGGCGTACGGCACAACGTCAAAGTCATGATCGGCGGCGCACCGGTCACTCAGCAATTCGCCGACGAGATCGGCGCGGACGCTTATGGGGCCAGCGCCAGCGCCGCCGTCCTGCTGGCACGCCGCTTTGCGGCGCAACGCAATGAATCACCTGCGCACACTGCTTGAAAACGGACCCCTGCTGGCGGATGGCGCCTGGGGCACCGAGTTTCAGAAAAGAGGCCTCGCCCTTGGGCAGACTCCCGACTTGTGGAATCTCACCCACCCGGAACTGGTTCTTGACGTCGCCCGCTCGTATGTCGATGCCGGCAGCCGCGTCATTCTCACCAACACCTTCCGCGCCAACGCCTTTGTGATCGGCCCCGGGCAGGCGCCCGAGGTCAACCGCGCCGGTGTCCTGCTGTCGAAGCAGGCCGCCGCCGGGAAGGCCAAGGTGTTCGCTTCCATTGGCCCGAGCGGCAAGGCGCTGGCCGGCGAAGACATCGCGACAGCCGAACTGGAATCCGCGTTCCGCCAACAGTGCGAAGCTTGCGCCGGGGCCGGCGCCGATGCGCTGCTCCTTGAAACATTCAGCGACGTCGCCGAAGCACGGATCGCCATGCAGGCGGCCCGTGACACGGGTTTGCCGGTCATCGTGTCTTTCGCCTTCGACTCAGGCCGGAACAAGGACCGGACCATGATGGGCGTCACACCGGAACAGGCCGTCACAGCCGCACTGGAATCCGGCGCTGACGCCATAGGCGCCAACTGCGGCGTAGGTATCGAGCAGGCTGCCCAACTCTGCGCGCGCTTTCGCGCAGCCGCGCCGGACTTGCCACGCTGGATCAAGCCCAACGCCGGATTGCCGGTTCTGGAGAACGGCGCAGTGCGTTATCACGTGGCTGCGGCGCAGTTTGCGGCCGCTGTTCCGGCGCTGTTGGAGGCCGGCGCCTCGTTCGTGGGAGGGTGCTGCGGATCGAGCCCGGACTTTATTCGCGAGATCAGGAAATGCGGCGGCTTCTTCTAATCGGCTGTGAGATGCTGACTCGCGAACTGTCTCGCGCGGCGGCGGAATCGCCGCTTACCGTAGATTTGCGGTTCCTGCCGAAGGCCCTCCACGATCTGGGCCCGCGCGCCATGCGGGAACGAATTCAGGCCGAGATCGATGCCGTTCCGGCCGGACGGTACGACGCGGTGGCGCTCGGCTACGGACTCTGCGGAACCGGAGTCGCCGGGATTCGTGCGCGAAGTTTGCCCCTGGTCATTCCTCGTGCGCACGACTGCATCCCCTTGTTGCTGGGGGACGCCCGCACGCACGAACGCCTGGTCACCGAAGAACCCGGGACCTGCTTCCGCTCCGCCGGCTGGACGGAACGCGCCGGCGACATCACGCAACTCGCCTCCCGTCAGACTGGAGCCGGAATGCCGTTGGAGGAGTTGGTGCGCCGCTACGGCGAAGACAACGGATTCTATCTCTACCGCGAGTTCACGCGTTACCGCCAGTCCTACTCGCGCCTGGTGTTTATCAAGAATGGTTCGGAATCCGGAACGGGTACGGAAGCGTCGGCGCGCGAAGAAGCGGACTCAAAAGGCTGGCGCTTCGAAACAGCTCAAGGGGACATGGGCTGGTTCCACCGCCTCGCATCTGGACAGTGGAGCAACTTGGAGGAGTTCCTGGTTGCCCAACCCGGCGAACGCATCGAGGCTCGCCACGACGGCTCCATCCTGGCGGCAGTACGGGAGGTTGCATGAACGGTAGAGAACGGATCTTGGCGCGGCTGGCCCACAATCCGGTGGACCGCGTTCCGCTGATGCCCATCACAATGATGTTTGCCGGAGATACCGCGGGCATCCCTTACGGAGAGTATGCGCGCCGCGCGGAGCGCCTCGTCGAGGCCCAGTGCCGCACCGCCGAAGTTTTCGGCTTTGACTACGTCTCGGCGATTTCCGACCCTGCGCGCGAGACCTCGGATCTTGGCGGAAAAATCGAGTGGTTCGACAATCAACCACCCGCTATTGTCGAAAGCGAAGCGCTTCTCTCGGACAAAACCAGGCTGCTCCAACTTCCCGAACCAAGCAGCTTCTGCGGCCCCCGCATGTCCGACCGCCTCGAAGCGGTGCGGCAGTTGCGCTCGCGAGTAGGACCAGAACTGGCCGTGGAAGGGTGGGTCGAGGGCCCGTGCGCACTCTCGTCGGACTTCCGCGGGCTCAGCACACTGATGACCGACTTCGCCGATGATCCCGGCTTCGTCGAGGAGTTGTTTACCTACGTTGTGCAGTTTGAGATTGCCTTCGCCACACGTCAGGTGGAAGCTGGCGCCGATCTGATCGGCATCGGCGACGCCGCTGCGTCCCTGGTTGGTCCGCGCATCTACCAGCGGCTGGTGCTTCCGTTCGAACAAAAGCTGATTCAGGGCATTCAAGCCACTGGCACGAAGGTCCGCTTGCACATTTGCGGAAACACACGGCGGCTCCTCAGCGCGATGGGCACGAGCGGCGCCGAATTGATCGATCTGGACCACTTCAGCCCTGTGGCTGAAGCCCGCGCTGCGATGGGTCCCGATCAGGTCTTGCTCGGAAACCTCGACCCGGTCCGCGCCCTGCGGGACGCCTCGCCGCAAGAGGTGAGCACAAGCATCGCCGCATGCTGGAGCGCCGCCGCGCCCAACTATATCGTCGGCGTAGGTTGCGAGATCCCGCGTGGTACTCCCCCTGCCAACGTGCATGCCTTGCGTGAATTCGCGGAGACCCACTGAGAGCGTATGAAAGAGCGCCTTGAAGTTCCCGCCCTCGGAGCGCGGCTGCGCGACTGGCTTTTCGAAAAAGGTGTCGAGTTCCCCTGCGGCGGATTGGCTGGCTGCGGCGCATGCCGCATCCGCGTGCTACGCGGGGAAGTTCCCATCACCGCGGAAATGCGCGGCTCCCTGAGCGAAGTGGAACTGGCCGAAGGCTGGCGCCTCGCCTGTCAGGCCGAGGCTGCGTCACCGCTCTTAGTCGAAATTGAACAGTGGTCCGCCGCCCCGGTTCTCAGCGATCACAGCAAAGTGGCCTACGAATCGCGCCACGGCTTCGGAGCGGCAATCGACTTGGGCACAACCACCGTCGTGGTTCAGGTGGTCGATCTCGAAAGCGGAGAGATCGCCGCCGTCGAGACAGCCTGGAACGCTCAGGCGCGCTATGGCGCCGACATCATGAGCCGGCTCGATTGCGCCCGGCGGGAACCCGGCCTGCTTACAGAAGTGATTCGCAGGCAACTCGAAAGTATGCTTTCCCGCGCCCGCGCCGGCCGCGAACTCCGTGAAATCCTGCTGGTGGGAAACACCGCCATGCACCACTTGTGCGGCGGGCTTGACGTTGCGCCCCTTTGTGCTGCACCCTTCCGCTCGCCCCACCTGAACTCCTACGAGTTCAAATTGGACGGCGCACCCGCGCTCTTCCTTGGTTCGATCGGAGGCTTTGCGGGAAGCGATCTGCTGGCCGGACTGATTGCGTGCGATCTCCCCAACGCCACCTGGCCGCAGGCTCTGCTGGACCTCGGCACAAATGGCGAGATTGCCTTCGGATGCCGCGACGGAATTGAAGTGGCCTCCACTGCGGCTGGCCCAGCCTTTGAGGCGGGACGCATCACCCAGGGCATGCGCGCCGCGGCGGGCGCCATCGATCAGGTTCGCGCCGTCAACGGACGCATGCGCTGCCGCGTGATCGGTGGTGGCACGCCGCGCGGCGTGTGCGGCTCCGGTCTGGTCGACGCGGTCGCAGCCGCTCTCGAACTCGGCTGGATCGCGCCGTCCGGGCGGATGCTGCGCCCCACGCGGCTCACCGAAGGCGTCTCTTTGCTCCAGCGCGATATCCGCGAACTGCAACTGGCCAAAGCCGCGGTTGCTTCCGGATTCCGCCTCCTCAGCCAGGGCCAGCCCGCGCAGGCGGTTTACCTGTCCGGCGCGTTTGGCAACTATATTCGCGCCTCGAGCGCGGTGCGGATCGGCCTGCTGCCGGGCGGAGGTGGACCGATCTCCCCTGCCGGCAACACCGCGCTTCGGGGAGCAAGAAAATTACTGCTCAATCCTTCGCAACGCCGCTCGATCTTCGAATGCCTGCGCCGCGAGATCAGACACGTGGAACTCGCGGCCTTGCCCGAGTTCCACGACGCATTTGTCGACGAGATGGAATTTCCCGATTGAGCAGTTCAGACAGCGACTGCATCGGGCGCGTGGGCAGAACGAAGCGCGAGTACGTTCTGCTCGTATTTCCTGATTTCTTCAAACCAGGCCATACCCGCCGGAACGCCCTTCTGCAGGCAGTAGTAATCCCAAACAGCGTTCCACGGAAGCCCTTTCAGTTCTTCGAACAAAGCGAGTCTCTTGGTATAGTTCCCGCGATTCTCCGCCTCGCGTAGTGCCGCGGTTGGTTCGAGCAGGGCAATCAACAGCGCCTTCAGCATATTGCGCATGCCGATCACCCACGCCGCCACACGGTTGATGCTCGCGTCGAAGTAGTCCAGCCCGATGTAAATCCTGTTTCCGAGTTGTCCGCTACGCACCAGTTCTTTCGCAATTGCTTGAAGCTCATCGTCGAGAACGATCACATGATCGCTGTCCCAACGCACCGGCCGGCTGACGTGCAGCAACAGTCCAGGACAGAACATCAGCACGGACGAGATCTTCTCCGAGATCATCTCCGTCGGATGATAATGGCCGGCATCTAAAGTCAGGACCTTCTGCCGCGATACGGCGTAGCCCAAGTAGTATTCCGCCGAACCGGCTGTGTAGCTTTCAAAGCCGATCCCGAACAGCTTGGCCTCCACCGCATCCAGCATCCACTTGGGATCCATGGGTTCCTGGAAGATCTTGTCCAGCGAATCGGTCAGCCGCTCCCGCGGAGCCGTCCGGTCCACCGGGATATCTTTGTACCCGTCGGGAATCCAGACATTGGTGACAGCCGGACTTCCAAGCTGCTTCCCCATGGCTGCTGCGATTTTCCGGGACGCGATTCCGTGCTCGATCCAGAAGTTGCGCACCGCGGCATCGGGATGCGTCAATGTAAACCCGTCAGCGGCCAGCGGATGGGAAAAATAGCTCGGGTTGAAATCCAACCCGATGCGCTGAGCCTTGGCCCAATCGATCCAGCTCTGAAAGTGCTCCGGCCCGATCTCGTTCCGTTCCACGGCCTTGCCGCCATGGTCAAGGTACAGGGCATGCAAATTCAGGCGATGGCGACCTGGAATCAAGGACAGCGCCTTCTCCACGTCCGCCCGCAGTTCGTCGATACTCCTCGCTTTACCCGGATAGTTCCCCGTGGCCTGAATGCCACCCGACAGCGCCGCCTGCGCCTTCTCGAATC
>Ga0073934_10006035_pt1 | contig 18076 bp, 18 predicted proteins | sample LarsenN4metaG_FD_76834 | JGI IMG/M metagenome (GOLD analysis project Ga0073934, IMG submission 76834) | Hot spring sediment bacterial and archeal communities from British Columbia, Canada, to study Microbial Dark Matter (Phase II) - Larsen... ... | reverse complement strand
GAGACAGACGGAACGGTGAAGAAGAAGGTCGTCGCGGCGCTCGAGGCCGGGCTTACGCCGATCGTGTGCGTGGGCGAGCTGCTGGCCCAGCGCGAAGCCGGCCAGACCGAGCAGGTGCTGGAGCGGCAATTCCGGGAGGGGCTGGGTTCGTTGACCAGCGAGCAGATCTCCCGTATCATCGTTGCGTACGAGCCGGTCTGGGCCATCGGGACAGGTCGCACGGCGACCCCGGAACTGGCCGCGGAAGCTCACCGCTTTCTGCGCCAGCTCGCCGCCACTCAGTTCACCCGAGAACGCTCGAATGCGTTGCGCATCCTCTACGGCGGAAGCGTCAAGCCCGACAACATCAAGGGCCTGATGGCGCAGACGGAGATCGACGGGGCGCTGGTGGGCGGAGCCAGCCTGGACCCGCAATCGTTCGCGTCTATCGTGAATTTCTAGGAAGGAAAGCTGCCCATGCCGTCGCTGCTGAAATGGATCATCGCCTTCGCCATCGGGCTGGCACTCGTGGGGCTGGGGTGGCAGTTCCCCGCCGTGCTGAAGAGCCTGCACATCCTGCTGTGCTTCGTCCTGATCCTGGTGGTGCTGCTGCAGAGCGGCAAGGCCGCCGACCTGGCCGGGGCGTTCGGGGGCGCGGGCAGCCAGACAGCCTTCGGTCCGCGCGGCGCGGCCACGGCGCTCTCCAAGGCCACCACGTGGTGCGCCGTGATGTTCATGCTGACTTCTCTGGCCATGTTCCTGCGCGGGCCTCAAACCCAAACCGGAAGCAGGTCTCTGCTGGAACAAACCCAGCCCATGGCCCCCGCACCCAGCGCGCCGCCAGCACAGCAACCCTCGCCGCCTCCGGGCCAGCAGCCTGCACCCCAGCAACAGCAGCCCCAGACCCCGCCGCCCAAACAATAGACAGAAGCCGGTTTTTTTCCGCTGAAGCGGGGAAGCATGGTGCGGAAGGTGGGATTCGAACCCACACGCCTTGCGGCGCCACCCCCTCAAGATGGTGCGTCTGCCAGTTCCGCCACTTCCGCACAGGGGAGGAGGGACAAACACACAGATTGTAGCCCGCCTGATGGGTTGGGGCAAGCCGGCCCACGGAAAGCGCGGAATAAAAACCGGTTGGTATTTTTTTCCTTGCTTCTCCCTCCGCAGCAGGCGTGAAGGTCCTTGACGCAGCGGCCTGGGTGTATATCATGGAGCGGCTCGGGTCAGGCAGTCCGTCCAGATTTTCTATCCAGCCGATGAGTTCGGCTGGAAGGGCCCACAAGCTCCGGAGCGGAGGCGATGCAGAGAAAAACGTCCTGTGCAGGTTCGACGGCCACGGCCGTAATCTTTGCCCTCTTCGTCGTACTCCTTACTATCCTGACCGTCTACTACTTTGCCATAAAACTCTGGTGGTTCCCGGACCCCATCAACGAAATCGGCCGCGAGATTGACCGGCAGTTCTACCGCACGCTGGTCATCACCGGCTTGGTGTTCGTGCTGTCGCAGTTGGCGCTGGCCTGGGTGGTGGTGCGTTACCGGGACCGGGGCCAGCGCGCGCACTACTCGCACGGCGTGGGCTGGATGGAAATCACCTGGACGCTGGCCACCATCATTCTGTTCATCGGCCTGGGCGTGTATGCCCAGTTCACCTGGGCGAAGATCCACCTGGACCCGCCGGGACCGGATCCGGTCGAGGTCGAGGTGATCGGCGAGCAGTTCAAGTGGTCGTTCCGCTATCCCGGGCCGGACGGGAAGTTTGGCCGGTACAAACCGCTTGAGCAAGTGAAGCGGGAGCGAGCAGCCGGCCGGCGCTCCGACCCCTGGCAACTAGACCCGGCCGATCCAGCCGGACAGGACGACATCGTTCTCGGGCCGGGCTCGCTGATGGCCGTCCCGGCCAACCGCCAGGTCCAGATCATTCTGCGCTCGAAGGACGTGATCCACAGCTTCTTCGTCCGCGAGCTGCGCCTGAAGCAGGACGCCGTGCCCGGCATGGTCGTCCCGCTGCGCTTCACCGCGGAGAAACCCGGGGACTACGAACTGTACTGCACGGAGCTTTGCGGCATGGGCCATCACCAGATGCGCACCGTGCTGAAAGTCCTGTCTCAGGCGGACTACGAACAGTGGCTCCGCGGCCAGACGGCAACCGAATGAACTCCCCGCACCCCCAGGAGAAGACGCATGAGCACTGATGCCCACGCGGCGCACGCGGCGCCGACCGGGTTCGTCCGCAAATACATCTTCAGCACGGACCACAAGGTGATCGGCCTGCAATACTACTTTCTGGCTCTGCTGGCCGCCTTCGTCGGCTTAGCCCTTTCCCTGTTGATGCGCCTGCGGCTGGCCTGGCCGACCATGGAGTTCCCGCTGACCGGGCAGATGCTCCCCGAGCAGTACCTGGCCCTGATGACCATGCACGGCACCATCATGGTGTTCTTCGTGCTGACCACGGCGCCGCAGTCCGGCTTCGGCAACTACATCCTGCCCATCCAAATTGGCGCGGCGGATATGGCCTTCCCGGTGCTGAACATGCTTTCGTTCTGGTTCACGTTCGCCGCGTTCGTGGTGCTCCTGGCGGCCTTCTTTGTGCAGGGCGGAGCCCCCATCAGCGGCTGGACTGGCTACGCGCCGCTGAGCGCTATCGGGGAGTCCGCCGGGCCGGGCCTAGGCATGGGGCAGACGCTGTGGATCATCAGCATTGCGATTTTCTGCGGCGCCTCACTGATGGGCGCGTTGAACTTCATCGCCACGACCGTGGACCTGCGTGCCCGCGGGCTCTCCCTGATGCGCATGCCGCTGACGGTGTGGGCCTGGTTCATCACCGCCATCGTGGCGCTGCTGGCCTTCGGCGTGCTCCTCGCCGCAGGCATCCTGCTGCTGCTGGACCGCGTGGCCGGCACCAGCTTCTTCATCCCCGGCGGGCTGGTGGTCACCGAAAAACTGCTTCCGCACGAAGGCGGTTCACCTCTGCTCTGGCAGCACCTGTTCTGGTTCTTCGGCCACCCGGAAGTCTATATCGCCATTCTGCCGAGCATGGGCATCGCCTCGCACGTGCTGGCCACGTTTTCGCGCAAACCCATCTTCGGCTATCGCGCCATGGTGTACGCCATAGCCACCATCGGTTTCTTGGGATTCTGCGTGTGGGGCCACCACATGTTCGCCAGCGGCATGAGCCCGTATTCGGCCATCGCCTTTTCCCTGCTGACCATGTCTATCGGGGTGCCCTCGGCCATCAAGACCTTTAACTGGCTGGGGACCCTGTGGGGCGGGCGCATTCGGTTCACTACGGCCATGCTGTTTGCGCTGGGCTTCGTTTCGCTGTTTGTCAGCGGCGGGGTGTCGGGGCTGTTCCTGGCCCAGACTTCCGTGGATCAACCGCTGCACGATACGCCGTTCGTTGTGGGTCATTTCCACCTGATCATGGGCGTGGCCTCCATCTTCGGGATCTTTGCCGCTACGTATTACTGGTTTCCGAAGATGTTCGCCCGGCACATGAACGAAACCATCGGCAAGCTGCACTTCTGGCTCACCTTTGCGGGCGTATACGTCGTTTTCATGCCCATGCATTTCATGGGACTGTTCGGCCAACCGCGGCGCTACCCGGACCTGCAGGCTCTGAGCTTCGGCTCGCTGCTGGATCCCGCGCACAAGTTCGTCTCCATTGCCGCGCTGGTGACCGGCGCAGCGCAGTTGCTCTTCCTGTTCAACCTTTTCTGGAGCATGAAGAAAGGGGCCCAGGCGGAGCTGAACCCGTGGCAGGCTACCACCCTCGAATGGACGGTTCCTTCGCCGCCGCCGCACGATAACTTCGGCGGGCGCACCCCGCAGGTCTACCGCGGCCCGTACGAGTACAGCGTGCCCGGGGAGACCGAGGACTTTGTCCCGCAGCACCTACCAGCCAGCACCGTGCAGGCGCAGGGAGACTGACGCGTGCCCGGGGCCACCCTAGCCGAGGAACTGCGGACCGCCAACGACCGCGGCGGACGTCCCCCGGCCGGGGACCCCGGCGGACGCGGTGATGGTTGGGGCGGGGGCGGCCGCGCCGGCACGCCCCGGCGCGCGTACTACACCGGCCTCGTCCTCGGCCTGGGCACCATCCTGATGTTTTTCCTGGCGCTGGTGAGCGCCTACATCGTGCGCAAGGGGCTGGGCGGCGACTGGCGCGCGACTCAACTGCCCCCGGTGCTGTGGCTGAACACGGGCGTGCTGGCGGCCAGCAGCGTGGCGCTCGAAGCGGCGCGGCGCAGCTTCCGGCAAGGGGAAGCTGCGGGGTTTGCGCGCTGGTGGCTGGCGGGGTTGCTGCTCGGCATCGGCTTCCTGGCCGGACAGCTCGTAGCCTGGCGACAATTGGCCGCCCAAGGTGTCTACCTGGCCAGCAATGCCAGCAGCAGCTTCTTCTACGTCTTCACGGCCGCGCACGGGCTGCACCTCGTTGGCGGGCTGTGCGCGCTGCTCTACGTGGCGGCGCGCGGGTGGAGCCACCTGCTGCGCACGGACGGTCTGGCCGCCGGAATGGCTGCCGCCTACTGGCACTTCATGGACGGGCTGTGGGTTTTCCTGCTCTTACTTCTCTACTTCGGACGGTGAAATGTGAGTGAAGCCAAGGATGTCGCTCTGGAATCGCCGTGGTCGGGTGGCGGTTCGCCGTTTGCCATCGGCTCGAAGAAACTCGGAATGTGGCTGTTCCTGCTGTCGGACACGCTGACCTTTTCCGCGCTGATCCTGGCCTACACGTACTCGCGCGTCTCCAACCCCGACTGGCCGAAGCCGTTCCCGTTCAGCCCAGCGATTATCTTCTCGACCATCATGACCGTGGTGCTGCTGTTCAGCAGCTTCACGATGGTGATGGCTGTGGCTGCAGGGCACCGCGGCAACCGCCGCGCGGTGGTGTGGAACCTGATCTTCACCATGCTGGGCGGCATCGCCTTCATCGTTCTGCACATGACCGAGTGGATGCACTTGATCGCGGAAGGCGTGCGCCCCTGGTCGAACCCCTGGGGCTCACCGCAGTTCGGCGCCACGTTCTTCGGCCTGACCGGCATGCACATGACGCACGTCGCCGTTGGCGTCGTCTATCTGGGCATCATCGCCATCGGCTTCGGCCGCGGCAAGTTCAGCGCCGAAGACGTGGAAGTCAGCGGCCTGTACTGGCACTTCGTGGACTTGGTATGGATGTTCATCTTCCCGATGGTCTACCTGATGTCGGTGAAATACTGAGGAGCAACGATGAGCGCGCATGCTTCGGAAACGCACGAATTCGCCGGCACCACGAAGATGTTCCTCCTGGTCTGGCTCTGGCTGGTGGCGCTGACTGGGATCGAGGTTTACCTGGCCTATAAACACCTTGATCCGCTCTCCATGCTCCTGCTGCTCATCGGACTATCGGTGATCAAGGCCGGCCTGATCATGGCCTACTTCATGCACCTGAAGTTCGAGCGCTTCGCGCTGGTGCTGTGGATCGTGCCGGCGGCGCTGCTGTGCATCGGCTTGATGGCCGCGCTGTTCTTCCCTGACGGCTATCGGCTGCTGCACATGCGGCCGTAAACAGATAGAATGGGACGGCCAAGGCTCAGGGCTGTCTGTGCGATGAAAAAGCTGATTCTGCTCTGCATCGTCGTTGCTGCTGCTGCGGCGCTCGCGCCGGACGCTGTGGCTCAGGGCTGCTCGATGTGCCGCAAGAGCGTGCAGGCCCTCGGGCCGGACGGCCAGCGCGCCATGAACACCGCTATCTTGATCCTGCTCGCGCCGACGCTCCTGCTCTTCGGGAGCGTCTTCTATCTCGCCCGCCGCAAAGACTCCAACCGAGAAGACGTGTAGGGGCCCACCTCCCGATGGCTCCAGGTTTCCCTCATTTCACGGGGCGATCTGAAGACGCGCTCGGCATGCGGCGGTGAGTACGTTGTCGAGTCGGGTGCCCCACCCTTCTGTTATCCGGAGGGTGGGGTCCCCGCGCCCGGGGCTACAATGTCTGTAAGCCATGGGAAGGCGAACCATCCGGGGATGGCGGCGGGCGCTGGTAGCGCTGCTGGTGGCGCTAGCGCTGGCCAAGGTGCCGCTATCCGCGCAGCGCCTCACGGACTTCACCACGCCGACGCCGCTCCAGCCCGGCGACACACTCGTCCTCGGCTTCATGGGCGGGCGCGATCGCTGGGACGATGACCGCCGTGCCGTCCGCAAACTCGCCCTGAAGCTCCGCGCTACGAACTGGCTCGGCCTGCATGTGGAAACTGTCGAGAACATGAAACGCGGCACCGCGCTCAGGTTCGTGCGCCTGGCATTGGATCGCAACCAGGACGGGCGGCTCGACCCCGACGAATGCCACTCGGCGCGCATCATCCTCTACGGGCAAAGCTTCGGCGGCGCCGCCGTGGTCAAGTTTGCCCGGCAACTCGAGCGGGCTGACATCCCTGTGCTGCTCACCGTGCAGGTAGACAGCGTCGGCTGGGGCGACCGCGTCATCCCAGCGAACGTCCGCCGGGCCGCCAACCTCTACCAGCGCGACGGCTGGCTCATCGTCGGCGAACCGGCTATCCGCGCTGCCGATCCGCAGAAAACGACCATCCTCGGCAACTACCGCTTCCGCTACGCGGAGAAAAAGATCGACCTCTCGCACGTCCCCTGGTTCAAGAAGCTTTTCCGCACCGCCCACACCAAGATGGAGCACGACCCTGAGGTCTGGGCCCAGGTGGAATCGCTGATCCTTTCTGCGCTGCAGGAACGCTGAGGGCGCGCCCGCACGGACGCCTAACGGGTGCGGTGGATGGTCAGATCTACTTCGGCGCCTTCGGGCAAGCCGAGCGGCTCCGCGGGGTATAGCGCTCCGCGGGAGTACCGCGCGCGGACTGTCCGCGTCGCGAGCGGCACCTGACGACTGGCCGCTGAAGCTTTCTCCCCACGGCTGACGGGCTTGCGGCCTGGGTGGTCGAGCGCCTCGTTGGCCAACTCGTCGGCGGCTTCGTTCAGCTCGCGCGGGATGTGTTCGAAGGCGATGTAGCTGAACCGCCGGGCCAGCTTCCTGGCGTGCTCGTGCAGGGGCCTGAGCGCAGTGCTTTTCACCTTATAGTGGCCCTGCATCTGGCGGACCAGCAGCTCGGAGTCGCTGCGCACGCGCAGCTTGGTGATGCCGTGGACGACGGCGAAGTCGAGCGCGGTGAGCAGCGCGTAGTACTCGGCCACGTTGTTGGTGGCCCGCCCAAGATACTTTCCCAGGCGGAAGACTTCCGCGCCATCCGGCCGGTAGATGACGACTCCGTAGGCGGCCGGCCCGGGGTTGCCCCGCGAAGCGCCGTCCACATGGACCACATGCGAATCGGCCGGGCGCGCCGGGTCCTCAAACAGCCGCGCAGCACGCGCCGGCAGCGCCTTCTTCACGGGCGACATGACTCACTGGCCACTGGGCTGTGCCACCGGCTGCTCGAGATAGTAAAGGATGCGCGTGCAGGATTCGCAGTGGAAGATTTCTCCGCTGTGCGCGGCGCGCAGCAGTTGATAGACCTGTGGGCGAATGCGCACGCGGCACATCGTGCAGGTTTCGTCGCGGACTTCGGCCAGGGCCGTGCCGCCGTGCTTGCGCGCGATGCGGACATAAAGGTCGAGCAGGTCCTGAGGAATCTCCGCTAGGTGCCGCTCGCGGTCGGCTTCAAGCGCGGCCCGCTCCTTTTCCGCCGCGGCTTTTTCGGCTTCGGCGGCGCTATGGTCGGCCGCCGCGGCGGCCTCGATCTGCTTCAGCGTCGCCTCATTCTCCTTCACCTGCTTTTCGTACTGCTCGCCGGCGATCATCTGCTGGAGCAGAGCGTCTTCGGCCTTGACGATCTGGGCCTCGGCCATCTCGATTTCGTGCTGGAGCGCCTTGTAAGCCTCGTTGGTCTTGACCGAGTAGCTCTGGTCCTTGTATTTGCGAACCTTCTCCTTCCATTGCTCGACGTCGAGCTCGTATTTCTTGCGCTCCGTCAGGCTGCGCTTCAGCCCTTCGCGGGTCTTTTCCAGCTGCGCGCGGGCGGATTGCACGCGGGCCTCGATATCCGCGAACCGCTTGGGGAACGCGGCCAAGCGTTCGCGCACCTCGCCCAGGCGTAGGTCGAGCGCCTGCAACTCAATCAGCAATTGCAAGTTGGGATTCATCCAACGACAGATTTTAGCACGCCGACCGCCGCCGCACCCGCTGGGTGAGTCCTTTTGCCCCGCCCAACCGTATACCGCATGGGCAGGATGGGCCAGGCAGCTTTGCCCCGGGAGGGCCCACTGCTCGGACTGGGGCGCGAAGCTGGCTGCGCAGGGTTAGCAGCCCGCTTGCAGCGACCCTACACGACGACGGATTCCTTGTATTCGCCGAAGACGCGCCGCAGCGCGTCGGAGATCTCACCGACCGTGGCATAGGCTTCCACGGCCGCAAGGATGGCAGGCATGAGGTTTTCACTGCTCCCTGCGCGACGCACCACCTCCGCCAGGGCGGCCTCCACTTCTGCGCCGTCGCGGCGGGCGCGCAGGGCGCGCAAGCGCCCCACTTGTGCGCGTTCAATCTCCGGATCAATCCGCAGGATGGGAATGGGCTTTTCTTCTTCCGCGCGGAACTGGTTCACACCCACCACCACCTGCCCACCGCGCTCGACGGCCCGCTGGTATTCGTAAGCTGACTTCTGAATCTCCGCCTGGATGTAGCCAGACTCGATGGCGCGGACCATTCCGCCCATGGCGTCTATCTTTTCGAGGTATTCGCGCGCCCGGAGTTCGATCTCATCGGTCAGCTTCTCGATGGCGTAGGAGCCGCCCACAGGATCGCTTGTGTTGGCCACGCCGCTTTCGTGGGCCAGGATCTGCTGGGTGCGCAGAGCCAGCAGCGCGGCCTGCTCGGTGGGCAGCGCAAGGGCTTCGTCAAGCGCGTTGCAGTGCAGCGACTGGCAGCCACCCAGCACTGCGGCCAGCGCCTGCAGGGTCACACGCACCAGGTTGTTCTCCGGCTGTTGCAGGGTGAGCGAGGAGCCGGCGGTCTGCGCGTGGAAGCGCAGCATCATCGAGCGCGGATCGCGCGCTCCGAAGCGCTCGCGCATGATACCCGCCCACAGCCGTCGCGCCGCACGGAACTTGGCGATTTCCTCCAGTACGTCGTTGTGCGCGTTGAAGAAAAACGAGAGCTGCGGAGCAAACTCGTCCACCGGGAGGCCCGCCTGGATCGCTGCTTCCACGTAAGCGATGGCGTCGCCCAGTGTGAAGGCCACTTCCTGCACAGCCGTCGAGCCGGCTTCGCGGATGTGATAGCCGGAAATGGAGATAGTGTTCCAGTTGGGCAGCTCCGCCCGGCACCAGGCGAAGATATCGGTAACAATGCGCATGGCGGACCGCACCGGGTAGATGTACGTCCCCCGAGCGATGTATTCCTTCAGGATGTCGTTCTGGACGGTACCCGAGAGCTGCTTGAGGCTGGCGCCCTGCTTTTTCGCCACGGCCACGTAAAGCGCCAGCAGAATGGCTGCCGTGGCGTTGATGGTCATGGAAGTAGACACGCGGTCGAGCGGGATGCCGCCGAGCAGCGTCTCCATGTCCTCGAGCGAATCAATGGCCACGCCGACCTTGCCGACCTCGCCTTGAGCCAGCGGATGGTCGGAATCGAGCCCGATCTGCGTGGGCAGGTCAAAGGCTACCGAGAGGCCGGTCTGGCCTTGGCGCAGCAGGTAGTGGTAGCGGCGGTTCGACTCCGCCGCCGTGCCGAAGCCGGCATACTGCCGCATGGTCCACAGCCGGCCGCGATACATCGTCGGGTAGACGCCGCGGGTGAACGGGAACTGGCCCGGGTAGCCGAGACGCTGGTCGTAGTCCGTGTTGGGCACGTCCTCGGCCAAGTAGTGGGCTTTCAGCGGGATGCCGGAGAGCGTCTGGAAGCGCTCTTTGCGCTCCGCCAGCGTGTCCGGCTTGGAAGGCTTATGCGCCACGGCCAGTCTTCATCGCACCCGGCGGGCGCTGCGGAACGATGCCACGGCAAAGGCCGCCATCGCCAGCGTGAACACGACGGCCAGAGCGATCAACCACTCCGCCGACCCCCGCCGCCATTCCCGCCAGATGGCCGCCCCGCCCACCACAGCAAACACAGCGAACAACGCGCCGGTCACTTCATGGAAGAGTTGCCGGGCGACTCTCCACAGCGAGCTTCCCAAGCCGCCCGCCGCTGCCAGCACCGCTCCCGCCAGCCGCGCCCACACGCAACGATTCTAGTACAAAGCGGGCACGGCGCGGTCCGGGACTTGTAACCGTGCCACACAAACCCTAGAATGAGTTGAGGGACGTCTCGAGGAGGGCCACTTGAAGCTGGATGACCGGCTGAAGAGTCTGCTCAAGGAACTGGGCCACGCCATCAACGACACGGTGTCCGAATCAGAGCGCATCGCCGGGGCCATTGCCCGCGTGCGTGCGGCCGGCTACGACATTGTGCTCAAGCTCGATGCCACCATCGGCTTGGCCAAGCGCGAAACCCAGCCGCTAGAGATGACCCCGCAGGACCGGCAGTTCCTGGAGGCCATGCACATCCGCATGGATGGCCAGCCAGCCGAGCCCAGCGCCAGGTCCGACGTCGAGATCACCCCGCAGGACATTCAGTTTCTGAAGTCGCTGAAGATCAGCCTCGACGATCCATCCTGAGCTCGCGTCGAGTCCGCGGCGCGAATCCGCACGCCCCCGAACACTTTCCTGGAAGCCGCTCTGCTTCGTGGCGGCCCGCGTTGAGTCCTGTGGACCGGCACAACCTCGGCCTGTGCTGATCCGGTCGGCCTGTTGCGGGGCGAGCTCGGCGCTCGGCAGCCACGGCGCGCCTTTGCTATCTCCTGACCGGGCGACTATAGTTGGTACGAACCACGTCGCGCCCAGGAGGCACGTGATGGTCCGCCAGCCTGCTGTGGCCGGGCGCTTTTACCCGCGCGATGCAAGAGACCTGAGCCGCATGGTGGATCGCCTGGTCGAGCCCGTCGCAGAAAAAGTGCGCGCGGTGGGCTGCGTAGTGCCCCACGCCGGCTACGTCTATTCCGGGGCAGTGGCCGGGGCCGTGTTCAGCCGGCTGGAACTCCCGGCGCGCATCCTGATCCTGGGGCCGCGGCATTACCCGCAGGGGGCCGACCTGGCCATCAACTCCCAAGGCACCTGGCGCACTCCACTGGGCGATGTGACCATCGATTCGGAACTGGCACAGGAGCTGAAAAACGCGACCCCGCTGCTCCAGGAAGACTCGATCGCGCACCGCGACGAACACTCCCTCGAAGTACAATTGCCGCTGCTGCAGCGCCTGGTCCGCGAGTTCCGCTTCGTCCCCATCGCCGTCGGCCCGCTGCGCTTCGAGCCGCTCGAAGAGCTGGGCCGCAGCGCAGCCCGCGTCCTCGCCAAGCAAAAAGAACCCGCGCTGATCGTGGCCAGCTCGGATTTTAACCACTACGAAAGCGACGCGGTTACACGGGTCAAAGACCGCAAAGCCATTGACCGCATCCTGGCGCTCGACCCTCGCGGGCTGTACGACACCGTGCGGCGCGAAGACATCAGCATGTGCGGCTATGGGCCGGCGGTGGCGATGCTCACCGCCGCGCGCGAGTTGGGCGCTACGCACGCCGAGCTCGTGCGGTACGCCACCTCAGGCGACGTCTCTGGTGACCGCGACGCCGTCGTCGGCTACGCCGGCATCGTCCTCAGCTGACGAAAAAGCATGGAGGGTGGCGTGGAACCGGGTGAATTGCTGGTCAACAAACCGCCGGCGGGCGGATGCATGGCCAGCATGATCGCCGATGAAGCCGGCGTGCGGGGGGCTGGTCTGCCTCGCCTATCCCTTCCGTCCCCCGGGCAAACCGAAGCAATTGCGCGTCGCACACCTCGCCACGCTTGACTCCTGCGCTGATTGTCCAGGGGGAACGCGACGCGTTCGGCAAGCCGGAGGAGGTGGCTGCCTACAAGCTCTTGCCGCAGGTTCGCCTCGTGTGGCTCGCGGACGGCGACCACTCGTTCCGCCCGCGCAAGAGCCCCAGGCGCACCACGCAGCAGAATCTGGCCGAAGCCGTGGCGCACGTCGCCCGGTTCATTGCGGAAATCGCCGGCTGAGGCGGCAAGATGAAGCTCGCGTCCCGCCAACACCGGCCGCAGGCAGGTGGGAGCCGAAGTGAGGTCCAGCTCTGCGGCCCCTCTGCCTCCGCGTCCGCTGTGTGGCGGATTTCCTTCGTTGCCCTGGAAACGCGAGCTGCAACCTCACCTGCCGGCAGGATGCTACAAAAGGGCCGGCGGCTCAGCGGAGCCAGCCGGGGGCGATGGCGAAGCGGCGGGCTTGGTCTTCGACTTCGCTGATTTCCTGCTCGAGCACAGCGCGCCGTCGGGCGAGCTGCTCCAGTTGATTCTCCGGCGAAAAGCCGCCGCTCGGCCGGCTCAGGTCGAGGCCCGGTTCGGCGCGGTCGCGCGGGTTAGCCAGGAACGCGCGCAGGCGCGCGGAATGCGCTGCGAGTTCGTCTAGTTCCTCGCGCAGCGGCGCCAGCCGGGCGCGATACCACTCGGGATCAAACTCCTTAACGTAAGCGGGGGCGCTTTCCGCCTCCGCAGGCTGGCTGGCCGACACAGTGAAGAAGGAGACTGAGCCGTGCAGCGCGGCAACAGTGTCGTTCGTCCACACCACGCGGCCCTGCGCCCGAGCCGGGTTGGCCGCACCAGCCACCACAGGCAGGCCAAGCAAAGACACCGCCAAAGACGCAGCGAAAAAAGCTTCGAGCATGGAAACCTCCTGGCGGGGAACATCTTTATTGTAAACCACGAGGAAGCCGCGGTCACCCGTTCAACTACTCGGGCACCGCAAAACCCGTGTGGTCGAACACGGCCTCAACGTCAGCCCCGCGAGCTACAGCGTGGCGGGACGTGAGCTACACCGTAAACCTGTACGGCAGGCCAGCGTGCCAAGGTGGGCACAGCCGGGTGGCGAAGCGGGCCTGGTGCTCTCGGCCCGATGCTAGGATGGCCCGAGGACAGCAAGCCCGACCCACAAACCTGCGGGGGAAACACCGATGCCGGCCCAGCGCGCGAGCGGGCTCCGAACGTGCCGAACGGCGGGATTCTCGCTGATCGAGCTGCTGATTGTGATCGTGGTGATGCTCGTGATCGCCGCCATCGCCATCCCGAGCATCCTGCGCGCGCGCATGGCCGCTAACGAAGCTTCGGCCGTGGCCTCGCTGCGCTCGATCACCACGGCGCAGGCCGCTTACATTTCCACCTACCAAGGCTACGCGCCCAGCCTGGCCGCGCTGGGGCCAGCGCCGGGAGGCGGTTCCCCGGGCCCCGCCAACGCCGACCTGATTGATTCCGTGCTGGCCTCGGGCATCAAGAACGGCTACAGCTTCGTCCACAACGCGCTGGACGCTGACGGCAACGGCCGCTTCGAATCCTATACGGTCAACGCGAACCCCGTCAGCTTCGGCCAGACCGGCGAGAAGTATTTCTTCGTGGATCAGACCAACGTCCTGCGCTACGCGGACAACGGCCCCGCCGGACCCAATTCCTCTCCCGTCCCGCGCTAGACATTTTTGTCACCGCCGTCCTGCCAGCAGTTGCGGACCATTCCGAGCCGGCGTCATTCTGCGGCCGCAGCCTTGTTCGCCAAGGCGCACAAAGCCACGCCCTCCCCCGGAAGGAGGCCGCGAAGAGGCATGCGCGTTTGCGGGACGGGGCTTACTTTTCCGGCGGGCCGGTGTAGTAGCCCGGGCGAGCGCGGACGCGCACGCCGGGGCGCATCACTTCGACTTTGATCTCGTGGTAGCCGGAAGGGTCGGTGCCCGCCGGGCGATAGGTAAGCAGGTACTGCGCGTGGAGCTCCCCGCCGATCCGGTCAATGGCCTTCTCGATGGAGCGGTCGCGGAAGGTGGCGATGTGCAACCCGCCGGTTCCCGCGGTCACCATCTCAAGCGCGTTTTCGCCGACGGCATTGGCCGCCGACTTCACCAGCAGCGCGATTGCGGCGAGCAGGTCAATCTGCCCGCGGCGCTGCTGTTCGGTGGTGGGCGTCTGCACCGTGCCGGGAATGGGCGGGCGCGGAAACGTGCCCGGGGGAAAGGGCGACGGGTCGGCCTGCCTGGGCTCGGCGCGGAGCATCGCGGCGGTCGTGGAGAGCCCCACGGTGTACACGGTAATGTTGTTCAGTTGCGCCTCGCGCAGCACCACGCCCAGAGGAGTTTCGCTGCCCGTGTCAGCGGCTTCGGTCACCGCCAGGATCACGCGGCGGCGCTCCGCGGGCCGGTTGCGCAGCAGCCCGATGGCCCGCGAAAGCGCGCTGTAGAGACGTACTCCGGAAGTGCCCGTCCGCAGGTTCTCCACGGTCTTTTCAATCTGCTCGTGGCTTGCGGTGAAGGGCAGGAGCTGCTCGACGTGGTCGTCGAAGCCGAGGACGGCCGCTTCGCCCGTCTGCCCCAGGACCGTCTGCGCAAACAGGATGCCGCTCTTGCGCACCGCAGGCAGGAAGGGCGCGACGCGCGAGCTAGTCTCGAAGACCAGAACCACGGACAGTGGGTCGCCGCCCAGCTCGAAGTTTTCGATGCGCTGCTCGACGCCGTTGTCGTACACGCGGAAGTCCCTCTGCGTCAGATCGAGCACCAGTTCGCCGTCGGCGGTCTGCGCGGTGACCGGCGTGGAGACCAGCTCGACCTTGACGCGGATGGGCCGCTGCTCAGGCACCGGCTGCGGCAACGTGCCCGGCGGCGGCTTGATAGGCCCCTGCGGCTGCTGCGCCCAGAGCGCAGCAGCAGACAAAAGAAACACGACGAGATAGCGGCGCATCGCCAAGTCCCCAGTCTACTCCAGTTGGATTCCCCAGCGCCTCTGCGCGTTGGCCGGCAAAGCAAGCGCGAACCGCATGCCACGACCGGGTGCTCCCTAAGAAGGAAGGGCCCTTGGCGGCGCCTCTGCGGGCCGTGTCATGCGGAGCTCACCGAAGGCCCGGCTTGCCCCGCGGGCTTGCCTGCCTGCCCCAGAGCCGGGCACACGCCGGGACGCGCTAGGGGGCCGGCGTCACGGCGTGACGCGGGTGACGGCCAGGCCAGCGTTCCACCACCAGAGCGGCTCAAGCTTTTTCTCCACGGGCCAGACTTGGTCCAGCGTCGCGCCGTCGAACAGCTCGCCGTTTTTCATCACCCAGCGAATCGAATTCGTGTTGCGGATGTCCTGGAGCGGGTTTTTCTCCAGGATCACCAGGTCGGCGAGCTTGCCGGGCTCGATGCTGCCGAGGTCCTGAGCCAAGGCGAGGGCTTCGGCGCCGTGGAGGGTGGCAGTGCGCAGCACTTCCATGGGCGTCATGCCCCCCAGGGCCAGCGCCCACATTTCCCAGTGGTAGCCGAGCCCCTGGAGCTGCCCGTGTGCGCCGACGCCGATGCGCCCGCCAGCGCGAAGAATCTGCGCCGCCCCCTCCGCCGTTTTCGGGAAGGCGTATTCGTCGCGGCGGAACCACTGCACGCGGCGCGTCTTCGCGTCCACCAGGTTGTGCGGAGTGAAGCGGGCGAGCTTTGCGTCGTCATGGACTTCGCTCGTGGTATAGAAAAAGTTTTCCGCGAAAGGCCCGCCGTAGTTCACCAGCAGCGTGGGCGTGTAGAAGATGCCCGAGCGGCCGAACAGTTCGACCACGTCCTTGTAGATCGGGACGAGAGGCAGGGAGTGCTCGTTGCCCTTGAAGCCGTCAAGCAGGTGGGTGAGGTCGAGCTTCAAGTCCAGCCCGCCTTCGGTGGTGGGCATCATCTCAAGTTCCTTGGAGGCCTGCACCATCCACTGGCGCTGCTTGCGGTTGCCCACGATGTAGGACTTCAGGTGGCGCGTGCGGTAGTAGTCGCGGTATTTGCGCACCACGTTTTTGGTTTCTTCGAGCGAGCTGAACTGATTGTCGGAGAAAATCCCCGGCCCGGTCGAGTAGGCACGCGGCCCGAGGATTTCGCCGATGTCCACCATGTCTTGGTAGGCGAACATGTCGTTCGTGCCCGTCTGCACGTCGAGCCCGGTCGTCACCCCGTAGGCCAAGTTGGCCAGGAAACTCCAGTTCTGTGTGTCGAGAATGCCGCGGCGGATTTCGAACCAGTGGGCGTGCGTATCAATGAACCCCGGGACGATGGTCATGCCCTTGAGATCGCGAACGCTGGCTCCCGCCGGGATGACCACTTTCCCACGCGGGCCCACCGCGGCGATGCGGTTGTCCCTGACCACCAGGTCGGCATTCTCAATCACCTCGTCACCCTTCATGGTGATGACCCGCGCGCCGCGCAGCACGATGCTGCCCTTCGGCGCGTGCCGCGGCCGCTCGACCACCACAGGGAACTCCTGGATGTTCGGATTCTTCTTCGGCTCTTCCTTCTTGGGTTCTTTCTGTTCCTGCTTGGCAGGCTGGCCCTCGCTTTTCTCGCCCTTCTCGCCCTCCTTGGCCGGTTCTTTCTTTTCTTCCTCTTTTCTCTCCGGCTCGAAGCTGATAGTGCTGAGCGGCTGGCGGAAGAAAGTGGACCCGACCGCCCAGGTGATGGTCTGGCCGTCGTCAGCCCAGCCGAAGTAGTCGGCGCCCACATCGGTGATCTTTTTCACCGGCACGCTGGGCGATTTGATGTTGATGGTTGGCGCTTCGCCGGTCGGAGGCGGCAGGGCAACCAAGTAAAGCTGGTTCGAGACGTGGGCCAGCAGCCAGCGCCCATCGGGGTTGACGCGGATTTCATCGGCTGGCACCGGCTCTTCGGCGAAGTAGCTTCCCGGACCGGTGACGCGGACGTGCGTGCGCCGGTCGGTGCCGTCGTAGCGCAGGGAGATCAGTCCCTGGCCGGAATAGACGTAGATGCGGTCTTTTTCCCGGGTGAAGTGCGGCAGCCCCATGCCGCGTGCGGGGATGATCAGGTGGGCGTCACCGCCTTCGGCGGGAATCCACACCAGGTCGTGCCCGGCAAATTGGCCGAAGTCAAACGGGCTTTCCAGCTTGGCTTGGCGCGGCGCGCGCAGGGCGACGATGCGCGTCCCGTCGGGCGACCACGCCGGGTCACTGTAGAAGGCCGCGACGCGTGTCATCTGCACGGGCTGGCCGGAACCATCCGCGCGCACCTTCCAGAGGTGCCCGCCGTCACGCGCCCAGGTAACGTAAGCCAGCCATTGGCCATCGGGCGACCACGCCGGCTGGAACTCGCGCGCGGCCGCGCTGGTCACCCGCCGCGGTGTGGCCAGGGACCCAGGCACCAAGTCAGCGAGGTAGAGATGCGTCAGCACGGAAAACGCCAGGCGCTTGCCATCGGGTGATTGCACCGGCGTTTGGATGATGCGCGCGCGCACGGGCCCTTCTTCGACGCGCTGTGGGAAATGCAGCTTGGGGCCGAGTTGCTGCGCCACTTTGGCAGTGAACGGGATCGTGGCGGCCTGGCCGGTAGCCAGGTTCAGCCGCTGGAGCTTGCCGCCGAAGGCGAGAACTAGCTCTTTGCCGTCGGGGGTGAAGGCGTAGCCCGGCAGCAGGTCGCGGGTGAAGCGCGACTCCTGGTCGTCGCGGGTGACCGGATAAGCCAGCCAGCGCTCGTCGCCGGTGGTCAGGTCGCGCAGCCGCAGGCCGGTCTGCGTTTCATGGCGCGTGCCGTAGACAAGCTTGGCGCCGTCGGGCGAAACGACTGGCCGGATGGCGCCGCCGAGCGCCTGGGTAATCACATCCTCGTCGCCGGTCTTCATGTCGCGCCGGGTAATCTGCCAGGGGAAGCCGGTCATGTTGTAAGCGAAGCCGCCGAGCTTGCGGGCGTAGTACAGATAGCGACCGTCGGGTGAGAAGGCCGCCCCCAGCGCGTTGTGGCGCGACCCGGGCGGAGTCTGCGGCGTGGGCCGCGCACGGGTCACCTGCACGCCGGAGCCGCCCTTGACGTGATACATCCACAGCTCGAAGGTGCGCTGCGCCCAGCCCGTGCGGGAGACCACCACGTATTCTCCGTCGGGCGACCATGCCGGCGAGGCTAGCTCGCTGGACGCGTCTTTCGAGAGCTGCCTGGGCTCGGTGCCGTCGGACTTGGCGATCCAGAGGTTTTCGGCACCGTCGCGGTCGCTCAGAAAGGCGACCCACTTCCCGTCCGGCGAATAGCGCGGTTGGCTGTCGAAGGCCATGCCCACGCCG
>Ga0073934_10006032_pt1 | contig 18081 bp, 16 predicted proteins | sample LarsenN4metaG_FD_76834 | JGI IMG/M metagenome (GOLD analysis project Ga0073934, IMG submission 76834) | Hot spring sediment bacterial and archeal communities from British Columbia, Canada, to study Microbial Dark Matter (Phase II) - Larsen... ... | reverse complement strand
TTTCATAGACCCTTTCCAAAAGTGTGGAATTGACGCGGCAACCGGAGTGGGGAAGTGGGTTCCCCCGGCATCCTGAGACCGGCAACTCACCGCTCTAGTGTGGTTGACCAAAGCACCTCGGTTGCCACCCACCACCATCCGCGATGAGCAGCACCCGCCCAGGTTCTGTTTTGACTGAAAGACCCGTGGCGGCCAAAGCTCTTCATATGTAACACAGATCTAATATGTCGTAAAGATCAATCAAATGAGAAAGTTGGCCGGAGGCGCGAAAAAAATGCGCAAAACCCACAATCTAGTGGTTCTCAATCAAGATGCTTGGGTTTAACCTTGGGTGAATTTACACACGAATGTGCACTGCCCTGAGTGCGGGGAGGGTGTTTCCACCACTCTGTGGAAATACAAGCAGGCCGCAAGATTAGCCCTGCTTCATCGGACGACAGAGACCAACTGGGCACCACATGATTGTGGTGTCCAGCAACAGCTCCTGAGGGCGGCTGCCTAGGGGGCCGACTGAATCTGGTTCACGATCGCCGCGGTGACGGCATCGCGGAACAGGACGCCCCCGGACAGGAGGTTGTCCAGCGACATGTAGTCGTGGGGCAGGTCTGGGTAGACGCCGGTGTTCTCCAGGTAGTGGGTAGTCGGATAGCCGGGGATGGAGACCGGATTGGCCCGGGCCAGGAGCGACGCAGTCACCGACGCGGTGGCCTCCGAGTAGGGGCCGGCGTCGTAGGTGAGGACGGAGCCGCCGGCGCCGTTGGTGCGGAAGCCGAAGATCGGCCCGCGGCGGGTGTCCTGGATGACGGAGGCAAAGAGGTCGCTGGCCGAGGCGGAGTATTCGTCGGCGAGCACGATGAGCGGCTTGCGATAGGCGGTGGCGTGGGGCAACAGGTCGAGGCTTTCGGTGCACAGGGGCAAGGGTCCGGAGCGGCCGCGGAGTTCGCGATAGGCGGTTTCGACACTTTTATAGTGGGACTCCAGCAGGGCGACCACGTGCGGCGGGGCGCCCAGGAGGCTGGCTTGCTGCCAGGCGTAGTGGAGGGAGGCGACAAACCGGTAGCTGGCGCGGACCTCGAAGCCGGTGGTGCGGAAAGCGTAGGGGATGAGCCGCCGCATGATCTCCTCGGTATAGCAGGCGTTTCCGCCGCCGTTGCGCATGATGTCCACGACGAGGCCGTCGGTGTTGTCGTTGAAGAACTGCATTTCGGTTTCGAACTGGCGCAGCGCTGCCGCTGCGCCCGCGGCCGGCGCGAAGGTGGGGATGCGGATCAACCCGATGCGCTTGCCGCCGGCGTTATAGGTGCCGGAGAAATAGGAGTCGGTGGAGAGGCGGCCCAGGCGTTGGGTGAAGCCGGCCGGCAGGGGGAAGCCGGGACGGTTACCGAACCCCAACACGGCGGGCACGTCGGGGAACGCCCAGGCGGGTTCGGGGGAGGGCAGGCGCAACTGGCGGAATTCGGCCAGCGGGGCGAACCAAGGGGCGGTGATCTCCTCGTCAGGGTCAACGGCGGCGGGCGCGGCGCTGGCGCGGAAGCTGGGCGACGGCGTGGTGCCGCCTTCGGTCAGGGGCACGCCGATCTTGGTCACGGGGATTTTGTAGATGGCCTCTTCGCCGGTGGCGCGGGAGCGGATGGTGAGCGCCACTTCGTCGCCGATTTCACGGGCGCGGGGGTTCGAGGACTCGGCGGTGGAAAAGACGCGCTGGAGGGCGGTGCGGCGGCGCGCGGAGTAGTTGCCGCTGGCTACCGTGCGTGCGTTGGCGGCGACGACCTCAGCGACGGGCACGCCGTCGATGGCGATCACCTCATCGCCGATCACGAACGGGAAGCGCGCCACGGGCAGAACGGCGCGGCTAATGGAATCGATGCGCGGCACATCGTCGTAATAGTCGGCATGCAGAGGCAGGCTGACGCGATAGCTGGAGGGCGAGCTGAAGCTGGCATGCGAGTCCTGGAGCGAGGCCACGTACTCGCCGCACACCTGGTAGAACTCGATGTCGGTCTTGGTGGCGCGGGCGCGGGCGACCCAGGTGTCGAGCCGGAACAAATCGAAGCCGATGAAGTCGCGCTTCCATTCGTAGGGGGCGTAGAGTTTGGCGTATTGCGCGGCCAGGACGCGGAGGTCGAGCTCCTTTTGGTCGGCCGTCAAACCGGCCCAGGCGGAGGGGGCGAGCGAGCAGAGGGCGAGCAGAGTGGCGAGGATGCGCATGTTATTGCCCCTTGGCGATCTCGTCGAGGATCGCTTGCGTGAATGCGTCGGTGAACAGTTTGCCGCCGGACATGAGGTTGTCACGGGTCATGTAATCGAAGGGGATTTCGGGCCGCACGCCGATGTTTTCCAGGCGGTTGGTGGTGCCATAGTCGTCGGTGCCGATGTAGCGGTTGCGGGCGCCGATGGTCCAGGTGATGGAGGTGGTGGTTTCGCCGTAGAAGCCCGTGTTCAGGCCGATGACGGAGCCGCCGGCGCCGTTGGTGCGGTAGCCGAACAGGGGGCCGCGGCCGGCTTCCTGGAGGATGGCGGCGGCGTAATCGGCGTAGGAGATGCTGAGCTCGTCGGTGAGGACGATGAGCGGCTTGCCGTAGGCGAGGCTGTTGCCGAAGCGGTCGCGCGCCGTGTCGCGTTCCAGGGTGAGCGTGCACCCGGGCAGCACATCGCTGAGGCCGCGGTTCTGGTTGTAGGCGGCGCGGATGCCTTCGACCATGAGGCGGGCTTGCTTCAACAGCTCTTCCGGCAACCCCAGCCCGGAGAGTTCAGCAAATTGCGCCTCGGCCTGGGCGAGCACGGAGCGCGAGACGCGGAGCTGGTCGCCCAGCGCCATGTAGGGGTAGGGGATGAGCAGGTCCAGCGCATCTTCGGCGTAGCAGCCGCCGCCGGTGTTGCGGGTGAGGTCGAGCACGAGGCCGTCGGTGTTGGCCTTGAGGTAGGTGACCTCGGCGAAGAGTTCGTTCAAGGCGTTGAACTCGTTGGCCGGGGAGAAGTTGGGGAAGCGCAGGTAGCCGATGCGTTTGCCGCCGGCCTGATAGACGCCGGAGAAATGGAAGTCGGCGGCTCGTGAACCGAGCCGGGTTTGGAAGCCCTGCGGCAGCGTGAAGTACGGCGTGCGCTGGCCGAGGCCGCGCAGCCGCTGCGCCGACACCACGGCCGGAGTCAGCGCCTTGGTCTGGAGGGATTCCAGCAGCGGCGCGGTGCCCATGGGCAGCCCGTAGTGATTCAACCGGACTTCGCCGCTGGGGCGCGGCTGCGCGCCGGCATTCGGCGTGGGCACCGGACCGGCGGAGGTCAGCGGGTAGCCCAGCTTGTCCCAGGCCAGTTCATAGGTCTCGAGGTTTCCGCTGGAGGCGCGGCGGATCTCCACGCGCAGCTTGTCGCCAATCTCGGGCGCGCGCGGATAGACCGACTGCACGCGATAGAAGAGATACTGCGCGGCGAGGCGGCGCGTGGCGCGTTCGTTGGCGAGAACAATGGTGCGCGACAGTTCGGAGAGCCAGTACTCCACGGGCCGGCCGTCGAGGGAGACCACCTCATCGCCGATCTGGATGGGATACTCGGCGGCGCTCAGGGCGCGGCGGTCGATGAAATCGATGAGCACCTTGCCGTCGTAGATGTCGGCGTCGAGGGGCACACTGGCGTAGAAAGTCGACCGGTTGGTGGCCGTCGAGTGAGTATCCTTGAGCGCGGCCACATACTCGGCCTGGATTTCGTAATACTCGATGTCGGTTTTGGCGGCGCGAATGCGGTCGATCCAGGGTTGGATTTTCAGCAGGTCGACGCCGAACAGGTCGCGCTTGAATTCATAGGGGCCGTACTGCTGGGCAAAGACTCCGGCCAAATGCTGGAAGTCGAGCAGGCGCTGTTCGGTGGTCATTTGGGCCCAGGCGGCGTGGGCGAGCAGGGGACACAATGCTGCGGCGAGGGAGAGCGCTCTCTTCATGGTTCCTCTTGGTGGGCTATTGGACGAATAATCGAACGGGAATGTTTCGGCCATTTTCGGATTCGATGACCGAATATCCGCCAGGGGCTTTCCTCACCGCGCCGGTGCCGCGATAGTCGGCGGGCAGGGACGCAAGCCAGAGGGTGAAGTAAGTGTGTACGCGTTGGTAGCCTCCGATCCACCGGTACGTCCTGGCACCCAACAGTGTCCCACGCTCGATGGATTTTCGCAGACCCTCGGCGTAAGGAGTGGAGCCGAACTCGATGCCGCGCGCAACGGCTTGTCCGCTCCACGGGAGCGCCGTGTTGCGGCGGTTCTCCATCCAATCGCCGAGCCACGGGTTGCCGGAGGCGGGAAATGCGTAGCCGATTGCGACGGGAAATTTGGGGTTATAGAGAGTAAACCAATGCTCGTCGCGCGCGGGATCGAGGAGCCAGGCGGTGTAGCGCCCGCCCCGTTCTTCCACCATCGGGCGGGCATCGGCCTGTCCCGAGGCCGTTTTCAGCTTGGGCCAGGCATGTTCCCCGAGCGGCGCGGCGTCGCCCCGCGTGGCGTCCATATCGAGCATGGTGGCTCCGGTCTCCACGAACGGCGGGCCGAAGGTGGCGTGCTGCATCCAGTTCACCGGACGGTCAAAGGGGAGCGTGTTTTCGACCCATTCGCCGACGCGCAGCCCGGCGGCGCCGCGAGCCAGCGTAATGCGGCGGCCGGCGCGGAAGTGGGTTTGGCGGAGTTCGGCTGCGACGTCGATGGAGACCTCATCGGGCGTGACGAGATGGCGCACGAGTTTCCACTCCACGACGGGCGCTTCGCCGTGGTTGCCCAAACCGTTGCGCGCCTCCTCTTCCGAGGAGACGGGACCATAGAAGGGGAAGCACAACAGGTGCCCCATGTAGCCGGAGTGGAGGACGCGGTGCGGGGTGTCGCCGTAGAGCGCATCGTGCTTGGCCGGATTGTAGTCGTAGGGTTCGATTGTCGGGTAGTGTGGGACGCGGAACGGGTTCACCTGGCGGGCCTCGGGGCCGGTGAGAAACCGGAGCTCCGCGATGTGGCCGCCGCCCTTGAGCACCGACGCGCGCACGATGCCGTTGGACAGGACGTAGGCGTGCCGGCCGTGCAGCTTCTCCTCGCCGAACCGGAGCGGTTGCGCGGGCAGCGCGAGCGGGAGCAGGAAGAGGGCAAGGAGGCTGGCAGCGGGCGTTCTCATGTGAGGATCATATAGAACAAGGAGGGCGGCATGCTCAGCAAGCCCCATGACGATCTACTGGACGGCGAGGAGTGGCGGGACTTCCTGCGCGAGAACAGCTTCGGCCAGGTGATCGCGCCGGGGCGCGGGCTGGAGATGCCGGTGGTGACGCCGCTGCATTTCGCGCTGGGGCGCGATGACGCGGCCGTGTTTCACCTGCAGCGGTCGAACCCGCTGCTGCAGGCCCTGCGCGACAATCCCGCGTGCCTGCTGGCGGTGGTCGGCAGCTACGTTTACATTCCGTCGGAGTGGAATGCCGGGCCGGGAGAGGACACGCGCTGGGGTGTGCCCACGAGCTACTACGCCGCCGTGCAGGCCAGTTGCACGGCGGAGATTGTGGACGACGCCGACGGCATTGCCTACATCCTGAACCAGCTCATGAGGCGCTATGAACCCGCGGGCAGCCTGCATGAGCGCGTGGAGGCCGGCGATTCGCCCTACGGCAAGCTGCTGGGCGCCATCACCGGCGTGCGGCTGAATATTATGCGCGTGCGGGGCAAGTTCAAGTTCGGCGGGAACCGCGATTCGGCGCACCGCCAGAAGGTGGCAGCGATGCTGGCCAAGCGCAATGGCCCGCTGGACGCGACGGCGCGGGCGCACCTGCTACGGCGCGAGGAAGCGCGGCGTCCGCCGGAAGACGCGCCCGGCGAGTGATAGAATCAGCCGCGAATGGAAGACACCGGAACCACGCTGCCGTATGAGCTTTCACCGCGCGAGGTGAAGGAGAAGCTCGACGCCGGAGAGGCCGTCACGCTGCTGGACGTGCGCGAGCCGTTCGAGCACACGCTGACGCGCATCGACGGTTGCGAGCTGGTTCCGATGAACACGGTGCCGGCGCGCCTGCAGCATATCGAGGGCCTGGCCGAGGGCGGCCTGCTGGTGGTGTACTGCCATCACGGCGTGCGAAGTTTGAACGTGGTGAGCTGGCTGCGGGCCCAGGGTGTGTCCAACTGCGTGTCGATGGCGGGCGGCATTGAGGGGTGGTCGCTCGAGGTCGACCGGAAGGTTCCCAGGTATTGACGATGAAACTGTACTGGAAGAAGACCTGCTCGACGTGCCGCGATGCGCGAAAGTTCCTTGTGGGGCTGGGCGCGAAGTTTGAGGATGTGGATCTGGCCCCCGGGTTGAGCGTGGCCGAGCTCGACGCGCTCATCGGCAAGCGCGACTACAAGGAGTTTCTCAATTTCCGCAACGAGCTCTACCGCGAGCGGGGGATGAAGAAGAACCCGCCTTCGCGCGAGGAGGCGCTGCGGTTGATGTCGGAGAATCCGAACCTGGTGCGGCGTCCCCTGCTGGTGAAGGGCCGCTCGATTGTCATCGGTTTCGATCAGGACGCGATGAAGGAGATGGCCGGATGAAGCGCAGAGACTTCTTTGAAACCGCCATGGCGGCTCAGTTGGGCGCGGCGCCGCTGCTGCAGGCGGCGCAGGTGGGAACCAGGCCGGCGATGAAGATCACCGACATCAAGATGTGGCTGGTGGGCGTGGGCGGGCGCAACCTTTGTTTTGTGAAGGTGGAGACCGACCAGGGTATCCACGGCATCGGCGAGGCGTATTCGTGCGGTCCGGACGAAGCCACACTGGCCGTGGTGAAGGACTTCAAGACTTGGCTGGTCGGGCAGGACCCGCGCAACATCGAGCACATCTGGAACCTGATGTACAACTTCACGCGCTTCCCCGGCGGCATGGTGGTGAACGCGGCGATGTCGGGCATCGACCATGCGCTGTGGGACATCGCGGGCAAGGCGGCCGGGCTGCCGGTGTACATGCTGCTGGGCGGAAAGGTGCGCGACAAGATTCGCGTCTACCAGAGTTGCGGCGGCTCCACGCCGCGCGAGCTGGCCGAAAGCGGCAAGCGCCTGGTGGAGAAGTACGGCTACACGGCGCTCAAGATGCGCCCGCAGCCGGGCAAAGACAACCAGCTTCCCTATAACGCCGTGACGAGGCAGGCCGGCGAGCGTGTGCGCGCCTTGCGCGACGCCGTGGGTCCGGACGTGGACATCGGCTGCGACATCCATGCGCGATTTTTTGAGGTGCGCCGCGCGGCGGCTTTGGCGAAGGCCATTGAGCCGTATCATCCGATGTGGCTGGAGGAGCCGATCCGCCCGGAGAACGAGCACGCCATGCAGAAGCTGGCCGAGCAGGTGAACATTCCGCTGGCCAGCGGCGAATGCAACTACATGCGCCACGAGTTCCGCAAGATTCTGGCGCTGCAGGCGCTCGACATCGTGCAGCCCGACATCTGCGTGTGCGGCGGACTGACGGAGATGAAGAAGATCGCCACGATGGCCGAGGCGCATTATGTGATGGTGGCGCCGCACAACCCGATGGGTCCGCTGGCGACGGCGGTGAATGTCCACTTCGCCGCGTCCACGCCGAACTTCCTGGTGCTCGAATACCATCCCGACGACGTCTCCCCGCGCAAGGACCTGCTGAAGGAGCCGCTGATGGTGAAGGACGGCTACATCCCTCTGCCCACCAAGCCGGGATTTGGCGTCGAACTGAACGAGGAGGCGTTCCGGCACTATCCGCCCAAGCCCTGGCACCGCGGTTTCGATTATCGCGTCGACGGCAGCGTGGCCTACATTTAGGGCGCGGTGCCTGTGAGTCAAGGGCACGGCACCTGTGAGTCAAGGGCGCGGCGCCCGTGATGCGCGCGGCCACTCTCCCATGAGCGCTTTTTGTCCGGAATTGCGCTTGTCTTGATGGAGAGACCGGATTTCATGTGGGTTGGCGGAATCTTAATGGGAGTGGCGGTTGTGTGCACACTGCTGGTGGCGCTGTCCGTAGCGAACCTCCACAGCACGAGGCCGCTGGGCGGCAGGCTGGCGGTGATCCATACGCTGGCGTTGATGGCGGTGTTGTGGATGATCCTGGGCGCGATGCTCATCTCTTGTCATGGCGGGCGCCAGGGCGTGCCGCCGGGGTTCGTGCTGACTGTATATGTGATGGGTGCGGTGGCCGAGGTGGCTTCTTTGCTCGTGCTGGCCGACCGCCAGGCTGACCGCATCGCCGTGGTCGGCCTGCGCACAGGCATTGTCGCCATTCCGCTGATGCTGGTCTTTTTTGCCGGACTCAGTCTTTAACTTGCATGACGCTTCCTACGTTCCCCTACCGCCCCGATCCGATCATGAGCGGCAGCATCGTGCCCGCCGAGAGCGTGTGCGCCTGTTGCGGAGAGCAGCGCGGGCATATGTACGCGGGTCCCGTGTACACCGAAGAAGAGGGGCTCGACGACGCCGTCTGCCCGTGGTGCATCGCCGATGGTTCAGCGAGCGCGCGATTTGAAGCAACGTTTGTGGATGAGGCGGCCATTGAGGGCGATGTTCCGGAAGAGGTGATGCAGGCGGTCGCCACGCGCACGCCCGGCTTCAGCGCCTGGCAGCAGGAGCGCTGGTTCACCTGCTGCGATGACGCCATGGCGTTCATTGAGCCCTTCGGCGCGGCTGAGTTGCAGGGCAGGCACATCCGCCTGCAAGGCGACGCGATGATGCTCATCGTGCACGAACTGGGGATTTCCGGCGGCGCGGCGACTCGCTACCTGAACTCGCTCGATCGCGACAAGGGGCCAACGGGCTACCTGTTCGCCTGCCACCATTGCGACACAAAGCGCATGTACATCGACTCACTCTGATGCCCGTCAGGGCGCGACGCAACTGAAGTTCGCCGCCTCGTCGATCGAGCCCGAGCCCTTGTACTTAACCACCTGCGGATACGGGCAGATGGGCCGCGAGCGGAGGACCTGGCCCTTCTCCACGCGCGAGGTGATGAGGCTCTCCGGCGTCTTGCCTTCCTCGACCCAGCGGATGACGGTGGCCAGCGGATCCCAACTGGCGCAGCCCACGCCGCCGCCGCAGTGGAAGACGCCGGGCACGGTGTAGAAGCGGAAGAAGTCGCGCGTGGCGGGTCCCATTTTGGCGAGGACCTCTTCGTAGTAGTCGACGGCGCGCTGGGCGTTCAGCGCCTGGTCGGCCCAGCCGAACCACATCAGCAGGCGGCCGTTGCGCTCGCGGAAGCCGGTGAGGTCGGGATCGGTGGCATCGAGCGTGCGGTGAATCTCGTCGAGGCGCGGCAGGTCGCGCGCGAGGTCCACCTGGTCGAGCGTGAGGGTGGGGTCCTTTTTGGGAAAGGCAAGGAAGCGGAAAAAGGACTCGGCGAACCCGTTGGAAATGGTTTGGCCGGCCTGCTCCTGGATGAGCCAGCGGTCCCAGCCGCTGCGGCCGTTGGGACCAACGGCCTCGGCGCTCACCGGCCAACCGGGGTAGCGGGCCACGCCGTTGACGATCACGGGGTTGTAGATGACTTCGAGCGAGGCGATCTGGCCGCCGGTGAAACAAGCGGCCTCGTTGGGTCCGGTGCACTTGGGCAGGTCGCGCGATGGGGAGAAGCCGCACTTGCGCGGATCGTCGATGAGGCCATCCTTCAGGCCGTCCTTCTCATCGCACACGGCGTAGACACGCTCGGCGAGCAGGCCGAGCTTGGAGTAGGGAACGGGAGCCTTCTTCAGGGCCTGGTAGATGGCGGTGTACTGCACCATCGTGCCGCTGAAATCGAGCACGGGCGCGCCGGCGACGATGCCGTCGAGGTCCTTCGGGAAGCGCTGCGCGAAGATCAAGCCTTGCCGGCCGCCGGTGGAGCAACCGTAATAATACGAGCGCTGCGGCGCTGCGCCGTAGTAGATCTCGGCCAGCTTGCGGGCGGTGACGACGGTGACGTGCAGGGAGCGGAAAGCGTAGTCGTAGAGCTTCTGGGGATGGACTGCGAAGGCGCCCAGCGGTTCGGTGCGCGCGTCGTGGCCGGTGTTGGTGCGCGTCACCAGGAATCCCTTGGCGATGGCTTCGTTGCGTGTGCCGCGGACTCCGGGCGCATCCAGGTCGTCGCCGGCGTAGCCGCCGTTGCCGAAGAACAACAGGCGGCGGTTCCAGTCGCGCGGCAGGTTCACCTCAAAGCGCACCTCGGGCTGCACCATGCCCAGGACGCGGCAGAACGACGGGCCATTGTCGCCGGCCCGCTCCTCACGCGCGGTGATGACGGTGAATTCGTAGCCCGTCTGCGCCACCAGCGCCCCGCAGGCGGACTTCGGCGCGGTGCGCGTTTCCGAGGCCGGCGGTTGCCAGTCGCGCATGTGCGGACCGTTTTGCCCGAACAGGACGACGGGCAGAAGAACAAGCGGCAGGTGGCGGATCGACATGGGTTCAGGGTACATCCGCGGTGCGCACGAAGGAAAATGGAGAACGATGTCCGCGCGGGCCCATCACTATGCGGGGCGGTTTGCCCCATCGCCGACGGGCCCGCTGCATTTCGGGTCGCTGGTCGCGGCCGTGGGGAGCTGGCTCGACGCGCGCGCGCACGGCGGCCGCTGGTATGTGCGCATGGAAGATGTCGACGAGCCGCGATGCGTGCCGGGGGCGGCCGACGGCATCCTGCGTACGCTGGAGCGCTTCGGACTCAAGTGGGACGGCGAGGTGCTCACGCAAAGCCGCCGCACGCACATGTATAAAGACGCGCTGGAGCGATTGCGGCGAGACGGCCGCGCCTTCGGCTGCTCCTGCACGCGCCGGGATCTCAGCGGCGAACGTTACAACGGTGCCTGCCGCAACGGTCCAGCGCAGGGCCGTGCGCCGCGGGCGTGGCGCTTTCGGGTTCCTTCAGAAGCGGTGGTGTTTCACGACCGGCGCCTGGGCCGTTTCGAGGAGCGCCTGGAGGAAAGCTGCGGCGATGTCGTCGTGCTGCGCGCCGATGGCTACTTCGCCTATCAGCTTGCCGTTGTCGTCGACGATGCCGCGCAGGGCATCACCGATGTCGTGCGCGGGGCTGACCTGCTGGATTCCACGGCACGCCAGATCGCGCTCCACCGCGCTCTGGGCCACGCGCCGCCGGACCACCTCCACCTCCCCGTGGCGACCAACGAGCAAGGGCAGAAGCTGAGCAAACAGACCAAGGCCGCGCCGCTCGATCCGGCACGTGCCGAGGAGCTAACCCATATAGCGCTGCAGTTCCTAGGAGTTCGCGTCGAAACCGGTTCGCTCGAGGCCATGCTGGGCGAGGCAAAGATGAAGTGGTCGTTAATGTTTCCGAAATCATAGTTTGGTATCCTCACGCCCATGAAGCTTCGATTATCGGTCTGTCTGGCTATCCTGGCCATCACAGTCTCCGCGCAAGAGTTCCGCGCCACCATTTCGGGCCTTGTCACTGACCCGGCGGGTGCGCCAGTTGCCGACGCGAGAATCACTGTCCGCAGCATCGAGCGCGACGTTGTGTATGAATCAGCCACGAACGAAGCCGGGCGTTACATCACCCGCTTCCTGCCCGCAGGCCAATATACGCTCACTGCCGAGCGCGACGGTTTCAGGAAGGTGTCTCGCGAAGGCCTGACGTTGCAGGCGGCCGACCGGTTGAGCCTGGATATCCAACTGCAATTAGGCACGGTGACCGACAGCATTACCGTCACGGATGAGCCGCCGCAGCTGTCCACCGAAACGGCCTCCCGTACGGCCACGCTGGAGCAGAAGTATGTGGATGACCTGCCCACCAGCGGCCGCAACTTTTATCAGCTTCTCTTCTCGCAGCCGGGCGTCACGAAGGCCAGCCGTTACTGGGGCAACTTCGAGCTCTACGCCTTCGGCAACATCAATGCCATTTCCATCAACGGCGGCCGTTCGGGCGAAAACGACACGCTCATTGACGGCGTCACCAGCGTCCGCGGCAGCCGCAGCGCCAGCTTCGCGCCGTCTCTGAACGCCATCTCCGAGGTGACCGTGGTCACCAACTCCTATGACTCGCAGTATGGCCGCGTGGGTGGCGGTGTCACCAGCGTCACGCTGCGCACGGGCACGAACCAGTTGCATGGCCAGTTGTATGAGTTCTTCAAGAACGACAACCTCGCCGCCGCCGGCTATTCGCGTAACGCCTTCGGCGTGCGCCGGCCCGAGTATAAGAACAACACGTTTGGCTTCACGGTGGACGGCCCGATCTACATTCCCAAGGTGTTCGACGGCCGCAACAAGATGTTCTTCATGATCTCGACCGAGTTTCTGCGCGAGCGCAACCCGCAGACGCAGTTGTGGACCGTGGCCACGCAGGCCGAGCGCGGGGGCAACTTCTCGGCGCTGCGCGACGGTTCTGGCCGCCCGGTGACGATCTACGATCCGCTCACCACCACGCCCAACGCCGCCGGCACCGGCTACACGCGCACTCCGTTTTCTGGCAACATCATTCCCGGTTCGCGCATCAACACCGTCGGCTCGCGGGTGATGAACTTTTATCCCGAGCCGAACCGCGTGAGCGAGTCCGTCGACGGGCAGAACAACTACCTCTTCCTGAACAGCTCGAAGAACTACTACGACCAGTGGATCGGCAAGCTGGACTGGAACCTCACCAACCAGCATCGCGTCAGCGGCCGCTATGGCGAAACGCCGTGGTACAACTTTGCCCGCGTGCAGTGGGGCACCAACGCCGCCGAGCCGTCCACGGAGTATCCGTCGACGCGCATCAGCCGCAACTGGGGCTTTGACTGGACCTGGACGGTGAATCCGTCGACGGTGTTCAACCTCCGCGGCGGCCTGGCCCGCTACGAAGGCTTCAGCGGCAATACGTTCGGCAAGGATTACGACCCGCGCCAGTTGGGCTTCCCGAGCGAACTGGTGAGCCAGTTCACGTCGCTGCACTTCCCGCGCTTCAACATCCAGACGAACAACTACTCGCCGCTGGGCTCCACGCGCACGTCGAACTACGAGACGCAGGACACCTACTCGCTGCAGCCGAACGTGCAGACCATCCGCGGCACCCACTCGATCAAGTATGGCGGTGAGTTCCGCCGTTACAACAACAACCAGATCCGGCCCAACTCGGCCTCCGGCCAGTACACCATCGGCCGCAACTGGACGCAGGCCAACCCGCTGGCCGCCGATGCGCTGTCGGGCAACTCGCTGGCGACCTTCCTGCTCGGCTATGTGACCTCGGGCTACATTGACCGCAACAACGACCCGGCTTACTCCAACGGCTACACGGCGCTCTTCTTCCAAGATGACTGGAAGATCCGCCGCAACGTGACGCTCAACCTTGGCCTGCGCTGGGATTACGAGGCGCCCATCGTGGAGCGCTATAACCAGCAGGTGCGCGGCTTCGCGTTTGACCAGGCCAGCCCGCTGCAAAGCCGCGTGCAGGGCCTCAACCTGAAGGGCGGCCTCCTGTTTGCCGGCAGCAGCGGTTCGGCGCGACAGGCCTTCAACCGCGACCGCAACAACTTCCAGCCGCGCCTGGGCGTGGCCTGGCAGGTGAAGCCGAAGTGGGTGGTGCGCGGCGGTTATGGCCTGTACTACCTGGGCCAGAACGCGGCTGGTCCGGACACCGGTTTTTCGCGGCCGTCGAACATGATCACGACGACCGACAACGGGTTGACGCCGGCGGCGAACCTGAGCGATCCCTTCCCGCGTTCGCTCTTCCCGACGGGCCTTCTGCAGCCGATCGGCGCGAGCCAGGGCCTTTCGACCAACCTCGGCCTCGGCGTGGCCGCGCAGTACCTCGACCGGCCGTTGCCCTATTCGCACCAGTTCAGCTTCGGCATCCAGCGCCAGTTGCCGGGCCTGTGGGTGGCCGATGCCAGCTATGTCGGCAACCTGACCCGCAAGATGCCCGTGGGCACGAACCTGAACTTCATTCCGGCCGACCAGCTCAACTCGCTGCCCCAGGCGCAGCGGGCGGCGTTCTTCAACGCGCAGGTGCCCAACCCGATGAGCGGCCTGCTGCCGGGTTCGGCGTTCAACGGAGCCACGGTTCCGCGGCAGCAACTGCTGTTCGCCTACCCGCACTTTTCGCAGGTGACCATCCAGAACCTGCCCATCGGCCAGCAAAGCTACCATTCGCTGCAGGTGAAGGGCACGCGCCGGTTCCGCCAGGGGCTGGCGATGCAGTTGAGCTACACGCTGGCCAAGACGCTGGAGCGCATGACGCAGCTCAACGCGCAGGACACGGCGCTGGCCGACCTCACCGCCACCGGGCTGGAACAGCGCGTCACCGAGTTCGACATCCCGCACACCTTCACCATGGTGACCAGCTACGAGTTGCCGTTCGGCAAGGGCCGGCCCTACCTGAACAACATGGGCGGCGTGGTGAACGCCATCTTCGGCGGCTGGAACGTCAGCGCCCAGTACATCTACCGTTCGGGCCAGCCGATCGAGTTTCCGAACGCGGCGCCGCTGGAGGCCCGCAGCGCCAAGCTCACCTCGTCGCAGCGCGATGAAATCGCCCGCTCCACTGGCGGCGAGAAGTTCAACCCGATCTTCAACAAGTGGTTCGACACCACGCTGTTCCCGCGTACGGCGCAGGCCGCCTTCACGCTGCGCGACTTCCCGACGCGCTTCCCCGACGTCCGCAGCACCTACCTGCAAAGCTGGGAGCTCTCCGGCTACAAGGAGTTCGCGATTAAGGAGCGGCTCAAGGCGCAGTTCCGGGCCGACTTCCAGAACGCGTTCAACTACACCTACTTCGGCCGTATCGTCAGCGCCAACGTCACCGACAGCCGGTTTGGGCAGCTCAATCCCGAACAGGACAACTCGCCGCGCGTCATCGCGCTGGTGGTCAAGGTGCTGTTCTAAGCCGGCCATCCGGTTCCGAAAAGCCCGGCCGGGGAGCCACGGTTCCCCGGCCGGGCTTTTTTCATATCCAGCGGCGCCGAATGCGTGATATTTTCGCCCGGAGGATCACTATCCAATGTCGGAGTTGTTCCCTGCCACCGGCGGCACTGGTCCACTGGCGAACTCATGGCGAATAAATCCCTCATCCTTGGCCGCGACCGCGGCGCCGACATCCCCATTGCCGACTCTTCGGTCAGCCGGCGTCATGCGCAGGTGGAACTGCTTGATGGCGACCGGGTGTTTCTCATCGATTGCCAGTCCAGCAACGGCACGTTCGTCATGCGAGCGGGCCAGCCCGTGCGGATTTCGCAGGAGACGGTCGGCATGGGCGACCAGGTCCGGTTTGGCGATGTCGTCATGGCTGTCTCCGACCTTGCCGACATGGCCCGCAGGGCGGGGGGAGTTCCTCCCTCCCCCCAACCTGGGCCCAAACCGGCCCCGGTGCCGCTGCCGAGGAGCGAGAAACTAGTGCGCTGCATCTGCGGCGCCGTGATCACCGCCGGCAAGCCCTGCCCGTTCTGCGATTAGCCCACTTCGAACCCAGCCATGACTCCCCAAGCCGCTCCTCCCGCCGCACCGCCCACCCCGGCCCCCGTCTCCTCGAGCTTCCTCTACATGCCCGACCGCACGCAGGCGATTGTTCTCGGCGCACTGGCCAGCCTGGCCTTCATCGCTCTCGGGACGCTGATCTTCCCCGCCACGCTGGCGCGCATCCTGCTTGACTACCCCTCCAAGCACTTCCTCTATCCGTTCACGATGCAGAACATCATGCACGTGCTCTTTTTCGTTTCCCTGGGCGATCTGTTTGTGCGCTGGCGCGTCGGCGTGCGGGAAACCAGCTTTCTGCATCAGCGGTATCTGCCGGAAGACGATCAGACCGTGCTGCGCATGAAGGACCTGGGGCCGATCCGCCGGCGCGTGCTCGGCCAGTTTGACCGCGAACATGGCTTCCTTCCCTCTCTGATCGATCTCTCCATCCTCCAGTTCCAGTCCAGCCACAGCGTCGACCAGGCGGCCAGCGTGATGAACTCCGCCCTGCAGCTCACCGCGCATCGCGTGGACATGCGCTACGGGATGGTGCGCTTCATCGCCTGGCTGATTCCTACACTCGGCTTCATCGGCACGGTGTATGGCCTCGGCGCGGCGCTGATGGAAGCGGGCGAGAACAAGGGCGGCCTGGACCTGAAGGAGGTGGCGCGCACGCTGGGCATCGGCTTTGACGCCACGATGACGGCGCTCATGCAGAGCGCGGTGCTGGTGTTCGTGCTGCAGATGGTCCAGGCGAAGGAGGAGTCGGCCGTCAATCACGCCGGCGAATACACGCTGCGCAACCTGATCAACCGCCTATACGTGGAAAAGAAGAGCTAGCCGCATGTCGGGAATGAAGGCGGGCAACAAAGAGATCAACATCATCAACATGTCGCTGCTGGACATTTTGTGCGGCGCGATGGGAGCCTTCTGCTTCATGATGCTGGCGCTGTTCCCGTACTGGTCGCCGTCGGGAGTGGGGGCCAAGGAATCGGCCCAGATGGCCGAGCAGATGCAGCAGGAGATGGAGCGGCTGAAGGAGCAGTTGCGCCGCTCGGGCGGGCCAGGCGCGGCCGAGGCGCTGGAGCGGCTGGAACAACTGCAGCGGCAGCTGCAGCAGATGGAGGGGCAGAACAATCAACTGCGCGCGGAACTGGAAGAGGCGCGCAAGAAGGTGAGGGACCTGGAGATCCGCAACCCGGTGATCGTCGCCGCGAACTGGTCCACGCCGCAGCACGACATCGACGTATTTATTCACACGCCCGACCTGAAGAGCAACGCCGGCAAATCGCAACCGCCGCCCGACCCGCTAGCCAAGCAGGGACACTTCTTCGGCGGAGACATCGCCTTCGGCATGAGTCGCGGACCGGGGATGGACTTCTGGCTCATGCGCGATACGATTGCCGGGAGCCGTTGCGACATTTACTACAAATTCATCGCCAACAACGGCAACACGCAGCCGGCCGTGATCTACGGCAGCTACATCAACAACAGCCGGGCCTACCCGCTGCCGGCGGTGGAGATGCGGCAGGAGAAGACGGTGTTCAAGATCGGCACTCTGCTGATCAATCGCGACTACTCGCTGAAGTTCGAACCCGTGCCCGCGCTGGCCGACGCCTACCGCCGCCAGCTCGAGGAGGCGAACAAGCCGCGGAGTGGCGGACAATAATCCGAGGAGCCACTCATGATTCAGTGCAAGGATGGGCATTTCTACGACCCGGCCAAACACTCCACCTGCCCCTGGTGCGCCCAGCCCTTCGACATGGGCGGTGAGGGAAAGACCACGCCGCTAAGGCCGGTGATCGACGATGCCGGCAAGACGACGCCCTTGCGTTCGCCCGTCGCGCCGCCTTCGGAAGACACCAACATCGGCGGAGGCGAGGCCAAGACGCGCCCGCTGTACGCCGTGCCTCCGCCCGCGGCGATTCCCGTGCCGGCTGCGCCGCCCGTGCCCGCGGCTGTTCCCGTCGCGGCGGCTCCCACGCCCGCCGCGCCCGCACCGGCGCCGCTCGAACCCGTGGTGGGCTGGCTGGTGGCCATGGCAGGTCCCGAACGCGGGCGCGATTTCCGCCTGCATGCCGAGCGCAACTTTGTCGGCCGGGCCTCGGAAAACGATGTCGTCATCGGCGGCGACCCGCGCGTTTCCCGCCTGCGCCACGCCATTGTCACCTTTGAGCCGCGCAAGCGCGTGTTCTACCTATCCCCCGGCGACGCCTCCGGCCTTGTCTATCTGAACGACGAGTTGTTGGATAAGACCATGCCCATCGGCCCCAACGACGTGATCGAAATCGGCGAGACGACGCTCAAACTGGTGCCCTTCGTCACGGCCGACTTCAACTGGTCGTAAACTCTCCCCATGGGCCACCGGTTCGGCAACGCGCAGCACGTCGGAGCAAGGCAGCAGCAGCAGGACTCCTTCGGCTTCAGCGATTCGCACGATGACGCCTTTGCCGCCCACGCCGGTTTTCTTGCCGTGATCGCCGACGGCATGGGCGGCCTTGCCCATGGCGATGCCGCCAGCCGCACCGCCGTGCGCAGCTTCCTGCAGGCATACAAGGCGAAGTTGCCCGAGGAGTCCATTCCAGGCGCACTCGATCGTTCCCTGCGCGAGGCCAACCTGGACGTGAACACACTGGCCACCACGCTTGGCCAGAGCGGTGAAATGGGGACGACCCTGACCGCCGCGGTTCTGCACGGCGAGGATCTCTACTGGGCTTCGTGCGGCGATTCGGCGATTTTTCT